>Ga0214471_10003272_pt1 | contig 12598 bp, 8 predicted proteins | sample RVTome_5_FD_207665 | JGI IMG/M metagenome (GOLD analysis project Ga0214471, IMG submission 207665) | Soil microbial communities from uranium-contaminated site in the Upper Colorado River Basin, Wyoming, United States - RVT142D155 | ecosystem: Environmental > Terrestrial > Soil > Contaminated >...
TCGACTACGCCACACAGCTCGTCAGCAGCTGGTGGCTGGCCCAGTATGAAGCGAAGAACGCGCTCGCGCTGCGGAGACTGCGCACCGAATTCAAGGGACGGGTCGAGGTCCTGCGATTCCCTGCCGAAGTGATGGCGGGCCTCAGGAAGCTCTCGGCGGAGGTCCTTCGGGAGGAAGCGCAGAAGAGCCCGATGGCAGGGAAAGTGCACGCCGCCTATACGGAGTTCCAACAGTTACTCCAGGACTGGAGCAGCCTCTCGGAGGGCGCGTACCGCTAGCGCCGATGCCGTTTGTCTTTGGAGCGCTCGGAATCGGGAAACGGCTCCAAGTGAACGTCGCGCGAACGTTCGTTCCTGGCCGAAAGCAGTCTTTCAAATTCGACCAGTCAGCCGCGTCGCTCTAGCTCCCCTGCGACCACTTGAGCGACCGCCCCACCGCCTCCCGCCACCTCGCCATCAGCTCCGCGCGCCTTCCCGCCTCCATCTGCGGCTCGAAGCGCCGCTCGGCCTGCCACTGCGCCGCGATCTCCTCGCGCGAATTCCACAGGCTCACAGTGAGTCCGGCGAGATAGGCGGCGCCGAGCGCGGTGGTCTCGAGCACGCGCGGGCGCACCACCGGCACGCCGAGGATGTCGGCCTGGAACTGCATCAGCAGGTCGTTCGCAGTGGCGCCGCCGTCGACGCGCAGCTCCGCGAGCGTCTGCCCGGAGTCCTTCTGCATCGCCTCGAGCACGTCCGCGCTCTGGAAGGCGATCGACTCGAGCGCCGCGCGGGCGATATGCGCACGGCCCGAGCCGCGCGTCAGTCCGAGCAGCACGCCGCGCGCGAACGGATCCCAGTGCGGCGCGCCCAGTCCCGTGAACGCCGGCACGAGGTAGACGCCGCCGTTGTCGGGCACGCTCGCCGCGAGCGCCTCGATCTCGGCCGACGAGCGGAAAAAGCGCAGCTCGTCGCGCAGCCATTGCACCACTGCGCCGGCGACGAACACGCTGCCTTCGAGCGCGTACTCCTTGATGGCATCGCGTGCGTCGCGCGCGCGCCCGAGCTGCGCGCAGGCGGTCGAGACAAGTCCGTTCGCGGAGTTCACTACTCGATCGCCAGTATGCAGCAGCATGAAGCAGCCGGTGCCGTAGGTGTTCTTCGCCATGCCGGGCCGGTGGCAGGCCTGGCCGAACATCGCCGCCTGCTGGTCGCCGGCGATGCCGGCGATCGGCATCGGCTGGCCGAGCACCGACTCAGGCAGCATGTCGAACACGTGTGCCGAAGGGTAAACGTCGGGCAGAACGGGGCGCGGTACCTTCAGGATGCGCAGCAGCTCCTCGTCCCAGTCTCCCTTGTGGATATCGAACAGCATCGTGCGCGACGCGTTCGAGACGTCGGTAACGTGGGTGCGGTTCCCCGTGAGGTGCCATACAAGCCATGAGTCCACGGTGCCGAAAGCGAGCTCCCCGCGCTCGGCGCGCGCGCGCGCGCCCGGCAGCGCATCGAGCAGCCACGCAAGCTTGGTTCCGCTGAAATACGGATCGATGACCAGGCCCGTTCTGGCGCGGATCGTTTCCTCGGCGCCCGAGGCGCGCAGCTCGGCACACAGTGCAGCGGTGCGCCGGTCCTGCCAGACGATCGCGTTGTAGAGCGGCTCGCCGGTCTGGCGATCCCACAAGAGCGTCGTCTCACGCTGGTTGGTGATGCCCATCGCGTAGAGCTCGCTCGCCGCGAGGTTGGATTTCTCGAGCGCACCGCGCGCGACGTCGCGCTGAGATTCGAAGATCTCGCGCGGATCATGCTCGACCCATCCCGGCTGCGGGAAGTGCTGCTTGAATTCGCGCTGAGCAACCGAGACGGGCGTGCCGGATTCGTCGAACACGATGGCGCGCGAGCTCGTCGTGCCCTGGTCGAGCGCAATGATGTGGCGCATGGCGGCGGCGGCGAAACGTTGTTGTTATGAGAGGAGACGCGGCGATTCTAGCAAGACGACGATGCTAGAATTCGCCGCATTGCAGCAACCGCGGAACCGTCATGCCATTACCCATTGCAGAGATCGAGCGCGAGCTGCTGCACACGCGGCGCGTGCGCTACGAAGGCTATAAGCGCGCGGACGGGTTGTGGGACATCGAGGCGCACCTCTCGGACATCAAGAACCATGACTACCAGCTCAAGACGGGCGTGTGTCGCGCCGGCCTGCCGGTGCACGACATGTGGGTGCGCATCACGATCGACCGCAAGTTCAACGTGCTCGATGCGATTGCGGTGTCGGATTCGGTGCCCTACCCGGGCGGCTGCGAGGCGGCCGCGCCCGCGTATCAGACGCTGATCGGGCTCAACCTCTTGCAAGGCTTCCGCAAGCAGGTGCACGCGCGTCTCGGCGGCATCCACGGCTGTACCCACATCACCGAGATTCTGCACGGCTTGCCGACTGCGGCGATTCAGTCCTTCGCGGGCGAGATGAAGGAGGGGCGTGACGACGGCACGAAGCCGTTTCAGCTCGATCAGTGTCAGGCGCTCGAGACCACCACCGAAACGGTACGCAAATGGTACCCGAAGTGGTATCGCGGGGCGACGACGGGCGCTTGATCGTCATCCAGCAGCGAGTCGCTGACGCTCGCCTATCGTTGCGCAGGGAGGGAGGACCGTGAAGATTCACGAATATCAGGGCAAGGCGCTGTTTCGCAGCTACGGCGTGCCGACGCCGCGCGGCGTGGCGTGCTTCAGCGTCGAGGAGGCGGTCGACGCCGCCAAGCATCTCGGCGGCAAGGTCTGGGTGGTCAAAGCCCAGATTCACGCGGGCGGCCGCGGCAAGGGCGGCGGCGTCAAGGTCGCGAAATCAATCGACGAGGTGCGCGAGCATGCCAGGAAGATCCTCGGCATGCAGTTGAAGACGCACCAGACCGGGCCGCAAGGGCAGAACGTCAGACGGCTGCTGGTCGAAGAGGGCGCCGACATCAAGCAGGAGCTCTACGTCGGCATGGTCGTGGACCGCGCGACGCAGCGCGTCGCTCTGATGGCTTCCTCCGAAGGGGGCATGGACATCGAGGAGGTCGCCGCCAAGACCCCCGAGAAGATCCACAAGGTGTTCGTCGATCCGGGCACCGGTCTCACCGAGGCCGAGGCCGCAGGCGTGGCGAAGAAAATCGGCATTCCGCAGGGCTCGGTGCCGCAGGCGGCAAAGCTGCTGCAGGCGCTGTACAGGTGCTTCGACGAGACCGACGCCTCGCTCGCCGAGATCAACCCGCTGATCCTGACCGGCGAGGGCAAGGTCGTCGCGCTCGACGCGAAGCTCAACTTCGACGACAACGCGCTGTTCCGCCATCCCGAGTTCATCAAGTTGCGCGACCTCGACGAGGAGGACCCGGCCGAGATCGAGGCCTCGAAGCACGATCTCAACTACATCCAGCTCGACGGCGACATCGGCTGCCTGGTGAACGGGGCGGGCCTGGCGATGGCCACCATGGACATCATCAAGGTCTACGGCGGCAGCCCCGCGAACTTCCTCGACGTGGGCGGCGGCGCCACCACCGAGAAGGTCATCGAGGCGTTCAAGATTATGCTCAAGACGCCGAGCCTGAAGGCGATCCTGGTGAACATCTTCGGCGGCATCATGCGCTGCGACGTGATCGCCACCGCCTGCGTCGAAGCGGCGAAGCAGGTCAAGCTTTCGGTGCCGCTGGTGGTGCGCCTCGAAGGCACCAATGTGGATCTGGGCAAGAAGATCCTCGCCGACTCGGGCCTGCCGATCATCTCCGCCAGCAACATGGCGGACGCGGCGCAAAAAGTGGTCTCAGCGGCCAAGGGGAAGAAATAATGAGTATCCTGATCGACAGGAACACCACGGTGATGACACAGGGCATCACCGGCAGGACGGGGCAGTTCCATACCAAGATGTGCAAGGAGTACGCCAACGGCAGGAACTGCTTCGTCGCCGGCGTGAATCCGAAAAAACCCGGCGAGTCCTACGAAGGCATCCCGATCTTCGCCACCGTCAAGGAGGCGAAGGCAAAGACCGGCGCCACGGTCTCGGTCATCTACGTCCCGCCTGCTTTCGCCGCCGCGGCGATCGACGAGGCCGTGGAAGCGGGCCTCGGACTGGTGATCTGCATCACCGAGGGCATCCCGGTGCGCGACATGATCCGCAGCAAGTTCAGGATGCAGGGGAAAAAGACCATCCTCGTCGGTCCGAACTGCCCTGGCGTCATCACGCCAGACGAAATCAAGATCGGCATCATGCCGGGCCACATCCACAAGAGGGGCCCGATCGGGGTGGTGTCGCGCTCCGGGACGCTCACCTACGAAGCAGTCGGGCAGCTGATGGAGCTCGGCCTGGGGCAATCCTCATGCGTGGGCATCGGCGGCGACCCGGTGAACGGCTTGAAGCACGTCGATGTGATGAAGCGCTTCAATGACGACCCGGCGACTGAGGCGGTGGTGATGGTCGGCGAGATCGGCGGCTCGGACGAGGAAGACTGCGCGCGCTGGATCAAAAAGAACATGAAAAAGCCGGTGGTTGGCTTCATCGCCGGGGTCACCGCGCCGCCGGGAAAGCGGATGGGACACGCCGGCGCCATCATCTCGGGCGGCAAAGGCACCGCGCAGGAGAAGCTCGCCGTGATGGAGGAGTGCGGCATCAAAGTGACGCGCAACCCCGCCGAGATGGGCAAGCTCTTGAAGTCGGTGCTGAAGTAAACTCGGCGGCGCGCGGATCAGGCGCTCTGCGTCACGCACTGCAGGCAGTAGCGCAGCAGGTCGTGCTCGGCAGACCCCTCGGTGTGCAGGCGTGAAATGAAGGTCTTTTCGTAGTCCTCGATTGGATCGCGCCCGCTGCCGCACAGGGCCCGGCGCAGCAACCAGATGCAGGCTTCGTCGAGCAACGCTTCGCGCTCGAGCGCCGCGTTTCCTGGCGCGAGCAGCAGCTCCGCCAGCGTGCTCCGGAACTGTGCGAGCTGAGCCGAGAAATCCGGCGCGAGCGCAAGGAAAGGCCAATGGCTGGGGTCGCGGCGCGCGATCAGCTGCGAACGCCAACCCGTCGCGTTGTCCAGCCGCAGGTAGTAGGGCTCGTCGAGCGTGCGCAGCTTGCCGCGCGAGAGCGTCAGGCACGAGGCGAGGTACTGCCAGAAGATCACGTTCTCGTTGATCTCCCGCGCCCGCCCGTAGGCATCAATGAACACCTCGCGCCGGTGCACGGCGTAGAGCGTCGGGTTGAAGTTGGCAACGTGGTTAAGCAGGCGCGCCGCGAGGTCGTCTTCGGCACGCGTGCGGCCGATGTGCGTTACAGCCTGCCCCTGCGCCTCGGTGCCGAGCTCCGCCCATTCGCTCACGCCGGGCGGTGGCTTCGCCACACTGAACGCGGCCATGCGTCCCTTGCACGCGGCGTAGTCCGGGTGCGCGTCCAGGTACTCGATGCAGGCTTCCGCACCCGCCGGGAACATGAAATCGTCGTCGGCGTGCAGCGCGACGTATTGCGTGCCGGCAGCGCGCGCGCAATTGACCAGGCGCTCGAGGAAGTGCGCCTCGGGCGCGTGCCGCAGGATTTTCAGGTCGAGTTGAGGGTAGCGCGCCGCGATGGCCGCAAGCTCGCCGGCGCGTTCCGGCGCGCTGTGATCGGTGACCAGGACCGGCCAGCGCACCTTGCATGCCGCGAGGTGACGCAGCGCGCGCTCGAAGAGCGCGCCGCGCCCGGCGACCGAGGGCAGGATGAGCGACAGCCGATCGGCGAAGCGGCGCTGTGGCGGCGGGGGTGTTGCCGCCTGGGGCGCGGCGCCGCCGCGCCGGCCGAACTGCTTCAGCAGGCGCAGCAGCACACGGGGACGCGCAAGCTCTGCATGATGATGGCGGACGATACACGAAGCGCCCGCGCGTGGCGAAGTCGCCGCATCCCGCCTCCCAGGGGATCCGTAAACAGGCTCCCTAGGACTCCAGGTCAGGCTCGCCGCAGTGCTTGAGGATGTGCTCGCGCGCGCGGTCGCGCAGCTCGAGCGCCGCCTTCCAGTCGGCGTCGCTCGCTTTGATCGGCGCGCCGATGGTGATCGAGATCGGCACGCGGCGCACGAACCAGGTTCCTTCGCGCAACACCGTGCGCGCGCCGCGAATCGCAATCGGCACCACCGGCACCTCGGCGCGCGCCGCGGCGGCGAACGCGCCCATGCGGAACGGCCTCAGGCCGGCACGGTGGTGGAAGGTGCCTTCGGCGAACACGATGAGCGAAGTGCCGCGTTCGGCGAGCCCCGCCAGCCGTGCTGCGTCGTCGACGCTCTTCTCGGCCTCAAAGCGCTCGACAAATGCCGCGCCTACGCCTTCGAGCGCCGCTCGTGTGATGTAGTAATCGCGCAGCTCGCGCTTGGCGACAAACGCGCCGTCGTTCCACGGCAGCACTGCGACCAGCAGCGGCCCATCGAGGTAGCTCGCGTGGTTCGCGACCAGCACCGCCGGCTTCGAGCGGTCATACGTCTCGAGCCCATTGACTACCACCGGGATGCGAACCAGCGCGAGCACCGCGCGCATCGCGATCTTGGTGACGCCCCAACCCCAGGCGGGCCTGCGCCCGAGCGCAATCAGCGCAAACGCGATCAGCCCGACGCCACCGAAGACGAGCCATACCCACAGGTTGTAGGCGTAGGTGGCGGCGGCGCGCAGCACCTGGCGCGTCTGCGGCACGAGTGCCGACCAGACGAGGCGTGCGAACTGCCACCAGATTGGCCCTGGGGGCGACGCTTTGCCACCACGCTCGTAGTATTCGCGGCATGCTGGGCGCCGGATCTTGCCGCTCGAAGTCTTGAGCACGCTGTGCGGCGGCGCGAGCACAACTTCGTCGGCGGGGGCGCCGATCAGGTCGACCGAGAGCTCGGTGATGCGCGCGCGGAGTTCCTCGCGCTTTGCCTCATCGGTCTCGCGCGTCTCGGCGAGCACCACCACGCGCTCGGTTCCGCTTGCCGCGTCGCGTGCGCCGAAAGCCGCCACGCAGCCCTTGCGGATGCCCTCCAGCGCTCCGACCGCTTCCTCGAGCTCGTAGGGAAAGAAGTTGCGCCCGGCGCGGATGATGACGTCCTTGGAGCGCCCGGTAAGGAATAGCATCCCCTCGGCGAGGTAGGCGAGATCGCCGGTATCGAGCCAGGTGCCGGCGAACAGACGCTGCGTCGCCTCTGGGTTGCGGTAGTAGCCCGAGGTAGCAGATGGACCGCGAAACTGCAGCCGTCCCTCGCGCCGCTCCGGGAGGTCGATACCGGATTCGTCCACCACGCGCAAATCGTGCTCGGCGAGCGGCTCGCCGCAGCAGGGCACCATGATCGCGTGCGCTTCGCCGTGCGCGGCCGGGCGCGCCTCGCCCGAGCGCATGAACGGCTCGCGCTCGATGGCATCGATCTGCCAGCCGCGCCCGGGGAGGGTGAATGCGAGGCCGACGCACGCCTCGGCCAGACCGTATACCGGTGCCAGTGCGCCGCGTTGCAGACCGTAGGGTGCGAAGCGCTTGTGGAAGGCTTCCAGCGTTTCGGGGCTCACCGGCTCGGCGCCGTTGAACGCGAAGCGCCACGAGGACAGGTCGAGGCCCTCGATTTCGGAATTCTCGATGCGCTTCATGCACAGCTCGAAGGCGAAATTCGGCCCGCCCGACAGCGTGCCGCGGTGGCGGTGGATCGCCCACAGCCAGCGGCTCGGGCGCGCGAGCATCGCGAGCGGCGACATGAGCACCCCGGTGAAGCCGAAATACATTGGTGCAAACCACGCACCGATCAGCCCCATGTCGTGGTACAGCGGCAGCCAGCTGACGAACACGTCCTCGGGTCCGGCCTTGACCGCGCGGCCCATGGCGCGCAAGTTGGCGAGCAGATTCTCGTGCGTAAGCACCACGCCCTTCGGACTGCCGGTGCTGCCCGAGGTGTACTGCAGGAAGGCGATGTCGCCTGGCTTGGCGGCGTGCGGCGGCAAGCCCGGCGCCGCGCCCTCGGCGAGCTCGTCGGGCTCGAACACGCGCTGCAGCGACGCGATGCTCGAGCGCAGCAGCCTCGCGAGCCCGCGCGCCTCGGGAACGGTGATGAGCGCCGCGGCCTGGCAGTTCTGGAGAATGCCGGCGTGCCGGCGCATGTGATCCTCGATCTGCGAGAGCCGCGCCGGCGGATACAACGGCACCGGGATGGCGCCGGCCATCAACACGCCGAAAAAGCTGAACAGGTACTCGCGGCCGGTCGGCAGCATGATCGCCACCGTTTGACCGGGCTCGATACCCGAGGCACGCAGCCGCGCCGCATAACCGGCTGCCCCGTCCCGGATCGCCCGATAGTTGAGTCGCTCCTCCCCCGCTTCGCCCAGTAGCAGCATGTGAAGCCGCTCGGGATGGCGCATCACCTGCCATTCGAGCGCCTCGAGGAGCGTGCTCGCGGCCTCGGGCTCGCCGCCGTCGGCGACCTGAGCCAGACTTTCGATCTCCTTATCGATGCGCTCGCGCGGCGCGCCGAGCGACGAGCGCAGCAGCCGCAACAGGTCGCGCGGCGTCTCGGCGGTGGACAGTGCCTGCTCCGGCATGCTGACGCCGAAACTGCGCTCGATGCGCAGCAGCAGCTCGACCCGGGCCAGACTGTCGAGTCCGAGCTGGCGCTCGAGCGAGGCGTCGAGGCTCGCACGTCGCGCCCTGCCGCGCGAGGTCTCGGCAAGCAACGCATCGATTGTCGCGAGCAGCTGCTCGGCAGAGCGTTCGAGATCGTTTGCGGCGGTTACTCGGGCGTGCATGGCGGCGGCACCCAGATGGTACTCTCAGCCGCGCCGGAGGTCGGCGCGGCTGCGCGGGTAGAATGACCGCTCGCACGCTGATCATGACCGCATCCGAGTCCGCCAACCGCAGCGAGCAACCGTTCCTCCAGCGCCTGGACAGCGAGGCGCGCGCGCTGCTGCTCTCGGTGGCGCGAGCGGTTTCCTTTCCGAAGGGCGCGCGACTGGTGCGTCACGGCCAGGCGGCGCGCGGCGCGTACGTGGTGCGCAGCGGCAGCGCGGAAGCGCTGGTGAGCCTTCCGGGCGGTGATTCGATCTCGGTGGCAGAGGTCAACGCCGGCAGCATGTTTGGCGAAACCGCGCTGCTCGAGCGAGGCACCTGTTCGGCGAGCGTGCTCGCCACGAGCGCGCTGGAAGGCTGGTTCATCGAGCGCGACGATTTCCGCGCGCTGATCGCGCAGCACGGCACTGCGGCGCTGCGCCTGCAGCACGAAATCACGCTCATCCTGTGTGAGAAGCTGCGGCGGCTGAACGACAAGGTGCTCGCCTGCCCGGCGCCCGAGGACCGGCAGGCCGGCGCCGAGGGCTCGGGGGACCCGCTCGCGGGAGTCGAGCGGCGCCAGCGCGTCGACTTCGACCACCGGCCGTTACTGCCGCTGCTGCCTGCGCTGCAGGAGTTCAGCGACAGCGAGTTTGATCGTCTGAATGCGAGTTCGGCGCTCATCGAGTTGCCGCGCGGCCACGCCGTGTTCTCGCGCGGCCAGCCCTCGCAGGCGTGCTACATCGTCGTGCGCGGCGCGGTCGAGGTGAACGCTCGGCACGCGGAACGCGAACGCCGGCTCGCGGTGCTCGGGCCGGGCCAGCTGTTCGGCTTCATGAGCTTGCTCGAGGGCGGCGCGCATGGCGCGAGCGCGCGCGTACGCGAGAGCGCGGTACTGCTCGAGCTGCCGAAGAGCGCCTTCGACGAGCTCTACCTCGGCGCGAGCGCCGCAGCCACCAAGCTGCACCGCGCGATCCACCGCAGCCTGCTTGGCTCGCTCGCGCAGACCAACCGCATGCTGACGCGGCTGCTCAGCCAGGCGCGCCTGCGCGGCGATCGCGGCGAGAGCGACATGCTGGAAGTGGCGTACTCAGGCCAGATCGTCGCGACCGACTAGTCGAGCTCGCGCATGCGGATGGCCGGGCCGCCGTCGCGGATCGCAGCATGCAGCACGCAGTATTCAGGCAGCTCGGCCCAGGAGCCGATATCGCGCGTTAGCGGCTCTGAAGCGACCAGGATCGAGTCGCTGTGCTCGCTGCCGCCGCTCATGCGCCACTCGCCGTCGTGCAGGCCGTACTCGCGCCCGGCGGTGTACCACAGGCTCTGGTAGTTGAGCGTCTGGTAGCTGAGACTGTGCTCGGGGTTGGCGGCCGGATACTCGGTCGGGTAGCAGCCGAAGTCGAAGCAGTAGCGCGCCGCGGCAAGCTGCTCGCCGTCGGTGACGAACAGGTTGACGGGCGAGGTTACGGCGATGCCGAGCTCGCCGCGCAGCTCCCGCAGCACGGCATAGGTGCGCGCGATGGCCTCGAGCAGCTCCTCGCCGTCTGGCTTGACGTACGGGTCCGCGAGCTGCGACAGCAGCAGCGCGTAGATCCACTCGCTGTCCGTGGTGCCCGAGACGTGCGATGCAAGTTCGGGCTTCACGCGCGCCACGATCAGCGGCTTGAGCTCGCGAAAGCGCGCCAGGTCGCCGTTGTGCGCGAGCGTCAGGGGTACGCGTGGAAACTGGAACGGGTGCACGTTCTGCAGCGAGATCTCGACCTCCGTGCTATAGGCGACGCCGCGCACGTGCGCCAGCACGCACTTGGCGCGGATCTTTTCCGCCAGGCCCTTCAGGTTGCGATCGAACACCGGCAGTGCATGCGAAGCGTAAGCATAGGGTCGCTCGGCGTCGTGCGAGGAGGGGTCCCAGGCGCGCAGTCCGAAGCCGGCGAGATTCAGCAGGTTGAGCATGCGCGGCATGGTGCTTTGCCGCACCAGCGCCGAATCGGGCTGGTAGAGCAAATTGTCGAGCAGCACCGGCTGGCCAAGATAAAGGAGTGCGCGGCACATGCGCGGCTTATACACTAAAGCGTCGTCGGGTGCGGCGATCGGCCTGCGAGGGGTCGAGAAGCGCGCGCATCGTGCGGTGCGGAACGGCCCCGGAGCGCTTGACCGCAGTCAAGTTTGCGACGCGTTCGCTGCCGGATAATGCTCGCAGGATCAAGAGGGAACATGAGCAGAGCGATGTCGAGCACGGCCGCCGCGCCGCGGCGCGCAAAGGTACGGGCAGCGCCCAAGGGACGCGGCGTCGAGCCGCGTGCGCTCGAGGAGCTACGCGAGCTGCTGGGCGTCGAAGAGCGCCGCCGCGACCTGCTCATCGAGCACCTGCACAAGATCCAGGACCGCTACGGGCATCTTTCCGCGGCGCACCTTGCGGCACTGGCGCAGGAGATGCGCCTTGCGCTGGCAGCAGTGTATGAAGTCGCAACCTTCTACCATCACTTCGACGTCGTGAAGGACGGCGAGCTGGCGCCACCGGCGTTGACGGTGCGGGTGTGCGATTCGCTTTCTTGCGAGCTGGCCGGGGCGCAGAGCCTGTTGAAGAAGCTGCCCTCGATCCTCGGCAAGGACGTGCGCGTGATCCCGGCGCCCTGCATTGGACGCTGCGAGAGCGCGCCCGCCGCGGTCGTGGGACAGAATCCGATCCTGAACGCGACGGTGGCAGCGGTGCGTGACGCGGTGGCGGAAAAGCGCACCCGCTGCCAGGAGCCGCCCTACATCGGCTATGCGGCCTACCGCAAGGCGGGCGGCTACCGGCTGATCGCCGCTTGCCTCGCGGGCGCTCGCTCGCGCGACGAGATCACCAAGATCATGGAAGACTCGGGGCTGCGCGGCCTCGGCGGGGCCGGATTCCCGGCCGGGCGCAAGTGGCGGCTGGTCGCGGCCGAGCCCGCGCCGCGCCTGATGGCGGTCAACATCGACGAGGGCGAGCCTGGCACCTTCAAGGACCGCTGGTACCTCGAGCGCGATCCGCACCGCTTCCTGGAAGGGATGCTGGTCGCGGCCTGGTGCGCGGGGGTAAGCGAGATCTACGTTTATCTGCGCGACGAGTACGCCGGTTGCCGCGCGGTGCTCGAGCGCGAGCTCGCGCGCTTGAAGCAGCATCCGCCGTGTGCGGCTCCGCCGATTCATCTGCGCCGCGGCGCCGGTGCCTACATCTGCGGCGAGGAATCGGCGATGATCGAGTCGATCGAGGGCAAGCGCGGCATGCCGCGGCTGCGCCCGCCATACGTCGCACAGGTCGGCCTGTTTGACCGGCCGACGCTCGAGCACAACATGGAGACAGTGCACTGGGTGCGCGAGATCGTGGAAAAGGGCGCGAGCTGGTTCGCCTCGCACGGACGCCGCGGCCGCAAGGGCCTGCGCTCGTTCTCCGTCTCGGGCCGGGTGAAAAATCCGGGCGTGCACCTCGCGCCGGCGGGCATCTCGGTACGCGAGCTGATCGACGAGTATTGTGGCGGCATGCTCGACGGACACATGTTCTACGGCTACCTTCCCGGCGGCGCCTCGGGAGGCATCCTGCCCGCCTCGCTCGGCGACGTGGCGCTCGACTTCGATACGCTGCAGGAGCATGGTTGCTTTATCGGCTCGGCGGCGGTGATGATTCTCTCGGAGCGCGACCGGGCGAGCGCAGCGGCAAGAAACGTCATGCGCTTTTTCCGGGACGAATCCTGCGGCCAGTGCACGCCCTGCCGCGTTGGCACCGCCAAGGCGCTTACGCTGATGGACGAAAAGAAATGGAACCAGCCGCTATTGAACGAACTCTCACAGGCGATGACCGACGCATCGATCTGCGGCCTAGGGCAGGCGGCGCCAAACCCCGCGC
>Ga0214471_10003273_pt1 | contig 12597 bp, 9 predicted proteins | sample RVTome_5_FD_207665 | JGI IMG/M metagenome (GOLD analysis project Ga0214471, IMG submission 207665) | Soil microbial communities from uranium-contaminated site in the Upper Colorado River Basin, Wyoming, United States - RVT142D155 | ecosystem: Environmental > Terrestrial > Soil > Contaminated >...
GCCGGTCCATCGTCGGCAGTTCTTCGTCCACCAGCGAGCGCGCCAGCTTCTCCGGCAGGCGAAGGCGCGCGACGGGACGGGCGGGCTGCCCCGGAGACTCCTCCAGATCGTAGTCCACGTCGATCAAGCGGCCCCTGAGCTCCACCGTCGAGGGCAGCGCCGCGAGCTCATCGCGCCGTGCCGGGTCCACGAGCCCCCCGAGATCGAGCGCCAGCGGGGCGGCCCGGTAGTCGGCCATGCACGTCGTGCCGCGCAGCAGGTCCTCGTAGCGCCCTGACAGGTCATCCAGCGAGAGGCGGGGCGTCACGCCACCCGATCGCCGGTGGAGCTCACGGATCTCCTCGATCGCTCTGCGGTTGCGTCGCACTGCCGGGTGGCGAGCTTCGCCGCGCGCCAGCGCCGCCGCCAGCGCCCGGTACGCCTCATCCTGCCGGTCCTGGGGGAAGCGCTCCATCGCCTCCTCCTCGCGCTCCAGCTCGAACCCGGAATACGTCAGGCGTCGCCGCAGGATCAGGCGGTCCCCCTTCCGCGACGCATCCAGCACCAGTTCCTCACCGCTGGAGCGTGCGTTCCGGCGCACGAGCCCCATGGGAAGCTGCGTGCCCTCGATGCTCGCGCGGGGAACGCCGAATCGATCCGCAAAATACCGCAGCGTTCCGGCGATGGCGCCCCACGAGCCGCACACGCTGGTCCTGGAGACGCGCGCCTCCTGTCCGTCGGCCGTCTCCTCGTCGATCACGAGATCGAACGGCATCACCCGCGCGAGCAGGTCGCAGAATGCGCGCCGCATGTCCTCGCCTGCCCTCGGCAGGGACGGCGGCAGTGGCACGTCCAGGCTGCGGCACACGCTCGCTACGGCCAGCGCCGTGTCCTCGATCGCCTTGACGAGGACCCCGCGCCGCTCCGCCCAGCGCTCGATCGAGGGCTCGTCGAACAGGTGTCGCGGCAGGCCGTACACGTCGCCCACGTGACCGGTTTTCGACAGCGCTTCGGCGTACACGTTGTAGGCCGTCAGGTGATCGCTCCCATGAACGATGAGGCCCTCCAGGTTCCGGTCCTCCCGGGTCATGCGGTGCAGCGACTCGGCGGACGCCATGACGGCCAGCGCGGGGATCAGCGCGTCGCCGGCCTGCACGAGCAACTCGGCCCAGGGCCGCTCCACCGGCGTGGACTCGACGAGCCGGCCGTAGCGCGTCAGGTGGCCACGCTCCACGATGCCGCGGTCTTCCAGAACGGCAAGCGCGCGGCGATACGCCACACGGTCGAGCGGTACCGGGAGATCCAGCTCGTCGGCGCGCACACCTAACGCTGCGCACGTCATGGCCACCCGCTCCGAATCGCCGGCCAGCTGGAATTCGGGAGCGGTCGGCTCGAGTTCGTGAAACGTGATGTCGCGATCGCTCAGGATCACCACCTCTCCGCCCGCGACCCGCCCATGGACGCGTCCCGCCATCTGGAGGATCTCGTTGGCCCCGAGGTGCGTGCGCGTCAGCACGTTGCGACCCCGTTCCACGACGTTGGTGAACCGCGTGTCGTCGATGATCACCGTATCCAGGCCTTTCACGTTGAGCGCGCTCTGTCCCGCGGCGGTCATCGCCAGGACGTAGGGACGCGGAGCACCCTCCTGGAGGAACGGCCGGATCACGCGAATGGGCTCGCCGCCGTGGTAGAACGCCGCGTGGATCCGCGGAAAACGCTCCCCCACGAGGACCGCCACCTCCTCCACACCGGCCCGCGTCGGGAGGAACACGCCCACCCCGCGTCGCTGCTTCATCACCTGCTGCAGGAACCGGTCGCTCAGGAATCGAGCCGGCGGCTCGTTCAGCACCCTTACTCGCGCGGCGCGGCTCGCGTCGAAGGCGTACGTCTGCAACACGGCGGACGCGTTCAGGTAGGACGCGTAGAACGCCGGGTCGACCGTGGCCGAGAGCCAGATGAACCGGCATCCCACCCGTTTCCCCAGCGCGAGACACAGTTCCAGCTCCGCGGAAGTCTGGTGGATTTCGTCCACCAGCAGGGTGTCGGCCGGGAGGATGTCATCATCCTCGAACCACCTTCGGGCGATGCCGGTGGTGACGATGATCACGCTCCAGGTGGGCGTCTCCGGCGTCGCCTCGCGTTCCCGGTTGACCACTCCGACGCGGAGCGAATCGGTGCGGAGGATCTCCTCAGCGATCGGTCGGATCGCCAGCGTCTTGCCGGTGCCCGTTCCCGCGACGATCCCGAAACCGCGGCCCGAGCGCGCCAGCCTGCGCAACTCCTCGCCATGCTCGCGCTCGAGCAGGGTGTCGAGATGCAGCCCCAGTGCCAGCTCGATCGTCTCGCACGCCGCGCGGGTCGGCGCGATGACAATGACCCGGCCGGTGGGCGGATTCGCCGCGACGAACGCGGCGTGGTCCGGGGGGAGGCTCCGATCGTGGACGCTCCGCAGCCCGTCGCTCACACGGCTGCTGGCTTCATGCTGCCGGGAGCCGCCGGGCGCACCCCGGCGGGGCTCACGAGGGCGAGTGATCGGCCGGCGGCTTCCGGCGCTGCGCGGTGCTGGTGTCGCGCGGCGCAGGCGGAGGCGGCTTCCGCGTTGTCGGCACGGACGGACGGGCGGTCTTCTGCGATCCCCGGTCGTCAGGGAAGATCACCCGGGCGTTAGGCGGCCGGTTCCGAACCGCGCTGGCACAATCGGTGGGAGCGGGCTGCCGGGCAGCCGGGACGTTGTTCACCCAGATCCGGCACATCCCCTTGGGGGGCCGTTGCGCCTGGGGAATGTCCTGCGCAGGTGGCCGCGTCGTCCTGGTCGACGTGGATTGCGCCACAGCGACGGCCGGGAGAGCCGTCGCGCAGAGGACCAGGATGGCGCGAAGGAAAGTCATGGGACGCGCATACCCGTGGACCGGCCTGAAGTGCCCTGATCAGTCACCGAAGGAGATCCCCGTCGCCCGGGCCGTCCGAACGACATCGTGATTCGGGTCCACGCGCTTGGGCTCGGCGAGCGCTTCCCGTATGGGAATCGTCACGATATGCGGCGACTGGAGTGCGACCATGTGGCCCCACTTTTCCTGCTCGACGGCCTCGATGGCCGCCCCCCCGAACCGCGTGGCGAGCAACCGGTCGTAACCCGTCGGAACGCCGCCGCGCTGCAGATGGCCCAGCACAAGGGACCGGGCTTCCTTTCCCGTCCGCTCCCCGATCTCCCATGCCAGCCGCCCGGCGATGCCCCCCACCCGTCGATCCTGACCCGGCAGCGACTGACCAATGACGGACTCCTCTCCGCCCATGGGGAACGCACCCTCGGCCACCACCACGATGGAGAAGTGCCGGCCGGCACGATCACGGGCTGCGATCTTGTCGCAGACCTTGTCGATGTCGTAGGGAATCTCCGGCACCAGAATCACGTCCGCGGTCCCGGCGACCCCCGAATGCAGGGCGATGAAGCCCGCATGCCGGCCCATCACCTCCATGACGATGACCCGATCGTGCGATTCCGCCGTGGTGTGCAGCTTGTCGATGGCATCGATCGCCGTGGACACCGCCGTGTCGAACCCGAACGTCGTGATCGTCCCGCTCACGTCGTTGTCGATCGTCTTCGGCACGCCGACCACCTTCATCCCGAGTTCGTAGAACCGCTGCGCGATTGCCAGGGAGCCGTCGCCACCAATGGAAACGAGTGCATCGATCCCGAGGCGGCGTGCGTTCTCCATCACCTCGGCGGACCGGTCGATCTTCACGTGGCTGCCGTCCGCCTGCTGGACCGGAAAGTCGAACGGGTTCCCGCGATTCGTCGTACGGAGGATCGTGCCGCCCTCGTGAGCGATGCCCCGCACCGATTCGCGCGTCAGCGGGATGATCTCATCCTCACCGAGCAGGCCGTAGTACCCCCGGCAGATTCCCAGGATGTCCCAGCCACGCCGGATCCCGCACAGCACCGCCGCACGGATGACAGCGTTCAGACCCGGGGCATCGCCCCCGCCCGTCGAGATTGCGACCCGCATCAAGCCGCTCTACGGCACATCGGCCAGCAGGCGAAGCACCTCTCCGGGTTGCGCATGACGCCCGAGCGATTTCTTGGAGAAGACGAGCACACCATCGCGCGTGACCTCGAAGACCCCGCCACTGCCCTCGAGCAACTGTACGGTTGCGTCGGGGCAGGCCGCGCGAATCTCGGCCGCCAGACCGGCGGCCCGTGGTTCATAGTGTCAAACGACGCAGTAGCGAATGCCAATGTGCATGGCCGCGGGACAGTAGGGGCCCGGAAAGATAGTGCCGATGCTGACGGCGCCGCACCGTTGGCAGGCACAGCACCATACGCCGTCAGGCTCGAGCCACGGCGAGGGCGTGCCTCCTTCGCCCCCTCCTCTCTCGCCGTCACGGAGGTACAGGAACCCCCGCCAGATTCGCCAATTGCCGGATGACCGTGTCCCGCCTGGCCACGACGGTCACCAGTGAATCCACGCGATCCTGCAGATCGTACGAGGCCTGGCGGAATTCGTTCATCGCGTCCTGGATTTCCACCAGCGCCTGCGCGATGTAGAGATCCTGCTGGGTGGCCGGCCCGGCACATCCGCCGACGACGATGAGCAGGCCGGTGGTCAGAAGTCGCAGTCGCATGATACGGGCTCGGAAGGGTCATGGTCCGCCCGGACGATACGAACCGTGACGAGATCCGGGGAGGGGCCGCGGTGGCGCGGGTGGTCAGTGCGGCCGGTTGCGACAATACGATGCCGGCTGCGTTGCCCGGATGACGCACGCCGTGGCTGCCTCCGCTATCATTGGCGTCGACTCGATCTGGAGGCGTCATGCGGTCGGGATTCACGCTGCTGGAACTGTCGGTCTCTCTGGTGCTGGTCGGCCTGATGGCCGGGCTTACCATGCCGCGATACGTCGCCTGGCGCGACCGGATTGCCGTCGAGGCCGCGGCCTCGACCGCGGTCTCGCTGCTCGCAACCGCCCGACATGCGGCCCTCCGGCGCGCGGCCGTGACCGCCGTGCGATTCGACACAGGGACGGCCGAGGTCCTGGTACACTCCCGCAGCGACACCATCGAGCGGCGACCGCTCGGCGAGGTACACGGCGTGCGATTGACGGCGACTCGCGATTCCATCGCCTACGGTCCCGCCGGCCTTGGGTACGGCGCGGCCAACACCCGCCTGGTGATGACGCGCGGAGCGGCGGCAGAGACGGTCACCGTGTCGCGCCTGGGCCGCGCCCGCCGATGAGCGGGCTCCCGCACCGCGGCGGAGCATTCAGGCGCCGAAATCGAAGCCGGGCACCGACACGCGCTCGATTTCCTGCCCGATCACCCGCTCGATCAGTCGCACCATCGCGATCTCGTCAGGCGCCATGAACGTGTAGGCGTCGCCCGACTGCGCGGCACGACCGGTGCGACCGATCCGGTGAACGTAGTCCTCGACCTGCTGGGGGACGTCGTAGTTGATGACGTGGGTAATCCCGCTGATGTCGAGCCCGCGTTGCGCGATGTCCGTCGCCACCAGAACGCGCAACCTGCCACTGCGGAAGTCCTCCAGCGCCTGGTCGCGCTGCGCCTGCCGCTTGTCCGCGTGCAAGGCACTCGCGCTGATGCCCGCGTGCTCCAGGTCTCGTACGACGTGATCGGCGCCCGTTTTCATGCGCGTGAACACGAGAACCGACTCCATGCCGGGATGGCGCAGCAGATCGACCAACAGCGCTCCCTTCCGGCTGCGTGGCACAGGATACACCGCGTGCCGAACCGTCGTCGCCGCCATCGTGCGCCGCGAGGTCTCCACAACGCTGGGGCGGCGGAGATACGTGCGGGCGAGCACCTCCACCTCGTGTGGCATGGTGGCACTGAACAGAAGCGTCTGCCGGTACGGCGGAACGGCCGCCACGATCCGGTTGATCTGAGGCGCGAAACCCATGTCGAGCATGCGGTCGGCCTCGTCCAGTACCAGCACCTCGAGCTCGTCGAAAGTCACGTTGCCGCGCTCGTGGTGGTCGATCAGCCGGCCCGGGGTGGCCACGATCACGTCCACGCCGGTCCGCAGCGCCTGCTCCTGGGGTTCCATCGCCGCGCCACCGTAGATCGACGTTACCAGGAGATTCGTGTGCCGCGCGTAGTTGCGAAAGCTCCGCTCCACCTGCTGGCAGAGTTCGCGGGTGGGCGTGAGCACGAGACAGCGGAGGCGGCGCGGGCCTCCCATCAGCCGGTCGGCGATCGGCAGCGTGAAGGCCGCTGTCTTCCCGGTGCCCGTTTGCGCCAGGCCGATGACGTCCCGGCCCGAGAGGATCAACGGGATCGCTTCGCTTTGAATCGGCGTGGGCGCAGCGTACCCTGCGTCGCGAACGGCCTGCAGCAGCTCCGGGGAGAGACCGAGCCGCTCGAAGGTGGCGGCGGCGAGGGAGGTGGCGGCAGCGGCCGCTGCGTGGGAACCGGGTATCGCGAGACCCCCGTCGTGTCGTTGGGGCAGCAAGGTGGACAACGCAAGGTAAGCTAGCCGGCCTGAGTCGTGAGTGCTGGATGCTCGACCTGCTTCCTGGTCCTGGAGCTGGTGCTGAGCCAAACCCCAGCGCCAGCAAGTGGCGTCAGCAGGTGACACGTGTCGTCCCCAATCGCGTCCAGCCCGGCACCGGGCGTCTCGGGCCGTCCCGGCGCTCGTGCCTGGACGGCGCCGCAGGACAGATTACTGGTGTCTGACTCCTGCCCGCGCGCTCACACGCTCCGCCCGACGTTCCCATGCGCCTTAGAATCCTGTGCGGCACCGCCGCCTTCGTTCCTGCTCTGCTGCACGGTCAGGGCACCACCCTCCGGGTGCCCGTTACCGTCGACACGCTGCCCAACGGGCTGACGCTGATCGTGCACGAGGATCACTCCGTACCGCGCGTCACGACCAACGTCTGGTTCCGTGTCGGCTCCGGCGACGAGAAGTCGGGTCGGACCGGTTTCGCGCACCTGTTCGAGCATCTCATGTTCATGGGATCGGAGAACGCGCCCTATCCGCAGTTCGACCGCCTTCTCGAGGCCGCGGGCGCGTCCAATAACGGGTCCACCACCGAGGACCGCACCAACTACTACGAATGGGGCCCGTCCAATGCGCTTCCATTGATGCTCTGGCTGGAGGCGGACCGAATGGGGTGGATGCTGCCGACGATGAACACGGAGAAGGTGGACCTGCAGCGCGACGTCGTGAAGAACGAGCGGCGACAAGGGGTCGAGAACCAGCCGTACGGGGTCGCCGCGGACATCCTGCCTGCCGCGCTCTACCCGAAGGACCATCCGTATTCCTGGCCCGTCATCGGTTCCATGGCCGACCTGTCGGCGGCCGCACTCGACGATGTGAAGGGGTTCTTTCGCGAATACTACGCGCCGAACAACGCCGCCATCGTAGTTGCCGGAGACGTCCGGACCGACGACGTACGGAGACTCGTCAGGCAGTATTTCTCGGCGATCCCGCGCGGACCGGCGATCACCCGTCCGGAGCCGTCTCCGTTCACGGTGCGGGACACGGCGATCGTCGCCGAGGACCGCGTGCAGCTGGCGAGGCTGTACCTCGCCTGGCATACCGTCAAGGCGAATCACCGTGACGAGCCGGCGCTCGACATCCTGTCCTACCTGCTGACCGGCGCCCGCAACAGCCGCCTCACCAACACGCTGGTATACGATCGCGAAATCGCCAGTTCCGTGTCCGCCTTCAGCGACGTCAAGCGGCTGGACGGAGACTACACGATCGTGGCGACGGCCCGGCCGGGCCTCGGGTTGGACTCGCTGAAGACGGCCGTTGATCGTGAACTGCAGCGGCTGACAACAGAGGGACCCACGATGCGAGAACTCGAGCAGGCCAGGAACGCGCGGGAAGCGTCCTTCCTCAACCGGCTCGAGCTGATCCGCACCAAGGCCGACCAGCTCAACCACTACGCCTACTTCAACGGCGAGCCCGATTGGTTCCAGCGGGAGATGGACGCGCTTCGCGCCGTGAGCGCGGACGACATCCGGCGTGTGATCACCACCTACCTGCGGGGACCCCGCGTCATGCTCAGCATCGTGCCCCTCGGCAAGCGTGAGCTGGCGGCCACCAGGGGGCCGGTCCAGTGAGCGCCGCCATGCGGGGACTCTTCCTGTCGCTCGCCGCCCCGGTTTCTCTCGCGGCGCAGGCCTCGGTACACACCCGCCCCCCGGCACTCCCGCAGCCGGCGCCGCTCACGGTCCCGGCCGCCCGCAACGCCTCCTTGCCGAACGGCATCCGGCTGCAGATCGTCGAGCAGCACGAGCTGCCGCTGGTCCAGGTCACGTTCTCCGTGACCGGCGGATCCCGGCTCGATGGCACCGCGCCGGGCCTGGCGACCTTCATGGCGGGCATGCTCGACGAGGGTGCGGGCACCCGCGACGCCCTCGCACTGCAGGGCGAACTGGCTTTTCTCGGCGCGTCGCTCTTCAGCTCGGCGGACTGGGATCGATTCACCGTGAGCCTCAAGGTGCCGGCCCGGTCGCTGGCGGCGGCGCTCACCCTGATGGCGGACGTTGTGCAGCGCCCGACCTTTCGGGCCGACGAGGTCCGGCGCCAGCGCGACCTGCGCCTGACGAGTCTCCTCCAGGCCCGCGACCAGCCGGGGGCCGTCGCCGGCCTCGCGTTCAATCAAGTGGTGTTTCCGGCGTCGCATCACTATCACCGCAGCGCGCTCGGGGACAGCGTCACCGTGGCGGGTTTCGACTCGGCGGGCGTGCGGGCGTTCTATGACGCCGTGCTGCGACCCGACCGGGCCCGGCTCTTTGTCGTGGGTGATGTCACCGAAGAACAGGTCCGCTCCCTGATGACCGGTCAGTTCGGCTCGTGGCGCGCCAGGGGCAGAGCGGCGCCGTTGCCGGCGGCAGCGCCCACGGTCAGCCACCCGCCAACCACGCGTGTCTACCTGGTCGACAAACCCGGAGCGCCGCAGAGCGTCATCCTGATCGGGTGGCCCGGCGTGGCTCGCACGTCACCCGACTACCCTGCGCTCTCGGTCATGAACACACTGCTGGGAGGGTCGTTCTCGTCCCGCCTGATGACCAACCTGCGCGAGACCAGGGCCTATACGTACGGTGCCAGCTCGGGATTCTCGTACCGTGCCATCCCGGGCCCCTTCACGGCCGCCGCACAGGTGAGGACCAACGTCACGGACAGCTCGCTGGTCGAGTTCTTCAGGGAACTGCGAGCCATACGCGACACACCGGTGCCGGCGAATGAGCTCGACCGTGGCAAGGCCTACGTCGAACTGGACATCCCCGGATCGCTGGAAACCACCTCGCAGATCGCGGGCCAGATGTCGGATCTCGCGGTCTTCGGCCTCACGCTCGAGGACCTGCCGCGCCTCGCGTCCCAGGTGCGCGCCGTGTCGGCGGCGGACGTACAGCGCGTCGCCAGGAGCTACCTGACACCCGACCAGGCTTACGTCGTCGTCGTGGGCGATCTTTCGAAGGTGAAGGGGCCGATCGAAGCGCTGAACCTCGGACCGGTCACCATCCTGGAGCTGGACAAGGTCGCACGCTGATTCTTCCGCGACGCACTCAGTCCGGCGGGTCCGCCCTCCCGTCGGACCGCGCGTCCCCGACGACCTCCTTGGCCACCGCGAGGATCGCCGACACAACCTCGGCTGGTGCCTCCTCGGCCGCCACGTGTCCCACGCCACGCAGCACCTCGATGTGCGCCGTGGAAAACCGCGCGGCATGCGCCAGCGCTTCACCGAGAGGAACGGGCCGATCCCGATCGCCGAAGAGGAGACGAAGACGCGCCCCCAGGTGCGCCACCGCCTCCGGGGACCGCCGACCGAACTCGAATGAGCGGACCAGGGACAGCAGCGCGGCCGTCGCGCCCGGTTCCCGCAGTGGTGTCCAGTACTCGTCCACGTCTCGCGCCGTCCAGCGTCCCCGCACGCCGTAGATCCGGCGCATAACCAGTTCGATCATCCAGCGGCCCGGTCGCGTGGGCGCCCAGGTCCAGACCCGGAGACGCCGGAGCACATCTACGCGACGAAGGCTGGTGAAGCCGATGGGCGAGACGAGCACCGCTGCGGACACCAGGTCCGGGCGCATGGCCGCCAGGTCCAGCACGATGGCACCGCCGATCGACTGGCCGACCATCGCCACCGGCGCCAACCGGAGCGCGTCGATAACGGCGGCGACACGCACCGCCATGGCCTGCGCCGTATATGCTCCCGCGAGGCGTGGCTTGTCACTGCCGCCGTGGCCGCGGAGTTCCGGAACGACGGCGTAGTACCCGGAACGCGCCAGTTCCGGAATCACCTTCCGGAAGCTGTAGGCGGACGCGCCCCAGCCGTGCAGCAGCAAGATGGCCGGCGAGGCGGGATCGCCCGCATGGACTATCCGGGCCGCCTCGCCCTCGACGAGCACGGAGTCCGCGCGGACAACCGGGTCACCCGCTGGATACGTCTCGTCAGGCACACGTCATCGACGGGTCCCCGCTGATCTCCATGCAGCACGAAAGAACAGGACCGCGCGGCGCGCAAGTCGCGCCAGGACTGGCCCGCCGCACGGAGACCATCCTGGCGCAGGCATCGACCGGCGTCGGACCCGCCCCCGCGGATCCGACGCCACCGTCACGGCGCGTTTCCCGCCGCACGGGCTTGCAGCCCGCTACTTCTTCATGATCTCGATCTTGCGACCTCTGATCTTCTCCTGCTCGGACTTCGGCATCTTCACGGTCAGGATGCCGTCCTTGAACTCCGCCACGATCCGCGTGGTATCGATGGTCCGGGGAAGGACGAATGCCCGGCGGAACGCGCCGTAGCTCCGTTCCCAGAGATGGTACCGCCGTTCGTCGGCGTCCTCGAACTTCTCTTCCTTCTTCTCCCCGCGAAGGACCAGCACGTCGTCCTCGAACGTCAACTCGATGTCGTCCTTGGTCATTCCAGGGAGTTCCGCCTTGAGGATGATCTCCTCGGGCTTCTCCACGATCTCAACCGTCGGGATCCACCCCAACGGCTCCGTGGGCGTCATGCCCTCCGGAAACCCCTCGTTGAAGAACCGACGCAGGCGATTCTGCATCTCGTCCATTTCCCGCACGACGCCCGCCAGAAGCGGTGTGTTGCGGGTGACCGGCAACCGTGTCATAGCTCCTCCCGCGTGAACAGCCTCCTGCCTTTGCGTAGACCAAGTTGGGGTGGAGGGGCGCGACGCGCTGTCGGTGCGTCTCTGGAGAATGCGCCCGAAAAAAGCTCACACGGGCTCACGCTCTATTGTGCCAGGGCGATGGAAGGCGCTCCGGAACTCGTTCAGACGAACTCGACAGGCCGGCCAAGCAGTCGCGCGATCAGTCCGATTCGGAGCGTGACATCGAGCCAGCGATCCTCCTCCACATCGGCGCGTCCCAACGGAAACTGCGGCCACGCCTCCGGATGGGTGCTCGGCTGCTTCGCGGTCGCTCGCCGCGGGTGCCACACCTGATCCCGGTCACAGTCCCCGACCAGGCGTTCGAACGCCTGCATCCACGACGCGTTCTGGCGCATGAACTGCAGACGAGCCATGAGTTCGAGCCACGTCACGGCGAACGGTACGTCGGCCTCCGACGCTGTCCGTGTGGTCAGCGGATCGCCAAGCACCAGATGCGGTTGCTCCAGCACATGCTTGCCGACCAGTTGGCAGGCGTCCTGCCGCGGCGCCGGCCGCGAGACGTGCTCCAGAAGCCGGCTCACCGGCGCATGATTCTCACTCCGGAACAACGGCATGTGCGCGACCATCGTCAGGACGTGCACCGATGGGGGATGGGCCTCAGGCGCGAGAACCAGCCGGTTGCCAGCGCGGATCCACGGTTTCTGGGCCAGAGGCGACCTCAGAAATGCGTCTACCCGGCCCAGAATCCGCAGAGCCGCTCCACGAAGTCGGGGATCGCCCTCGTAGCCGGCATGCGCAAGGGCGGCCGCCGCCGCCTCGCGGAGGACGTTCCTGGCACGGTGAATGAGGTCAGGATCACCGGCGGCAACCTTGCCGAACTCGTACAGCTGGCCGGGGTCGTCGTCCTCGGCAAGCAGGCGAAAGAGCAGCCGGCGCGCTCGCTGCAGCGGCGGAGTTTCCCGATCCCAACCGTATTCCAGCAGTCGCCGGTACGCCGGGATGGTACCGACCGAATCAAACTGCCCGAATTCGGAAGCCGGGACGGTCAGCATCTCGTTCCGCCAGGAACCATCGATCCTCTGCTCAAGCGCGAGGCTCAAGGCTGGCCCGTAGGTCAGAGCGATCGTTCGGACCTCCTCGCGGTCCAGCTCCAGGCCGGCAACATCCATAATGGCGCGAAATTGTATTGATGCTGGGCCCTTCTCGAGGATCAGGCGCAGCGGGAACCGCACGGCGTCGGAAAAATTCGGGTGCTCCGATTCGGCGGGGACCGGCTCGAAGTTCAGGGGGCTGGCCAAGGCTGCCTTCTCGCGTGTAAGTCACAGCAGTACAACACGATACAGCTATCGACGCCGAACGAGCGCGCTCGGCGCTAACGTTACCACATTTGGATCAGTGCGCCAGTGGCTTTCGCGCAAGTCGTGTGCCGGCAAAGCCATGCAGCCTTATGTTGATTCGAATACGAAACAACGCGTTCCCGGACACGGAGGACGATGCGCGGTGAGTTCGTCGAGGTCGGCCGG
>Ga0214471_10003274_pt1 | contig 12595 bp, 13 predicted proteins | sample RVTome_5_FD_207665 | JGI IMG/M metagenome (GOLD analysis project Ga0214471, IMG submission 207665) | Soil microbial communities from uranium-contaminated site in the Upper Colorado River Basin, Wyoming, United States - RVT142D155 | ecosystem: Environmental > Terrestrial > Soil > Contaminated >...
GCGACAAGGTAACGGCGAGATCCTCCTCCGGGATGAGGTCCTCCATCGTCAGATCGGTGTAGGCCTCGAGAATCTCCGTCTTGCGCTTGTCGGCATACTGCTCGCGAACTTCCATGAGCTCTGAGCACATCACGCTTTGCAACCTATCGGGGTTCGCCAATATCTCTTGATATTCTTGAATTTTATCTACTATTTCACTGAATTCTTTAAGGATTTTATCCTGCTCGAGCGCCGTCAACCGGTGCAATCTCAAATCCAGAATCGCTTGCGCCTGGGTTTCGGACAAGCGATACCCGCCTTGCACCATGCCGCAGTCCTCGGGCAGCCCCTCGGGCCGCGTCGCCTCGGCGCCCGCGCGCTCGAGCATCTTGATCACCGCGCCGGGCATCCAGAGCTGCCCGGCTAAGCCTTCTTTGGCTTCCACGGGCGATGCGGATGCCTTGATCAGCGCGATCACGGCATCGATATTAGCCAGGGCGACCATCTGACCCTCGAGAATATGGGCGCGGTCGCGGGCTTTGCGAAGATCGAATATCGTCCGTCGCGTGATCACCTCGCGACGATGCCGCAGAAAGACTTCGATCAGATCCTTGAGCGTCAGCAGGCGCGGCTGGCCGTCGACGAGGCCGACCATGTTGATGCCGAATACGCTTTGCAACGGCGTCTGCTTGTAGAGGTTGTTCAGAACGACGTCGGCACGCTCGCCGCGCCGGAGCTCGATGACGACGCGCATACCGTCCTTGTCCGACTCATCCCGGAGCTCGGTGATGCCCTCCAGGCGCTTCTCCCTCACGAGCTCGGCGATCTTTTCGATCAGGCGCGCCTTGTTGATTTGATAGGGCAGCTCCGTGATGACGATCGCCTCGCGGCCACGCTGGTCCAGCGGCTCGGTATGCGTGCGTGCGCGGATGTAGATGCGGCCGCGGCCGGTCTTATAGGCGCTGACGACGCCCTGGATACCGTGAATCTGACCGGCGGTCGGGAAATCCGGGCCGGGGATGTAGCGCAATAGATCGGAGACATTCAAGCTCGGCTCCGCCAACAAGGCGAGGCAGGCATCGATGACCTCGCCGAGATTGTGCGGCGGAATGTTCGTCGCCATGCCCACCGCGATGCCGGAGGAGCCGTTGACGAGCAGATTCGGAACGCGGGTCGGCAGGACCGTGGGCTCGTGCTCGCTTTCGTCGTAGTTGGCGACGAAATCGACCGTCTGCTTGTCGATATCGGCCAGGAGCTCCTGCGCGATGCGAGCCATCCGGACCTCGGTGTAGCGCATCGCAGCCGGCGCATCGCCGTCGACCGAGCCGAAATTGCCCTGGCCGTCGACGAGTACATAACGCATCGAAAACGCCTGCGCCATGCGGACGATGGTGTCGTAAACGGCCGCATCGCCGTGCGGATGATATTTACCGATGACGTCGCCGACGACGCGAGCGGATTTCTTGTAGGGCTTGTTGTAGTCGTTGCCGAGCTCCCTCATCGCATAGAGCACGCGCCGGTGCACGGGCTTCAAGCCGTCGCGAACGTCGGGCAAGGCACGGCCCACGATCACGCTCATCGCGTAATCGAGATACGACTGCCGCATCTCGTCTTCGAGATTGACGGGCAGGATTTCCTTAGCCACTTCTGCCATGTCAACGACTACCAATGCCGGCCCCAGCCGGGTTGTTCAGACACGGTCTGGGGTGCGACGACACGCTGAGAAAATGATGGTTCTTCAGGCCATTGCGACCCTGCGCCGTGGAGGCCCACAACGAGACACCGCGGTGAGCCGGAGCGCTGATGAATCCGGCCGAAATTCTACCATAATCGCGCCCTTGCCCGTAGCATCGAGCCGTTCTTAAGACGCTATACTGCGCGCCGAAGCTCGAGCCTCGAGACGTGAGTGAACTGTTCCCGTGAAACGACGAATCGATACGCTGATTCACCCCAGATGGACGATACTGGTGGAGCCCAATCTCGACGTGCGGGAGGATCTTTGCATGGCGGTTCATAAAGGTCGCATCCTCGACCTCCTGGACGTCGAAGCCGCCAGCGAAGCCTACGAGCCGGACGCGCTGCACGAGCGCCTCGAGCATGTGCTGATGCCCGGCCTGGTGAATGCCCACACTCACGCGGCGATGAGTCTCATGCGCGGCTTCGCCGACGACATGCCGCTCGAACGTTGGCTCGGCGAGCGCATCTGGCCGACGGAGATGCGGCTCGCGAGCCCGGACTTCGTCGCCGACGGCACGCGCCTCGCCATCGCCGAGATGCTTCGCGGAGGCATCACCTGCTTTGCGGACATGTATTTCTTCCCCGACACGGTCGCTGAAGTCGCGGCAGCTGCCGGCGTGCGCGTGGCCGTGGGCATGATCGCGCTGGAATTTCCCACGCCCTGGGCAGAGACGCCGGCGGAATACATCAGCAAGGGCTTAGCCGTGCACGACGCTTTCAAGGGTCATCCGCTGGTCAGCACGACGTTCGCGCCGCACGCGCCGTACAGTGTCTCCGACGACACGCTGGCGCGCATTCGGCAGCTTGCCGATGAGCTTGACGTCCCCGTGCACATGCATCTTCATGAGACCACCAGGGAAGTTCAGGACGCAGTCGCGAAAACCGGGCGGCGGCCGTTTGCCCGACTCGAGGGGCTCGGCCTCGTGAATGCCTCGTTGATGGCCGTGCATGCGACGCAGCTCACCGGCGAGGAGATCGAGCGTCTTGGGCACGCCGGCAGCACAGTAGTGCATTGCCCGCGTTCGAATATGAAGCTCGCCAGCGGGGCCTGCCCGGTACGAGCGCTGACGGCCGCGGCCGTCAATGTCGCGTTGGGGACCGACGGCGCAGCCAGCAACAACCGCCTCGATCTTTGGGCCGAGATGGATGCGGCGGCGTTGCTCGGCAAGCTGGTCGCTAACGATGCCGAGGCGCTGCCGGCCGCCGGCATGATACGCATGGCGACCATCAACGGCGCGCGCGCTTTGGGCCTGGACCGCGAGACCGGCTCGCTAGAGCCGGGCAAGGCGGCGGATGCGATCTGCGTACGGCTCGCCGACCCGGCGGTGCTGCCGGTCCTCGATCCGGTATCGCAACTCGTTTACAGTGCGGGCCGCGAGCATGTGACCGACGTTTGGGTCGCCGGTGAGCACCTGGTCGCCGGCGGCGAGCTCACCCGCCTGGATGTCGAGCTGCTGCTCGACCGGGCCCGCCACTGGGCAGCGCGAGTGCTCGCCGCGTGAACGCGACACGCGACAATCTCGATCCGCGAGAGCTCGCGAAGTTCGAGGCGCTCGCCGAGGAGTGGTGGGACCTCACCGGGCCGTTTCGAACCCTGCACGAAATCAACCCCTTGCGGCTGGACTACGTCAAGGCACGGGCAACGCTCGCGGGTGCCAAAGTGCTCGACGTCGGTTGCGGCGGTGGTTTGTTCAGCGAAGCACTGGCAGCAGAAGGCGCCGACGTTGTCGGACTGGACCGGTCGCCCACCAGCTTGGACGCAGCCCGGCGCCATGCCGAGGCCGGCGGCGTTTCGTTGCGATACATCGAAGAGGACGTCGCCGTCCATGCCGAGCACCACCCTGCCGCCTACGATATCGTCACCTGCATGGAGCTGCTCGAGCACGTTCCGGACCCCGAGGCACTGGTCGCGGCTTGCAGCCGCCTGGTGCGTCCGGGGGGCACGGTATTTTTTTCCACGATCTGCCGAAGCCTCAAGAGCTTCCTGCTCGCGATCGTAGCGGCTGAGCACCTGCTCAAGCTCGTGCCGAAAGGCACGCACGAATACGCCAAGCTCATCCGGCCGTCCGAGCTCGCCGCCTGGTGCCGTGCCTGTGGGTTGACCGTGCGCGACCTCTCGGGCCTGCGATTCGATCCGTTCACCCGGGCCCACCGCATCGGTGGCACACCGGACATGAACTATCTCTGCCATGCGGACCGGCCACGGCAATGATTCGTCACGCCGTGCTCTTGGATCTCGACGGCACGCTCGCGGACACCGCGCCCGATCTCGCTGCCGTGCTGAACGCACTGCTGGCGCGACGCGGCCGGCCGCCGCTGCCGTTCGCCATCGCCCGCAACGAAGTTTCCAACGGCGCCGTTGGCATGCTCAAGGCGGCTTTCGGGGCGACCTTGGAGGACGCGGAGCTCGAGAAGCTACGTCAGGAGTTTCTCCAGGTTTATAGCGATAAGGTTTGTATTAACTCTATTATATTTAATGGATTAGGAGAGATTCTTAACAAATTAGATAATTACAGCTTGCCCTGGGGTATCGTCACCAACAAGCCTCGTGCAATGACCGAGCCGCTGCTCGTGTCGCTCGGTATCGCGGACCGGCCTCGCTGCGTGATCAGCGGCGACCGGCTGGCCGAGCGCAAGCCCCACCCTGCTCCGCTACGACTCGCCGCGCAGGAGCTCGGACGCTCGCCGCAGCAGTGCGTGTACGTCGGCGATGCGCCTCGTGACATTCAGGCCGGCCGCGCGGCGGGCATGGCGACGATCGCGGCCGCTTACGGTTATATTCGGCCGAGCGACAATCCGTATGGCTGGGGGGCGGACTGCGTCATACGTCGACCGCGGAAGCTCCTCGACGCCCTACACGGCCTGGCGGCCGACGGCGGCACGCATGAACGGCATTGAAAATCTCATCCCGCAAACACCTGCCTTCTGGGCCGGCGGGGCGCTCATCCTCGGGCTCGTCCTCGGTTGGGGGTCAGGGCTGATCGCCCGCTTGCAGCTCAAGCATCGACTCTCGCTCAAGGAAACGGAGCTCAAGGCTCAGGCCCAGCGCGACGTCGAGCGGGAGCAGGCGATCGCTCTCGCGAGCGAGCGCCTCAGCGGAGTGTTCAACCAGCTCGCGAGCCAGCAACTGCACAGTCACACCGAAACCTTCCTCAGGCTCGCCAGGGAAAATCTCGGGGCACATCATGAGCGCGCCAAGGGGGATCTCGCGGCGCGAGAGACTGCCGTGGAAAACCTCGTGCGGCCGATTCGCGAGGCTTTGCAACGCACCGAAACGCAGCTCAGCGCGCTCGAGAGATCCCGCCAGGAGGCCCACGGCACGATCAAGGCACAGCTCGAGGCGATGGCCGCGGGGCAACGTACGCTGAGCGCCGAGACGCGCAATCTCGTGAATGCGCTCCGGCGTCCCGAGGTTCGCGGCCAGTGGGGGGAGATCACTTTGCGCCGTCTGGTGGAGCTCGCGGGGATGGTCGAGCACTGCGACTTCGTGACTCAAAGTCACCGGGCGACCGAGGACGGCGCCATTAGGCCGGATCTCATCATCCATTTGCCGGATAACCGCCAGATCGTGGTCGACGTGAAAACCCCTCTGGACGCGTATTTGGATGCAACTCAAGCGGAGGATGACGAGACGCGCGCCAAGGCTTTGGCGCGGCATGCGAGCAAGGTGGCCGAACGCGTTCGCGAGCTCGCCGGCAAAGCCTATTGGGCGCAGTTCGAGCAGAGCCCGGATTTCGTCATTCTGTTCATTCCCGGGGACCAGTTCTTGAGCGCCGCCCTGACCGAGAAGCCCGAGCTGCTCGAGAATGCCTTGCAACAACAGATCATTTTGGCGACGCCGACCAGCCTCGTCGCGCTGCTCAAAGCCATTGCCTACGGTTGGCAGCAACTCGCCGTCGCCGAGAACGCTGCGGAGATCCGCGACCTCGCCGTGCAGCTCTACGATCGCCTCGGCACCTTCGCGGCGCACCTCGGTGACATGGGTAAGGATCTGGGAAGCAGCGTCAAGGCCTACAACCGCGCCGTCGGCTCGCTCGAGCGTATGGTCATGCCCGCGGCTCGCCGTTTCACGGACCTCGGCATCAGCGCCAAGCAGCCCCTGCCGAGCATGCGGACCATCGAGGGCGTACCGCGCGAGGTGACCGGCACAGAAACGACCGATGAGCCCGACGCCGGGTCGCCGGGGCGGCTCGGCGGCCGGAGCTGACGATGAGCTTCGAACCGGCGGCTGAGCGCGAGCGCAGCGCATGCAAGACTTGCTGAGCTACGTGCCCACTGCCGGGAGCCTCGAAGACCGCGTGGTTCTGGTCACCGGCGCGACGTCGGGTATCGGACGCGCCGTTGCGCGGGCGCTGACCCGCGCCGGCGCAACCGTCGTGCTGCACGGGCGCAATCCGGACGCGCTGGAAACGACTTATCAGGAGCTCAAGGCGCTGGGATCCGAGCCCGCGGTTGCCGTCCTCGATCTCGAGCGCGCCCAAGGCGAGGACTACCAGTCCCTCACCAGCGCGCTTGAGCATCGCTACGGTGCCCTCGACGGCCTGCTTCACAACGCCGGCATCCTCGGCGATCTGAGCCCGATCGAGTACTACGACGTGGCTCTTTGGCAACGTGTCATGCACGTCAACCTCACGTCGGCCTTCATTCTGACGCGCTGTCTGCTGCCGCTGCTTCGCGAATCCGAAGATGCCTCGATCGTCTTCACGACGAGCACCGTGGGGCATGCCGGCAGGGCCTATTGGGGCGCCTACGCGGCGTCGAAGTTCGGCGTCGAGGGCTTGGCGCAGGTGCTCGCGGATGAGCTCGCCCGGACGCGGATTCGCGTGAATCTCGTCAATCCCGGCGCCACGCGAACGGAAATGCGGCGCAAGGCCTACCCGGCCGAGGATCCGAACGCATTACTCGAGCCCGAGAGCATCACGGCACCGTATATGTACCTGTTGGGTGCCGAAAGCCGCGGCGTGACAGGCCAATACTTCGAGTGCCAACCGCGGTCGAGCTCAAGCGGAGGCCGGAAGCGCGTGCCGGGCGAAACCGCAAGCTGACGCCAGGGAACAACGCGAGCACGCGGGGACGCGACCGCAACTCGCCTTACCGTGCGCGATCACGAGCGCGTGAAGCTCGTTGAGCCTCCAAACGGTCTTGAGCTCCCGTTCGCAGCCTGCCTTGAGCTCATCGTCCGTCGGCACCGCGCAGGGATACGCGAGACGGCCGAAAAGACGCCGCGCATACGCATCGACGACGAAAACCGGCCGCTTGAATGCATAGCCGAGGATGGCGTCGGCGGTCTCCGCGCCGACGCCATGGACACCGAGCAGCGTGTTGCGCAGCTCCTGGGTTGGTAGGCGCTCCAGCTCCGCAATTCCCCCGGCAGCGGCGACGAGCCGGCAAAGCGCTTGAAGACGCTTTGCCTTCACCTTGAAGAAACCCGCAGGTCGGATCAGCTCCTCGAGCCGCTGCGACGGCAGGGCCGAGATCCGATCTGTCCTCAAATCTCCCGAGGCCTTGAGCCGCGCGATGGCGTTCGCGGCGTTTCGCCAGACGGTGCGCTGCACGAGCACGGCGCCGACCATGATCTCGAGCTGGTTGTCGGCCGGCCACCACTGCTGGAGCCCGTAGTGTGCCAACAGGCGCTCAAATACGGCTGCGAACATTGCCGATTTCTGGAGGCCGCAACGACACGGCCGCGTAAAGCGCGTCGATTTCCTCCGCGCTCAACCGCCGCGTCTCGCCGCGGCGCATCGGCCCGAGCTCGATCGGCCCGTAGCGGACTCTGATAAGCCGGCTGACCGGGATGTTCAAGGCATCGAAAATCCGCCGGACTTCCCGGTTCCGCCCTTCATGCAGCGTCACCCGATACCATACGTTGGCCCCGGAACCGCCTTGCAAGCCGATCTGGCTCAGCTTGGCGATACCGTCGTCCAACATGACACCCGAACGCATTCGATCGAGCTGCTCGTTGTGCAGGCTGCCGAGAAGGCGCACGGCGTATTCGCGCGCCAGACCGTAGCTCGGGTGCATCAGCCGGTGAGCGAGGTCACCGTCGGATGTCAGCAACATGAGCCCCGATGTATTGATGTCGAGGCGACCGACACTGATCCAGCGTCCGTTGGGCGGCGGCTTCAGGCGCTCGAAGATCGTCGGGCGCCTCTCTGGGTCGCGGCGCGTCGTCACCTCGCCGACCGGCTTATAGTAGACCAGACAGTATTCGCGGCGCCGATCGACGGCAACGCGCAGCGGCCGACCGTCAAGAAGCACGTTCTCGGTGCCCGACATCCGGTCGCCGAGCCGGGCCGGGTTGCCATCGACGATGACGCGCCCTTGCTTGATCCAGGCCTCTACCTCACGGCGCGAACCCACACCCGCGTTCGCCAAAACCTTTTGAATGCGTTCCGGCAATAGAGGCCTCCGGCGCTTCGCGCAGTCGAATCCGCCCTGCCCGTCAGCTGCCTGATTCAGTGCGCGAGATCGGGACTATGTTGTCCTCCAGCCTGCGCGTGTCGGCATCCGCAAGGAGCTCGTCCTCCAAGCTCTCGAATGGATCGCGATAGTCGTCCCCGGCAGTTTCCAGCGCTTCGATGAGGTCGGCTTGAGGGTTCGCTTCCGGCAGCCCGAGATCGCGATTGAAATTCTCGAAATCCTTGATCTCGGACAACGGCGGCAAGTCGTCCAGCCTTTTCAGTCCGAAATAGTCCAGAAACTCCCGCGTCGTTCCGAACATCGCCGGCCTTCCTGGAACGTCACGATGCCCGACGACCCGAATCCAGCTCCTCTCAAGCAGCGTGCGCACGATGTTGGAGCTGACCACCACGCCACGCACCTCCTCGATCTCGCCGCGCGTGATCGGCTGCCGATATGCGATCAGCGCGAGCGTCTCCAGCAAGGCGCGGCTGTAGCGCGGTGCCTTCTCTTCCCAAAGCGGCGTGAGCCAATCGCTCATGCTGCGGCGTACTTGGACGCGGTACCCGCTCGCAACCTCCGTCAGCTCAATGCCTCGGCCGACGTAGTCGTCCGCCAGCAGATCGAGCACGCGCTTCAACTGTTCCCTGTTGGGCGCCCCGCGCCGGCCGAACAATTCAGCCAACTGCTCCAGGCTCAAAGGCCGACCGGCGGCAAGCAACGCGGCCTCGAGCACGTATTTGATCTCGGTGTCATCCATGGTGGGCGCTCATGCGGGTTCGGACTGCGCCTCTTGAATCCGCCCCTGCGCCGCGCGCACGTGGATCGGACCGTAGGGCTCGTTTTGCACGACGTTGATCAAGGTCTCCTTGAGCAGCTCCAAAATGGCGAGGAAGGTTACGGCGACGCCCATTCTGCCCTCCTCGGGATCGAACAGGCTCGGAAAATCGACATAGCGATCTCCGCCTAGCGCCAGGAGAACTTGCGACATTCGCTCTCGGACGGAAAGCGGCTCACGTTGCACGTGATGGTGCGCGAACATGTCCGATCGCGCGATCGCATCCTTGAACGCCATCAACAGTTCCTTGAGCGTAACGTCGGGCAGAACGGTGACGACCGTGCGCTCGACGACCTCGGCTGTCACCGGCAACACGTCCCGCTCTAGACGCTCGAGCCGGTCGATATCCATCGCGGCCTGCTTGAAACGTTCGTATTCCTGGAGTCGCCGGACGAGCTCCGCGCGGGGATCTTCTTCGTCGCTGTCTTCATCCGTCGCCGACCTGGGTAAAAGCATTCGAGACTTGATCTCAGCGAGGGTTGCGGCCATCACGAGATACTCACCCGCCAGCTCGAACTGCATCTCGCTCATGAGATCGATGTAACGCGTGTACTGCTTGGAGATCTCCGCAATCGGAATATCCAGTATGTCGATGTTCTGCCGTTTGATCAGGTAGAGCAGCAGGTCGAGCGGACCCTCGAAGGCCTCCAAGAAGACCTCCAGCGCGTGCGGTGGAATGTAGAGATCCCGCGGCAACTCGGTCACAGGCTCCCCTTCCACGACGGCGAAAGGCATCTCACCCTGGGCGGGTGCGCCGGCTTCCATACGGACTGGCGGCGCAGTTGCGACGAGCTTGAGGTCCGGCTTGCCCGCCGGTCGGCTGTGTTCCGGCACTATCCAAATCCCGCGATGGCCCAGAAGAAATCCACGAAGAAGAGCACGAACGGCTCGATCACGACCCAGAGTACTCGAGTCACCATGAGCAATACTACGATCATGAAGCCAAAAGGCTCAATGCGATCGAGCAGCATAGCCCCCTGGGGCGGCAACAGGCCGGCGAGCACGCGCCCCCCGTCGAGCGGCGGCAGAGGCAGCATGTTGAACACCGCCAGAATGACGTTGAACAGGATGCCGGCCACGCAGACGCCTCTGACCCAGTCGCCAACGGCGCCGTCGAGGCCGAGTACCGTCCCCGTGGCTGCGGCGAGCAAGGCCCAGCCCGTGGCCATGACGAGGTTCGACGCCGGGCCAGCGGCCGCGACGAGAACCATGTCCCGGCGCGGATTCCGCAGATTCTGAAATACGACCGGCACCGGCTTGGCCCAACCGAAGGTCATTTGCCCTTGCGTGAAAAAGAGTAACAGCAGAGGCACTGCGACCGTGCCGACGGGATCGATATGCTTGATGGGATTCAAAGTCAGCCGGCCCGCGCGATCCGCGGTCGGATCGCCGAAGTAGCGAGCGACCCAGCCGTGGGCGACTTCATGCAATGTGATTGCGAACAGCAAGGGAATTGCGATGATCGGCAGAATCCTGAAGAAGCCCGCGAAGTCGATGCCTTGCATGCGGGCATTATACGCAGGTTCCGCCGCCGCCCGGCGTCATTGTCAGATTTTCAGAAACGATGTATCTCCTCGACCTTGACGGCGAACCAGAACCTCACCCTCACTAAGATCCAACACCGTCGTCGGCTCGATCCCGCAGGAGCCGCCGTCGACCACGGCCTCGAGCTCGTGCTCCAGCCGATCTCGAATCTCCGCCGGGTCCGTCATCGGTAACGGGTCACCGGGCAGCATCAGCGTCGAGCTCATCAGCGGCTCGTTCAGCTCCCCGAGCATGCCTTGAGCGATGACGTGGTCGGGAACACGAATCCCGATGGAACGGCGTTTCGGGTGTTGCAGGCGCTTGGGAACTTCGGCCGTGGCGCGAAGTATGAAGGTATACGGCCCCGGCGTCAGCGCGCGAAGGAGCCGATAAGCCCAGTTCTCAATTCGAGCATATACGGCGATCTCGGACAGATCGCGGCACATGAGCGTGAGATTGTGGTCCTTGCCGGTTTGCCGAATTCGCCGAATGTGCTCGACGCCCGCCTTCTCCCCGAGCCTGCAGCCGATCGCATAGCAGGAATCCGTCGGATAGGCCACCAGCCCGCCGTCACGGATGATCTGCGCCACGGCTGCGAGCAGCCGTTTTTGCGGGTGCGTTTGATGAATCTCGAAGAATTGCGCCACATCAGGATTTTAGCCCCTTTTTGCTGCCCGTCGCGCCACTGTTGGGTTACACTTCCATTCACCTTTTTCTTGCTGGATCCAGCATGCAATTACTCATCGATTTTCTGCCGATCATCGTGTTCTTCGGCACCTACAAGGTCGCGGGTATGTATGCCGCAACGGCCGCCATTATCATCGCGATGGCGCTGCAAATCGGTATTCAGTGGCTCAGAACGCGAACCGTGAACAAGATGCTGCTCACGTCCGGCATCCTGGTTGCGTTTTTCGGTGGCGTGACGCTGCTGCTCAGAGATCCGATCTTCATCCAATGGAAACCCACCATCGTCAACCTGTTGTTCGCGGCGGCGTTTCTCGGCAGTCGCTTCATCGGCGAGAAAACACTGATAGAGAGGATCATGGGCCACGCGATCGAGCTTGACACGGCCACATGGCGGCAACTCAACGGCTTGTGGGTCGGCAACTTCGCATTTCTCGCGGCTGCGAATCTCTACGTCGTATACAATTTCGATGAAGCAACCTGGGTCAACTTCAAGCTTTTCGGCATGCTCGGTCTCACCCTGGCAATGGTACTGATTCAAGCGGTTTGGATTACGGTGAAGACGGCGGGCCGGGAACACGATGAGAGAACCGACCAGGCGAGCAAGTGAGCGCTAACCGCGTTGCTCGTATTCGTGCCCTGCTGGAGGCCGCATTTTCTCCGCAAAGTCTCGAGATCGTGGATGACAGTCATCTGCACGCGGGTCATGTGGGCGCGCAGAGCGGCAAGGGGCATTACACGGTACGAATCGTGTCCAGTGCTTTCCACAATACCCGGCCGCTTGACAGACATCGCATGATTTTCGAGGCGCTGGATGATCTGATGAAGACCGACATACACGCGCTTCGCGTGTTCGCGTCTCCGCCGGAGCCAAAGCGCCAACCGTCTACCACAAAGGATGTGCATGAAAACTCCAGCAGCTAGCCTGCTTACAGGACTCGGAATGGCCCTGCTCGTCGGATGCGCCAACGAAAGCGATGTCGCCGGCGATGTTGCTGCGACGACTGGAGACGCAATTGCCACCGTTGACGGCCGACCGATTACGGCGGAAATGCTCCAGCACTACGCTCGATCCAGGGCTCAAAGGGGGGTCGAGCAGCTCACGCCCGAAGAACACGAGGCTTTGCTAGACGAGTTGATTCGGCTTCGCCTGATCGCCACTGCCGCGGAAACAACCGGCGTGCTCCAGGAGCAGGCCCTGGTAGCGGAGCTGGAATTTCAAAGATTGCAGACCGTCGCGCGCAGAATGATCTCTGCGCACCTCGACGAAAATCCTGTCTCGGACGCCGAGCTTCGCCAGGCGTACGATGAGAATCAGGAACAGCTTGCCGGAACCCAATACAAAGCGCGACACATCCTTGTGGATGAGGAGTCTGAAGCCATCGAGATCATCGAGCTGCTAAAGCAAGGCGCGGATTTCCAGGAACTCGCACG
>Ga0214471_10003275_pt1 | contig 12593 bp, 12 predicted proteins | sample RVTome_5_FD_207665 | JGI IMG/M metagenome (GOLD analysis project Ga0214471, IMG submission 207665) | Soil microbial communities from uranium-contaminated site in the Upper Colorado River Basin, Wyoming, United States - RVT142D155 | ecosystem: Environmental > Terrestrial > Soil > Contaminated >...
GAACGGGAAGTCGGGGAGTCCGGCGAACCGGTCGTCGGGCGTCCGCACCACGTCGTCCACGGGCCCACGCTACCCGTCGAGCATCCGGCGCATCGCCGCGATGAAGTCGGGGGCGAGGTCGGGGCGGGCCAGGCCGACGGCGGCGGTCGCCTCGAGGAGCCCTGCCGGCAGCCCGATGTCGAGGAGGACGTGATCCACCAGCAGACCGACGGCACCGCTTCGCCGGGCCACCCGGTCGATGGCGTCGGTCAGTTGGATCTCGTCGCCGTACCCGGGGGGCAGGGATCCGAGTTCGTCAAAGATCTCGGGGCCGAAGACGTAGCGCCCGAGCAGGGCGAACTCGGACGGTGCCTTCCCGACACCCGGCTTCTCCACGGCTCCGGTGATCTCCATCACGTCGCCCGTCGCCGGACCCCCGATCGACACGAATCCGTACCGATCGGCGACGTCCTGCCCGACCCGCTCGACGGCCACCACCGGGCGGCCGTCGTAGGCGGCCACCATCCGATCGGCGAACCATCGGCCGGGGACCGGGAACCGGTCGGACACCATGCAGAGGAATGGCTCGTCACCGACGGCGCGTCGTGCCTGCAGCACCGCATCCCCGAGACCCGCCGGCTTGGGCTGCTCGACCGCCACGAACTCGACATGTTCCATGCCCTCTAGGGCTGGCGGCCCCACGAAGTGGGCGATGACCGGGTCGCCCGGTCGCTCGTCGACCACCAGCATCACCCGGTCGATCCCGGCGGCTACCGCCTCCTCTACGACGTACTGGATGACCGGCTTGTCGATCACCGGTAGCAACGGCTTCGGCACGGCGCGGGTGGCGGGGCGCATGCGGGTGCCCGCACCGGCGCATGGGATAACGGCAGTACGGATGGGTCGGGCGGACACGGAGTGCATCCTCCCACATCGTGCAGCGACTATTGTGGTGATGCCGGAGGCGACGTCCAGTGTGTACGAGGTCAGCATGAGCATCGATGAACAGCTCGAGCTGGTGGCCGCCGTCGACGACGAGGTAGAGCGACTCACCGCCGAACACCGTTCCCGCCGCGAGCACTGGTACGCCCACGACTTCGTCCCGTGGGAGCAGGGCCGCAACTTTCGCGACGAGCCCTGGGAAGAGTCGCACGCCAGCCTGTCCCCCGAAGTGCGCACCGCCCTCGTCCTCAACCTGCTCACCGAGGACAATCTGCCCTACTACCACGAGCTGATCGCCTCGCGGGTACCGAAGGACTCGGCGCTGTCACGCTGGAACCACCTGTGGACGGCCGAGGAGGGTCAGCACGCCATCGCCCTGCGTTCCTACCTGCTCACCTCGCGCAACTGTGATCCGCGGGCGCTCGAGGACGACCGGATGTCCACCATGGAGACCGGCTACGACCTTCCGTACCAGGACCCTGCGGCGCTGATGGCCTACACGTCGGCGCAGGAGCTGGCGACTCGGGTCAGCCACCGCAACGCCGGCAAGCTCGCCGACGACCCGACGGCGTACGAGATCATGGCGCGCATCGCCACCGACGAGAACCATCACTTCATGTTCTACCGGGGGGTCACCCAGGCGATGCTGGATGCGAGCCCGTCGACCATGCTGGAGCCGATCTACCGCGTCTTCTCGACGTTCACCATGCCGGGGATCGGCATCCCCGGGTATCTGCGGCGGGCCGTCGACATGGCCAAGGCCGGGGTCTACAACCTGCGCATCCATCACGATCGGGTGATCATGCCACTGGTGCGGGACTGGAAGATCGATCAGCTAACCGATCTCACCTCCAAGGCGAGGGAGTTCCAGGACAGGATCATGACACTGCCCGCCCGCATCATGCGCGGCGCCGAGGCGTTCGAGAGGCGGGCGGCCAGGGCCACCTGATCCGGACGCGATGGTGGGGAGGACGAGACGCCCTCCCCACCATCAACGACAGGAACCGTCAGCGCTTCTTGGCGCCACCCGACTTCTTTGCCGTCGTCGACTTCTTCGCTGCGGGCTTCTTCGCTGCGGGCTTCTTGGCAGTCGCCATTCGTCTTCCTCTCTCGGTCGCCCACCTGACGGGGACGACGGTGGCCGGGGACGCGGTCCCCATTTCCCTCATGGTGTACTCCACAACGCGCACGCCTGTCTCGGCCATGCCCTGGCGCAGATGCGCCACACTGTCGCCCCACATCGGCGGCGTCCAAACCACCCCCAAGGGACACCAACTGGGGTCCTGAACAGGGCCGCCAGTGATCCGGGACGGTGGCCGAGTCATGCCACTCCAGTGTCGGGAGCATGCCGCCCTGGCGGCCGGTACGCTGGCGGGCCCGATGACCTCGAACGTCGTCATACTCGAACCGGCACGAGCGTTTCGTCGCGGCCTCACGGGTGCGCTCGCCGACGCGGGCTACACCGTCACCGATGATCCGGCCGAAGCCCGGGTGGCGGTGGTCACCATGCGGGGACCCGAGGACTGCGGTCTGATCGCGGACCTGGCTCTGTCACATGCCGTCCTCGCCCTGCTCCCCGAGCCGAGCCCGGCCAGCGTCGCCCACGCCCTCGCCCACGGTGCGGCTGGTGTCGTCGATTGGGCTGCCGATCCCCTCGACATCGCCGCCGCCGTTGCTGGGGCCCTTGCCGGCGAGCTACGCCTTCCGACGGCGACGGTCTCAGCGCTCGCCGCAGTGTGGCCCGATGCCCACGCCCCCCGACCCGAGATCGATGCCGAGGAGATCGACTGGCTGAGCGCCCTCGCCGCCGGCACCACGGTCACCCGTCTCGCTGACGACGCCGGCTACTCCGAGCGCGCCATGTTTCGCCGCCTACATGACCTGTACACACGGCTCGGCGTCTCCAGCCGCGCCGAGGCGATCGTCACCGCCGAGCGCCTCGGTCTCCTGGAACGCGATCATCCATAGACCACGTGAATACCCTCGTCGGCTCCGGCGTATCGCCCGCTCGGCGACCCCAACAGCGACGCGTCGCCGTCAGGGTGATATCGGCCTGAGTGAACTCGCCGCGATCGGGACACCGTCCTCGTTGATGGCAAGGACGGCCCACGACATTCCCGCCTCCACGCGGGGACCAGGGGCATCGAGCGACGACACCTCGCCCACGACCACCGATGTCTCGAAGCCTCTCCACGCCCAGTAGCCGATGCCCTCGCCGGTGAACAGGGTGACGTCATACCGCACCGCGCCGTCGACGGGCTCCCACTCGAGCAGCGGTCGCGGGCCGCCGCCAGCGGCAGCCGTCACCTGGATGATCGGCGGCAGATCGGGGAGGAGGGGGGGCCCTTGTTCGATCGGCGGAACCGTCGTCGTCGACGCCACACCGCCATCCGACCCGGTCGTCGTGACGCTCGGCTCATCCGATCCCGGGGCGCCGGCGCAGCCGGCGACAGCGAGCAGGGCGAGGGCAACCGCGAGCCGACGCAGGGTCATTCGAGTGCCATCCCCACGATGTCGAGAGAACTGATGATCTCATCGGGTGTGAATGTCGTGCCTCCGACGTCGTATGAGTGTCCGAGTGCCTGACCAGAGAGCGCGCCACCCAACACCTCGCGCCCATCTCCGGTCATGCATGGAGAGCAGTCCTCGCCCTCCGCAACCAGATTGTCGGACATGATCCGCTGGGCCTGCTGGCGGATGCCCTCTGATGCCGCCTCAGCGGTGGCACCGAACCTCGAGTCAGGACTCATCGCTCCCAGCCTCAGGAGGAGCGAACTCATGTCGTACAACGCCGCGCCCCCGAACGTATGCCCCTCGAGTCCAGCAGCCATGTCGGAGACCATCGTCGCGAGGAACTGGACCATGAACTCCAGCGGCTCCGCCCCCGTCATTGGATTGTCGTACAGGCACTCCTCGAGCTCCGAAAGCCGGTTGATGATGTCGAGGGCACGCTCCACGAGCTCCTGAGCACCGCCATCGTCGTACGTCCCGGCCCCGACGAGAGCATCGCCCCAGGCATTGGCATCGGTCACCAGTTGATCGATCTCCTGGAGCAACGCGTCGTCCGGATCGTCACCGAGGTAGTACGCATAGAAGAACCCATCGATGTCGACGGAACTCCAACCCGCATCCCGGGCCATGTCCTCGAGGGGCGGCAGCCACTCGCCCACAAGCTCGAAACATGTGGCACTGGTGAGCTCGAGCTCGATGGAGAACGCTGACGGCTCGCCGGAGACAGCCACCGTCACGGTCTCGCCGCCTTGGGTGATGGTCGCCGTGCCGCTTGCCTGGGTGGAACCCGACATGATGAGCCTCGGATTCTCGCCCATGAGGACGCCATCGCCGGTATAGACCTGGTTGAAGATGCCCGACATCCCGGAACCGGTGACGCGGACGGTCCCGCTTCCATCGAGAACCCAATCGCCGTCGGCACGACCCTCCTCATCGACAAGGACGACGAACTGCGTACCAACACCGCCGTCCCAGGTTCCTGAACCCCCCTCGACGGCCCCTTGGAGATGGCCGATCGCTACCGACTCGCCGGACCAGAGCCCCTCGCGAAGGTTCCATAGAAGCCCTCCGTCGTCTTCGTCGGTGACGCAGTCCCCCGAAGCCAGGCAAAGCGAGGTCCCCGCGGGCGAGGGGCCGGCCAGAATGACCAGGCATGCCCCAGATCCGAGCACGATGAGCAGAGTCCCCCACCACCAGCCGGGGCGGGACCCCCTCTCGCTCGAACGTCGCACTATGGATCCTCTCATCGCGGGCGATCGCGTGACGGCGAACCATAGCCCCGTGGGCAGGGCGATGACTCGCGTCGCTCGACTCGGCCCGCCACTGAGGCGCTGAGCGTCAGCGCGCAACGACCGTGCATCCTGGTGCCAGGCTCCCCGCCCGACCAGAGAGATGCTCCTCGAACCTGCAACCAGAACCGGTGGGCGCTGAGGGACTCGAACCCCCGACTTCTTCCTTGTAAGGGAAGCGCTCTTGCCAACTGAGCTAAGCGCCCGATGGGATGAGGTTATACCGAGGCCGACTACTCGCCGATGTCCTCGTTCCACAGACCGGGTTCCTCGGCGATGAATGCCTCCATGAGGGCAACGCATTCCTGGTCGTCGACCACGATCAGCTCCACACCGCGCGACCTCAGCTGGTCTTCAGCACCCATGAAGGTGCGGTTCTCCCCCACGATCACCTTGGGGATGCCGTAGAGGAGGATCGCTCCGGAGCACATCTCACACGGCGACAGCGTGGTGTAGATGGTCGCTCGTCGGTAGGCGGAGGCGGGTAGCCGTCCCGCCCCCTCCAGGGCGTCCATCTCGCCATGGAGGATCGTCGACCCCTGCTGAACCCGACGGTTGTGGCCGTGACCGACGATCTCGCCGTCGATGACCAGCACCGCCCCGATCGGGATGCCGCCCTCGGAGCGACCCTGCCGGGCCTCCGCGATTGCCGCCGCCATGAACTCGTCGTGAGCCACTGCCTACCTCCCCGGCGACGATACCTCCGGGCACCGGAGCTCGCCGCGCGGCCGGTAGGCTCGGGGTGCCTGAACGAGGAGGACCACGGCGATGGACTATCAGTCCGGTTTCGGCAACGAGCACGCGTCGGAAGCGGTCGAGGGTGCCCTTCCCATTGGCCAGAACTCGCCGCAGAGGCCTGCGCACGGGCTGTACGCGGAACAGCTGAGCGGCACCGCCTTCACCGCGCCGAAGGCCGAAAACCGCCGCACCTGGATGTACCGGATCCGGCCGTCGGTACTCCATGTCCACGATCTGCGGCCGGTGGACCACCCGTTTCTGCGCACGGCTCCCAACCGTGAAGCCGAGCCGCCTATCGGCCAGCTCCGGTGGGATCCGATCCCGCTGCCCGACGAGGAGCTCACCTTCCTCACCGGCCTGCGCACCATCGCCACCAACGGCGACGTCCACACCCAGACCGGCATGGCGGCCCATGTCTACCTGGCGACCCAGTCCATGGACGACACCTACCTGTACAACGCCGACGCCGAATTCCTGATAGTCCCCCAGGAGGGGCGGCTTCGTGTGGCCACCGAGTGCGGAGTGCTCGAAGTGGCTCCCCGCGAGATCTGCCTCATCCCCCGCGGCATGAAGTTCAAGGTCGATCTGATGGACGCCTCGGCCCGCGGCTACGTGTGCGAGAACTACGGCGCCTACCTGACCCTGCCCGAGCGGGGCCCGATCGGCGCCAACGGCATGGCCAATCCCCGCGACTTCCTCGCTCCGACGGCGGCGTTCGAGGACGCGGACCGACCGTCGACCGTGTTCGTCAAGTTCGACGGAAAGTTGTTCGCCAGTGACACCGAGTACTCACCGCTCGACGTGGTCGCCTGGCACGGGAACCACGTGCCCTACAAGTACGACCTGAGGCACTACAACGTCATCGGATCTATCTCGTTCGACCATCCAGACCCGTCGATATTCACGGTGCTCACAGCGCCGTCCGACCGGCCGGGAACCGCCAACGTCGACTTCGTCATCTTCCCGGATCGCTGGCTGGTGGCCGAGCACACCTTCCGCCCGCCCTACTACCACATGAACATCATGAGCGAGTTCATGGGTCTCATCTACGGCATCTACGACGCCAAGTTGGAGGGGTTCGGTGCCGGAGGCTTCAGCCTCCACAACCAGTACTGGCCGCACGGGCCCGACAACGATGCCTGGGAGGGCGCCAGCAAGGCCGACCTGAAGCCGCAAAAGCTCGAAGGCACGCTCGCCTTCATGTTCGAGACCCGGTACCCCTTGATCCCTACCGGGTACGCCTCCACGCTGCCCGCGCTTCAGGAGGACTACCAGGAGGTCTGGTCGTCGCTGCGCCGCCAGTTCGGCCGCTGACCAGCCAGCGTGATGATCAGGGGAGAGCGAGGATCGCCCCCTGGGGCACCTCGCGCTGAACCGCAGTCACCTGGAGCAGCCCCAGCTCGTCAGGGATCACCGACACGTTGTCGCAGCCGCCGTCGGCATGGGACTGATAGTTGACCCGCACCCGCTGGGGCCGGACCACCCCACCATCGTCGGCGACTGCCTCGAAGTCCGACCATCGCACTGCCACCGACGGCTGCTCACAGCGGGCGAACACTTCCGACCACACCAATGGCGACGCCAGGTGGGTACCGCCGGCCTCGATTTCGCGGACCAGCGTCGCCTCCCCGACATCGAGGTCGGTGACCACGCCCCGCCACGCCGGCGGATCGGCGTCGGGGACCGGCAACACCTCGAGTCGATAGCGCCGTCCCGGCTCCCATGGAAAGTCGCGGGTGTTGGGGTCCTTGCGCGACCCGGGGAGCCGTGAGTCGGACCCGCGCAACAGCGTCGATCCGGCGTCGGCCGGGCCATACCCGCCCCAGTTCACCGCCGTGAAATCCGGGTGATGCGGGTTCCACTGCAGGCCGAGGTGGGCTGCTCCGACGAGACGCCGATCGGCGACGAACGACACCTGCAATGCCCAAAAGTAGAGACGCCGCACGGTCGGCCGCTCGAGCACCTCGAGGGTCGCCGCCACCGACCGCAGCGGCACGGGTGGCATCTCCCACACCAGGTGGAATGACGACGCACCGTTCGCCGATCGAGGCTTCCCGGAGGTTCGCTCCCCCGGCGTCGACCGCGTCGGCAGGCGTCCCGCCCTCATCTCACGGTGGCGACTGCTGTGTCGCCCACGGGTGGATCCATCCGCTGTCGTAGAGGTTCTGGCCGGCGGGCCAGGTCCACGGTATCCCACTGTCGCCCAGGGCGTTGGTCGGTTTGGTGGACCCGCACCCGACCCAGTGACCCCACGGGTGCGGTCCCTTGCCCGAAACGCTGTAGCCGTACGCGAGCGGTCCGCTGTGGCCGTTGGACTCGCCCGTGTAGTACATGTCGAAGTTGAACTCGGGCCACGGATGCCCCCCGATAGAGCCGCCGGCCCGCCGTCCCAGCAGGATCTCCCGGTTGTCCCACACCAGGAAGGCGGCGATCGTGATGTTGTACTCGGGGTTGAAGATCGAGGCGTCGGCCGGCAGGTTCGGTGCCTTGTCCGAGTGGTGGGCGCGGATGAAGTCGACCCGCGACTGCCAATAGGCGGGGTGGTTCTGGAACAGCCCGGCCGTGCCCGAGCTGGAGTTGACTGCCATCGGGTTGCCGTTCGACTCGCACTGGATGACCTTCATGGCGTTGTCGACTTGCGGTCCCACGCAGAACTGGATGCCGTTGCGGGTCTCGCAGGCGGTGCCGGTGAGACCCCAGTTGGCGAAGACCTCCTCGACCAGGGGACGCCACTGGGCGGTACCCGCCCCGGGGTTCCATGCAATGGTGGTGGTCGTGCCCGATCCGCCAGACCCCGCCGTCGTGGTCGTCGCGGCGCCGCCCGAGGACGCCTGTCGGTCCTCTTCCTGACGACGGATCTCCTCAGCAGCCGCCGCGGCCTGCTCGGCTTGGAACCGATCCCACTCGGCCCGAACGGTCTGCAGGCGAGTCCGTGCGGCGTCGGTATCGGCGGTTCGCTCGTCGACGACCACCGCGAGCCGGGTGGCCCGGTCGGCGGTGTCGTCGAGCCGCTCCTCGGCGCCCTCGCGTAGCATCTGGAGGTCGGCCACCGTCACGGCGAATTGGACCACGAGCTCGCGGTCACGATCGGATATGGCCCCCAGATAGGCGACCCGGGCGGCGAAGTCGGTGATGTCGACGACGGCGACCTGGCTGATCGCTCCACCTGCGGTCATGTACATACGGGCGATCCGATCCCGGATGGTGGCGCCTTCGAGCAGTGCCTGGTCGGCGATCTCCTGCTCGCGCTGCTCGAGCCGTTCGATGGCGGTGAGAAGGCTCGCTCGCTCGGTCTCGAGGGCGTCGAGTTCTTCCTCGACGGCGCGAAGGGCCGTGAGGGCCTCGGTGAGGCCGGCCTCCGCGGCCTCGACGTCGGCCCAAGCGACCGAGCCGGCGGCACCGGTGGCGCGCACCAGCACGACGGTGCCCAGCACCGCGAAGACGACGGCGACCAGCGCCACACGGCGCGCCCGAGTCAGGGGGCCCGATTCCATGACCGGCATCATATGGCGGTTCGGGCTCAACGAAGGGCCCCTGCTCCCCGGTCAGGCGGCTGCCGGTGCCCGTCGCGAGGCCCGTTGGGCGGCTCCCACCAGGGCGACCCCGGCGAGGATCACCGGCAACCCGGCGATTCCCCAGGCTCCGATCGTCTCACGCCCGAGGGTGAGTCCCAACAGCACCGCCACCACCGGGTTGACGTAGGCATACGAGGTGGCGAGGGCGGGTCGGACCGTCACCAGGAGATAGAAGTAGGCCGTGTAGGCGAACAGCGAGCCGAAGACGATCAGGTAGCCCATGGCGACCCATGCCGTCGTCGACGGCGCCTCGGTGATCCACTCGCCGCTCACCAGACCGATGAGCGATAGCAACGCGCCGCCGGTGAGCATCTGAGCCGCCGCCGCCATCAACCCGGCCGGCATCGGCACGCGGCGCGCCACCACCGACCCGAACGCCCACAGCACCGGCGACACCATGATCGCCACCAGTCCCACGGTGGATGCCTGGAAGTCTCCCTCCCGGCTCAGAATCACGACACCCACCAACCCGATCGCAAGGCCGACCCACTCGAGTCGGTTGGGCCACCGCCCGAAAAGTCCGCTCCACAGTGCGGTCCAGAGCGGCATAACCGCGATCACCGAGGCGGCCACACCCGATCCGATCCCGTTGTGCTCGGCGATGGTGACCATACCCAGCCCGCCGACGAACAAGACGCCGCCGATGAATCCGGCGCCGGCCCACTCGCGGCGCGTCGGGTGGGCGCGACCCGACCGCAACGCCAATGGGTACAGGAGGGCCCCGGCGATGAGGAGCCTGATGCCGTTGAGCAAGAACGGCGGGAATCCTTCCAAGCCGTACTTGAGCGCCAGGTAGGTGGATCCCCAAATGACGTAGACCCCGAGCAGGGAAAGCCCGATGAGGAGGCGCCGACGCGGGTCGGAGGCTGGCGCGTCGGCGATCACCACGGAACAACCACCGTGCCACGGAGATTCTTCCCGGGACGCGAAGAGGCGGCCCCGAAGGGCCGCCCCGTTCGCTGGTGTCGTCTTCGGATTACAGGGCGCGGCGGCGATCGCCAGCGATCACCAGAGAACCCGAACCGATGAACGTGAGACCGAGACCGCCGGCCAGCAGAGCCAGGAGTTCACCCGGCCCCGTGTCGGGAAGCTCCGGATCGTCGGGCCCCAACACCGTCGTCGTAGTCTCGTCGGGACCACCCACGGCGGTCGTCGTGGTGTCGTCCAGCGTGGTGGTCGTCGTGTCGGCCACCGTTGTGGTGGTCGTGTCGTCCACACCGCAGTTCTCATCGAGGTCGCCCTGCGTCGCGATCTCGCCCTCTGAGTTCGAGGTGGGCGGTGGCCCCAGGTTCGGCATCGGGAGTCCGGGAATGATGTCCCCGTGTGCCCAATGAGCTGGAGCGCCGCCAGCCGCTTCAAATGCAGCGGCATTCGGGAAATTGTTCTCGATGTATCCGTTGGCGCCCTCGGTCCAGTGGCAATAATCCACTCCCCCTTCCGGATACGGATCGGGCGCCGAGAAGTCGGGACCATTCTCGGGCTCTCCATGGTTGCCGGCACTAGCGGTCGGCGCCACGCCGACCAACATCAGGGCGGCCAGGGCGAGCAGGAGGGCTCCGACCGCGATCAGCGCGGTCCCCGTCCTGCGGCGCTGTGTCAGCGCGTGTGCAGTCATTTCGTACCCCTTCCTCATGCAGCCCCTCAAGGCTGCTCTTTGTCCCTACCTCTGCGGTCGGGAGGGGCACCAACCCATCGCCGACCGGCGGTCAAGCGAAATCGTAGCAGAGGATCGGTGACCGATGCCTCCCAAACGCTTCCGCCTAGAGCACAACATACAGCGGTCGCCGCGACCACGCAATGCGGTGGCGGGGTCATTCGAGCGGCCTCCAACTGACTAGTCACCGCCCCACCCTGCTGGAGCGTCACCGAACGAGGGGCAAGCCCTCAAGAAACCCCACCAGTGGCCGATTCCCAACTGATCGTGCTTACCGACGACCCACGTGCGCTGTACAACCACCCCGACGGGGTACGCTCACGCGCATGGCCAATGGCCACCCACGAACCGGCACCCATCTCGCCACATACGAACGCGTGGTGGATCTCGGCATCTTCGACGGCCGCATGAACGACCTCGACAATTCCGTTGCCACCGAGATCCCCGGCGATCAGCAGGCATCCAGTCGGGTGCCGGGCTGGGTCAGCCGCGCCCTCCACTACGCCCGCTTCGGGACGACACGCCCCACCGACGTCGAGGCCCCCTCCGCCGCCGAACCTCCCACGCCGATCACGAAGAGCCCCCGAGGCCCCCTCGTGGTAGGCGTCCTGCTGGTCGCGGTCGGCATCGCCGCCGTCTCGTACGGGGTGTACGGCCTGTTCATCACCAACCTGATCACCGCCGGCGAGCAATCGGAGTTGTCCGTTCAATTCGATGAGCGGCAGCGCCTCGCCGCCGCCGGCGACGACGCGACCCTCTACGGGGACGCCGACACCGCCGATCCGGACGACTTCGGCGGTGGAGACGTGCCCATCTTCGGCGCTCCAGATGGCGGATTCGGCGGCCCCAACATCGACATCCCCGGCGTGGCTCCCGAACGGGCACCGCCCCAAGGTGATGCCCTCGGGCGGATCTCGGCGCCGAAGATCGGACTCGATTGGGTGGTCGTCGAAGGCGTCGGCGTCCCCGACCTTCGCAAAGGCCCAGGTCACATGCCCGGCACCCCGATGCCGGGCCAATACGGAAACTCTGTGATCAGCGGGCACCGGACCACCTACGGCGCCCCGTTCAATCGACTCGACGAGCTCGACCCGGGCGATCGCATCACCGTCGAGACCCTCATCGGAACCCATACCTATGAAGTCGTATCGTCCGAGATCGTCGGACCGACCCACACCTGGGTCGTCAAGCACCGCGATGGCGCCTGGCTGACGCTCACCACATGCCATCCCAAGTTGTCTTCACAGCAGCGGCTCATCGTGTTCGCCAAGCTGGTCGACGGACCCAACGCCGAGCCGATCGAGGAGTACCACGGCACCACCTACCCGCCGCCGGTCCCGCCGGACGGCACACCACCGGTCCCGGTCTTCGTCCCGCCCCCTACTACGACCACAACCGTGCCCGAGCCCGATCCGTTCAACGTCGGAGCCTCCCGCTTTGGGACCGGAATGCCCGGCGACATCCTCATCGCCCAGGTCACCGCCCAGGGTGGAACCAATGCGACGATCTCGCCGCCCGCCGGATGGCGTCTTGCCCGACGCAACAACGTCGGCACCGACCTGGCACAGTCGGTCTTCTGGAAGGTGGCCGGCGTCACCGAGCCCGCCGGCTACAGCTTCTATGTCACCGGGTCGACCGGCGCCCGTGCCGCCGTCGTCGGCGTGCCCGGTGACGCCGACAACCCCATCGTCGGTTCGAGCGGTGCCACCGGCGTTGGCTCGTCACACACCGCCCCCGGTGCCGGATCCGGAGCCGGCACTCAGGTGTCGATGTTTGGCATCCTCGCCGACGCCTCGCTGAGCACGCCCGGAGGGATGACCCAGGTGACCACGAGCCAGGCCAACGGGGTGCGCCTGCTGATGGCGCGCGGGTCCGGTGGCAGCAAGGCGTCGGGTGCCTCCAAGG
>Ga0214471_10003276_pt1 | contig 12591 bp, 10 predicted proteins | sample RVTome_5_FD_207665 | JGI IMG/M metagenome (GOLD analysis project Ga0214471, IMG submission 207665) | Soil microbial communities from uranium-contaminated site in the Upper Colorado River Basin, Wyoming, United States - RVT142D155 | ecosystem: Environmental > Terrestrial > Soil > Contaminated >...
GCCCCGCGCGCTCGGAGATGATGCGATCGAGCTCGCGACGGGTCAGCTCCAGGCGCTCGTCCGCCAGCAGCGGGAGGTTGTAGCGCTGCATGCGCACGTCGTCCGTCTCGAGCGTGCCGACGACGAAGGCCTCCTCCCAGAGCGGGGCCTCGACCACGGTTGAGCCATCGGCGGCGATGACGCGCGAACCTCCCCAGAAGGTGAGGCCCTCCTCGTTTCCGACCCGGTTGCAGAAGGCAAGCGGCACGCTGCCCAGCAGCGCGTAGGTGTCCTGCATCTTGTGCCAGCCGGCGATGGCCACCAGCCCGGCGGTGCTGCCCGGGGCCCGCGACGGACCGGCGGCCACGTTGACGAGCAGCTGGGCCCCGTCCAGGGCCTGGAGCATGGGCAGGCTGGGATGCCAGAAGTCCTCGCACACCGACAGGCCGATGCGGCCCACCGGCGCCCCGGCGTCGTGCGTGCGGATCCGCTCACCCGGGCGCGTGAAGCGGCCCTCGTCGAAGAGGCCGTACGTCGGCAGGTAGACCTTGCGATGGAGGCCGATGAGCTCGCCGTCGCGCAGGAGCGCGACGCTGTTGCAGTAGCGGTGATCGTCGGTCTCCTCCACGAAGCCGATGGCCACGAGCATCCCGTCCGCTTCGCGCGAGAGCGCCGCCAGCCGGTCGTCGTCGGAGCCGATGGCGACGTCGGGCACCAGGTCCTGGAGCAGGTATCCGGTGAGCGCCAGCTCCGGGAGCACCGTGAGGGCAGCGCCTTCCGTCGCGGCCCGACGCACGGCGTTCGAGGCGATCTCGAGGTTCGCGTCCAGGTCGCCGAGCCGCGGCGCGACCTGCGCGAGGGCTATCCGGTACTCCACGCCGGGCAGTATCGCCCAGCGTGGGTCTGCCGTGGGTCTGCCGTGGGTCAGCCGTGGGTCAGGCGCGGGTCAGCCGTGGGTCTGCCGTGGGTCTCGACGCGGGGCTGCGTCCGTTCCTCGGGGTAAAAGCTCTCGTCCTCGATCGGCGGGCGCTGGTCGGTGGGCGCCACGGCCTCCTCCTCGTCGGTCGCGCGCACGTCGGAGTGCGCGGCACCGGCCGCCAGCAGCCGGTCGCGTCGCTCGCCGCCGGCAAGCTCCTCCGCGAAGTGGCAGGCAACGCCGTGGCCGGGATTGACCTGTCGCAGCCCGGGCCGCTCCTCCACGCAGCGCTCCGGGTTCCCGAGCTCGCGGCGCAGCCAGCAGCGAGTGTGGAAGCGGCAGCCCGACGGCGGGCTCGCGGGCGAAGGCACGTCGCCGCGCAGGATCATTCGGCGCCGCCTGGTCTCGATCTTCGGGTCCGGGATCGGCACCGCGCTGACGAGGGCGCAGGTGTAGGGGTGGATCGGCCTGGTGTACAGCTCGTGCGACGGAGAGAGCTCGACGACCTCGCCCAGGTACATGACCGCGATGCGGTCGCTGATGTGCCGCACCACCGACAGGTCGTGAGCGATGAAGAGGTACGTGAGCTTGAACTCCAGCTGGAGGGCGGCGAGCAGGTTGATGATCTGCGCCTGGATGCTCACGTCGAGTGCCGAGACCGCCTCGTCCGCGGCGATGAACTCGGGCTGCACGGCCAGCGCCCGCGCGATGCCCGCGCGTTGGCGCTGGCCGCCGGAGAACTCGTGCGGGTATCGGTTCACCGCGTTCCGCGGCAGCCCCACGGTCTCGATGAGCTCGCGGACCCGATGGGACGCCTCCGCGCCGGAGGCGATGTGGTGCACGCGCAGCGGCTCGGCCAGCATGGAGCCGATCGTCATGCGCGGGTTCAGCGACGCATACGGATCCTGGAAGATCATCTGCATCCGCCGCCGCATGCGGCGCAGCTCGTCGCCTTGAAGGGCTGTGACGTCCACGCCGTCGAAGAAGATCTTCCCCTCGGTCGCGTCCACCAGCCGGATGACGGCGCGAGCGTAGGTCGACTTGCCGCATCCGGACTCGCCCACCAGGCCGAGCGTCTCACCGGGGTAGACCTCGAGCGAGACGCCGTCCACCGCCTGCACCGCGCCGACACGGCGCTCGATGATCAGGCCCTCGGTGATCGGGAAGTGGACCTTGAGGTCCTCGGTGCGCATGAGCGGCGGGCCCGCGCGCGCGGGAGCGGGCGTTGCCGCCTCGACCGGCGGGGGCGCGACGGTCACGACGCGGCCTCGGCCTGGTAGCCGGATGACACCATCGTCTCGCCCTCCGCCGGGTACCAGCACGCCATCACGTGCCCGGGATCGGCGTCGGGGGCCTGCTCGAGTGGCGGCATCTCCTGTGTGCAGCGCTCCTGCGCGTTGAAGCAGCGGGGCGCGAACGGGCAGCCGCGGATGTCGCGCGACAGGTCCGGCGGCTGGCCCTGGATCGGCACGAGCTCGCCGCGGCCGCGCTCGTCGAGGCGCGGGATCGAGCGCAGCAGGCCGACGGTGTACGGGTGCCGCGGCCGGCCGTAGAGCTCGTCGGTCTCGGCACGCTCCACGATGTGCCCGGCGTACATGACGTTGATCGTGCGCGCCATGCCCGCCACGACGCCAAGGTCGTGGGTGATGAGGATGAGCGACGTGCCGCGCTCGGAGACGGCAATGCGCATGAGGTCCAGGATCTGGGCCTGGATGGTCACGTCGAGGGCCGTGGTCGGCTCGTCGGCGATGAGCAGCTGCGGGTCGCAGGCCAGCGCCATGGCGATCATCACCCGCTGCCGCATGCCGCCGGAGAACTGGTGCGGGTAGTCGTTGAGGCGCCTGCGCGGGGCCGGGATGCCGACCAGCTCGAGGAGCTCCACCGCCCGATCGATCGCGCCGCGTCGCTTGAGCTTGCGGTGCGTCTCGAGCACCTCGGTCAGCTGCCGCTCGATGGACAGGACCGGGTTGAGCGACGTCATCGGGTCCTGGAAGATCATCGCCATCCGGTCGCCGCGCATCTCGCGCACCTCCTCCTCGGACATGCTCAGGATCTCCTCGTCCTCGAAGATGATCGTTCCCGACCTGATCTTCGCCGCCGGCTTCGGCAGGAGCCGCATGAGGGCCAGCGAGCTCACGCTCTTGCCACTCCCGGACTCGCCGACCACGCCGAGCGTCTCGCCGCGCATGAGGTCGTAGCTGATGCCGTTGACGGCATTCACGACACGGTCGCCGGACCCGAAGCTCACCGCCAGGTCGCGGACCGAGAGGAGCGGGCCGTCGATCAGGGCGTCACGACGGATCAACGTCGCAGCCTCGGGTCGAGCGCCTCGCGCATCCCGTCGCCGAGCAGGTTGAAGCCGAGCACGCTGATGACGATGGCGATGCCCGGGAAGAAGGCGAGGTAGACCGCGTCGTTGAGGTAGCGGTACGTGTCGGAGAGCATCGTCCCCCACTCCGGTGTGCGCGGGTCGGGCGGGCCCAGGCCCAGGAAGCCGAGCGCGGCGGCGTCGACCACCGCGGTCGCCAGCGCGAGCGTGGCCTGCACGATCATCGGGCTCATCGCGTTCGGCAGCATGTGGCGCACGAGGAGCGTCGGGCCGCGAACGCCCACCGCGCGCGCCGCGGTCACGTAGTCCGCGTCGCGCAGGCCCAGGAGGCTGCCGCGGAGCAGGCGGGCGAAGATCGGGATGTTGATGATGGCGATGGCGATCGCGATCTGGACGACCCCACGCCCCAGCCACGTCACGACGGCGATGGCGAACAGCAGCCCCGGGATCGACAGCATGATGTCGACGCCGCGCATGATGGCCGCGTCCACCCAGCCGCGGAAGTAGCCGGCCAGCGCGCCGAAGAAGGAGCCGATGGTCACGCCGATGGTCACGGACATCACTGCGATCCCCAGCGTCAGGCGCGTGCCGAAGATGATCCGCGACAGGACGTCCTGGCCCTGGATGTTCGTGCCGAACGGGTGCTCCCAGGACGGCGGCAGGTAGCTCTGCGCGAGGTCGCCGCGCGTAGGGTCGTAGGGCGCCAGGAAGGGCGCGAAGATGGCGATGAGCACGAAGAAGCCGATGATGCTGCCACCGATGAGGGCTGCCGGGCTGCGGCGCATGCGGCGCAGCGCATCGGTCCACAGGCCGACCGCTTGTTCCTCGCGCTGCGTGCGGAGGGCGACCGTCGCCTGGCTCACGAGTACCTGATCCTCGGGTTCAGGAAGGCGTAGCTCACGTCCACGAGCAGGTTGACGAGCACGAAGATGAAGGCCAGCAGCAGCACCCCGCTCTGGATGACCTGGTAGTCACTGGTGCGCACGGCGTCGTAGATCCAGGTGCCGACGCCTCCCCAGCCGAAGATCGTCTCGGTCAGGATCGCGCCGCCCAGCAGGAGTCCGGTCTGGAGGCCGATGACGGTCACCACCGGCAGCATCGCGTTGCGCAGCACGTGTCGCGTGTCGACGATGCCGCTGGGCAGCCCCTTCGCGTTCGCCGTGCGTACGTAGTCCTCGTTGAGCACGTCGACGACGCTGGCCCGGGTGATGCGCATGATGATGGCGAGCGGGATGGTGCCGAGCGCGATCCCCGGCAGGATCAGGTGCCGCAGGGCGTCGACGAAGCCGCCGAACTCGCCCGCGAGCAGGGCGTCGACGGTCATGAACCTGGTGACCCTCGGGATCGCGTACTCGATGAAGTCGATGCGTCCCGAATCGGGCAGGATCGGGAACTGGATCGCGAAGACGTACTTGAGCATCAGCCCGAGGAAGAAGATCGGGATGCTGATGCCGACCAGCGACAGCACGGTGCCGAACTGGTCGACCCACGATCCGCGTCGCTTTGCGGTGATCATCCCGAGTGGGATCCCGAGACTGAGGGCGAAGATCAGGGCGGCTGCCGTCAGCTCGATGGTGGCCGGGAAGCGCTGCAGGAAGTCGTCCACCACGTCGCGCCTGGTCAGGAAGCTCTGGCCGAGGTCCCCCCGGAGCAGGCCACCGAGGTACTCGAAGTACTGCTCATGGAGCGGCCGGTCGAGGCCGAGCGCCGCGCGGACGCGCTCGATGTTCTCCGGCGTCGCGCGTTCGCCGAGGATCGCCCCGGCGGGATCGCCCGGAAGCAGCCGGATGAAGAGGAAGATGAGCACCGACAGGCCCAGCAGGATCGGGATCAGCAGCAGGATCCGCCGGAGGATGAACTTACCCACGTTCGCTCCTGAACCTGGTAACGCGAGAGGGCCCCGGCTGCCGCCGGGGCCCTCCCAGTCTAGGTCGACGGGGAAGGCCTACTCGCCGCTGAGCCAGACCGTCGAGAAGGTCTCCGACCCGGTCGGGTTGGCGGTGTAGCCCTGCACCTCTTCAGTGAACGCCAGGGCCGTATCGCCGTGGACCAGGGTGATGAAGCAGACTTCACCATGGATGATGCGTGCCACTTCGGCCCACGCCTCGCCCCGCGCCGTCTCGTCGAGCTCAGCCTCGGCTGCCTCGATGGCCTCGTTCAGGCCCTCGACATCGCAGCCGAACTGCGCGGCCGGCGCTCCCTCGGCGTCGTAGCCGAAGTGCACGCCGTACCAGTTCGACGGGTCGTCGTAGTCACCGGTCCATCCGAGGAAGTGCAGATCGTACAGGCCGTTCTGCGCATCCGCGAGATATCCGGGGCTGTCCCAGATATCGCTACCCGGGACGACGACGAACCCGGCATCCTCGAGCATCTGCGTGACCGCAGCGTGCAGACCAGCCGGATCGGGCATGTACGGTCGGGTCACCTCCGTCGGGAACCAGAACCCGACCTCCGGGGGATTCTCCGGACCGAAGCCGGCCTCCGCGAGGAGCTCGCGCGCCCGGTCCTGATCGAATCCGCGGGGCTCGACACCGCCGACGACGGCGTCGTACCAGCCGCTGCTCGGCGGCAGGAAGATGTCGGCAACGGCGCCACGCCCGCCGTAGAACGGCTCGATGAGCGCCTCCTTGTCGATCGCGTACTCGACCGCCTCGCGGACTGCCAGCTCGGCGAGCGGATTGCCCTCGGTCTCGGCGGCGATCGGGTTCACGCCGAGGTAGAGGCTGTTGAACGAGAGGCGCTCGACGAGCACGAAGCCATCGTCAACCACCGCCTCGTAGTCGGCAGGATTGACCAGGTCGAAGCCCTGGACGCTGCCGCCCTGCAGTGCCTGGAGCCGCGCCGCCGGATCCGCGATCGGCCGGATGATCACCCGGTCGAGATAGGCCGGCGTGCCCCAGTAATCGTCATTGCGGACGAGGGTCGCCTCCTCCTCGGGCGTGTAGGACTCGAGGATGAAGGGACCGGTGCCGCCCAGGCTCGCATCGGTGCCGAAGGTCGACTCGGCCGGGTCATCGGCGTTGGTCGACTCGAGCACCGCCGGGCTCACGATGCCGAACGCCGGCAGCGTGATGGCGAACAGGAACGTCGGGCTCGGCTCGGTGAGCGTGATGGTGACCGTGAGATCGTCGGTCGCCTCGACGCTCGCGATGAGATTGCCCTCGCCGAAGCCGTTCATGGTGGCGCCGTAGTAGTAGGCGTTTGCCGAGAACTCCTCAGGGAAGCTCTGCCAGCGGTCGAAGTTGACCTTCACCGCCTCCGCGTTGAGCGGTGTCCCGTCCTGGAACGTCACGCCCTCGCGCAGGTTGAAGACGTACACGGTGTCCTCCGGTCCGCCCTCCCACGACTCGGCCAGCACCCCGACAAGCTCGTTCGTGCTACCGATGGCGAGATCCACGAGCGGCTCGTAGACCTGCTGCAGGATTCGGAACGACTCACCGTCGCTCGTCTGCGAGGGATCGAGGCTCGCCGCCAGGCGCGCGCCGGCAAAGACCAGCGTGCCTCCCGCGACGGGTTCGCCATCGGTCGGCTCTTCGCTGACCGCAGGCGGCTCAGACTCTTCGTCGACATCCGCCGACGGGCTCGCGCCGGTCTGCGTGCCGCATGCCGCCAGCACGAGCGCGAGCACGGCAAACGCTGAGAACCATCTCCAGGTGCGCATCCAATCTCCTCCAAACAGTGGGCGCTGACGTGGACGCCGGGCTCCGGTCGCTCATCGGCGCGTGCCGGTGACCTACGCCTGATCCATGCGCAAGGTCCGCTAGTCTCGCACACTCCGTCGATTCTTACGAAGAGTGCGCCGGGCGGATGTCGTCCCGTTTGATTCGAGCGGCGTTACGCCTCTGCGCGCACGGTGGATCATTTGGGCCGCCCGATGCGTCGCCGCGCCGATGCGGTCGCCGAAACAGTTCATCCAATGCAGCAGATCCGCCACGGCTTCATCCGAATGATGCATGTGGCGCACCTGCATGCACGGCGGGGGCGGTTGCGACATCAGGCGGTGGGTGCCCCGCGGGTGGGCGCCTCGGGCGGGGTGGCCGGCGCCGCGGCGCCGGCATCGGCTCCGAAGGCGTAGCGCAGGTCGGGCCGCCGGGCTGCCGCCGCCTCATCCAGGCGCCCGACCGGCGTCGTCATCGGCGCGCGCTTGATCGACTCCGGGTCGGACTCCGTCCGCGCCGCGATGTCACGCATGACGCCGACGAAATGGTCGAGCGTCTCGAGGCTCTCCGTCTCGGTCGGCTCGACCATGAGCGCCTCCTCGACGATGAGCGGGAAGTAGATGGTCGGGGGGTGGATGCCGTGATCCAGGATGGCCTTCGCGATATCGAGCGTCGTGACGCCGTGCTGCCGCTTCTGGCGGCGCCCCGAGAAGACGACCTCGTGCTTGCTAATGCGGTCATACGGCAGGTCGTACACGTCGTGCAGTCGCATGCGCAGGTAGTTCGCGGCCAGCACCGCGTCGTCGCTGATGCCCCGCAGGCCGCTGTCGCCGTTGCTGCGGATGTACGTGTACGCCCGCACGAACATCCCGAAGTTGCCGTAGAACAACCGCACCTTGCCGATGCTCTGCGGCCGGTCCGCGTCGAGCGCGAACCGCGCACGCGGCGTCGAGCGCCCGGCCCACGCGTTGCGGCGCACCTCATCGGGATCCCCGTCCACGAGCACCGGCAGCGGCACCGGCAGGAACGGCTCCAGGCGGCTGCTGACCCCCACCGGCCCGGCGCCCGGTCCCCCGCCTCCGTGCGGCGTGCTGAACGTCTTGTGCAGGTTGAAGTGCATGACGTCGAAGCCGGCCTCTCCCGGCCGGTAGCGGCCCAGGATGGCGTTGAGGTTCGCGCCGTCCATGTACCCGATGGCGCCCGACTCGCGGACCGCGGCGGCGACCTGGTCGATCTGGTCCTCGAAGATGCCGAGCGTGCTGGGGTTGGTGATCATCAGCGCCGCGACGTCCGGCCCCAGCGCCGCGCGCAGCGCATCGAGGTCGATCCCGCCGCGCTCGTTCGAGCGGATGGTGACCGTCTCGTAGCCGACCATGGTGGCGGTCGCCGGATTGGTGCCGTGCGCGCTGTCGGGGACGAGCACCTTCGTGCGCGTCTCCCCCTCCCCGTTCGCGCGGTGGAAGGCGCGCGCCATGAGCAGCCCGGTGAGCTCCCCGTGGGCCCCGGCCGCGGGCTGCAGGCTCACCGCCGGGAAGCCGCTGATCTCCTTGAGGAGCTCGGCCAGCAGCCACATGAGCTCCAGGCTGCCCTGGGACAGCGCCTCGGGGTCGAGCGGGTGCGACTCGGCGAGCGCCGGTAGGCGCGCGGCCCACTCGTTGACCTTGGGGTTGTACTTCATCGTGCAGGAGCCGAGCGGATAGAACCCGAGGTCGATGGCGTGGTTCAGGTGCGCCAGCCGGTTGAAGTGGCGGAGCATGTCGAGCTCGCTCACCTCCGGAAGCCGCGGAGCCTCGCTTCGCAGGACCGATGCGGGCAGCTCCGGCTGCCCGGCGCCGCGCTCGCGAGCTCGCGCCGAGGCGGTCGGGAAGCGCACTGCGCGTCGCGTGGCGCGCGACCGCTCGAAGATGAGCGGCTCGACGATCGTGAGCTCCTCGCCGCCCGCGGCCCCGGAGAAGGCGGCGCCGCGGCCGGACGCGTCCCTGCGCTCGGGCGCCTCGGCCACGCTCACGCGGTCTCCTCGAGCGCCGACACAAGGCGCTCGATGTCCGCATCGGTCGTGAGCTCGGTCGTCGCGAGCAGCAGCGTGTCGCGGAGCTCGGGCTCGTCCGCGCCGGGGAGGTGTCCGGCCACGATCCCGCGCTCGGCCAGGACGGCGTGGCGACGCGCGGCGTCCACTACGCGCACGGTCACCTCCGCGAAATACGGACCAGAGAAGCGGCGCTCCGCGACGCCGGCGGCCTCGAGCGCTCCGACGAGGTGCCGGGCCTGGGTCATGCCGAGGTCGGCCACCTCGCGCAGCCCGGCCGGGCCGACCGCGGTCAGGTAGGCCGTGGCCGCGAGCGCCATGAGCGCCTGGTTGGTGCAGATGTTCGAGGCCGCCTTCTCGCGCCGGATGTGCTGCTCGCGCGCCTGGAGCGTGAGGACGTAGCCCTTCCGGCCCTGCACGTCGCGGGTCGCGCCCACCAGCCGGCCGGGCATCTGGCGCACGGACGCCATGCGGGCGGCCATCAGTCCGACGTACGGGCCGCCGAAGCTGACCGGGATGCCGAGCGGCTGGCCCTCGGCGGCGACGATGTCGGCGCCGTAGTCGCCGGGGGCCTGCAGGATGGCGAGCGACGTCGGCTCCACCACCGCCACGAAGAGCGCGCCGGCAGCGTGCGCGGCGTCGGCCAGCGCCCGCACCGGCTCGAGCTGGCCGTAGAAGTTCGGCTGGGCGGCCACCAGGCATGCGACGTCATCGGCAAGCGCACCGGCTGCGACGTCCGGATCCGTCGTGCCGCTGCCGCCCTCGGCGAGGTCGATCGGCACGGTGATCACCTCGACGCCCGGCCCGGAGCAGTACGTCTCCAGCACCCGTCGGTAGTCCGGGCTCACGCCCGCCGAGACCGCGACCCGATGCCGCCGGGTGAGGCGGCAGGCCATCAGCGCGGCCTCGGCCATCGCCGTCGCGCCGTCGTAGTGCGACGCGGAAGCGACCTCCATGCCGGTCAGCTCGCAGATGAGCGACTGGAACTCGTAGATGCTCTGAAGCGTGCCCTGGCTGACCTCCGGCTGATACGGGGTGTAGGAGGTCGAGAACTCGGGGCGACCGATGACCTCGCCGACCACCGAAGGAACGAGGTGCCGGTACGCCCCGGCGCCGAGGAAGCTGACCTCGGGCGCGCGATTCCGCCCGGCCAGCCTCGTGAGCTCCGCGCGCACCTCCTGCTCGGCGAGGGGCGCGGGGATGCTCCAGCTGCCGGCGCGGACCGACGCGGGGATGTCGGCGAAGAGGTCCTCGACCGACGAGACACCGATGGCCTCGAGCATCAGGGCCCGATCGGCGTCGGTGTGGGGTGAGTACGTCATGCCGAACGGCTCAGCCCGTCTCGGCGGCGTAGGCCTCGGCGTCCATGAGCGCGTCGAGCTCCGACGGGTCGGCGAGCTCGACGCGAGCGATCCATCCCTCGCCGAAGGGGTCGGAGTTGAGGAGCTCGGGGGAGTCGCGCAGCGCCTCGTTGACCTCGGTCACCGTGCCGGAGACCGGCGCGAACAGGTCGCTGACGGCCTTGACGCTCTCGACCACCCCGAAGGTCGCGAACTGCTTGAGCGTGGCGCCGGTCTCGGGGAGCTCCAGGAAGACGATGTCGCCCAGCTCATCGGCCGCGAAGCTGGTGATCCCGATCGTCGACTGTGATCCATCGGCGCGGACCCACTCGTGCTCCTTCGAGTAGCGCAGGTCGTCGGGATAGGACATGGGCCTCCTGATCCTCCTCGGGCGAGGGTCGCCGCGTCAGTCGCGCTGGCGCCGATAGAACGGCAACTTTACCTGCTGGGACCGATACGGTCGGTCGCGCACCACGACCTCGAACTCGTTGCCGATCCCCCACAGCTCGGCCGGCACCATGGCCATGGCGATCTTCGTGCCGAGCGTCGGCGACAGCGTCCCGCTCGTCACCCGGCCGACCGTGCTGCCGTCGCGGCGCACCCCGTATCCTGCTCGGGGGATCGCGTTGTCGATCATCTCGAGCCCGATGAGCCGGCGGCGCGGCCCGGCCTCCGCGACGGCGGCCAGGGCGTCACGTCCGACGAAGTCGCCCTTGTCGAGCTTGACGACGCGGCCGAAGTTGACCTCGTACGGGTTCGTGTCGCGGTCGAGCTCGTTGCCGTACAGCGGCATGCCCGCCTCGAGCCGCAGCGTGTCGCGCGCGCCCAGGCCGCACGGTCGCAGCCCGAGGTCCCCGCCGCGCTCGGTGAGGGCCACCCACAGGTCGCGGGCGCGCGCCGCGTCGCAGAACAGCTCGAATCCGTCCTCGCCGGTGTACCCGGTCCGCGCCACCAGGCACTCGATGCCGGCCACCGTGCCCTCGGCGGAGTGGTAGTTCGCGAGCCCGTCGAGGTCCATGTCCGTGAGGCCGCCGAGCAGCTCTGCGGCGCGCGGGCCCTGGGGCGCGATGAGGGCGATCGCCTCGCTGCGATCGTCGAGGGTCGCCTCGTACTGGCCCTCCTCCAGGAGCGTTGCGAGATGCGCGGCGACGGTCTCGCGGTTCGACGCATTGCACACCACCATGAAGCGCTCCGGGCCCAGCCGGTAGACGATCAGGTCGTCGATGACCCCACCGTCGGGCTCGCACGCCATCGAGTACTGCGCGCCGCCGATCTCCAGGGCCGCGGGGTCGCTCACAAGCGCGTGGCGAAGGAGGTCGACCGCGGCGGGCCCGCGCGCGTCGATCTCGCCCATGTGCGACAGGTCGAAGAGGCCGACGGCCGTCCGCACGGCGCGATGCTCCTCGAGGATCGAGGCATACTGCACCGGCATCTCGTAGCCGGCGAACGGGACGAGTCGTGCACCAAGCTCGCGGTGCAGCTCGTACAGCGGCGTCCGCCGCAGCTCGGTTGGCGTCGTGGCCGCGGTCACCCCGTCGCCTCCGCGGAGCCCCTGGCCCCGCCCGAGCCGACTCCCGCGCCGGTCGCGATGGCCGCGGCCTGCTCGAGGATGGAGCGCTCGGTGGCGTGGGTGAGCAGCGCCAGCGCCTCCTCGAGCGGGACCCAGCGAACCTCGTCGAACTCGGCGTCGTGCGCGTCCGGTGACCCGCCGGTGGCCCGCATCAGGAAGAAGTGCACCGTCTTGTGGAAGCGCGTCGTCCCGCGCACGAAGAAGTAGCGGATGGCGGTGATGGGAGCCTCGATCTCGACCTCGAGGCCGGTCTCCTCGCGGGTTTCTCGCAGCGCGGTCTCCTCGAGGGTCTCGCCCGAGTCGGGAGTTCCCTTCGGAAGCGCCCACAGCCTGGGGCTGCGCCGATGGACGAGGGCGACCTCTACGTGACCGTCACGGGTCCGGATGACGACGCCGCCCGCCGAGGTGGCGCGGGCCGTCCGCAGGACCGGCAACGCTGCGCCGCTACGCGCGGCGGCCGCGCGAAAGCCCGAATGGAAGGGCGGTACGACGGGCCGGAAGGCGCCTGGCGCGGCCGACTGCCGGGAATCGGAAGCGGCTGGTCTGCGTGCGAAGTGCGCCGATCGTGGCCGGTGACCCTCGGCGCCGGCTGCGGTGGTAGACCGTCGGCACGGTTCGGAGGCCGAGCCAGGCCCGGTGACCCGAACGCCGAGCGGAGCCGAAGTGGACGGCGGGATGACTGACGAAACGGGCCACGAGACTCACGCGCATGGCAGGCATTGTACGCCCGATGCATGGCCGCGCAAGCCATCTGCGCGGGTGGGAATGGGGC
>Ga0214471_10003277_pt1 | contig 12591 bp, 12 predicted proteins | sample RVTome_5_FD_207665 | JGI IMG/M metagenome (GOLD analysis project Ga0214471, IMG submission 207665) | Soil microbial communities from uranium-contaminated site in the Upper Colorado River Basin, Wyoming, United States - RVT142D155 | ecosystem: Environmental > Terrestrial > Soil > Contaminated >...
CAACGGCCTGGTCGCCTTGGGTGGGGCGGAGTGCGGCGGGGCGGGCTGGCCGCCGCTGGCGGTGCTGCCGCTCGGCACCGCCAACGTGCTGGCCGCCGAGCTCGGCCTCGACCTGGTGCCGGCGCACATCGCCCGCACCATCGCCGAGGGGCTGGTGCAGCCGGTCTGCCTCGGCCGCGCCCGCACGGCGGAGGGCGCGGAGCGGGTGTTCTCGCTGATGGCGGGCGCCGGCTTCGATGCCCGCGTGGTCGCCGGCATCGACCTCCGGGTGAAGCGGCTCATCGGCAAGGGCGCCTACGTGGTGGAGGGGCTCTACCAGATGACCCGGCGGAAGCCGCCGCCGCTCAGCGTCACGGTGGATGGTCGCAGCTACGAGGCGGCCTCGGTGGTGGTCAGCAAGGCGCGCTTCTACGGCGGGCGCTACGTCCTGGCGCCTGATGCCAGTCTGGAGGACCCGCTGCTGCACGTCTGCCTGTTCCGCCACGGCGACGTGCTGCACATCCTGCGCTACGCGCTGGCGCTGCAGCGCGGCGCGCTGCTGGAGCAGGAGGGCTTCAGCATCGTCGCCGGCCGCGACGTGCGCATCGAGGGCGATCCCGGCGCGCCGCTGCAGGCCGACGGCGACATCATCGCCCGTCTGCCGGTCAGCATCAGCTCGCTGCCGCACGCCCTCGGCATGGTAAGCGCCGGCTGAACGCGCCGGCGGCGGTTCAGGCGAAGCTGAACGGCGCGTCGAGCGCCGCGCGCGTGAAAGACTCGATGTAGTCGAGCAGCTCGTCGGAGGCCTGCATCGCCTTGCGGTCGTCGGCCTCGCCGATCGCCGCTGCCAAGACCGCGTGCAGCTTGGCGCAGCGCGGCAGGTCGAGCACCTGCTTGTAGTGCATGTACCAGAAGCGGCGCGAGAGGCCGTGGGTGAGGCCCATGGCGCGCTGGGCGAACTCGTTGCGGCAGGCGCGCGAGATCAAGAGGTTCAGCTCGCGGTCGAGGCGCATGAAGCCGACGTCGTCGTCCTTGCGGGCGCAGAGGTTCATCTCCTTGGCCAGCTCCTTGAAGCGCGCCTTCTCTTCGGCCGTCGCGCGCTTCGAGGCGAGCTGCGCCATCAGGCGCTCCAGCTCCCGCCGCACGCGCAGCAGCTCCAGCTGGCTGCGCACGTTGATCTCCGAGACCATGATGCCGCGCCGCGGCAGGATGACGATCAGGCCTTCGCGGGCAAGCCGCTGCAAAGCCTCGCGGATCGGCGTGCGGCCGATGCCGAGCGAAGAAGCCAGGGCGTTCTCCGACAGCACCTGGCCGGGCGGCAGCGCCAGGGTGACGATGCGCTCCTCCAGCTCGGCATAGGCCTTGTCGGTGAGGGAAGGCGGCAGTCCGACGATCATTCAGTACCTGCTTTGCACCTCGAGGTGGCGCGTAGGGGGTGGCGCGTACGTTGCCTCATGCATCCCCGCTTGACAACGTAGCGACATATAATCTTCTATTGATATATCACAAGTCGACGAAAGATCGATGCCTTAGTGGGGACGGGAGGCCTTAAGGGCGTGGAGCGCAAGAAGCGGACGATCTCCGAGATCCGCGATTCCAAGACGTCTGGCGAGAAGATGGTCTATACCTCGGTGCCGGACTACACCTCGGCGCAGTGGGCCGAGGCGGCCGGGGTCGACGTCTGCGTGGTGGGCGACAGCCTCGCCATGATCGCGCACGGCCACAAGAGCACCATCCCCGCCACCATGGACATGATGGTGCTGCACGCCCAGGCGGTGCGCCGCGGCGCCCCCAACACCTTCGTGCTCGGCTGCATGCCCTACCAGAGCTACCACACGGTGGAGGTCGCGCTCGCCAATGCGACCCGCTTCATGCAGGGCGCCGACTGCGACGCGGTGAAGCCGCAGGGCGGCAAGTCGCAGGCGCACATCCTGAGGGCGCTGGTCGATGCCGGCATTCCGACCGCCTCGCATATCGGGCTCACACCGCACACCATCGCCATGTTCGGCGGCTTCCGCATCCAGGGTAAGACGGCGGAGGCGGCGATGAAGATCCTCGAGGACGCCCTCGCCATCCAGGACGCCGGCTGCTTCATGCTGGAGTTCGAGGCGGTGCCGGCGAAGATCGCCGCCGTCATCTCGCAGCAGCTGGAGATCCCGACCATCGGCATCGGCGCGGGCGCCGGCACCGACGGCCAGATCCTGCTGTCCTACGATCTGCTCGGCGTGTTCACCGACTTCAAGCCGAAGTTCACCAAGCGCTACGCCAACCTGACCGAGGTCGCAGTGGCCGGCCTCTCGGCCTACGTGCGCGACGTGAAGTCCGGCGCGTTTCCTGACGACGACCACAGCTACACCGTGGCCGATGGCGAGTACGAGCGTTTCCTCGGCCTCGTCGAGCGGCGCCGGCAGCTCTGAAGATGAAGACCTACACCGGCACCCGCGCCTTCGACGGCCTCGACGTCCGCGTCGACGGCCGGCCGCTCGACCCGCGCTTCGACCTCAGGACCTTATCGAAGAACGGCTTCGAGTGGAGCTTCGAGGGCGCCTCGCCGCAGCAGCTGGCGCTTGCCATCCTCGCCGACGCGACCGACGAGGCGACCGCGCTGCGCCTGTCGCAGCCCTTCATGGCGGCCATCGTCGCCAACTTCGACAACGACTGGGAGATGACGGAGGAAGACGTGAGAAGTGCCGTCCGCTCCCTCGACCGCCCGTAGCAACTTGCCTGAATAAACCAAGAAGACTGGGAGGAATTGCAGTGAGATCGACAACCTTGAAGGCAGCCGCCGCCGCGACGGCGCTGGCCGCCGCCCTCGCTTCCGCCGGCCCTGCGCTGGCGCAGGACAAGCAGAGCCACAGCTTCCAGATGGCGACCGGCTGGGCCGGCGGGCCGCTGATGGAGATCGGCGCCCAAGCCTTCGCCGACAAGGTGAAGGAGATGACCGAGGGCCGCATCACCATCGAGGTGTTCCCGGCCGGCACCCTCGGCCCCGGCCTCAAGGTCACCGAGACGGTGAAGAACGGCGTCGCCCAGATGGGTCACACCTGGATCGGCTATGATTGGGGCGCCGATCCCACCGCCGTGCTGTTCGGCGGCTATGCCGGCTCCTTCGACACCGAGAAGATGCTGCACTGGCTCTACCGCGCCGACGGTGCCGAGCTGCAGGCCGAGTGGCGCATGGAGAAGTTCGACGTTGTCTCCATCCCGCTGTTCATCCGCACCGCCGAGGTCTTCCTGCACTCGCGCAAGCCGGTGCGCACTCTGGGGGACCTGAAGGGCCTCAAGCTGCGCACGGCGGGCGCCTGGCTCGACATCTCGCGCAGCATGGGCGCGGCGCCGGTCACCACGCCGGGCGGCGAGGTCTACACGGCGCTGGAGCGCGGCGCCATCGACGCCACCGAGTGGGGCACCCTGTGGGAGGACATCAGCCCGGGCTTCCACCGCGTCACCAAGTACGTGATCATCCCCGGCATCCATCAGCCGACGGCGCCCTTCGAGCTGGTCATCAACAAGGACGCCTGGGCCGAGCTGTCGGAAGAAGACCAGAGGATCATCCGCGACGCCGCCTTCATGACGACGATGAACTCCTGGCTCACCATCGGCCAGGAGGACGCCAAGGCACTGGCTTTCTATCGCGAACAGGGCAACGAGATCGTCGAGCTCGACCCGGAGGTGCAATACGCCGGCCGCGAGGCGGGCCTCAAGTGGGCCGAGGGCATCGCCGCGGACAATGCCTGGTTCAAGCGCGTGCTGGACGACCAGGAAGCCTTCGCCCAGCTGTGGGCCGGCGCCAACCGCTACCGCACCGTGAAGGTGCGCGGCGAGTAGTTCCCGTTACCTGTCAGCCTGTCCCCCCGGCGGCACCGCGGTGCCGCCGGGGGCCTTTCCCCGGGAGCGCGCCATGCGCGGCGTCATCGCAGCCATCGAAGGCCTCACCGAAGGGATCGGCGGCCTCGCCGCCCTGGTCATCATCCCCCTGGTGCTGGCGACCTGCTACGAGGTGTTCGCCCGCTACGTGTTCGGCGCACCGACCATCTGGGCCTTCGAGCTGGGCTACATCCTGACCGGCGTCCACTTCCTGCTCGGCGGCGCCATCACCCTCAAACGCCAGGGCCATGTGCGCATCGACCTCATCTACGACCAGCTGAGCGTCAGGAAGCGCGCGCTGATCGACCTAGTGCTCTACGTCGCCCTGGTGCTGCCGGCGCTCAGCCTCATCTTTCTGCGCCTGACCGACTACGCCACCGAGTCCTACTTCTCCGGCGAGAGCACCGGCCAGTCGGCCTGGAATCCGCCGATCTGGCCGTTCCGCGCCATCATCGCCGTGAGTTTCCTGCTCCTCACGCTGCAGGTCGTCGCCGAGATCCTGAAGTGCCTGCGCAAGCTGCGCGGTGCCGAGGGCGCCGACGAGGGAACCCTGCCGTGACCGCGCTCCTGATGTTCCCGGCCCTCTTCGTGCTCATCTTCCTCGGCTTTCCGGTCGCCTTCTCGCTGATCGGCGTCGCCTTCGTGTTCGGCGTCATCACCTTCGGCGATGCGGCCTTCTTTCAGTTCACCCAGAAAATCGAGGACGTCGCCTCCAACTTCGTGCTGGCCGCCGTGCCGCTCTTCGTCTTCATGGGCTCGATGCTGGAGCGCTCCGGCATCGCCGAGCAGCTGTTCAGCGCCGTGCACCTGTGGACCCGCCGGCTGCCGGGCGGGCTGGCCGTCGGCACGGTGGTCATGTGCATCATCTTCGCCGCCTCGACCGGCGTGATCGGTGCCACCGAGACCGTCGTCGGCCTGCTCGCCATCCCGGCGATGATGAAATACTCCTACTCGAAATCGCTGATCTCGGGGACGATCTGCGCCGGCGGCTCGCTCGGCACCATTATCCCGCCCTCGGTGGTCGTGGTGGTGTTGGGGCCGGTCGCCAACGTGTCGATCGGCGACCTCATGGTCGGCATGATCTTCCCCGGCCTCATCCTCTCGGCGCTCTACATCGTCTACATCGTGGCGCTCTGCCTGATCCGCCCGGAGGCGGGGCCGCGCGTGCGGGAGGCCGACGACATCGCCCTCGCCGAGAAGCTCATCATCACCGCCAAGGCCCTGCTGCCGCCGCTCGTCATGATCTTCGCGGTGCTGGGCTCAATTATGCTGGGCTGGGCAGCGCCGACCGAGGCGGCGGCGATCGGCGCCGCCGGCGCTTTCGTGCTGACCGTGCTCTACGGGCGTTTCACGCTGCAGACCTTCTGGCAGGCAATGATGAAGACCATCATCGTCACCTCGATGATCATGTTCATCCTGATGGCCGGCAGCCTGTTCACCGGCGTTTACGTCGCCGCCGGCGGCATGGGCATAATGCGCGGCCTCATCAACGCGCTGGAGATCGGGCCCTGGGGCCTGCTCGCGGTGTTCCTGGCGCTGGTCTTCATCGCCGGATTCTTCCTCGAATGGATCTCCATCCTGCTCATCTTCGTGCCGCTGTTCATGCCTTTCGTGCTGCAGGGCGGCTTCGAGCCGGTGTGGTTCTGCATGCTGATCCTGGTGATGATACAGACCAGCTACCTGACGCCGCCGATGGCGCCGGCGATCTTCTACCTGCGCGGCGTCGCGCCGGACAGCATCACGCTGATGGACATGTACCGAGGCGTGGTCCCCTTCATCGTCATCCAGGTCATCACCCTGGGCATCGTGATCACCTTCCCGCAGACCGCCCTGTGGCTGCCGGAGCAGGTGCTCGGGTTCCGCTAGGAGGAAACGCCATGACGCCAGAGGAAATCTGCAGGCACGCCCCCCGCCTGCTCGCCGAGGGGAGCCGCCGGAGGTATTTCGACGAGGGCGGCCTCGTCGTGCCCGAGGTGGTCGACGGCGCCTGGCTCGCGCGCTGCCGCGCCGCGGTGGCGCGCCTGCAGGAAGCCAGCGCCGGGCTGACGCAGTCCGACGCGGTGTTCGACCTCGAGCCGGGCCACCGGCCGGACAACCCGCGCCTCAGGCGCATCTCCAGCCCCTGCGACCAGGACCCGGTGTTCTGGCAGCTGCTGACCGAGGGGCCGCTCGGCGACCTCGCCATGGACCTGCTCGGCCCCGACGTGAAATTCTACCAGGCCAAGCTGAACTTCAAGTCGCCCAAGGGCGGCACCGAGGTGCGCTGGCATCAGGATGCGCCCTTCTTTCCGCACACCAACCATGCCGTGCTCACCATGGGCGTCTACCTGGAGGACTGCAGCCTCGACCATGGGCCGCTGGAGATCATCCCCGGCAGCCACCGGGGCGAGATCTTCGACCACTACGATGCCGCCGGCGAGTGGCGCGGCGAGATCTCGGCGGTCGACGGCGCGCGCATCGACGAGGCTCGCGCGAAGCTGTTCGACGGCGCCGCCGGGGCGGTCACCGTGCACAACTACCGCACGGTGCACGGCTCCAAGCCGAACCGCTCGGAGGGGCCGCGCCCGCTGCTGCTCTACGTGCTGAGCGCGGCCGATGCGCTGCCCTACACGGCGCAGCCCCTGAAGTCGCGCTACGAGCAGGCCATCGTGCGCGGGCAGGCGGCGACCCACGCCCACCACGAGCCCGGCCGCTTCCGCCTGCCGCCGGACTGGAGCGGCGGCTACAGCTCGATCTTTGCGCTGCAGCAGCAGGAGGCCGGCCGGGGCCAGCGCTCGGCCATGGCCTGAGGCCTTGCCTTGGGCGGCCATCTGATGTATATCTGATATATTACGTAAGAGGCTCAAGGGCGGAGGAGCCTGGCGAGCGCTTCGCAGGAGGATGAGTCCGATGGAAATCAGCAGCAGCTCGATGACCCCGCGCCAGCACAGCTACCGCGCGCTCTACCGCTCGCGCATCGATGGCTGGTACAACGGCTTTCTGCACGTCACCATCATCTATGCGATCGGCGGGCTGGCGCTGTGGTACTACAGCGCGCACATCGCCAACGTCGCGTGGTGGGAGTGGCTGATCGTCCCCATCACCTTCATCGCCTGCAACATCTTCGAATGGGCGCTGCACAAGTACGTCATGCACCGGCCGATGCGCCTGCCGGGCCTGCGCGCCGTCTACCAGCGCCACACCCTGCAGCACCACCAGTTCTTCACCGAGCAGGAGATGCGCTTCGCCGGCCAGCACGACTGGCGGGTCACCTTCTTCCCGCCCTATGCGCTGGTGGTCTTCATCCTGATGTCGATTCCCGGCGTCCTCGTGCTCGCGTGGCTGGTCAGCGCCAACGTCGGCTGGCTGTTCATCAGCACCACCACCGGCATGTACCTGCTCTACGAGTTCATGCACTTCTGCTGCCACGTCGAGGACAACTTCTTCGTGCGCAACATGCCCTTCGTGAACACCCTGCGCCGCCATCACAGCGCCCATCACAACCAGTCGATCATGATGGAGCGCAACATGAACCTGACCTTTCCGATCGCCGACTGGCTGTTCGGCAGCTCGGACCTCAACTGCGGCCTGCTGGGCCACCTGTTCAACGGCTACAGCACGAAGTACGTGAAGACCGACATGCGCCGGGTGTCGCGCACCCCGCGCGTCGAGGCCGGCCTGCCGGCCGGCTCGCAGGCCACCTGAGGCGGAGGCCGACCATGCCGCTTCCCTACAAGATCGCGCTGTCGTTGGTCGTCGTCCTGCTCGCCGGCCTCGTCGGCTGGCTGGAGCTGCAGGGCGCGCAGCCCCACCTCGCCCGCCTTGTCGGCGCCATCGCCGCCGTCATGCTGTTCGGCCTCTGGGTGTTCCCGGAGGCTGGCGGCGGCAAGCCCGGCGACCCCGCCAAGCGCTGAGGGCTCAGTTCCCGGCTACTGTCATGCCGTCGATGCGCAGGGTCGGCGCGTTGGCGCCGTACTTGAACACCAGGTCGTTGGCCGGCGTCAGGTTCAGGAACATCTGCTTCAGGTTGCCGGCGACCGTCGCCTCGCTGATCGGCGTGGTCAGCTCGCCCTTCTCGATGCGGAATCCGGAGGCGCCGCGCGAGTAGTCGCCGGTCACCCCGTTGATCCCCATGCCCATCATGCCGGTGACGTAGAAGCCGTCCTCGATGTCGGCCATCAGCTCGGCCGGCGTCACGCTGCCCGGCGCCATGTAGAGGTTGGAGGTGCTGGGCGAGGGCGGGCTGGAGGTGCCGCGCGCGGCATGTCCGGTCGACGTCATGCCGAGCTGGCGCGCCGAGCTGAGGTCGAGAATCCAGGTGGTCAGCCGGCCGTCCTCGACGATATTCATGCGCCGGTTGGCGAGGCCCTCGCCGTCGAAGGGCTTGGAGGCGAGGCCGTGCGGGCGGTGCGGGTCGTCGACGATGGTGATGCCCCTGGCGAAGACCTGGCTGTCCAGCTTGTCCTTCAGGAACGAGGTGCCGCGGGCGATCGAGGGCCCGGAGATGGCGCCGGCCAGGTGGCGCAGCAGGCCGTTTGAGATGCGCGGGTCGAACACCACCGGCAGCCGCCGGGTCGCCGGCTTCTTGGCGCCGAGGCGGCTGACCGCGCGCTCGCCGGCGCGCCGGCCGACCTCCGCCGGGTCGTCCAGTTCCCTGCCGTAGACGGCGGAGGCGAACTCGTAGTCGCTCTCCATGCCGAGGCCCTCGCCGGCGATCACCGAGACGCCCACCGAATGGCCGGACCGCGCATAGCCGCGGGCAAAGCCCGCGGAGGTCACCAGTGCGATCTCGATGCGGCTCCAGCTCGCCTCGGCGCCTTCCGAGTTGGTGACGCCGGCCACCGCGCGGGCGGCCTCCTCGCAGGTGCGGGCGCGCTCGATGAGCAGTTCCGGCGCCGGTTCCGCCTCGTCGAGGATGTCGAGCGCCGGCACCGACTTGGCGAGTTCCTCGGCGGTGGCGAGGCCGCAGTAGGGATCTTCCGGCACCACCCGGGCCATGGCGAGCGCCCGCTCGACCAGCGCGTCGAGGCTGTCGGCCGCGAGGTCGGTCGAGGACACGATGGCCTGACGCCTGCCCAGCATGACGCGCAGGCCGACGTCGTGGCTCTCCTCGCGCTCCAGGCGCTCCGGCGCGCCGAGGCGCTGGGCGTGCGACAGGCCGGTCGAGCTGAAGTGCACTGCGTCGGCGGCCTCCGCGCCGGCCTTCTTGGCCTTGGCGACGAGGTCGCCGAGCAGGGAAAGCGGATCGTCCGTTGCGGTCATTGCGCCTCTCTCGGGGAAGGGGTGGTTCAGGCTCGCGGTGCTGCCCAGGGAATATAGGGGCAGAGGCCGGCGGTTGCACCCGCCGCGGCGGCGCAATTCCTCTAAAGCTCGTAGTGCAGCACCGGCAGGCAGCGCTCGCTGCCGTCGGGTGCGCGCACCGGCGAGCGGATCTTGCCGGACAGCGTGGCGCCGACCGCGCGGTAGAAGCCGAGGGCGAAGGGATCGCTCAGCACCTTCAGGCGCCGCAGCCCCTGGTGGCGGGCCTTGGCGACGGCGTGCTCCCAGAGGGCGCGGCCGATGCCGCGGCCGATCACCGCCGGCTCGACGAAGAGCAGGCTGATCTCCGCCTCGTCGCTGCGCTCGCCGTTGTCGAGCGCGTAGAAACCGAGCGGCGTGTCCTCCTCGATCAGCACCACGACGCGGCCGGCCGCGGCCGCCTTGGGCTTGACGGTGAGCTCGCCGCGGCAGGCCTGCAGGAAGGTGGGATCATAGCCCCAGTACGCCTTGGAGCGCAGCGCCAGGGCAGAGAGGCTGCCGCACTCCGAGGATTTCGCCAGGCGCAGGGTCCGGCCGGTTGTCATGCCGAGGGCCTTCATGCTGTTGCTCTCCAGCTCACAGCACTATGTAAGCGAATCAGCTAGTGGTGCTAAGGCGAAATTGCGGGCGCCGGCCACAGCCGCCCCAGAATCTGGCGGAAAGGGCCGGGGCCGCGCCCGGCCCCGGCCACAGCGATGCGACAAAAAAGTGTTACGCGGCCTTGCCGGAGCTCTGCGGCTCCGCCGCGGCGGCCATCTGGTTGGCGGCGCTGACCACCGCCTCGAGGCAGGCCACCACGATGTTGGGATGCTGGCCGACGCCCCAGGTGATGCGGCCGTCGGCGCCCTCCGCCTCGACGTAGGCGACCGCCTTGGCATCGGCACCGGCGCCCACGGCGTGCTCGTGGTAGTCGTGCACCTTGAGCTCGACGCCGCAGTCCTTGCGCAGGGCGTTCACGAAGGCGGCGATGGGGCCGTTGCCGCTGCCCTGGATCTCGCGCCGGATGCCGTTCTCCTCGATCACCGCGGTGAGCTGGCGCAGCTCGGTGGCGTGGGTGTCCGGCACCGAACGGTGCTCGACGAAGGCGAACGGCTGGCTGGGCGCCAGGTAGGTCGCCTCGAAGAGGTTCCAGATCTGCTGCGGCGTGACCTCCTTGCCGCTGCTGTCGGCCTGCTCCTGCACCTTCTGGCTGAAGGCGACCTGCAGCTTGCGCGGCAGGTCGAGGCCGTACTCGCTGTGCAGGATGTAGGCGATGCCGCCCTTGCCGGACTGACTGTTGATGCGCACCACCGCCTCGTAGGAGCGTCCGACGTCCTGCGGATCGATCGGCAGGTAGGGCACTTCCCAGAGGCCGGAGTTGCTCTGCTTCATTGCCGCCATGCCCTTCTTAATGGCGTCCTGGTGGGAGCCGGAGAAGGCAGTGAACACCAGGTCGCCGGCGTAGGGATGGCGCTCGGGCACCGGCAGCTGGTTGCAGTACTCGGCGGTCTCGCGGATGCGGTCGATGTCGGAGTAGTCGATGCCGGGATCGATGCCCTGGGTGAAGAGGTTGAGCCCCAGGGTCACCAGGTCGACGTTGCCGGTGCGCTCGCCGTTGCCGAACAGCGTGCCCTCGATGCGGTCGGCGCCGGCCATGACGCCCAGCTCCGCCGCCGCCACGCCGGTGCCGCGGTCGTTGTGCGGATGCAGCGACAACACGACGCAGTCGCGACGGTCGATGTTGCGGTGGAACCACTCGATCTGGTCGGCGTAGATGTTCGGCGTCGACATCTCCACCGTGGCCGGCAGGTTGAGGATGGTCTTGCGCTCGGGCGTCGGCTGCCAGACGTCCATCACCGCCTCGCAGATCTCCTTGGCGAAGTCGAGCTCGGTGCCGGTGAAGCTCTCCGGCGAGTACTGGTGGACGATCTCGGTGTCGCTCTCCTTGGCAACCTGCGCCGCCAGGTCGCGGATGCGCTCGGCGCCCTTCACTGCGATGTCGACGATGCCGGCCCGGTCGAGGCCGAAGACGACGCGGCGCTGCAGGGTGGAGGTCGAGTTGTAGAGGTGGACGATGGCCCGGCGCGCACCCTGGATGGCCTCGAAGGTGCGGTCGATCAGGTGGTCGCGCGACTGGGTCAGCACCTGGATGGTGACGTCGTCGGGGATCATGCCCTCGTTGATCAGCTCGCGCACGAAGTCGAAGTCGGTCTGCGAGGCGGCGGGGAAGCCGACCTCGATCTCCTTGAAGCCCATCTCCACCAGCAGCTGGAACATGCGCCGCTTGCGCGCGCGGTTCATCGGCTCGACGAGCGCCTGGTTGCCGTCGCGCAGGTCGACCGAGCACCAGATCGGCGGCTCGGTGATGACCCTGCTGGGCCACTGGCGGTCGGGCAGGTCGATGGGGCGGAAGGCGGTGTACTTGGCGGCCGGGTTCACCGGCGGGCGCTTGCTCGCGGGCTTCATGGTCGGCGACTTGCTGCTCGAATTGCTCGTCATGGGCTCTGGTTCCTTCTCGCCGGGCGGGGCGGCCCTCCTCTCTCGGAAGGGGACCAGGCTCTGCCGCCGGGCACCTGTTGCGCTTGGGCTTCGTGTGGCGAGGCTACGGCCGCTGCGGCGCCAGCTAGGCGCAGCGGCCGCCGCTAAGTCGCAGACCAAGCCCTGGTGCCGGGGCGCGGTTGAGCCAGGCACGGAACGGCTGAGAAGGGCGGAAGTGCGGGGTTTTTCGCGGACTGTCGCTCATCGGAGCGAACCTCTTTCGGGGACGGCGGAAGTCGGACGACGGCTTTACCCGGCGCGCTGTTCAGGCGGCCGGGGCGATAAGTCGAAGCGACAGCAGTCCCAGAAAGATCGTCATAGCGCCTGAAAGCTAGGCGCCGGGCCCTCTGCGGTCAAGGATTTTGGAGGAAGGCGCCCCCGGCCGGGCCCTAGACGAAGGCTACGGTGACGAACAGCATCTCCACCGTCCTGCCGTCGTCGGAGAGCGGCATCAGGAGGTCCTCGGTGGTGAGGAACTCCTTGCCCTTGCCGATGTAGGGCGTGTCGCCGGCCAGCGGGCGGCCGTCCAAGGCCACCTTGCGGCAGTTGGCCCAGATGCGGCTGGGCGGCTTCTGGTGCGGGATCTGGCTCATCCACAGGCCGGTGTAGCGGCCCAGCATGTGCTCGTCCATCTTGGTGCCGATGAGGCGATAGCGGAAGTCGAGCGGCTGCTGGCGGACGTCGAGCAGGAAGACGTGCGGCAGGATCTTGGGGATTTCGGCGGGATCGATGTCGCGCCGCGCCGGCATCGCGCGATTGCCGCGCTTCTGCTTCCAGTACTCGTAGCTCATCCGGTTCACCGGAGAGCGCAGCGCCAGCAGGGGCTCGCAGGGGCGGTCGTCGGGACCTGTGGGCAGACAGGTGGTCACAGTGGTCACAGCAGTTCTTCGCGGTCGTCCCGCCTGCACGGCAAGGCGGAGTGTGGCGGCGACTGGGCGCCCCACCCCCTTG
>Ga0214471_10003279_pt1 | contig 12588 bp, 15 predicted proteins | sample RVTome_5_FD_207665 | JGI IMG/M metagenome (GOLD analysis project Ga0214471, IMG submission 207665) | Soil microbial communities from uranium-contaminated site in the Upper Colorado River Basin, Wyoming, United States - RVT142D155 | ecosystem: Environmental > Terrestrial > Soil > Contaminated >...
GGACCGTCCGCCGTTTCCGCGCGCCACGTGCCGATGATGCGCGGACCGCGTGATTGGGTCCCGGAAGACGCGACGAGGCTCAGGAGCAATGCGGCGAGAACGGCGGACGTCGGCACGAAGGTAACATAACCCCGAAATGGGCGAGCGTTCCACGGGCGGCGATACGCCATCTTCACGCCCGGCGCCCGGTCAAAGACCGAGCGCCCCGGGGTTTCCCCCGGGGCGCCCGTCCTACCTCACCTTCAATCTGCCTGATCTGCGTCTAATACATCCCGCCCATGCCGCCGCCACCGGGGGCGGGCGGCGCTTTCTCTTCTTCCTTGCGCTCCACCACAACGCACTCGGTGGTGAGCAGCAGGCTGGCCACCGACGCCGCGTTCTGTAGCGCACTCCGGGTCACCTTGGTGGGGTCAATGACGCCCGCTTCCACCAGGTCCTCGTAGTCGTCGGTCTGGGCGTTGTAGCCGAAATTCTTTTCCTTTGCGGTCCGCACCTTTTCCACTACGATGGAGCCCTCGGCCCCGGCGTTGGAGGCGATGATGCGGAGCGGCTCCTCGAGCGCCCGGCGCACGATGTCGACGCCGACCTGCTCGTCCGAATCCAGCACCTTCAGCTTGGTGAGAGCGGCCTGGGCACGGAGCAGCGCGACGCCGCCGCCCGGCACAATGCCCTCCTCGACGGCCGCTCGCGTGGCGTGCAGCGCATCCTCCACGCGCGCCTTTTTCTCCTTCATCTCGGTCTCGGTCGCCGCGCCGACGTTGATGACGGCCACGCCGCCCGCCAGCTTGGCGAGCCGCTCCTGCAGCTTCTCGCGATCGTAGTCCGAGGTGCTCTTGTCGATCTGGGACTTGATCTCCTTGATCCGGCCCTGGATGGCGTCGTGCTTCCCGGCGCCGTCCACCAGCGTGGTGTTGTCCTTGTCCACCACGATCCGCTTGGCCCGGCCAAGGTCGTTCAAGACCGTGTTTTCCAGCTTGAAGCCCACTTCCTCGCTGATCACCTGGCCGCCAGTGAGCTTCGCCACGTCCTCCAGCATCGCCTTGCGGCGGTCACCAAACCCGGGCGCCTTGACGCCGCACACCTTGAGCGTGCCACGCAGCTTGTTGACCACGATCGTGGCCAGCGCCTCACCCTCGATGTCCTCGGCAATCAGGAGCATCGGCTTGCCGGTCTGCGCCACCTTCTCCAGAATTGGCAACAGGTCCTTCATGGCCGAAATCTTTTTGTCGTGGATCAAGATGTAGGCGTCTTCCAGGACCGCTTCCATCTTGTCGGGGTCGGTCACAAAATAGGGGGACAGGTAACCGCGGTCGAACTGCATCCCGTCCACGGTCTCCAGCGTGGTCTCCAGGCCCTTGGCCTCCTCGACGGTGATCACGCCATCCTTGCCGACTTTCTCCATCGCCTCGGCGATCAGATCGCCGATCTCTTTGTCATTGTTGGCGGAAATGGAACCGACCTGGGCGATTTCCTTCTTGCCGGCCGTGGGCACCGAGAGCTTCTTCAGGTCCGCCACCACCGACTCCACCGCCTTGTCAATCCCGCGCTTGATGGCCATGGGGTTGATCCCCGACGTAACGCTCTTCAGCCCCTCGCGGAAAATGGCCTGGGCCAGCACGGTTGCCGTCGTGGTGCCGTCGCCCGCGACGTCGGAGGTCTTGGTGGCGACCTCCTTCACCATTTGCGCGCCCATGTTCTCCACCGCATCCGGCAGCTCAATCTCCTTGGCCACCGTCACACCGTCCTTCGTCACGGTCGGACTGCCGAATTTCTTGTCGATCACGACGTTCCGGCCTTTGGGGCCGAGGGTGACCTTCACGGCGTCCGCCATCTGGTCAACGCCCCGCTTCAGCCGCGCGCGGGCGTCGACGTCGAAATGCAATTCCTTTGCCGTTCCCATTGATGCTCCTTTGCTCAGCCCATGACGGCGAGCACGTCGGATTCTTTGATGATCAGGTACTGCTCGTCTTCGAACGTGACCTCCGTGCCGCTGTACTTCCCATACAACACCTTCTGGCCCACCTTGATCTCCATTGGCACGCGTGCGCCCTTCTCAAAGCGACCGGGCCCAATGGCGACGATCTCACCCTGCTGCGGCTTCTCCTTGGCGGTGTCCGGGATGTAAAGCCCGCCCCGCATCTGCTCGGTCTCCTCCAGCGGGCGGATGAGTACCCGGTCTGCGAGGGGTTGGACCTTCACCTTGGACTTCGTGGCGGTTGCCATCCTGTGAATCCCTCCGCATGCTTAAAATGATGTAGGACAACGTGATAGCGATTGGCACTCGCTAGGCAGGAGTGCTAACGGCGGAAAGCTAGACCGAGTGCAGCCACCGGTCAAGAGGAGACGGATGCAGCTATTGAATCATGCGCCTCGCGGAGACCCAACGGTCTCGCCACCAGCGGCTGTCCGGGTCGGTGGCGGTGAGGCTCGACAGGCGCACGCCGGAGGACGCGCTATGGATGAACCGGCCATCCCCAACGTAGAGGCCTACATGACTGACTCCGGAACCCTCAATGGCGAACCCCAGGATGTCCCCCGGACGCAAGGCGTCCAGTCGTGGGTCAACGTGAACGCCCGAGCGCGCCTGGTCTCGACTGATCCGTGGGAGGATGAGCCCGTGCTGGCCGTAGGCGTACTGGATCAGTCCGGAGCAGTCGTACCCAGTCGCTTGATCCCCCCCCCAGATGTAAGGGCTGCCCATCACGCCGAGCGCCGTACCGACCACATCGCCTGCCAACCGGGCCGCGTTGGGGGAGGCCCCGGCACTCTCCGCCATGCTCACCACGGCGTCATCCGAGGGTGCCTCGAAGACCGGCCGCGGGGGGGTGGAAGGCCGGGTCCGCTTCGCGCCGATGCGACTGCCGGCGGCGATTCGAAAGCCCAGGACCAGCCCCCGTCGGTCGCCGGGATTGAGCCGCCAAAAGCCGGCGACGGTTTGGTCCTCAACTCGCCAGCGGGCTTCCAGGCCCAGGGACGCGAACGGCAAGACGGGAAAGGCGAACCCCAAGCCCGCGGTCCAATGGGCATCGAGGTTCCCGTCCCCGTGGCGGGCTGCGAGGCCCGCGCTCCCGACGGCGTAAGGTCCGCGCCCGGAACGGGCCAAGCCAAGGGTCACTTCGAGCCCGGTGGCCGTGCGGTCCAGCAGGGAGCGGGTGTCGTCGAGGTGAGTCACACCCAAGCCAAGATCCAAGGGGCCGACCAGGCGATTGTGGTAGGCCGCGCTGTACGCGGTCGCCACGGAATCACCCCACCAGCGGCCCGCGGCGAGATCGAAGCCCGCGTGTTGCGCGGGAAGACGGACGGGAACACCGGCGACCATCAGGATCAGGACGGCCACCCAACCAGGGGCGCGTATGGCGGCCTCCGAGGGACGGGGTCGGTCTATAGTAATGGACCCTGCCTGCGTCCCCAACCCGTCATAAGGCCGTTTACATCATGTCGGGCCAGCGCCAACCGAACACTCCGCCCACCAGCAGCGCGTACAGGAGCGAGTCGGCCAGGTGCTTGACGGTTGAGCTCCAGGGCCGGCCGAACCAGATGCTGTCGGGGATCACTCCCAGCCCGAAGGCGAACCACGCAGTGGTCCCGGCCACCCGGAAGACAGCCAGATAGTCGGCGGTGTGGTCGAGCGTGCGTCCGGTGACGTACGCCACTCCGACACAGACGGCCAAGTAGAACAAGAACGACCGGACCAGCATGCCGCCCATCCTGATGGGGCCGGCCGGCATGACCGTGATGTGCGCCACGGGACCCTCTTCGAACTTCTTGGCTACGCTCGGGTCCTTGGACAGGTCCATCCCCGCCGCGAACGGGACCGCGTACAGACCGCGGGCCACCCCCTTCAGGGCCGACCGGGCGGCCTCTTCGTTGGGCAGGCCCTTCCAATCGGTCTTGTGATGAGGGAGCGCCATCCACACCAGCGCGCTGGCGAGGAAAACCAGAACGGCGGAGAGAACGATGGGTAGCCACAACGACATGATGGGGATCATCCGGCGGGCCTCCGGTGTGGGATGCGCCAAGATGCGCGCCGGAAGCAGGTGAGGGAAGCAGGCGGGCGGTTAACCGCCGGTCAGCACCTTGAGGACCCTCCGCAGCGGGTCGTAGTGGCGATCCACGACGCGCTCCTTGAGCGGGATGATGGCGTTATCGGTGATCCCGATGCTCTCGGGACACACCTCCGTGCAACACTTCGTGATGTTGCAGTAGCCGATGCCGCCGGCCTCCTTGAGGTACGAGGCCCGCTCGGCGGTGTCGAGGGGATGGGTGTCATAGACCGCGGCCCGCGTGAGAAAGGCGGGGCCGATGAACTCCGCGTGCTTCTGGTGCGTGCGCAGAACGTGACAGACGTCCTGACATAGAAAGCACTCGATACACTTGCGGAACTCCTGGGGGCGTTCGACCTCGTACTGGTACATGCGCCAGGTACCGTCGGGGAAATCGGGCGGGCGCGGCTGGAACTCGGGAAGGCGCTGGTTGACAGCGAAGTTCCAGGACACGTCCGTGACCAGGTCTTTGATCAGGGGGAACGCTTTCATGGGCGCGAGGGTGATCGGCTGCTCGGCTGGATAATCGGACAGCCGGGTCATGCACATGAGGCGCGGCGTGCCGTTGACCTCGGCGCTACAGGAACCGCATTTGCCCGCCTTGCAGTTCCAGCGGCAGGCCAGGTCGGGGGCATGTTCGGCCTGGATCCGGTGAACGGCGTCGAGCACCACCATGCCTTCGTCACAGTCCAGGGAGTAGTCCACCAGTTGGCCGACGTCCCGCTGGCCGCGGAACACCCGGAAAACACGTGTGGTCATGCAGCTCCTTCCTTGACGTCTGGCTTGATCAACGCCTGCAACTCGGCCGGGATCTCGGGCTGCTTGTCCTGCCGTGTGGTCATGCGATCCCCATCTTTCCTGACCACCACCTCAACCCGCTCCAATGCGGCCACACTGTCGGGGTAATCGAGCCGCGTGTGGGCGCCCCGGCTCTCTTTGCGTTCCAGGCAGGCCCGCGCCACCATCTCGGCCACGATGATCTGCGAGTGAAGGTCCACCGCCGTATGCCAGCCGGGATTATACTCACGGCTCCCGCCCACGCCGACGGCGGCGGCGCGCCGGCTCAGCTGTGCGACGTCCTGCAGCGCCCGCTCCAGGCCCGCCTGGTCACGCACGATGCCCACGTTGTCGTGCATGGTCCGGCGCAGGTCTTCCTGGATCTGGAACGGATTCTCACCGGCGGCGCGCTCGAACGGCCCCAGCGTTCTGGCAATCGTGGTACCGATTTCGGAGTCGCCGATGACCGGCGCGGTGTAGTGCGCCTTGGCGAACTGCGCGGCTCCTAGCCCGGCCCGGCGGCCAAACACCAGGAGGTCGCTGAGCGAGTTTCCGCCCAGTCGATTGGCGCCATGCATGCCACCGGCGACTTCCCCAGCCGCGAACAACCCGGGGACGGTGGCCGCCTGCGTCTCGGGATGCACCTTGACGCCCCCCATGGCGTAATGCGCCGTGGGGCCGACCTCCATCGCTTCCCTGGTGATGTCCACGCCGGCCAGCTCTTTGAACTGGTGATACATCGACGGCAGTTTCCTCTTGATGTACTCGGGGTCGCGTTTTGCGGCGATGTTGAGGAACACGCCGCCGTGCGGGCTGCCCCGCCCGGCCTTCACCTCGGCCACAATGGCTCGGGCCACGACGTCCCGCGTCAGCAGCTCTGGCGGGCGGCGGTTCTTCTTGTGGTCACCCGTGACCCACGCGTCGGCCTCGGCTTCCGTGTCCGCGAAATCTCCCTTGAACATGTCTGGCATGTACTCGAACATGAACCGGCGACCCTGCGCGTTGGTGAGAATCCCCCCTTCGCCGCGGACGCCTTCCGTAACCAGGATGCCGCGCACGCTGGGCGGCCACACCATGCCGGTAGGATGGAACTGCAGGAATTCCATGTCGATCAATTCCGCTCCGGCGTCATACGCCAGCGCGTGCCCGTCGCCGGTATACTCCCAGGAGTTGGACGTCACGCTCCACGCCCTGCCGATCCCGCCGGTCGCGATCACGACCGCCTTGGCCTGAAACAACACAAAGCGCCCAGACTCGCGCCAATAAGCAAGGGCGCCGGCCACACGTCCGTCCACGACGGGGAGCCGGATCACGGTGCACTCCATGTACACGTCAAGGCCGCTGTGGACCGCCTTGTCCTGAAGGACGCGGATCATCTCCAGTCCCGTGCGGTCTCCGACGTGGGCCAGGCGGGAGTAGGTGTGCCCCCCAAACGGGCGCTGATTGATCCGGCCGTCCGGCGTGCGGTCGAACAGCGCACCCCAGGCCTCGAGCTCGCGGATCCGATCCGGCGCTTCTTTGGCGTGGATCAGCGCCATCTGGACATTGTTGTGCATCTTCCCGCCACGCATGGTGTCGCGGAAATGCACCCGCCAGTTGTCTTCCGGGAACACATTCGCCAGCGCCGCTGCGGCGCCTCCCTCCGCCATGACGGTGTGGGCCTTTCCCAGGAGGGACTTGCAGATCAAGCCGACCCGCGTACCCTGATGGGCTGCCTCGATCGCCGCGCGCAAGCCCGCTCCGCCCGCGCCGATCACGAGGACATCGTGCTCCTGTCGCTGGATCTCGACCATCAGAACAATCTCACGTCGGTGATGATGCCCATCGCCACCAGCCTGACGTACCCATCCGCCAGCCCGACCCAGACCAGCGAGACCCACGCCCACAACATGTGGCGCTGATTGAGCGCGCTGACCCCGCGCCACAGCGCATGCCGTTGGCGCCCGAACCTCACGCACGACCAACAGTCAGTTCCGCCTCCCACCGCATGCCGCAACGCGTGGCACCCGAAGGTGAACCCGGCGAGCAACACGACGTTCGCCGTCAAGACCAGAGTGCCGACCCCGATCCCGAACTCCCGTGGCCCGGCGGCCGGGGTGCCATCCGCCAGCACGCCGTTCACCGGCCAGCTAAACGAGATCAGGGCATCGTATCCAAGAATGAAAATGAACACGACGGCCACGTACATGAAGAAGCGGTGCAGGTTCTGGAACAGGAAGAGCTTCTGCTCGCCCTGATAGGTGTGGCGCGGCTCACCCACGGCGCACGCCACCGGGTCCAGAAAGAACGCCCGGTAATAGGCCTTCCGGTAGTAGTAGCACGTTGCCCGGAACCCCAGCGGCGCCCACAGAATCAGGAAGGCCGGCGACAGGGGCCACCAGGCCGGCAGGAACGTCGGCGAGTAGAACGGCGAGAGATACGGACCCCATTCGTAATGCCCCCCGACCCAGGCCGCCCAGGTGGAGTACACGCCGAAGGCGAGCAGTCCGACCGCCACCGCGGCGGGTGAAAGCCACCACGCGTCCCGTCGGTCGGTCGCGCCGAGGCCGCGCTCTTCCAATACCTGCGGAGCCGCGCTCATGTCTGTTTCGTCTCCCGGGAGTGCTACAACGTAACCGCAGCCATGGTCTCTCGCACGGCGTCCGCCGATCTGGCGAGCGCCGCGCGTTCGTCCGCCGTCAGCTCGACCTGGATGATCTGTTCCAGGCCGCGCGCGCCCAGCTTGCACGGCACGCCGAGGAATATCCCCTTGATGCCGTACTCGCCTTCCAGCCAGGCCGCACAGGGCAGGATGCGTTTCTTGTCTTTCACGACCGCCTCCACCATCTGCACCGCCGCGGCGGAGGGCGCGTAGTAGGCCGACCCGGTCTTGAGGAAACTCACGATCTCCGCCCCGCCGTTGCGGGTGCGGGCCACGATGGTGTCGAGCTTGGCTCGGTCCATCAGCTGCGTAACCGGAATGCCGGAAACGGTGGTGTACGACACCAGCGGTACCATGGTGTCACCGTGCCCCCCCAACACCATCGCTTGAATGTCCTCGACGGACACGTTCAACGCCTCGGCCAGGAAGGTCCGGTAGCGGGCCGTGTCCAGCACTCCCGCCATCCCAATGACGCGCTCCCGGGGGAAGCCGGTCACCTCCTTGGCCACCCAGCACATCACGTCCAGCGGGTTCGAGACCATGATGACCATGGCCCCCGGTGCCGTGCGCTTGATCTCCTGACTCACGCTCTTCACAATGCCGGCATTGGTCTTCACCAGGTCGTCGCGGCTCATGCCGGGCTTGCGGGCGATGCCCGCCGTGACCACGAACACCTCGCTGCCCACGGCGGCTTCGTAGCTGTTGGTGCCCAGCACCCGGGTATCAAACCCTTCGATGGGGGCCGACTGCCACTGGTCCAATCCCTTGCCTTGCGGCACGCCCTCCACGACGTCCACCAGCACCACTTGCCGCGCCAACTCTTTCTCGGCGAGGCGCTGCGCCAGGGTGGCACCCACGTTCCCCGCCCCAACTACCGTGATCTTGTTCATGGATTGGCTGCCGTCATCTCGAATGGAGGTGCTGGGTTCGCCGCCAGAATGGACCGCTGTTCCGGGCTCTGCCCGAGTCTCCGCAAGCCCTCATACAGCACGATCCCGACCGCCGTAGCGAGGTTGAGGCTCCTCACCGCCGGCGCCATGGGGATGCGATACACGCGATCGGGATGCTTCTCCCTGATCCGCTCCGGAAGTCCTCCGCTTTCGTTACCGAACACCAGGACGGAGTTCTCGGCGTAGGGCGCTTCGAGGTAGCTCAGGTGGCCGTGGGACGAAAAGTACAGACAGCGGCTGCGCGCGACCGCGGTGCGGAAGTCGCCCCATCCGGGGTGGACCCAGAGGTCCACGTGGGGCCAATAGTCGAGGCCGGCCCGCTTCAGCTGATCGTCGGACAAGGAGAAGCCCAGTGGCTCGATCAGGTGCAAGGCGGTGTCCGTCGCGGCACACAGCCGGGCGACGTTGCCCGTGTTGGGCGGGATCTGCGGTTCGATCAGGACGGCGCTCAGGCCCATGGCCGGCTACGCCCGGGAGGCCGGGGGGTGCGGCTCCGCGCCAGCGTGCTCGCGCCAGCGTGCGGTTCCGTCGTCCAAGCGTTCGTGCTTCCAGACCGGGAGCCGGTGCTTGATCTCCTCAATGACCCAGCGGCAGGCGGCGAACGCCGCCGCGCGGTGCGGCGCACCCGCCGCCACGGCGACGCTGGCTTCCCCAGTGGCAACCACGCCTAGGCGGTGCTGGACCGCGATCCGGGCCTCCGGCCACCGCTCCATGCCCTCCCGGACGATTCGCTCGAGTTCCGCTTCCGCCATGGATTCGTAGGCCGAGTAGTCGATCGAGTGCACCGCTCCATCGTCCGGCCCGCGGCGCACGGTTCCCAAGAAGAGGGCAGTGCCCCCGAATCCCGGATCCCCGACCCGCCCCAGCAAGTCGCCGGCATTGATCGCGTCCCGAGTCAGGTAGGCGATATCAGCCTCCGGCGAGCGGGGGCAGGAGGGCCACCTCGTCCCCGTCGGCCAGCGGTGCGCTGGGGAGAGCGTGGCTCTGGTTGACCGCGACCATCGGACGCTCCGGCAGGCCCGCCGCCCCGGGGAAGGTCGAGCGGAGGGCGCGAAGAGCATCCGCCACGGTCGCCGGCACCGGCAGCTCCAGGGTGGCACGATCTACGCCGGCCAGCTCGGCATACCTGGCGAAGAGCCGGCATTCAACCCGGATGGCGGCGCGCGTTCCCATGAGAGGACAGGATAACACGAACCCCCTCGAAACCGGGAGGGAGCCAGAACCACCACACGTTGCGCCCTGGGGAGCCGACCTAGTGCGTGACGGGCTCGCTGGTGTCTGCCACCATGGCCCGGAGTTCCTTGGAGGGCTTGAAGACCGGTACCGGCCGGGCAGCCACTTCGACGGGGTCTCCGGTGCGCGGGTTCCGCGCCATGCGGGTCTTGCGCCGGCGGATCTTGAAGGTACCGAACCCGCGGACCTCGATATTGTGCTGCTCGGCGAGCGCCTCCTTGACCGCCTCAAGGAATGCGTCAACCACCCGCGCGCAGTCCTTTTTGGAGATCATGGGGCCGGCTGTCCGGGCGATCGTAGTCGTGACTTTCTCGACGAGATCGGCCTTCGTCATCCATCCCCCTTGGGACGCCCACCAAAACCGACCAAAAACCACCTCCCAACCCTGGCGGGCCGGGCGGTCAACATATGGGCTTACCTATTGTGTGTCAAGAGCTTGGATGAATTGCGCGAAGTGACTCCGGGCGTCGTGGGGGCCTGGGGAGGCCTCCGGATGGTACTGCACAGCGAAAACCGGGAGCTCACGGTGCCTGAGGCCTTCAACCGTGTTGTCATTGAGGTTAAGGTGCGTCACCTCAAGTTCTTTGGCACCTGGCACGTCCTTAGCTGTTCCCCTGACTGCAAATCCGTGATTCTGGCTGGTTATCAACACGCGGCCGTCTCGCAGTTCCCGGACCGGGTGATTGCCACCTCGGTGCCCGTAGGGAAGCTTCACGGTTTGGGATCCGAAGGCCAACCCCAGGAGTTGGTGGCCCAGGCAGATGCCGAACGTGGGGAGTCCCTGAGCAGTCAACTCACGAATCGCGGGCAGGATTTTCGGCACGGCAGCCGGGTCGCCTGGTCCGTTGGACAAGAAGAGCCCGTCCGGCTGGTGCTCGCGCACCTCCGCCGCACTGGTAGCGGAGGGGACCACGGTCACGCGGCACCCCAGCTGCGCGAAGATCCGCAGGATGTTCTCCTTCATCCCGAAGTCGTAGGCCACCACGTGGTGCCGGGCCTTGGGATCCCCGGCGGTCCGAACCGTCTTGGTGCTGGCCCTGGAGGCGAGATCCAGACCCTCCATGCGGGGGCTGCCTTCCAGGAGGGAGCGCACGTCGGCAGTGGGCTCCCTCCCGAGCGCCATGATCCCCCGCATGGCGCCCCCGGACCTGATGTGGCGGGTGAGCCTCCGGGTGTCCACGTCCTCGATCACGGGAACGCCCAGGCTCGCCAACCATTCTTCAAGCCCGCCCTGCGCCCTCCAGTTGGAAAAGTGCTCCGAGAGCTCGCGAACCACGACTCCGTTGACCTGCGGTTTGACGGACTCGAGGTCCTGGTCGTTGATCCCGTAATTCCCGATCATCGGGGCCGTCATGGTGACGATTTGCCCCAAATACGACGGGTCGGTGAAGACCTCCTGGTACCCCGTGAGGTTAGTGGTAAAGACGACCTCACCGGTTGTGGGAGACAACGAACGGCGCGCCGTTCCCGCGAACCACGCGCCGTCTTCCAGGAGAACGTAGGCCTTGGCGGCCGTTCCCACGCTAGCGTCCCGTGTCGAAAGGAACGACGCCGGTGGGTTGCCCCTGTAGCGGGATAGGCGCTGGCGGGGGCGCCTGTTCGCCCAGCCCCTGGTCCAGGACGGACCGTTGCGTGCTGGGGCGCGCGCTGATCCCGGCGAGAATGAGCGACAGCCCCAGGAAAATCCCGCCGCACCACCAGGACAACTTGGTGAGGATGGTGACCGCCTGGCGCCCTCCGAAGAACGACTCTGTGGAGGCCCCTCCCCCCATGGCAGCCAATCCCCCGCCCTGGCCGGCTTGGAGGAGGACGACGACCGTGAGGATGATCGCGTCGAGAATCAGGAGAATCAGCAAGACGGTGAACATGCGCCGCGAAACCTAGATGGTTCCCCTGGCCCCAGTCAAACCCTGGTGCCGGCGATCTCGCTCCAGCCTGCGGGGTCCAGCGAGGCACCGCCCACCAGGACTCCGTTGATCTCCGGCTGGGCGATCAAGGCGGCGATATTGTCCCGATTCACGCTGCCGCCGTAGAGCACCCGGAGGTCATCGCCCGAAAGGTGCCGGGCGGTGAACCAGGAGCGAATGGCGGCGTGCACCTGAGCCGCGTCCTGGGGCGTGGCGTTCCGCCCAGTGCCGATGGCCCACACGGGCTCGTAGGCGATGACCACGCGACGCACGTCCTCCGGCGGCCAGGCAGCCAGCGGAGCGAGCTGGCGCTCCACCACGGCGATGGTGTTTCCCGCTTCGCGCTCGACCAGCTGTTCGCCTACGCACAGCACCGGTGTGAGGCCGGCGTCGAGAGCCGCCCGCGTCTTGCGGGCCGCTTGATCGTCAGTCTCGCCGAACAGGTGCCTTCGTTCGGAATGCCCCACCAGGGTGGCGCGGGCACCGGCGTCGTGAGCCATTGCGGCGCTGATCTCCCCCGTGAATGCGCCGCGGGACTCCCAGTGAATGTTTTGCACCCCCGTCTGAATGTCCCGCCGTCCGCGGGTGCCGTCCACCACGGCCACCAACGAGACCGCTGGCGGAAAGAACCACACGTGGCGATTCGGCAGGGGAGCGTAGGCGGCGAGGAAGACGCCCAGATACTCCCGCGCTGCGGCCGGAGCATGGTGCATTTTCCAGTTGGCGGCAAACAGCAACGTCTTCACGCGGCTTCGTCCAGGGCGGCCACGCCCGGGAGCGTCTTGCCTTCCAGGAATTCCAGGGACGCCCCCCCCCCGGTGGAAACATGCGTGATCTCCGTCTCCAGGCCGGCCTGAACCACCGCCGCCACCGAGTCTCCGCCCCCCACAATGGTCGTGGTGCCCTGGCGGGTGGCTTCCGCCATGGCCCGGGCGACCGCGATGGTGCCCTGATCAAACGGGGGCGTTTCGAACACCCCCATGGGGCCGTTCCAGAAAACGGTCCCAGCGTCCCGAATCCGCGCCGCGAAGTCGGCC
>Ga0214471_10003280_pt1 | contig 12586 bp, 12 predicted proteins | sample RVTome_5_FD_207665 | JGI IMG/M metagenome (GOLD analysis project Ga0214471, IMG submission 207665) | Soil microbial communities from uranium-contaminated site in the Upper Colorado River Basin, Wyoming, United States - RVT142D155 | ecosystem: Environmental > Terrestrial > Soil > Contaminated >...
AGCTCGACTTGGCGGGCCAGCCCACCAGTCGTCAGCCGCAACCGGGCCGCGTCGGCCGGGAACTGTCCCAGCGTCGGGTCCACAGCCACCCACTCGCCCAGGTACACCTCCGGCCAGGCGTGATAATAGAAGCGGTCGTTCAGGTAGATGAGCCCGGCCACGGGACGAGCCGGGAGACCCGCCGCTCGGGCCAGCGCGACATAGAGCACCGTATGCTCGTTGCAGTCACCCGCTCGCGACTCGAACACTTCCACCGCGCTCGGCGCGGCGCGGACCGGCGCCTTGCGGACCTCCGTGTGTACCCAGCGGAGGATGCGCTCGGCGACCCGGCCAGGGTCACGCTCGCGGCCCGCGAGTAGCCGGGCCTGGGAGCGGATGCGCGGATTCTCGCTCTGGATCAGCGGCTCGGCGGCAAGCCACGGCGCCATCAGCGAATCCGCGGCTGCCGGCAGGCGGTAGGCGGCGCGCAGCGCGGCGTCAGACTCCCGTCGGATCACCACAGTGTCGCCGCGGAGCCGCTGGCGCCCGGAGGCCCACCCGAGGCCCGACCGGTCGACGCCCGACACTCGCAAACGGAGCTCCTGTGGGCCTTCGCCCGGCGGCAGCCGCACGCCCGCCGCGACCGCCGTGGACGGCACGATGTCGCCCACCGCTGGCCGGGCCGTGGCCGCCAGGGCGCGCGCAGTATCGCGCCTGCGGAAATTCTCGTACGCGATCTCGAACGCCGAGCGCTGGACTGTGAATCCAAACGCGTTCTTGGACCGGATCACCCGGCCCTGCGCATCCACCCAGATACTCGTGACTGCCTCGTCGCTGACGATGTCGAACCGGAACGTCGGCACGGTGTCGAACAGGACGGGCACCCACGCCATCGCCGTGGAGTCGAAATCCGCGCTGTCCGCCACGACGAGCGTCGACTCGCCGGCCACCGTCACGCGCACGTCCCGTTCGGTCAAGAGGAGTGGATCGAACAAGCGGACCGTGCGCGTCGTGCCGGTGCGCAGCTCCCCGCCGAACGCGAGTCGCAGCGGCAGGAGCGCCGGGAGGACGACCGGCCGCGGGAGCCTGAGGCGCGTCCAGTGCGAATCGGCCGCCGAGCGGATCAGCAGGCGGAGGACGCTGTCTCCGAACACTTCGCCGCGCGCGTCGAATTCTCCCTGGTCACCGTCGAAGCGCACGTCGAGCGAGCGCAGGCGGAGCGTTCTGCCCACCACGGCGCGGCTCCGGGCTCGCGTGCGGTGGATCCGCCCCAACGCGGGAACTTCGATTTCGAGGACCTCGTCCACGCGAATGGAATCGCCAAGTGTGTCCAGGGTGGACGACGCGAAACCCACCTGCCGGTCCCCGACGTCCAGCCGGTAATACGTGGCCCCCGGGGGGATGGCGCGGGCGGCGTCGGCGAGCCGTGCGGCGGTGGGCTTGAAGAACTCGCGCTTCACAAGCCACCCCACCCCGACGCCCCAGGCGGTGAATACGGTCACCGCCCAGGCGCCCCGCGTCACGCGCGTTCCGCCCGGGCCCGGCGCAGGGCCGCCTCGAACACGTCCCGGTCCTCCGGCGTCTCCACGACGAAGGTGACTTCGCGCGGGTACGACGCGTCTCCGACCCCCGCCGTCGCCAGGGCCACCATGATTCCGGCGGCGTCTTCGATCGTCAGATTCCCCGCGCCGGTGCCGATCGGCGGCGCCGTCAGCCGCGCAAACTCCCACTCGCGCGCCCGCTGCAGGACGGAGCGCCACCCGACTTCGACGCTCCTCCGAGAGACGGGTTCCGTGTCGCTTTGGACGACGGCGTGGATCACGAACTCCGCAGGGAGCTCGCCGCCGCCACCCGTGACCACCGCCGCCCCGACGGCCAGGTCGTTGTGTAGGCGGAGCCGGCGCAGGAAGTCCGGGCCGCCGAATTGCTCGAGGCGGCGGGCCACCGGCGTGGTAGGCTCGAGACGCGCGGTGGCGGGGCGGACGATCGCGTCGCATTTGACGAACGCGAGATCGTCCACGACCACATTGATCACCGCCCGCCGAGCTCCCGCGCGCGGCGGTACATGCGAGTGGCGTCGTCCGGCCGCCGCAGCCGATCCAGCACTTTGCCGAGTCCGTAGAGCGCGCGGGCGTTCTGCGGTTGCAGCTCGGCCGCGCGCTCGAACGCCGCCAGCGCGCCCGCGAGATCGTCCACATGGTTCAACGCTTCGCCCAGGTAATACCAGGCCGGGCCGCGGCTCGCATCCGCCTCCACGGCGCGGCGCAACGGCAGAACGGCCTCGGTCCACAGGCCCTTGCGAGACAGAATAATGCCCAGATTGGTCAGCGCGTCCGCGTTCCCGGGGTTCTGCTGCAGCACGGACTCCAGATCGCGCTGCGCTGCCGCGTATCGCCCGTTGGCGGCGAGCGCCGCGGCGCGGTTCAGTCGCAGCGATTCGTTGGTCGGGTCCTGCTCCAGGGCGCGGTCGAGCTCAGCCAGCGCCTGGTCCCGCTCGCCGCGGGCTTCCAGGATGAGCGCCAGGTTGTTGCGCGCCTTGATGTGACCGGGCTCGGCGTCGAGCAGCTGTCGATATGTCCGGGCCGCGGCGCTCAGGTCGCCCCGATCCGCCGCTTCCCGGGCTTCGAGGTAGAGCGGGTGGTCCGGCGCCGCCGGGGTGGGCGGCGGAGTGGGACGCGGCTCACCCTGTGCGGCCGGCTCCGGCGGAGGTGGGGATGAGGGGGGGGTCGGTGGCTCCGCGTCCCGTTCCGCGAGCGCCCGAGCCTGGTCCGTGGCCAGTCGCCGCACCATAAGCGGCGGTGGCAGGTGTGCGCGCGCGACGTCCGCCGGCGTGGCAATAAGCGCCGTCTCGGACAGCGACTCCGCCTCCGCGATCAGCTCGGCAGCCACCCGCGCGCGCTCGGTGGCCGATTGCCAGCGACGGGGATGCTTGCGATTCATGGACCGACCTCGCCCGCCAGCCAGGAGAGATACCGGTCGAGCCCCTCTGAAACAGGCAGGGCCAGCAGCTCCGGCAATTCGTAGGGGTGGCGCTCGGTCACGGCTCGGGCCAGCTCCTCCCAGCGTGCCGCATCGGTCTTGAGGAACACCAACACCTCGTCCTCCTCCGTTACGGCCCCCTCCCAGCGGTACACCGACGTGGCGCCGGGGACGACCGTCCCGCACGCCACGAGCCGCCGCTCCACCATCTCACGGACCACGCGGCGGGCGTCGTCGACGTTGGAAAACGTGGTGAGCACCACCAGGGGACCGGCCACCATGCGAAACGCTAACGTATGGAGAACCAGAGGCTTAGGCAAGGACGGGACTTGACCGGCGACGCGCGGGCCGGCTAGGCTCAAGGGCTATGGCCGCCGACTCGCTGGTCGTCCGTGGTGCCCGCGAGCACAATCTCAAGAACGTTTCTGTCACGATCCCTCGCAACGCGCTCACCGTGATCACCGGGCTATCGGGCTCCGGCAAGTCCTCTCTGGCCTTCGATACGATCTACGCGGAAGGGCAGCGCCGCTACGTGGAGTCCCTGTCCGCGTACGCCCGCCAGTTCCTCGGGTTGATGGAGAAACCGGACGTCGATGCGATCGAGGGACTCTCGCCCGCCATCTCGATCGAGCAAAAATCCGCCGGTGCTAATCCGCGTTCCACCGTCGGGACCATCACCGAGGTTTACGATTACCTGCGCCTGCTGTGGGCACGGTGCGGCGTGCCCCACTGTCCCAACGACGGGGCGCCGATCGAGCGGCAAAGCGCGAGTCAGATCACGGATCTCGTACAACAATGGCCCGACGCGACCAAGATCGAAGTGCTCGCGCCCCTGGTCCGGGGTCGCAAGGGTGAATTCAAGGACGTGTTCGAGGCGGCCCGCAAACAAGGGTTTGTGCGTGTGCGCGTGGACGGGGCGGCTCACGACCTGGCGCAAGCGCCGAAGCTCAACCGACGGCAGAACCACGATATCGCGGTCGTGGTGGACCGGTTGGTAGTGCGCGCGGCGGATCGCGGCCGCCTGGCCGATTCGATCGAAACCGCGCTCCGCGCAGCCGACGGACTGGTCGAAATCGTGCGGCACGCAGGGGGGGCGCCCGTCTCAACCGTGTATTCCGAGCGGTATGCCTGCCCCAAATGCGGGCTGTCACTACCCGAGCTCGAGCCCCGCCAGTTCTCCTTCAACTCCCCGTTCGGCGCGTGCCCCCAGTGCTCCGGCCTCGGCACTCAGCGGGTCGTGAGCGCCGATCTGGTGTTGGGCGATCCCAGCTTGTCGATCTCCGAGGGCGTGATCCTGCCGTGGGGCGAGCCGAGCGGCTATTTGCGGAAAGTGATCCTCCCCGCGCTCGCGCGCACGTACAAGTTCGACGCCGACACCGCTTGGCGTGACCTGCCGGCCGCCGTGCGCAAGGTCATGCTCGAGGGCGCTCCCGGCCGCAAGCTGACGTATCAGTACGACAGCGAGCGCTGGCACGGGTCGTACGAGTCGGGCTGGGAGGGCGTGTTGCGACACGTGGAGCGGCGCTACCGCGAGACGGCGTCGGACGCCGTACGGGAGCAGCTGTCGGCCTACATGGTCGAGCAGCCGTGCCCGGGTTGCGGGGGCAAGCGTCTGCGGCCCGAGAGTCTGTCCGTGCTCGTCGCCGGTCGCAGCCTGGGCGACGTGGTGCAGCTGTCGGTGAGCGAAGCGGTGGCATTCTTTGAGGGAGTGCCGCTCCGGCGCGGCGGCCGAGCCGGCCTGGATCGGGAAATCGCGGGACCGATTCTCAAAGAGGTCACCGACCGTCTGCGTTTCCTGCGCAACGTGGGGCTCGAATACCTCACCGTGGGACGCTCGGCGGACTCCCTGTCGGGCGGGGAGGCGCAGCGCATCCGGCTCGCGACGCAGATCGGCAGTCGACTCGTGGGCGTGCTGTATATCCTGGACGAGCCATCCATCGGATTGCATCAACGCGACAACGCCCGGCTGCTCGGGACGCTGCGGGAGCTCCGCGATCTGGGCAACACGGTGCTGGTGGTGGAGCACGATGAGGAGACGATTCGCGCCGCGGATCATGTCATCGACCTGGGGCCACGCGCGGGCAGGGCTGGTGGGGAGGTCGTGGCGGAGGGGTCGCTCGAGAGCGTCATCGGCCACCGGGATTCCCTCACCGCGCGCTATCTCCGCGGGGAGCTGCGAATCCCCGTCCCGCCGCGTCGCCGCGTGGCCGATGTAGAGCGGACGATCCGCGTGCGTGGGGCCCGGCAACACAATCTCCGCAACCTCACCGTGGACTTCCCCCTCGGCACGTTCGTGGCGGTGACGGGCGTCTCGGGGTCGGGGAAATCCACGCTCGTGTCCGACATCCTCTATCGCGCCCTCGCTCGCCATTTCTACCGGGCCAAGCTGGTGCCCGGGGAGCACGACGAGATCGCCGGGCTGGACCTCATCGACAAGGTCATCGACATCGACCAGAGCCCCATCGGGCGCACGCCGCGGTCGAATCCCGCCACCTATACGGGACTGTTCACACCCATCCGGGAGCTCTTTACCCAGCTGCCCGAATCCAAACTGCGCGGCTACGGGCCCGGGCGATTCTCGTTCAACGTGAAGGGCGGACGCTGCGAGGCGTGCCAGGGGGACGGCCTCGTCAAAGTCGAGATGCATTTCCTGCCGGACGTGTACGTGCCCTGCGAGGTCTGCAAGGCGCGGCGCTACAACCGCGAGACGCTGGAAGTGCGCTACAAGGGGAAGTCGATCGCCGACGTCCTCGACCTGACCGTGGCGGAAGCGCTCGAATTCTTCGAGAGCCAGCCACGGATGCGCGCGAAACTGGAGTTGCTCAACGACGTAGGGCTGGGATACATCCATCTCGGCCAGTCAGCCACGACCCTGTCGGGCGGTGAAGCACAGCGCGTCAAGCTCGCCACCGAGCTCGCGAAGCGTGACACGGGTCGCACGCTCTATATCCTCGACGAGCCCACCACCGGCCTCCACTTCGAGGACGTCCGGCTGCTGCTCGAGGTGCTGCATCGGCTCGTGGACAAGGGCAACACGGTCGTCGTGATCGAGCACAATCTGGACGTGGTGAAGACGGCGGACTGGGTGATCGACCTCGGGCCCGAGGGTGGGGACGCTGGGGGGAGCGCGGTGGCTGCGGGCACGCCCGAGCAGGTGGCCCGCGTCCGCGGCTCCTACACCGGCCAGTACCTGCAACGCGTCCTGGCGGTGGCGGATTGACGTGGCGTAAGTTGGCGGGGTAGGAGGCCCGGCATGTTCGACAGTCCTGTCATACCGATGACGGTGTTCTTCCTGTCGGTCGCGGCGATCTTCATTTTGCGCGGACCGTTCGGGAAGGCGCTCGCGGACCGGTGGATCCGCCGGGCGCCGGAGGAGCCGGACGTACACGACCTGCGAGCCGACGTGGAGGAGCTACGCCAGCAGCTCACGGAAATGCAGGAGCGTCTCGATTTCGCCGAGCGGTTGGTGGCGAGGCAGCAGGGACCGGCACTGCCTCGGTCCGGAGTCTGAAGAGTGGAAGAAGAACTCCTCATCGTGCTGGTGTTCGGGGGTTCGTTCGCGCTGCTATTCCCCCTCGTCCGAGCGCTCGCCGACCGCATTCGCCGACGCAGCGCGGAGACCGAGGCGCGCCCCGAGCTGGATCGCCTGCGCACGGAGCTGCTGGACGAGCTGCAACAGCTCCGGCAGGAGACGAGCGAGCTCACCGAGCGCGTGGAGTTCGCGGAGCGCCTACTCGCCAAACAGCGCGAACCGGATCGTTTGCCGCGGGGAGGGTGAGGCGTGGACCCAGGTACGCTGGCGCTCTTCATCCCGATCCTCGCAGTGAGCGGCTTTTTTTCCTGGCTGATCGCGACCTCTCCACTGGGGAAGGCCGTGGCCGACCGGATCCGCCACGGACGGATGCCGCCCCAAGGGGCCGCCAGCGGTCCGGAGGAGGTCCACGCGGCGCTCGACGATCTCCGGCGCGAGGTGGCGGAACTCGCGGAGCGAGTGGATTTTACGGAGCGACTCCTGGCCAAGCAGCGTGAAGCGGCGCGCCTGCCACCTGGCTAGGTTCCTGGCTGAAACGGTCGGAATGAGGAGCGCGTACGGATGCGAGTGATCCAGGTCGTGGTGCAGACACCGACGCCGCCGCCGCTTCCGGAGGTGCCGTTCGACCCGAACTTCTTTGTCGGGTCCGTCGTCCCGCTGATCGGCGTCGTCGCGCTCGCCGTAGCGGCCGCGTTCGTGCTCAAGTGGTTCTTCGGCTCACCGATCGGTGAAGCGATCGCCGAGGGGATCCGGCAGCGGCGGCGGCGGCGCGGGGCGGCGGGCGAGCTCATCGGGGAGCCCGAGCGTGTCGTGGCCCTCGAAGAGGAAATGACGCGGCTGCACGGCCAGATGTCGGAGCTGGCCGAGCGCTTAGATTTCGCCGAGCGGATGCTGGCCGAGCGGCGGGAACGGCAGTTGGGCGCGGGCCAGTAGTCGGTCGCCCGCATCGAGAGGGCCATCATGGGGATCTTTGAGCGCCTGGCGACGTTGCTCCGGTCGAACATCAGCGACCTGATCTCGCGCGCCGAAAACCCGGAAAAAATGTTGAACCAGCTGCTCGTCGACATGCGGAGCCAGCTGGCGAAGGCCAAGCAGCAGGTGGCCTCGGCCATCGCCGACGAGAAGCGGCTCGGCGCGCAGGTGGATCAGGAAAAGAAATCCGCCGAGGACTGGGAGAAGCGGGCGGTGCTGGCGGTGCAGGAAGGACGTGATGACCTCGCGAAGCAGGCGCTGGTGCGACATACCGAGCACGCGGGGCACGCGGTCCAGCTGCATGAGACGTGGGTCAAGCATCGTGAGGAGACGGAGAAGCTGAAGGGCTCGCTGCGCCAGCTGAACGACCGCATCGAGGAAGCCAAGCGGAAGAAGAACATCCTGATCGCGCGGCAGAAACGCGCCGAGGCGCACAAGCGGATTCAGGAGACGATGTCGTCGATTTCCGACCAGGGAGCGTTCGAGACGTTCGACCGGATGGCGGAACAAATCGAGCATGAAGAGCGAAAGCTCATCGCCGCGGCCGAGGTCCATGAAGATCTCTCGGGCGATTCGCTCGTGAAACAGTTTCAGTCGCTCGAGAAGGGCCAGAGTGCGGACGACCAACTGTTGGCGCTGAAGCAGAAGATGGGGCTCCTGCCCGCCGGCTCGCCCGCCGACGCCAAACGCCTCGGCAAAGGCGCCACCGACGCCGAGCTACTCGAGGACGAAGACACCGAGCAGGCCCGCTGACCGCCGACGCGCCGTCCGCTCGTTTGTCGGGCGCCACCTTCGTGGCGCTCTTCGTTGCTGCCCTGGCGATCTGGTTCGTCGTCAGGGTGCACGAGGTCCTCCTCCTCGTTTTCATCGCGGTCCTGCTGGCCTTCTACCTGTCGTCCGGGACCGACCTGCTGGAGCGGCGGTTCCGCGTGCCGCGCTGGCTCGGTCTCACGGCTGCGGTGGTGGGGACGGTCGCGGCGCTCGCGGGCCTGGGGGCGCTGCTCGTGCCGCCGGTCATCAACCAGACACAGGCGCTGATCCGTGGATTGCCGCAAACCCTGACCGACATCCAGAATGTGCTGGCCGGCTGGGCCAGCCAGTACGCCGTCTTGCGGCACAGCGCGCTGGCAGACCCCCAGTCGGGCCTCGTCGCCGAGCTCGTCACCGACGCCACCACCTTCCTGCGCGGCTCGCTGCTGCCCTACGTGCGGGCCGGCGGCAAGCTGTTCATCGAGGCCGCGAGCGTGCTGGTCATGGCGTTGTACCTGGCCCAGAGCCCCACGATGTACCGCGACGGCATCCTCTCGCTCGTGCCGCCGCGGCAACGGCCCGTCGCGAGCCGGGTGCTGGCGGACGCCGGCGCCACGCTGCGGGCATGGGTCGTCGGCCAGCTCCTCGCCATGGCGGTGCTCGGCGTGCTGACCGCCATCGGATTGTGGCTGCTCGGCGTGCCCTACTGGCTCGCGTTCGGCATCTTCACGGGCCTCGTGGCCCTCGTGCCGTTCTTCGGCACGATGGTCTCGACCACCCTGCCCGCGCTCTTCGTGGTCCCCAGCGGCGACTGGGTCCGCGTCGTCCTCGTCCTGCTGCTTGGCACGGTGATCCACGTGGTCGAGGCGAACTTCGTAGTGCCACGGATCATGGAACGCCGCATCGCGCTACCCCCGGTGCTCACCATCTCCAGCGTCCTCGTCATGGCGACGCTCCTGGGCGCCGTGGGTCTGATCGTCGCGGTGCCGATCCTCGCGCTGACGCTGGTAGTGGTGCGCCACATCCTGCAGGGCGAGATCTACGGCGATGCGGCCGAGGCGCGCCCCGCAGTTCTGCGCTCCACCGCCGAGCATCGGATTCCGCGGCCGCAGCCCGCGCACCCATGACCACGGCCGCCCAACACCGCTTTCTCATTATCGCCGACGGCCAGTTCGATCCGCTCACTTCGAAGACCGCGAACTCCTGCATCCGGTATTTCCCGGAGCGCATCGTGGCCGTGCTCGACCGATCGCAGGCCGGGAAGACCGCGCAGGACGTGCTGGGGTTCGGTGGTGCGATCCCCGTGGTGGGACGCCTCGAGGACGGCCTCACGCGAGGCGCCACGGTGGTCCTGATCGGGATCGCGCCGATGGGCGGCCAGCTCCCCTCGGAGTGGCGTGACTGGCTGCGCACGGCCATCGAGCGCGGCCTCGAAATCTGGAGTGGCCTGCACACCTTCATAGGCGACGATCCCGAGCTGGGAGCGCTGGCGCGCGCTCGGAACGTCAGCATCTTGGACGCCCGCCGGCCGCCGCCGGACCTGCCCATCGCGGACGGCCGCGCGGCGAACGTGAGCGCGTTCGTCGTCCTGACCGTCGGATCGGACTGCAACGTCGGGAAAATGACGGCGCAGCTCGAGCTGCGGAGCAGGCTGGTGCAGCGGGGGCACCGGACCCGCTTCGTCGCGACCGGACAGACGGGGATCTTCATCGAAGGGTGGGGGATCGCGGTGGACGCCGTGGTCGCCGATTTCATCGCCGGCGCCGCCGAGCGACTCGTGCTCGAAGGGGCGCGCGACGCGGACATCGTTCTCGTCGAAGGGCAGGGGAGCCTGATCCACCCGGGGTACTCCGGTGTCACCCTCGGTCTGCTGCACGGAACCGTGCCCGACGCGATGCTGCTCTGCCATCAGGCGACGCGCGAGTTCATCGCCGACTACCGGCCCGGCGGGGCCCCGTGGGTGCGGATTCCGCCGCTCACGGAGTTGGTGGACATCTATGAGCGTGCCGCGGCGCCCGTCCGGCCCGCGCGAGTGATTGGGATCTGCCTCAACACGTTCGACCTCGACGAGGCGGCCGCCCGGGATGCGGTGGAGCATGCCCGGGAAGCGACCGGCCTTCCGGTCACCGACCCGGTCCGCTTCGACCCGGCGCCACTCGCCGACGCGATCGTCGACGCGGCGGTAGCCGCCCGCTGACGGCGAACCGACGCATGGCGCTGACCCTCTACAACACGCTCACACGGCGCATCGAGCCGTTCGCGCCGCTCGCCCCTCCCCGCGTCACGCTGTACACCTGCGGCCCGACGGTCTGGAATTACGCGCACATCGGCAACTTCCGGACGTTCCTGTTTGAGGACCTGCTCCGCCGGCACCTCGAGCGCTCCGGCTACGAGGTGTTCCACGTCATGAATCTCACGGACGTGGACGATCGGACGATCAAAGCGGCGGCCGAGCAGGGGAAGCGCCTCGCGGAGCACACGGAACCGTACGCGGTCGCGTTCTTCAAAGATCGGGATTACTTGCGGATCAAGCCTGCCCATGTCTATCCCCGCGCGACGACCTCGATCCCGGCGATGGTGAAGCTGATCGAGATTCTCTTGGCGAAGGGCGTCGCGTATCGCGGTGAGGACGGCTCGATCTATTTTGCGATCGACAAGTTCCCGACCTACGGGCGGTTGTCGCAGCTCGACCGCCGCGAGCTCAAGGTCGGGGCGCGCGTGGCGAGCGACGAGTACGGCAAGGACGATCCGCGCGACTTCGCGCTCTGGAAGAAGGCCGGTCCGCTCGACGAGCAGGTGGGGGCCGCGTGGGACGCGCCGTTCGGCCGCGGCCGTCCTGGCTGGCACATCGAGTGCTCGGCGATGGCCCTGCACGAGGTCGGGACGCGCTTCGGCGTCGAGACGCTCGACATCCACTGCGGTGGCGTGGACCACATTTTCCCCCACCACGAGGACGAAATCGGGCAGTCCGAGGCCGCCACCGGTCAACCCTACGCGCGCTACTGGCTCCACGCCGCGTTCCTGAACGTCAAGGGAACGAAGATGTCGAAGCGCTTCGGGAACATCCTTACCGTGCTGGATCTGCAGGAGCAGGGTGTGGATGCGGGAGCGTTTCGCCATCTGGCGTTCTCCACGCATTACCGGCAGGAGCTCGCGTTCACGGATGAGGCTCTCGCGGCCGCGGCGGAGGGCGCGCGCCGCCTCGGGGAATTCGGCGCCCGCATCGCGGTGGCGGCGCCCGTGGCCGGGAGCCCGCGCCTCGAGCACCTGGCGGATGACTTCTTGAAGGAGTTCACGGTCGCCCTGGACGACGACCTCAATGCGCCGCAGGCGCTCGCACGGACGCACCAGTTCGTGCGCGACGCCAACCGCGCGCTCGACCGGAACGAGGTGCCCGGAGTCGGCGTTCAAAAGGCCTGGGGCGCGGTCCGGGCGATCCTCGACTGCGATACACCCCCGAGAATCGACGTAGTCGCCGCCGACCAGTTCACCGTGAGGGAGGAGCCCGCGGGGGAAGACGGACCCCCGGCCGATCGCGAGGCCGCCATGGCGTGGGCCAAGAACTGGGCCGGTAGGCGTCTACAAGCGAGGGAGCACCGCGACTTTGCTGAGGCGGACCGGATCCGCAAGCTGCTGCAAGACCACGGTTTCGAGATTCGGGATCGGAAGGACGGGACAGTGGAGGTGGTCAGGCGCTGAGCCCTTAAGTCGTTAACGGCACATCCCTTGCGTGGCGACTGGGTCCCCGGTTATGCTACGAGTCTCTAGAACACAATTTTATCGGCTGCTGACGTAGCTCAACTGGTAGAGCAGCTGATTTGTAATCAGCAGGTTAAGGGTTCGAGTCCCTTCGTCAGCTCCAGTGGCTGAAGTGTGTCCCGAAGTCGGAGACTCGAAGAGAACCAACAGCGCACCCCCCTCACTAGAAGTCTAGACGTCTGGACTACTGGTGAGGGGGGCGCGTCGTCGACGGGGGGCGCGGGGAGCGAGGGGCCGAGTGAGTATCGGTGGGGTGCCCGAGCGGCCAAAGGGAGCAGACTGTAAATCTGCCGCGCTTACGCGCTACGAAGGTTCGAATCCTTCCCCCACCATCGACCGGCTGCGGGGCATGCGGGCGTAGCTCAGTTGGTAGAGCATCAGCCTTCCAAGCTGAGGGTCGCGGGTTCGAGCCCCGTCGCCCGCTCTGACGTGCGCTCGCGTAGCTCAGTCGGCAGAGCGCGTCCTTGGTAAGGACGAGGTCACCGGTTCAATCCCGGTCGCGAGCTTACGTAGTTCAAGAGACGTCAAGAACAGTCGTCGAGGAGAAGCGTCAAGGAACACCGTAGTACTACGTCGGTCCTTGACGGTGTTCCCCGACGCCGGTCCGAGACGTAG
>Ga0214471_10003281_pt1 | contig 12586 bp, 5 predicted proteins | sample RVTome_5_FD_207665 | JGI IMG/M metagenome (GOLD analysis project Ga0214471, IMG submission 207665) | Soil microbial communities from uranium-contaminated site in the Upper Colorado River Basin, Wyoming, United States - RVT142D155 | ecosystem: Environmental > Terrestrial > Soil > Contaminated >...
GTTCGGCGATGGTCTGGACATCCTTGTCCCCCCGCCCGCTCAATCCCACAACCAGGAGGGCGCGGCGCGGCAGCGTGCGCGCCAGCCGCCGCAGATAGCCGATCGCGTGCGCGGGCTCAAGCGCCGGCAGGATGCCTTCCGTGGCGGCCAGGAGGGCGCATCCGTCGAGCGCCGTCCGGTCATCGGCCGCGACGAACTCCGCCCGGCCGCGGCGCTTGTACTCGGCCAGCTCCGGTCCCACGCCGGGGTAATCCAGCCCGGCGGAGACCGAATGCGTCGGACTGACCTGCCCCCACCGGTCCTGCAACAGCAGGCTGTAGGCCCCGTGCAGCACGCCGGGCCGGCCCTTGATCAGCGTCGCCGCGTGCCGGCCGGGAGCGAGCCCCGTCCCGCCCGCTTCGACCCCGATCATGCGGACCCGATCCCTCACGAACGGATGGAAGAGCCCCATCGCGTTCGATCCGCCCCCCACGCAGGCCACCAGCACGTCCGGCAACCGTCCCTCGGCCCGCAGGATTTGCCGCCGGCTCTCGCGGCCGATCACCGCCTGAAAATCCCGCACCAGCCTGGGATACGGGTGCGGCCCGACAACGGACCCGATGCAGTAATGCGTCGTCTTGACGGTCGTCACCCAGTCGCGGATGGCCTCGTTGCACGCGTCCTTGAGCGTCTGCGTCCCGCTTGTCACCGGCGTCACCGTCGCCCCGAGCAGGCGCATCCGCACGACGTTGAGCGCCTGGCGGCGCATGTCTTCAACGCCCATGAAGACGTCGCACTCCAGGCCGAACAGGGCGGCCACCGTCGCGGTCGCCACGCCGTGCTGGCCCGCGCCGGTCTCCGCGATCAGCCTCCGTTTGCCCATCCGCCGCGCGAGCAGCCCCTGCCCCAGCGCGTTGTTGATTTTGTGCGCGCCGGTGTGCAGCAAGTCTTCCCGCTTCAGATACACGCGCAGGCTCCGACGCGGCCCGAGCTCGCGGGCGAGCCGTTCGGCGCGGTACAGCGGCGTGGGGCGGCCGGCGTAGCGGCCCAGCAGGTCCGACAACTCCCGCCGGAACCCCGCGTCGCGGCGGGCTGAGGCGTACGCCAGCTCGAGCTCCCGCAGCGCGGCCATGACGGTCTCGGGGACGAATTGGCCTCCGTACGGGCCGTAGTGCCCGCGGCGGCTCTGCGTCGCCGTTGATGTCGAGTGTAATCGACGTGCCATCGGAGGAGGCTCGGGCCTGCACACGCGCGTTCAGGCAGGGTGGCCGAAGGCCGATTCCCCGGATGCGAACTCTATCGCGGGGAAGCTGTTATGTTACGCGAAACGGACGTCGCTGTCGAGTGGCCTGGTCCTTCAGTCGTGTCTCAATGTAACCTTCAACACCACAGAGACACAGAGGAACAGCTCCACAGAGGCACAGAGAACGGTTGGCTTCGGCTCTCTCTGTGCCTCTGCCTGCCCTGCGAAGCGCAGGGCGCGAAACAGGGTGAACGCTCTGTGGCATCTGTGGTGTCACACTGAGACACTACCGGTCCTACGTTGTGCCTGGCTCAACGCCGCAGACCAGTACATCGATCCGCCTGTTCCGACTGTTCAGGGGTCTCTGTGGGGCCGTGTTACCAGGGAATCCAGCGGCCGATCCGCCGGCGGCGCGCCCGCGCCAGCACGGCCTGCGCCAGCGCGAGGTCGTGGATCGCCAATCCGGTCGAATCGAACACGCTCAGCTGGCCCGGCCGCCGCCGAAGCCGTATCCGCCCCGCGAGCAATTCTCCGAGGCTCGCCGCGATCCGGCCCGGATGGAACTGCCCCCGCCGGATCGGCACATTGACTTCGCCGCCGTGGATCGCCTGGGCGCGTTCGTCCACCACGACGACGGCGTCGCGAAGGATCGCCGGGTCCAGTTCCTGCTTCCCGGGCGCGTCGGCCCCGATGGCATTGACGTGCGCCCCCGGCGAAAGCCAGGAGCGCCTGATGAGCGGCCGTCGAGACGGCGTCAAGGTCACCACGAGCTCGGCGCCGCGGACGCAGGCCTCCACCGTCGGCACCGGGCGCAGCGCGAGGCCAAGCCGGCGGGCCGCCCGCGCGCAGAACGCCCGCGCTTCACCCGGCCGGTAGCCCCAGACGTTGACGGTCCGAATCGGCCGCACGGCCTTGAGCGCGTCGAGCTGCGCGTCCGCTTGAGCGCCGCAGCCCACCAGGCCGACGGTCGCCGCCGTCCGGGGCGACAGGCGCGCCGCCGCCACCGCTCCGGCGGCGGCCGTCCTGAACTTGGTGATCAGCAGGCCGTCCATGACCGCCAGCGGCGCGCCCGTCGCCGGATCGTTGAGGAGGATCATCGCCATGACGGTGGGCAGCCCTCGCCGCGGATTGGCCGGGTGGACGTTCACCCACTTGATGCCGCAGGAGGCGGGTCGCACCATGGCCGCCGGCATCGCGCGGAAATCGCCGCGCGGCACCGTCAGGTACACCTTGGAGGGCATCGAGGCGCCGCCCTCGGCATGGGCGATGAACGCGCGCCGCACGATCCGGATGGCCGCGCGGATGTCGATCAGCCGCGCGACATCGCGCCCGCTGAGGACGAGCAGGCCGCGTCTCATGGGACGTGAAGCCGGACGCGCCGAGCGGCGCGCTTAACGCAACGGGAGCTCGTCCTGGTCAACGGTGCGGTCGAAATATTTCAGCGTCGGCAAAATCGGCGCGTACCCGGCGGGCAGCGGCAGCGGGAACGTCACCACTTCGTACAACCCCACCGCCGTGCGGGCCGCGCCGTTCAGGATCCCCATCCCCGCGCCCGCGAAGAGGTTGGCGGCCTGATCATGGCTGGCGTCCCATTCCTCGTCCACCGTGAGCGGGATTTCCATCCACCCGCCGAGCGTGTTGGCGACGCCGCGCCCGAGCTTCCGCACGGACCCGTTCATGCTGAATCCCCGTTGTTCGCCCTCGGCGTCCCGCATCATCAGCCCCGCCAGCCCGGTCGTCTCGGCCTCGGCCGGCCGCCGCTCGCGGGAGAGATCCGGCGCGTCGGTCCAGCCCCAGGTCTGCCCATAGGAGTCCGGCGGTCCGGGATACTTCATGGGCGCCAGCACGTCGACTCGCTTCATCTGCGCGCCGCCGGTCGGTTCGCTGACGGCATCCGAGACGTCCCGCATCGCGCCGGAGACCTCATCGAGCGTGGCATCGAACGCGCCGGGCTCCGTCGGCAGAAGCTCCTCCTGGCCCCTCGCCACGCCCGCCCCGGCCGCCAGCCCGACGGCGATCTCCAGCATGAGCAGTCCCCATCTTGCCAGCGTCATCGCTTCCCTCTCCGTGTTCGACGTAGCCGTGGTGCGTTCGCATCCAGCCGTCCCGTCGCCCGCAGGCTGATCGCGCGGGCGCCTCCGACGATCACGTGATCCACGACCTCGATACCCAACAGCTCCCCGGCCGACACCAAGCGCCCGGTCAGTGCGAGGTCTTCATCGGAGGGCGTCGGATCGCCTGACGGATGATTGTGGGCCAGGATCACCGCCGCCGCGGAGGCGGAAATGGCATCCTTGAACAGCTCGCGCGGATGGACGAGCGTGGCGGACAGACTTCCGATCGCGATCGTGCTCACTCGAATCAGCTGATACCGGTTGTTCAGCAGCAGCGAAAGAAAATGCTCCCGCGTTTTGCCGGAGAGCTTCGGCACGACCACCGCCGCCGCGGATTCCCAACTGTCGATGACGGTCCGTCCCGGCTGCGCCTGGGGCTCAAGACGCCGCGCGATCTCGCCGGCAGCCTTGAGCTGGGCGGCCTTGGAGAACCCGATGCCCCTGACTCCGGAGAGCTCTTCCACCGAGGCGCCCGCGATGCCGCGAAGCGACCCGAACCGGCCGAGCAAACGGCCCGCGCTCACCAGCACCGATTCGCCGCCGCCGCCCCGCCCGAGCACGCACGCCAGGAGTTCCTGCTCGGAAAGCGCCTCCGGTCCGAGCGAAGCCAGGCGCTCGCGCGGCCGCTCCCAGCACGGCAGCGCCAAGACGGTCGGCATACGGCCCGCGCCGGTTTGAGCCGGTCGGCCCTCGTGTTCTTGCGCGTTCCCGCCGCCGTCTGCGGCCGCAGGATCAGTCATCACCCACCTCCAGCATTGCGATGGGGTGGGGAGCGCCAGTATCTTACCATATACGGAATACACGGATTCCTAAAAATGGATGATACGGATGACAACGAACGATGGCTCGGAATCGGTTGAAATCCGCGTCATTCCGTTAATCGGGAGGGGTCATCCTGAACAGCCACGCGACCGCGGCCCCGGGCACGTGCGCCCGCAGGCGCCGATCCTCCCCGCGAAGGCCGGCGGCGTAGCGCCGCGCGTCGGACACGACGCTCGACATCCGCTGCAACCGCGCGACGGGCTCCCGAAACTTGCCGCGGTCGCCCTCCGCGGCCAGACGCGCGAACGCATCCAGACAGCGTCCGAGTTCCCGCTCCGCCTCCGCCGCGCCGGGCGCCTCCTCGGATCCGGCGATCTGCGCGCTCGCCACGCACGCCGACGCCAGCCACTGCTTCCGCTCACCGGTGACGTGATGGCGCAACTCGCACAGGCGCGCATCCCGCACGCGCACGGCCAGCTCCAGATCCTCCCGGGCAAGCCGGATCTGCGTGCGCAACCGCCCGAGCGCGGCCGCGCGCGCGGCCACCCAGCCCCCCGACGCGATGGCGGCGATCAGCCACATGGGTCCGCTGCCTCAGCCGAGCGCGTGCTTGATGACGCTCAGAAGCTCCTCGAATTTGAACGGCTTCGCGAGAAAGAGATGCCCGCCGATCTCCGGCCCTTCGCGCTCGACTTCCGTCCCATCGACCAGGGACGTCAGGAACACGACCGGGATCGCCGACGTGTCCTCCTGCTCGCGCAGCGTTTGCGCCACGACCGTGCCGTCGATTTCCGGCATCAGGATGTCGAGGAGGATCAGGTCCGGCTTGGCTTCCGCCACCCGCTCGAGCGCCTCGCGGCCGTTGGCCGCCGACACGACGCGGTAGCCAGCCCGGCTCAGCATGGAGTCCACCAGCTGCACGATGCGCGGCTCGTCATCCGCCACTAATATCGTTTTGGCCATGCGTCCCTCCTTGTGAATTGCGGATTTCGGATTCACACACCCGGAGACACTCCGCAATTCCAGTGTCAGCTCAGTATAACGGCTCCGTCTGGGCCTGTAAACGCACCCCAGCGCAAGGCGACCACCCGCGCGCGGGACGTGGGACGTGTGCGCAACACCGCTTGCGTGGGACCAGGGACATGGGACGGGGGACATGAGATCGCGTTCGCTAGTGTAGGAGTTCTGCGAACTGGTCGGATGCTGGAGGCTAGAGGCTGGAAGCTGGAATTAGCGGGCGCGGATCACAAGCCTGAATGTCTGTCCCCACGGTGACTGGCACCTTACTTCGCTACGGGGCGCGGGACAATTTAACGTTCTGGTCAGAAGCTGGACGCTAGAGGCTGGAAGCTGGAATTAGTAGGAGCGGACCATGATCCTGAATGTCTGTTCCAACGGTGACTGGCACTTTACTGGTGTCCGTTCAATGAACCATGGTGGTGCTCCTCAGGGCATCGAATGAGAAAGTTGAAATGGACACGCGTGCTAAGCGTGCAGGGTGGTTGAATATTGCTGGCTGGTGAAGTGCGCACTTCAATTACCTATCTTAGAACGACTAGAATCAAGTTAAAACAAAGCAGCATGATAAGAATACTCAACATGATAGTTAATAGGTTCTCTGGAATGAGAAGGTTTCGAATCACCATCCGAGCAATTGAACCATGTGGCACGGTATCGCGATCGAGTTGGTCCAGTGAATCCTTGGCTTCTTGAATCCAGCGCTGTATGTCATCTGGTGAATTTGGAAAAGCGTATTCTGATAATCTCTTTGAGAAATCAGCTGGAATGTCGAAGTATAGAGTCCAAAAGTTAAGAATTGGCAACGGCAACCGATATGCTCCGATCCAGAATTGGGCAAGAGTCGGGGATACCTGCTTTAACTGGAGAAAACGAAGAATGTTCTTACGCCGGTAAAAGAGCGTCCGGGACCTGGTATCCCGATAATTTCGTATGAGTCTCATTCCAAGAGATCTTCCAGCGTTCTCAAAGACTTGGTCTACTGACTGAAACGGATCATTCGATGGGTCCTGCATTTGACCATGCTCCCTCAGTCTGGCGGGAAACGCCAACCCCGAAAATATTCTTTTCCAGCGCCACCACGCACTGACCTAGGCCCAGCGATTGGTTCAAACGGATTCGGTCTAATCTCGCGGGCTGCGGTCCCCGGATTGTGCCCTGGAAGTTTAAGCGCTTCACTCGCTTCTGATCCTGGCCGATATTTATTCCGCGTTAGCCAACGACTTTCATATTGGGGGCTGTCCTTTGGATAATATTGTAGAAAGGGTCTACCCAGATATCGACCTGCAAGTAGGCCCGTGATCAGGGTCCAGCCAGTCCATTGATATGTTTCAGGTGTCCAAAGCGCCGCGACAACTCCCGGCCCCATCCACAGCGGATTTCCAGATTGTGCTTGCTTGGCAGCATACCAATCAAGCGCACATTCTCCATAATTAGTGCCGTAATAATATCCTTCCTCGAGTTTTTCCCACCACACCCTATTTTCTTCTAATCCAAGTGGGTCAATGAAAGTTACAGGGTTGCCGCTCACATAATTATAGAAATTGTTCCCAGCGGCGAAACCAATCGGATCCTCCTGCAAGAACCTCCCCACCTTCGGCTCATAGTACCGCGCCCGATAGTAGTATAACCCCGATTCCACATCCCATTCCCGGCCGGTGAACGCATAGGGGTGGCCGTACTCAGAGGCCTGGATGACCACGTCATCCGAGTTGCCTCCAATCCCATCGGGCCCCGCTCCGATCAAGCGCGGGTTCCCGAAGGCATCGTAGGTATATTGCTCCCTCAGGATCGTGCTCCGGAAAAAGCCGTCCGTCTCCGCGGCGAGCGCCACGATGGAGCCCAGGCCGTCGGCATAGAGGGTCACGAAGGGTTCTCTGAACCCACTCGCATCCACAAACGGATTGCAGTCATTGTTGGTATCACGGACAAACCCCACCGGCTGATCAATCCCCGGCCCGTGGAGATACGCGTGCGTCAGGCAGTGACTCGTCCCACCGTACTGGTATTGGAGCACAATGTCTTCCTGGTCGTAGACGTACCGGGTGATCGCGCCGTTGACGTCTTTCTCGATCCGCCTCCCCAGGCCGTCGTAGCGGTAGCTCGCCGACGTCCCATCCGGGAAGTCGATCCGCGTGAGCTGGTTCTCGACGCCGTAGGTGTAAATCGTCAGTTCCGTCGGGTCCGTCTTGTCCGTCTGGTCCGTCAGATTGCCGTTGGAATCGTAGGCATACGTGAAGTCCGCGTTCTCCGTGAGGCGGTTCCCGGGGTTGTAGCTATGGGAACCCAGGAGGACGGAGGTGAGGCGGTTGCCCACCGGGTCGTAGGTGAAGGTCTCATCCGCCACGCCGCTCGCCAAGGGGTGGTCGGCCGCCGTGAGGCGCGAGAGGGCGTCGTAGGCGTATTGGTGGAGCCCGAACCGGTCCGCCAGGCGGTCCCGGTTGCCGGTGAGGTCGTAGGAATAGCTGAACGGTGCAAAGGTCGTGGCGCCGAGGGTGTGGGTGAGTGTCAGGAGCTGGCTTGCGGCATCGTAGCCATAGGCTGATGCCGCGCCGCCCGTCACCTGCGTCAGGCGGCTCAAGGGATCGTACTGGAAGGACTTGCTCCCGATCTGGCTTGAGCTGATACCGGTGACCCGGTTCAGCGCATCGTACACGTATTGCGTTGCCGTTCCGACCGAGGGGGCCATGCTGAGGCGATTGCCGGTGAGGTCGTAGCTGTACGCCATCGAGGTCACCGGCTGGGCGAACGCCGCCGGCGTCCCCGCATCCCCCGTCTGCGCCTGGAGGAGCTGGCCCAGCCCGTCGTAGGCAAACGCCAGTCGACTGTCCGCGTCCTGGACGAGCGTGAGATTCCCGAGCGCATCGTACTCGTAGGTCACGGCATCCTGCACCGCGTTCGCCACGTCCCGAAGCACCTTCGACACGAGTTGGTTCGCGTCATCGTAGGCGAGCGTGATGGACTGGCCCTTGGCGTCCAGGACCCGCGCCAGGTTCCGGTTGGCATCGTAGGCGAACTGTTTGGCCTCGCCCAGCGGGTTCGTGCTCGCGGTGAGCAGGTCCAGCGCGTCGTAGGCGAACGTCGTGGTCTGGGACCTGGCGTCCGTCACGCTGGTGAGGTTCCCGACGTCGTCGTAGCCGTAAGCCGTCGTGCCGGTGGCCGGGTCCACCACCGAGGTGAGGCGGTTCATTGCATCGTAGGTGAACGCCGTGACGCGGGATTGCGCGTCAATGGAGAGCTCCACGTTCCCCGCCGGGTCATAGCTGAGTTGCGCCGTCCGGTTCAGCGGGTCGGTCGTGGTCAGGAGGTTGCCGGTGACCGGGTCGTACGTGACACTCGTCTGATGGTCGTCCGGGATGGCCGGCGTGGCGGTACCCAAAGCATCCGTCACCGTCAGCAGCAGCCCCCGGCTGTCGAACGTGAAGGCGGTGACGTTCCCCAGCGCGTCCGTGATGGCCGTGGGATTACCCGCCGCATCGTAGGTGATCGCCGTCTCGCAGCCGGCCGGACAAGCCCCGTCGCGCCGGGCGTTAATGATTCGTGTCACCTGGTTGAACGCGGGTTCGTACTCGAATTGCGTCAGCTGGAGGGGCGCGGTCGAATCCCGCCGCTCCCTGATGGAGAGCAGATTGCCCGCCCCGTCATATGCCATGTCGACCGCGTTCCCATTGGGACGCGTCACCTTCGTCGCCTGTCCGTTGATGTCCCGCTCAATGAGCGTGGTGCGCGAGAGCGGGTCGAGCGCGCTGGTGGGATTCCCGAAGGGGTCCATGTCCCATTGCATCGTCAGCCCGCGGCCATCTGTCAGGCCAGCCAGCGGAGCGTCAGCTAGTGGCGCCGGACTCGCGGGGGTCCCGACCCCGTCCGGAAGCGCATTGATGAGCCCCTGCGCGGCCGCGGGCGCCACGTGACGAGTCGCCCGCCTTACTTCACTGCTTTGCGTGGCCGGATCAAACACGTCGTTCGGCGGCAATTCCACCTGCTGGAGCCGGCCAAAGCCGTCAAAGGCGTAGTCCGTCACCAACCCGCGCTCATTCGTCTGCGCCACCAGCCGGGCGCTGGTGTCGTAGGCAAACTGCCGGGTCGTCAGGTCCGGGTTCGTGATCCGCGTCAGACGCCCCTGCCCATCCAAGAGGATTGCCGTGACCCGCCCCGAGGAGTCCGTGATGCGCTCGAGCGCGCCGAGGGGATCGTACTCAAATTCAAACGAGGCGGAGCCGGGATAGTCGATGCGCGTCAGCCGCTGCTGCGCATCGTACGCAAATGATGTCTGGTTGCCGTTCCGGTCGGTTTCGCTCATTTGGAGCCCCGCGGCATCAAACGCACGCACCGTGCCGTCCGTGAGACGCTGTTCCCAGGTCCCGGATGCGGTCCGTGTCAGCATTGAGAAGTCGCCCGGCAGCGCTGTGTACGTCTTGTCGAGCGCGCCTTCCGCGACGTTCATCTCTGCGAGGGCTACCCCATAGGGTTGGGTCCCGACCGGAATCCGGCCCGCCGGAGTGAGCTGGCTTTCCGGCAGACTCAGGAAGATGCTGACGTCGCCTCCCTGCTGATTACTGACCGCCAGATCCGGCAGGCCGTCGTCATTGAAATCGGCCGTCTGCATGGAATACGGCCCGGCGCCACAGGGCACTTCTTGCGCCACGCGGAAATTGTTGAACTCATTGACAAGCAGCATGACGGTGTTGGTGAAGTTCGTCGCGACCATCACGTCAATCGCCCCATCCCCGGTGAAGTCGCCAGTCACGACCGCCTGCGGCCGGCGCGCCACCGCACTCCCCGTAAGGAGCACCTGGACCGCCGGCTGAAAGGTCCCATCCCCGTTCCCGAAGAGGAGCGAAACGTACTCCTGAGTAAAATTCGGAACGGCCAGATCCAGATGCCCATCGTCATTAAGGTCCGCAAGCGCCGACAACCGGGGCCAGGGCCCGATGGCAAGCGGGGCCTGGGCCTGGAAGCTGCCGCCACCCGTGCCGACGAGCACGGTGGCGTCGCCAGAAGCGGAGTTGATGACAATGAGGTCAATGAGCGCGTCGCCGTTCACATCGCCCGTCAGGACGTCGACCGGGCCGCTGCCGGCACTCAGACGCTGCTCCGGCTGGAATGTGGCGTCACCATGGCCGACAAACAGCGAGATGTCGTTCGAGCTGTTGTTCACGGTCAGCAGATCGAGGAGCCCATCCCCAGTCACATCCACCGCGCGCACCCGCTGGGGGAATCCGCCCGCCGCCAGCGTCGCCGGATTGGCGAAGCGCGTTCCATCGCCGGTGAGGACGACGAGCTGATTCGTCCACGTGTGGGCGATCACGAGATCCTGGAACCCATCCTGGTTGAAGTCCCCGAGGGCGACATCGTTCGGGTTGTCAGTTCCGGTGCCGGTCTTGGCGCGCTGGGCCGGCTGGAACGTGCCGTCTCCATGGCCGCGCAGGGTCGCGAAGCCCTGCTCGCTGAGCAGCGCGACCGCCACGTCAAGGAAGCGCTCCGGCCGGAACACGACCGCAGACCCATCGCCATCCACGATGAGCGCGGTACCGTCCGGCTGCTCGAAGAGTCGTGTGAGCCCGGCGACGCCCCACCCCGCGCCCAACTCAGACGCCGACCGATCGACAAGAATCGCCCGACCCCGGATCGAACGAGTCCTAGGCACCAGGACATCCGCGGCCGTTCCGGTATCACCGGTCGCCAAGCCGCCGAACACTTCCGCGGTGCCGTAATTCGCCTGATAATTGTTCGAGAGCTCCAGCACATACGGATAGACCCCCGTCTGAACCCGCTCTCCGCGAGCATTGACGCCGTCCCAGAGGAAGGCGAACCGGTGCTCTCCCGCTGCCGCCTGGAAGGTCGTTTCCGCCCGGATGCCCTCGATGTGGAACGCGGCGGTATGGTGCTCCGGGACCTCGGTCGCTGAATCGAACGCCCGGGGCTGATCGTCCAGGTTGTAGTCGACGCCGATGACCTGTGTCGGATCGGCCTGGAGCGAGTTGTAAGCCAGGACCGGGGCGCGGCTGGCGCCGAGCGTGCGCAGGCCCGGCAGCGCATGCTGGATGCGCAGATCTCCGTCCGCCATACACACCTCCGAGCCGACAGACAGACTGCAGCCCTGCCCTTTCGTGTTGGGATTGAGCGCCTCGAGGTTGATGAGCTCGGCGGCGGCCTGAATGATCTGCAGGAACAGCGGGAGATTGCAGTCATAGGAAGAAAAATGTTCGACTTGAAACTCCACCCACTGCCCATCCCCGCTGACCTGGGCCATCACCTCATGACCCCACTGCGCCGAGGCGTAGTCGTACAACCCGACCGGGATCTCGGTGCCCGGGGCGAAGTGGCGTTCATTGACGAACCGAACCGTGACCGGCTGGCTGAACGCCGTTCCGTCAGGGGCCAGGTTCAGCGCGTACGTAAAGAATGAGGTTGCGGGAAGCGGTCCCGGCAGATGCGCGTCCTGGCTGAACCAGGTGGCCTGAACCGGGATGTGACCGCTCACGGCTCCGGCAGGCACGATCACCTCGATGCGTCCGTCCGAGCTGGTGGCGGTTCCGCCGGCCCCGTCGATTTCGGTCACTTGGGGGTCCAGGCTGCGAAGGGGGATGGTTTCGACGGCGACGTCATGCCCATCCAGCACTTCGAGCGTGCGCTGTGAGCGGATATAGTCGCTCTTGTCGGCATTCAGGACGTACGCCCCGCCCGTGGGCGTGGGAAACTGGAACATCCCGGCACCATCGGTCTGGACCGATCCGGAGAGGCCTTGGATGGTGATGACGGCGCCGGGAAGCGGGTTCCCCGTGAGCGCATCAAAGACTTCACCATGAATGAAGGCGGAGGTGGGCGTCACCGGCGGCCCCAGGGTCACCGAAAAGCTGCGCACCACGGACGCATGATGAGCCGCGAGGTCCTGGATAGAGGCGTCGAGTTCATGCAGCCCTGCCCCCAGCGTCAGCGTGCCCTGGGCGCTCGACGGCCCGACCGTGAAGTCGGCCGTGACATCGCCACCGTCCAGCTGGGCGCTGAACGTGGCCGAATCAACCCCGGCGAGCGCATCGCTATAGGTCACATGCACCACAACCTCCGCCGTGGTGAGCGCGGCTCCTTCCGCAGGCTGCGGCACATCGAGAGCAGGCGGGGTCAGATCCACGATAATCGGCACCTCGGCGGGCGGGGCGGCGTTCCCTGCCAGATCGCTCACCGCGGCATGGAGGGTCAGGGCCCCCTCCGGGAGGGTGACCACGGCTGAATGGACCAACGTAAGCGCCGGAGCGGCCAACTCAAAGAATGAGTCGAGATTGGTCCCGTCGGCGCTGACCTGGAGGCTGTCGGGATCCAACCCGGCAACGTCATCGCTCGCCGTGATGGTGACTGGTACGTCCGGGGTCGCGAAGATGGCCCCGGAGGTCGGAGGGCCGATGGCGATGACCGGCGGGGTGACGTCATCCCCAACGATCTCAATGGTCAACTGCCCCCCGGGCTTGCTGCG
>Ga0214471_10003283_pt1 | contig 12580 bp, 12 predicted proteins | sample RVTome_5_FD_207665 | JGI IMG/M metagenome (GOLD analysis project Ga0214471, IMG submission 207665) | Soil microbial communities from uranium-contaminated site in the Upper Colorado River Basin, Wyoming, United States - RVT142D155 | ecosystem: Environmental > Terrestrial > Soil > Contaminated >...
GATGATGCTGGAGCTCTGCAACAAGCAGGCGGTCGAGCTCACCATCGACGGCGGCGCCGAGCTGCAGGTCCAGGCGGGCAAGGCGCCGGTCATCAACGGCGTCACCGAGGCGCGCATGCGCGTCGGCTGCGGCTCGGCGACCATCGGCATCTTCGCCCAGCAGTGGGTCGGTCACGTCGACGAGGTCATCGTGGTCGACGACCACATCACCGGCGTGCTGACCGAGCACCAGGCCGGCAAGTTCCTCGACATGAAGCCCAGCGGCGTGAGGGTGCGCGGGCGCCGCTCGACGCCGGGGCGCTACTTCCAGGTCGCCGAGCCGGGCACCGGTTGGGGCGGCACCAACATCAGCGAGCCGCTCACCATCATCGAGAAGATCGACCCCAAGTCCGCCTGGCCGGGCCTGCGCCTGCTCATGGTCAGCACCACCGGCGAGCACGCCGCCTGGTTCGAGCTGGACGAAGAATTGAAGCCGCGCGCGGCGGCGACGCCGGCAGCGGTGCAGGTCGTGGTGGACCGCATCGGCGAGAACTGTGAGCCGGCGCTCACCTCGGTGCTGTTCATGGCGGGTGCCGGCGGCAGCCTCCGCGCCGGCGCCACCGAGAACCCGGTGCGGCTCACCCGCTCGGTGAAGCAGGCGCTGACCCGCGTCACCGCCGGCGGCGCGCCCTGCTACGTGTGGCCCGGCGGCGGGATTACCCTCATGGTGGATGTGCTCGACATGCCGGACAACGCCTTCGGTTACGTGCCGACCCCGGCCATCGTCGGGCCGATCGAGTTCACCATGCCGCACGCGGTCTATGCCGAGCTCGGCGGCCACCTGGCGTCGGTGAAGCCGCTGGAAGCAGTGCTGCAGGAGCGCGGCACCGGCCAGCGCGTGCGCATGACCGAGTGGAAGGCGGAGAACCCCTGGCCGCTGTCACCCCTGAGCAAGCTTCCTGGCAAGAAGGCAGGCTTCTGATGGCGCGTCCCAGCCTCTTCCAGCGCTTCCTGCCGGACGGCCGCCTGCACCTGCAGGAGGGGCCGATCGACCTCGTCATCGAGGCCTTCGGTGCGGCAGCCGAGGTGCAGCGCGCCTACGCGGCAGCGGCGGCCTGCTTCGCGGACGTGCTGCCGGGGCTGGTCGCCGAGCTGGCGGAATTGAGGAAGCCGGTGACGGAAGCGCCCTGCGCCGTCACCGGGCCGGTGGCGCGGCGCATGACGGCGGCCTGCCGGCCGCACCTTGCGCAGTTCGTCACGCCGATGGCGGCGGTGGCCGGCGCGGTGGCCGATCACGTGCTGGCGGCGATGACCGCGGCGGCCGATCTCACGCGCGCCTACGTGAACGACGGCGGCGACATCGCGCTGCACCTCATGCCGGGCGAGCGCCTCGCCTGCGGCATGGTGGCGCGCCTGCACGATCCGCGCCTTGACGGCAGGGCAGTGATCGCGGCGGAGACGCCGATCCGCGGCATCGCCACCTCGGGCCGCGCCACGCTGGGCGACGGCGGGCGCAGCTTCTCGCTCGGCATCGCCGACGCGGTGACGGTCTTCGCCAGGAGCGCCGCCGCGGCCGACGTGGCGGCGACGCTCATCGCCAACGCGGTCGACCTGCCGGGGCATCCGGCGGTACGCCGCCGGCCGGCCCGCGAGATCGATCCGGAGAGCGACCTCGGCGCGCGGGCGGTGACCGTGGCGGTGGGTGAGTTGACGCCGGCGGAGGTCGAGGCGGCGCTGCGGCGCGGCCTGACCGAAGCTGAGGCAATGCGCGCGGCCGGCCTGATCGAAGCCGCCGTGTTGTTCCTGCGCGGTGAGGCCGAGATCGTCGGTGGCAGCGGATTGCTGCCGGGTCATGCGGCACTGCCAAAGATCTCAGACACCAGAGGCGCGCCCTCATCACACCCGAGGCTGTCATCCCGGGGACAAACCTTACTGCATTCACACATCTCTCTGGTTCACTCAGGTTGTCATCCCGGCCAAGCGAGCGCCAGCGAGTGCGAGCCGGGATCCATGGCAGAGGCCGGGCGCCAAGCCCAACCATGGGCCCTCGGGTCAAGCCCGAGGGTGACAGCTGAGGGGTGGCGCCGTTGGTGCGATCACGGCGGACGACGGGTGAATACCAGTAGCTCGCGGCCTCGGGGGGAGAAGACATGGCGGTCGAGGTGAGAAAGCTCCAGACCACGGTGGAGGAGGTCTTCCACGAGGGCGGGCCGCCGCCGGCGGCGCCGCTGCTGGTCGGCGCCGTCGCCGCGGTCATCGCCAACCCCTTCGCCGGGCGCTACGTCGAGACGCTACAGCCCTTCATGGAAGAGCTGAAGCCCTTCGGCCTCGAACTCTCGCAGTGCCTGATCGCCGCGCTTGGGGGCGACGCCAGGCGCATCTCCGGCTTCGGCAAGGCGGCGATCGTCGGCGGCGCCGGCGAGCTGGAGCACGGCGCGCTGTGGCATGTGCCCGGCGGCTATGCCATGCGCGAGCTCTTGGGCGACGCCAAGGCCATCGTGCCCTCGGCCAAGAAGGTCGGCGGCCCCGGCGCGCGGGTCGACGTGCCGATCACCCACATCAATGCCTCCTACGTGCGCGGGCACTTCAACGCGCTCGAGGTCGGCGTGCCGGGCGCGCCGCAGGCCGACGAGCTGGTGCTCATCCTGGCGATGACAACAGGCGGGCGCATCCACGACCGCATGGGCGGGTTGCGCGCCGAGGACATTACGGGAGAGGATGGGCTCCGATGAGGGCAAAAATTCGCAAGATCGTGGTGATCGTCGAGGACACCATGGAAGAAATGGGCCGGGAGATCTCGCCGCCGACCCGTCGTGCCGCCGCGCTGGCGGTCATCGCCAACCCCTTCGCCGACCGCTACCAGGAGAACCTTGAAGGCCTGATGCAGATAGGCGAGGAGCTCGGCGAGCTGCTCGGCGACAAGGCGGTGGCGGCGCTCGACGTCGATCCCAGCGTCATCGAGAGCTACGGCAAGGCGGCCATCGTCGGCGAGGGCGGCGAGCTGGAGCATGCCGCCGCGATCCTGCATCCGCGCATGGGCAAGCCGCTGCGCCAGGCGGTGCAGAAGGGCGCGGCGCTGGTGCCCTCGTCGAAGAAGATGGGCGGCATCGGCACGGCGATCGACGTGCCGCTCGGCCACAAGGACGCCGCCTACGTGCGCAGCCACTTCGACGGCATGGAGGTGCGCGTGCCAGACGCGCCGCGCCGCGGCGAGATCGTGGTGGCCATCGCGGTCACCGACTCCGGCCGGCCGCTGCCGCGGGTCGGCGGCCTCACCACCGCCGAGGTGAAGGGCGAGGACGGGCTGCGATGAGCCGCCTGGGTTGAGTTTGGAAGACGAAGGGAGAGGTCATTTCGCATGACGGAGCAACGCAGCCTCACCGACGCGGTGATCATCGGCGCCGGCCCGGTCGGCCTCTTTGCCGTCTTCGAGCTGGGCCTCCTCGGCCTCAAGGCCCATGTCGTCGACATCCAGGACAAGCCGGGCGGCCAGTGCGCCGAGCTCTATCCGGAAAAGCCGATCTACGACATCCCGGCGCTACCCATCGTCACCGGCGGCGAGCTGGTCGAGCGCCTCTTGAAGCAGGCCGAGCCCTTCGCGCCGGTGTTCCACCTCGGCCAGATGGCCGAGAAGCTGGAGAAGCTCGACAACGGCAACTGGCTGATGACCACCGACCTCGGCCAGGCCATCGAGGCGCCGGTCATCGTCGTCGCCGCCGGCGGCGGCAGCTTTGTGCCGAAGCGGCCGCCGATCGCCGGCATCGACGACTACGAAGGCACCTCCGTGTTCTACTCCGTGCGCAAGATGGAGAGCTTCCGCGGCAAGCACCTGGTGATCGCCGGCGGCGGCGACTCCGCGCTCGACTGGACGCTGAACCTGCAGCCGGTCGCCGCCAGCGTCACCCTGGTGCACCGCCGCCCGGACTTCCGCGCCGCGCCGGACTCGGTCGCCAAGATGCGCGCCCTGGCCGAGGCCGGAAAGATCACCTTCACGGTCGCGCAGATCACCGGCCTGGAAGGCGAAGGCGGCAGGCTTTCGGCCGTGAAGCTGAAGTCGGAAGCGGGCGAGGCCGTCGCGCCCTGCGACACCCTGCTGCCGTTCTACGGCCTCACCATGAAGCTCGGGCCGATCGCCGACTTCGGGCTGAACCTCACCGAGAACCACATCGCCGTCGACACCGAGAAGTTCGAGTCCTCGGTGCCCGGCATCTTCGCCATCGGCGACATCAACACCTATCCCGGCAAGCTGAAGCTGATCCTCTCGGGCTTCCACGAGGCGGCGCTGATGGCGCACCAGGCCTTCCACTACGTGCACCCGGACCAGAAGCTGCGCTTCCAGTACACCACCACCTCGACCGAACTGCACCAGAGGCTCCACGTCGCATGAAGGTATTGGCGACCGACCGCGAGGGCGGCCAGCATGAATTGTCCTTCCAGGAGGGTGACACGCTGATGCAGGTACTGACCGACGAAGACCTTGGCGTGCGCGCGGAGTGCGGCGGCTGCTGTGCCTGCGCCACCTGCCACGTCTACGTCGATCCGGCGTGGCTGGGGTGCCTGCCGCCGCAGAGCGACGACGAGGTCGCCATGCTCGATGAGGCCTTCGAGGTGGAGCCGAATTCGCGGCTGTCGTGCCAGATTACCATGAGCCCGGCCCTCAACGGCCTAACGGTCACCATCGCGCCCGACTGGAACTAGGCGGGCGCTGAGAAGGAGATCAAGCGATGAGCTTTGTCCGCAATGCCTGGTACGTCGCCGGCTGGTCGCGCAGCTTCGGCCGCGACCTCAAGCCGCTCACCATCATGGACGAGGACATCGTCGTCTACCGCACGGAGGCCGGCACGGCGGTGGCGCTCACCGACGAGTGCCCGCACAAGCGCCTGCCGCTGTCGCGCGGCCGCCTCGTCGGCGACGCCGTGCAGTGCGGCTACCACGGCATGACCTTCGGTTGCGACGGCAAGTGCGTGCGCATTCCCGGCCAGAGCAACCTGCCGTCGTCCGCCTGGGTGCGCAGCTACCCGCTGCACGAGGCGCGCGGCATCCTGTGGATCTGGATGGGCGAGGCGGCCAAGGCCGGCCCGGCCCTGGTCTTCGACATGCCGGAGTTCGCCGACCCGCGCTGGGCGCCGCACTACGGCGATGCCCTGCAGATCGAGAGCCACTACCTGCCGCTGGCCGACAACCTCTGCGACCCGGCGCACGTCAGCTTCGTGCACCCGACGACCCTCGGCAGCCCGGCCAGCGAGGACGTGCCGATCGACTGCGAGCGGCAGGGCCGCAAGGTGGTCACCTCGCGCTGGATCCGCAATGCGCCGCCGGTCGGCTTCTTCAAGGCCTTCGGCAACTTCGCCGGCAACGTCGACCGCTGGCACTACTACACCCTGCACGCGCCCAGCGTGGCGGTCATCGACTTCGGCAGCGCGGCGACGGAGGACGCCATCGGCGAGGGCGAGCGGGACAGGGGCGTGCGGCTCTTCGCGCTGCACTTCCTGACGCCGGTCTCCGAGACGCGCACCGTCGACCACTGGATGCACCTGCGCAACATCGGCCTCGATGACGAGGGCCTGGGCGAGCGCATGAACGAGCAGTTCCGCATCGCCTTCGCCGAGGACAAGGCGATCCTCGAGGCGATCCAGGCGCGCGAGGCGAAGCCGCCGGCGCGCCGCGGCGTGAAGCTCGCCATCGACCGCGGCCCCAACCACCTGCGCCGGATCATCAATGAGATGCTGGCCGAGGAGGTGCCGGACAGCGAGGAAGCGCCGATGCAGGCGGCGGGGTAGGGTGATGAGACGCAAACCACCACAACTGTCACCCTCGGGCTTGACCCGAGGGTCCATCCATCCGCGGCGACGGCCTGTGTCTGGTGGCACCATGGATGCCCGGGTCAAGCCCGGGCATGACAGTCTTTTTGACATTGCCACAGTGAGTGGCCGCGGGCATGGACCAGCCCGAGCATGACAGTCGTAGTTGTATGGCCACATCGAATGGCCGCGGGCATGGACCCTCGGGTCAAGCCCGAGGGTGACAGTGAAAAGAGGCAACAGGAGGCATGACATGGGCATGAGGAATTTGTTGGGGACGGCCGTGCTGGCGCTCTCCCTGGTGGCTCCGGGGGTGGCGGGCGCCGCCGATCCGATCCGCATCGGCGACATCAACAGCTACAAGAGCCTGCCGGCGCACACCATTCCCTACAAGAACGGCGCCGAGCTGGCGATCGAGCAGATCAACGCCAAAGGCGGCGTGCTCGGCCGGCCGCTCGAGCTGGTCTCGCGCGATGACCAGGGCAAACCGGGCGAGGCGGTGCGCTACGCCGAGGAGCTCTTCGTGAAGGAGGAGGTGGTGCTGGTTTCCGGCTCGCTGTTCTCCCACGTCGGCCTGGCGCTGGGCGCCTACGCCGGCCAGAAGAAGCGCATCTACCTGGCGGCCGAGCCGCTCGCCGACTCGCTGGTCTGGCAGGACGGCAACCGCTACACCTTCCGCCTCAGGCCCAGCACCTACATGCAGGCGGCGATGCTGGCCGAGGTGGCGGCCAAGACCGGCGCCAAGCGCTGGGCGACCATCGCGCCGAACTATGCCTACGGCAAGGATGCCGTGGCCGCCTTCAAGGAAGTGCTGAAGCAGAAGGTGCCCGACGTCGAGTTCGTCGGCGAGCAGTGGCCGGCGCTGTTCAAGATCGACGCCGCCGCCGAGGTGCAGGCGCTCGAGGCGATGAAGCCCGACGGCATCTACAACGTCACCTTCGGCAGCGACCTCGCCAAGTTCGTGCGTGAGGGCAGCCTGCGCGAGACCTTCAAGGACCGCACCATGCTGGGCCTCTTGACCGGCGAGCCGGAGTACCTCGACCCGCTCGGTGCCGAGGCGCCGGAGGGCTGGACCGTCACCGGCTATCCCTGGTACGCCATCGACACGCCGGAGCACAACGCCTTCCTGAAGGCCTATCAAGAGAAGTACGACGACTACCCGCGCATCGGCTCGCTGGTCGGCTACAACGCCATGCTGTCGATTGCGGCGGCCATCGAGAAGGCCGGCAGCACCGAGACCGAGGCCATCGTGGAGGCCTTCAAGGGCCTCGAGGTCGACACCCCGTCCGGGCCGATCACCTACCGCGCGCTCGACCACCAGTCCACCATGGGCGCCTGGGTCGGCACCACCGCGGTGAAGGACGGCAAGGGCGTGATGATCGACTGGACCTACGAGAAGGGCGAGGACTACATGCCCGACGACGAGGTGGTGAAGCAGCTGCGCCCGGCCGAGGCGGGCTGAACCTCCCTGTCAGCGCCGTGCCGGGTGCCGCGAGTGCGCCCGGCCGGCGCTGGCCTTCTCCGGCTGTGCAAAGGATGATCGGGACCGCCTGATGGGTGTCTACCTGGTGCAGTTCCTCTCCGGACTGGCGAGCGCCTCGGCGCTGTTCCTCGCCGCCTCCGGCCTGTCGATCATCTTCGGCGTGACGCGGGTGGTGAACTTCGCGCACGGCTCCTTCTACATGCTGGGCGCCTACTTCGGCTATTCCCTGGTGCACCGGCTGGGCGGCGGCGGGCCCGGCTTCTGGGCAGCGCTGCTGATCGCCTCGCTCGCCGTCGGCCTGGTCGGCCTCGCGGTGGAGACCGTCATCCTGCGCCGCCTCTACAAGGCGCCGGAGCTGTTCCAGCTCATCGCCACCTTCGGCGTCATCCTCATCGTGCAGGACGCGGTGTTCTGGGCCTGGGGGGCGGAGAACCTCATGGGGCCGCGCGCGCCGGGCCTCACCGGCATCGTGCGCATCTTCGACGTGCCGCTGCCGACCTACGACCTGGCGCTGATCGCCATCGGGCCCCTTGTCCTGGCGGCGCTCTGGCTGCTGTTCAACCGCACCCGCTGGGGCATCCTGGTGCGCGCGGCCACCGAGGACCGCGAGATGGTCGGCGCGCTGGGCGTGAACCAGTCGCTGCTGTTCACCGGCGTCTTCGTGCTCGGCTCGGCGCTGGCGGGGCTCGGCGGCGCGGTGCAGCTGCCAAAGGGCGACGCCAACCTGCTGATGGACTTCGGCATCCTCGCCGAGGTCTTCGTGGTGACGGTGGTCGGCGGCATGGGCTCGATCCTCGGCGCCTTCCTCGCCGCCGTGCTGATCTCGGAACTGAACACCTTCGGCATCCTGGTGTGGCCGCAGGGCACCCTGGTGCTGATGTTCATCCTCATGGCGGTCATCCTCATCCTGCGGCCCAGCGGCCTGCTCGGCCGGCCGGAGATGATCGGCCGCAAGACCGAGACCGGCATGACCGAGGTCGTGCTGCCGGCAGGGCCGCACTACAAGCTCTTCGTCGCCGTGGTGCTGGCGGCGCTGGCGCTGGCGCCGCTGGCGGTCGACGACTTCATCCTGGTGCTGGTGACCGACATCCTGGTGCTGGCGCTGTTCGCCACCAGCCTGCACTTCCTCATGTCGACCGGCGGCCTGGTCTCCTTCGGCCACGCCGCCTTCTACGGCGGCGGCGCCTACGCGGCGGCGCTGCTGGTGACCTATGCCGCCACGCCCTTCGAGCTGGCCTTGCTCCTTGCGCCCTTCGGCGCGGGGCTGCTGGCGCTCGTGATCGGCTGGTTCTGCGTGCGCCTGTCCGGCGTCTACTTCGCCATGCTGACGCTGGCCTTCGCGCAGGTCGCCTGGTCGGTCGTCTTCCAGTGGAGCGAGGTCACCAACGGCGACGACGGGCTGCTCGGCATCTGGCCGGCGGCCTGGGCCTCGGGCAGCGTCGTCTTCTACTACGTCGCGCTGACGGTGGCCGCGGCCGGCATCTTCCTCATCCGCCGCGTCGTCTTCTCGCCCTTCGGTTACGGCCTCAGGGCGACGCGCGACTCGCTGTTGCGCAGCGCCGCCATCGGCATCGCGGCGAAGCGCCAGCAGCTCGCCGCCTTCGTCTTCGCCGGCGCCATGGCGGGCCTCGCCGGCGGCCTCTTCGCGTTCTCCAAGGGCTCGGTGTTCCCCGACGAGATGTCCATTCCGCGCAGCTTCGACGCGCTGCTCATGGTGCTGCTGGGCGGCCTGCAGTCGCTCTCCGGCCCGGTGGTCGGCGCCGCTGCCTTCACCTGGCTGCACGACCAGCTGATCTCCTTCGACTACTGGCGCCTGCTGGTCGGCCTGGCCATCGTCGCCCTGGTGCTGCTGTTCCCGCAGGGTCTCGGCGGCGCCGCGCGCCACTATCTCGGCCGCCACCTGAAGCTGGAAGCGTCGCCGAGCGGCTCCGCTGCCGCCGCGCCGCCCTCTGTCTCACCCAAGGGGGAGCAGCGGGCATGAGCGCCGCCGAACTCGCAGCGGCCACGGTGCCGGCGCTCGCTGTCCCAAGTCTCGCGGTGCGGGGCCTCAGCAAGGCCTTCGGCGGCGTGCAGGCGGTGAAGGACGTGAGCTTCCAGGTCGCCGAGGGCGAGCTGCTGGCGCTCATCGGCCCCAACGGCGCCGGGAAGTCCACCTGCTTCAACATGCTGAACGGCCAGATCCGCCCCGACCGCGGCAGCGTGAAGCTGGCGGGCGAGGAGCTGGTCGGCCTCACGCCGCCCGAGATCTGGCGCCGCGGCGTCGGGCGCACCTTCCAGATCACCGCGACCTTCCCCTCGATGACCGTGGCGGAGAACGTCGCCATGGTGCTGATGAGCGAGCGGCGCGAGCTGTTCTCCTTCACCAGGAGCGCGGTGAACCGCCACCGCGACGAGGCGCTGGCGCTGCTCGAGATGGTCGGCATGGCGCAGCAGGCGGACCGGCCCTGCGGCGTGCTCGCCTACGGCGACCTGAAGCGGGTCGAGCTGGCGGTGGCGCTCGCCAGCAATCCGCGCGTGCTGCTGATGGACGAGCCGACCGCCGGCATGGCGCCGCGCGAGCGCGTCGCTCTCATGGGCCTCGCCGCGCGCCTCGCGCACGAGAAGCGCGTCGCCGTGCTGTTCACCGAGCACGACATGGACATCGTGTTCAGCCACGCCGACCGCATCATCGTGCTGAGCCGCGGCGAGCTCATCGCCGAGGGCAAGGCGGAGGAGATCCGCCGCAATCCGCTGGTGCTGAAGACCTACCTTGGCGAGGGGCAGGTCTATGGCCAAGACCGGGGGCGCAAGGACTAAGCCATGCTCGAGCTGCGCGGCATCCACAGCTACTACGGCCAGGCGCACATCCTGGCCGACGTCTCGCTGACGCTGGCCAAGGGCGAGATCGTCGTGCTGGTTGGCAGGAACGGCGCCGGCAAGTCGACGACCATCAAGTCGATCATGGGCATGGTGCGCGTCGGCGCCGGCAGCATCGCCTACGACGGCGACGAGATCCTGGGCCAGCCGCCGCACCGCATCGCGCGGCGCGGCCTCGGTTATGTGCCGGAGGACCGCCGCATCTTCACCCGCCTGACGGTGCAGGAGAACCTCGAGTGCGGCCGCCAGCCGCCGCGCGCCGGAACGCCGGCCTGGAGCGCTGACGACCTCTACGACCTCTTCCCGAACCTCGCCGCGGCGCGCCACCGGGCGGCCGGCACGCTCAGCGGCGGCGAGCAGCAGATGCTGACCATCGCGCGCACCCTGATGGGCAACCCCGGCTGCATCCTGCTCGACGAGCCCTCGGAGGGCCTCGCGCCGGTGGTGGTGGAGCAGATCATCAAGGTGGTGCAGGAGATCAAGGCGCAGGGCATCCCGGTGCTGCTGTCGGAGCAGAACCTCCACTTTGCCGCCCTGGTCAGCGACCGCGCCTACGTCATCGAGACCGGCCGCATCCGCTACGAGGGCGCCATGGCGGAGCTGCAAAGCAATGACGAGGTCCGCCAGCAGTATCTGGCGGTGTAAGGCCGCGCGGTTAAGGGAGATTTGCGATGAGCGAGAAGCTGGTCATCAAGAACATCGGCCTCATGCTGTCGGGCGACTTGGCGCAGCCGATCCTCGAGGCCGACACTATCGTCGCGGTCGACGGGCGCATCGCCGAGGTCGGCAGGGCCTCGGAGGTCGACACCGCGGGCGCCACGAAGACGGTGGACGCCAAGGGCACCACGGTGGCGCCGGGCCTCATCGACAGCCACGTGCATCCGGTGTTCGGCGACTGGACGCCGCGCCAGAGCCAGCTGAACTGGATCGACAGCTTCCTCAACGGCGGCGTCACCACCATGATCTCGGCCGGCGAGGTGCACCTGCCGGGCCGCCCCAAGGACATCGTCGGCCTGAAGGCGCTGGCGATCACCGCGCAGCGCGCCTTCTTCAACCTGCGGCCGGCGGGCGTGAAGGTGCATGCCGGCGCGCCGGTCATCGAGCAGGGCATGGTGGAGGAGGACTTCAAGGAGCTCGCCGCGGCCGGCGTGAAGCTGCTGGGCGAGGTCGGCCTCGGCGGCGTGAAGCAGGGCGAGGAGGCGAAGCGCATGGTCGCCTGGGCGCGCAAGTACGGCATCCAGAGCACTATCCACACCGGCGGCCCCTCGATCCCCGGCTCCGGCCTCATCGACGCCGACGTGGTGCTCGAAGCAGATGCAGATATCATCGGCCACATCAACGGCGGTCACACGGCATTGCCGCTGACCCAGATCCGCTGCCTCTGCGAGAGCTGCACGCGCGCGGTGGAGATCGTCCATAATGGGAATGAATTGGCGGGCCTCTACGCCATGCGCACGGCGATGGAGCTGGGCCAGCCCGAACGCATCATCCTCGGCACCGACTCGCCGGCCGGCTCCGGCGTGCAGCCGCTCGGCATCCTGCGCATGATCGCGCTGCTGTCGTCGGTCGGCGAGGTGGCGGCGGAGACGGTGTTCTGCTTCGCCACCGGCAACACCGCGCGCATGAGGGAACTCGACTGCGGCCTCGTCGAGCCCGGCCGCGCCGCCGACTTCGTCATCATGGACCGCGCCCAGCACACGGCGGGCAAGACCCTGCTGGAGTCGGTGCGCCTCGGCGACCTGCCGGGCGTCTCCATGGTGATCATCGACGGGCAAGTGCGCTGCGGGCGCTCGCGCAACACGCCCCCAGCCGAAACCCTGGCGGAGGTCGCGTGAGCATTCCCCCGATCACCGATCCCGGCGCCGAGGAAACGGGCGGCGAGACGCTGGACTACCGGCTGGACCAGCAGATCGGCTTCCTGCTGCGGCGCGCGCACCAGCACGCCTCCGAGGTGTTCCAGGCGAAGATCGGCAGCCACGGCGTGACGCCACAGCAGTTCTCGGTGCTGGTGACCCTGCTGGAGCGGCGCGAGATCGCGCAGACCCGGCTGGGCGGCCTGGTGGCGATGGACCCGGCCACTGTGCTGGGCGTGGTCCAGCGGCTGGCGCTGCGCGGCCTGGTCGCCGTGCGCACCGACCCCGACGACGGCCGCCGCCGCCTGGTGCAGCTCACCCACGACGGCCACGAGCTGGCCCGCGAGCTGGTCGCCATCGGCCCCGCCATCTCGCGCGAAACCCTCGAGGGCCTCAGCGAGCCGGAGCAGCGCGACCTGCTGCGCCTGCTGGACCGCCTGGGACGGAAGGGCTGAGGGCGGGGGCGGGTCCGCTCGTCACCCTCGGCCGTGGGCAAGAGAGGCTTCTCCTTGCCACTCCCAACAATGTCGCCCCGGCACTTGTTGCCGGGGCCCAATGCCCCGGCCGCTTTATCGATGTGAACGTGGTAGGGCACCACCACGCGCTAA
>Ga0214471_10003284_pt1 | contig 12579 bp, 7 predicted proteins | sample RVTome_5_FD_207665 | JGI IMG/M metagenome (GOLD analysis project Ga0214471, IMG submission 207665) | Soil microbial communities from uranium-contaminated site in the Upper Colorado River Basin, Wyoming, United States - RVT142D155 | ecosystem: Environmental > Terrestrial > Soil > Contaminated >...
CGTATCGCAGTCGGTCATTGAGCGGACGATGGCGCCGGGGGAGCCGTCCGGGATGCTGAGGGGGGTGTCGTCGGCGATGCAGCGGATGGTGCCTGAGAGGACGACTTCGAAGTCCTGGATGGTGCCGGTGTTGCCGGATGTCATGTCCTGCACCTCTAGCCACCAGGGCGTGGTCGTGGATGGCGGGAGCGATCCAGCGCAGGCGGTGCCGTTGAGTCCGACGAAGCCGACCACATCCGTCCCGGCGGTTTGGTTCCAAATCAGCAGGTTGCAGACGGGCGAGTTGGGGTTGGCGCCGGCCTTGATGCGGATGACGAGGTTGCCGGCGGCGGGATGGATGACGCGCAGGAAAACGTAGGGGAAGTCCGGCGGCGGCACAAAGGTGCAGTTGATGCCTCGGTTGGAGAAGACGTTGGCGATGGTCGCGCCGTGGGCGCCGCCGTAGAGGTCGTTGTCGGCGGCGAAGATGGCGCAGACGCCGTCATCGAAGGTCGCCTGGGGGCCGAGGTAGAAGTGGCTGTCGATGACGAGCGTGATGGCGAGGTCGATGGCGTCCTGGTCGCCGCCCAGCGCTTCGACGAGGTCCCAGAGCGCGGCGCCCCAGATCTCGCCGGTGCAGTGTTCTTCTGCGCTGCCGTCAGGGTTGTCCGGGCATGAGTTGAAATCGGCGAAGGTCTTGGTGTTCTGCAGGTAGCGCAGGCCCGTCGCGCCAGCGCAGGCGTTCTGACCAAAGTTGACCCAGTCGCCGATGCAGGGGCTGCCGGTCATCGCGGCGGCGAGGAAGTCACCGAAGCCCTCGCCCATGCCGCGCGCTTGTTCCACGACCAGGGCGGCGCCGAAGGCCCAGCCCGGGACCTGGTCGTCCTGAATGGCGTGGCCGTACTCGTGGATGATCACGTCGCCGTCTTCCGCGGTGTCGTGCACGTTGGCGCCGCAATCGCCGAAGTGGAGCCCGGTGTCGACGGGGGAATAGAAGGCGTTGCAGTCTGCGTAATAGTGAGCGTGAGCCGGGATCGGCTCGGCGAGGATGGCGGAGGTGCCGCTGAAGCCGAGCGACTGCAGCTTCCGCTGCGTGGTATCGACGTGGTAGTAGACCATGGCCTCTTCGAAGCGGTCGTCGTTGCAGTCATAGAGGTAGTTGTGCGAGGCGTTGCTGGCCTGGCCGGCGGCTTTGTAGGCGCCGAGGATCCCCGGCGCCGTGAGGTCGACGTACTGGCCGCGCAGCTGGTTCTGCCCCGAGTTGATGCCGAGCAGGGTCCGTGTCACATACTCGTCGTCCACCACGCCCTCAGCGGCGGTCGTGTCGCAGTGCTGCACGCTCTGGGGGCCGCCGGTCGCCACGGGGTTGGGGTCGAAGACGCGTCCCGTATCGAGCGGCATGACGTTGGTGACCAGCGCCACGTCGCCATCCTCGGCGAGGACCATGACGAGCCAGTCACCCAGCGGGTCGAGCGCGGGTAGGAGGATCTGCCAGGCCAGGTAGAGCTCGTCATCGATGGGGTAGTAGACGAGCGTTGCATCCGGGGTGTCGCGCAGCTCGGCGATGCCCGCCGCGTTGATGGCGATATCGGCGGCTTCGTCTTCATCGACCCGAAGCGACGAGGACGCAACGGTGGCCTCGGTCCGGTTGTCGATGACGAAGCCCACTTCGTCGCTGCCCTTCGTCAGGTTGACGACGACGTTGGCGCCGAAGATCGGGATACCGTCCTCGGTCTCCTGGAACCGGACGTGCGTCGCGCCTGGGCTTTCGAGCGTGGCGACGTGGCCGAGCGCGCGGTCGGCGGGGGCCGAAGAAGGTACCGCGGATGATCGCTGCTGGGCGGGCGCCAGGCCGGCGTTTTCAGGAAGCGGGACGATTCGGGACTGTGCGAGGTAGGCCCGGGCGAGGCCCTCGGCGTCGGGTTCCTGGGAAGAGGCGATTCGGGTGCCAGCCGCGGCGAGGAAGCCGGCGAAAAGCACCGCAGCGAGGAGGCCGCGGGCGATCATTGAGCCAGGCCGTCCTGCAGTAGCGCGGCCAGTCCCTCCACGAGCGGTTGCAGTGACGGGTCGAGGGCGATATCGATTGCCTCGACGGTGTGTGTCTGGCCGTCCACAGTCACAGTAATCGACAGGTTGAAGCAGTCGGCGCACGGGGCTTCCTGAGGCGAAGGCTGTGAGAAGAAGCTCGCGCTGTCGATCAGGGCTCGCAGGTCAGCGAGGTCAGCGGCGCCGAGCACGCCGGTCTCGACGCGATCTGCGCGCATGTCTTCGTACGTGGCCTGACCGTCGCTGCGAATGCTGAGGCTTTGCGCCAACCCGGCGAAACCGCCGGTACGCTGGAACTCGATGCTCCACGTCTCTGTGACGGCGGCGGTCGCGGTGGGCGGTATCGGCGTGGCGGGCTGGGGCGAGGCGGTTGGCGACGGCGGGGCGCTGGTGGCGGTAGCGGTGACGGCTGGGACGGTTGGGGTCGCGGTCGCTTCGGCCGTGCCTGGTGAGTCATCGCCGGAGCCGATGGCAAACGCGACGGCAGCGCCGATCACGATCGCGACGATGGCGGCTCCCGCCAGCAGGAGTGGCGTGCTAACACCGCGGAACCGGCTACTCACCGCGCCTGCCCCGCAGGGTACGACTCATGCTTCCAATATACGTGGTTTCGTGGTTTGAGTTCGGGCCTGGCTAGCTCGTGGCGATGCCGTAGGGGTGGGCCCAGGTGAGGCCCTCCAGGGTGCCGTTGAGCGGGGCGTACTCGGCGCCGAGCCAGCCTTCGTAGCCCATCTCGTCGATGCGGTCGAAGACGTAAGGCATGTTGACCTCGCCGTGCTGCGGCTCGTGACGGCCGGGCACGCAAGAGAATTGCATGTGGCGAATGATATCCAGGTTGCGGCGGATGCCCTCGACGATGTCGCCTTCCATGATCTGCATGTGATAGAGGTCGTACTGGAGGTAGACGTTGCCGGTTGCCGCGGCTTCGATGAGCGCGCGCGCCTGCCTCGTGGTGCTGTGCAGGTAGCCGGGAACGTCGCGCTGATTGAGGGGCTCGAGCAGGAGCGTGACGCCGCGCTGCTTCGCCACGGGCGCGGCGTAGCGCAGGTTCTCGACGAAGACCGCCTCGCAGTCTTCGCGGCGCATGCCCTCCGGGACGACGCCGGCCATGAGATGCACCATCTTCGCGCCGAGGCCGTCGGCGTATTCCAGCGTCAGGTCGAGGCCCTCGCGGAAGTCGGCCTCACGGCCCGGCAGGACGCCGAGGCCTCGCTCACCTGCCTGCGGGTTGCCGAGGGGCGAGTTGAGCAGGATCAGCTCGACGCCGGCGTCATCTTTCCAGCGCCGGACGTCATCGAGTGGGAACTCGTAGGGCCGCAGGTACTCGACGGCGCTGAAGCCGGCGTCGCGGGCGGCCTGGAAGCGCTTCGCGGGCTCCAGCTCCGGGAACATGAGGCTGAGGTTGGCGGCGAACCTGGGCATAAGACGTTCCTGCTTTCGTGGTGAATGACGTGGCAATTCTACCTGCAGGTTAGCGAAGGGGCCGTTCGTCAGGTGACGCAGTGTTTCGAAAAGCGCAAACTTGTTGACGATTAGGGTTCGATACTTGGAGAAGGCGCATGCTCCGGCTTCTGACATGGGGGACACCCCAACCCCCCGCTAAAGGGCGTCCCTGCCCTGTTCGTCCGACGAGAGGACCACTGCAATGCTGACGAAAGAAGATAACGAGCTGTTGAGCCGCGTAGGGCCGGGCACGCCGATGGGCGACCTGATGCGCCAGTACTGGCTGCCGACGATGCTATCCGAAGAACTGCCATCGCCGGACTGGCCGCCGGTGCGCATTCGCCTCCTTGGCGAGGACCTGATCGCGTTTCGAACCACATCGGGCAAGGTGGGGATCGTGCAGAACGCGTGCCCACACCGTGGCGCTTCGCTTTTCTTCGGGCGTAACGAAGAGGATGGACTGCGTTGTGTCTATCACGGCTGGAAGTTCGACGTAACGGGCGCCTGCGTCGACATGCCGTCCGAGCCGGCGGAATCGAACTTCAAGAACAAGGTGCGGACGAAGGGTTACGCCGTCGAAGAGCGCGCCGGCATCGTCTGGACCTATATGGGCCCGCGCGAGATGCCGCCGCCGTTGCCGGAACTCGAAGCGACGATGATCGAGGGCGCGCGGCCGCAACTCTGCATGATGGAGTGCAACTGGATGCAGACGCTGGAGGGCGACCTCGACACGTCGCATCTCGGCTTCCTGCACCTCGGCTCGGTGACGCCGGAGAAGTCGGTCAAGGGTAGCTACGACTACTACATGGTGACGGACCGCGCGCCACGCTACGAGATCCTTGAGTCCGAGGTCGGGACGACATACGGGGCGTATCGCCCGGCGGAGGAAGACACGACCTACTGGCGCATCGCCCACTACATGTTCCCGTTCTACGCGCTGATCCCTACGGGAGACCTGGGTACCGTGGTGCGGGCACAGGCGTGGGTGCCTCTAGACGACCACAACACCATGTACTGGGGCTGGCAGATCGCCGGGACCGTGGCGGGCCGAGACGGCGCGCAGGCGACGCAGACCAACGCTTCGACGGGCCGCCCGGTGAACGCCGCCGCGCCGGTAGGACGCGCCGGTTTCGAATATCTGCCCAGGACGACTGACTGGCTGGGCCGCTATCGGCTGGACCAGATACGGGAGAACGACTACTCGATCGACCGCGCAGCGCAGGCACGCGGCGACAGCTTCACCGGCATTCGCGGCGTGCGCCAGCAGGACAAGGCGGTGGCCGAGGGTATGGGCGCGATCATGGACCGCACCAACGAGCACCTCGGTACGTCGGACTCGATGATCATCCGGACGCGGCGCAAGCTGATCCGCGTCGTGAAGGCGTTGCAGGAGCAGGGCGCCACGCCGCCCGGGGTCGACAACCCGGAGCTGTATCGGCGCCGCTCCGGCAGCATCATCCTGCCGCGGGAGGTTGACTGGCTGTCGGCGACGGAGCACCTACGCCACCCAGACGTGGGCATCGGCGAGTCGGCTGTACCACAGAAAACAACCTGACGAATTTTCGACCAGTTCACTAGATATGGGGTCTGCCTTTCTTGACAGGCCCTAAATCTTGTGTATGATGACGCCTGCGTTGGTATTCGGCCATCGTCGTAGATGGACGGATCAATAGGGAACCCGGTGCGAATCCGGGACTGCCTACCCCGCAGCGGTAAGCGAGAACGACCTCCACCAAACGCACTGTCCTTCCTCGGAAGGGTGGGAAGCGGTGGACAGTAGGAAGGGTCCTTCCAGGAAGGACCAGAGCTTGCAAGTCCGAAGACCTGCCAACGCCTGCCAGCGGGGAGAAAACCGCCGGTAGCTCGCACCCAGGAGGCCTCGGGGAGGGCCGCCCGGCGGTACGAGCGATGCAGGCGTCAGGCCGCGTCGCTTTTTCATCTCCGGACCTTCTCCGAGTCAATATGAGACCCATGGTGTGAGGGCGGCGCCATCGCCCTCACCCTAACCCTCTCCCAGAGGGAGAGGGAATTATTGAAGGAGAAGCATGGTCAGCCAAACCCCCGTCAACGCCGCATTCGCCCCTGAGCAGCCGCCTCCAGAAGACAAGTCCTACTCGCAGACGTCGATGCGTGTCACAAAGCGCAACGGCGGCAGCGAGGCTGTCGACGTCAACAAGATCGTGCGTGCCATCGGCCGCTGCGTTGTTGGGCTCGATGACGTCGACACGATGCGCGTCGCGACCAAGACGATCAGCGGCCTCTACGATGGCGCGACGACGCGTGAGCTCGACCTGCTGTCGATCCAGACAGCGGCGTCGCTGATCTTCGAGGAGCCGCAGTATTCGAAGCTGGCGGCGCGTCTGCTTTCGACCTACGTCGACAAGGAGGTGCGGAACCAGGAGATCCACGCCTTTTCGCAGTCGATCGCGACGGGCCACCGCCTCGGGCTGATCAATGATCGCGTCGCGGGCTTCGTCGCCGACAACAGCCGCAAGCTGAACGACGCCGTGCATCCGGAGCGCGACCGCGAGTTCGAGTACTTCGGCCTGCGCACGCTGTACGACCGCTACCTGCTGAAGCACCCCGAGACGCGCCTCGTGATCGAGACGCCGCAGCACTTCTGGCTCCGTATCGCCTGCGCGCTGGGCCGCGGCGTGACAGGGGCACTGGAGCTTTACGAGGCGTTTTCGAACCTCGATTACGTACCGAGCTCGCCGACGCTGTTCAACGCGGGTACAAGGCATGAGCAGCTCTCATCCTGCTTCCTGCTCGACTCACCGCAGGATGAGCTGGCGTCGATCTACCAGCGCTACACCGACATCGCCATGCTATCGAAGTTCTCCGGCGGAATCGGGCTGGCGTACCACCGGGTGCGGTCGCGCGGGTCGTTGATCGCGGGGACGAACGGGCACTCGAACGGCATTGTGCCGTGGCTGAAGACGCTGGACGCGTCGGTGGCGGCGGTGAACCAGGGCGGTAAGCGTCAGGGCGCGGCGTGCGTCTACCTGGAGCCGTGGCATGCCGACATCGAGGAGTTTCTCGAGCTAAAGGACAACACAGGCGAGCAGGCGCGGCGTACCCACAACCTCAACCTGGCGAACTGGATCCCAGACCTGTTCATGCGCCGCGTTGAGGCGGACGCCGAGTGGAGCCTGTTCGACCCCAAGGCGGTGCCGGAGCTGCCCGACCTGTACGGCGAGGCGTTCGATGCGGCGTATGAAGCGGCGGAGGTGGCCGGGCTGGCGGCGAAGACGCTGCGCGCCCGCGACCTTTACGCGCGGATGATGCGGACGCTGGCGCAGACGGGGAACGGCTGGATGACGTTCAAGGATAAGAGCAACCGGGCTGCGAACCAGACGGCGCTTCCCGGCACCGTGATCCATAGCTCAAACCTGTGCACCGAGATCATCGAGGCGACGGACCAGCGCGAGACCGCGGTGTGCAACCTGGGCTCGATCAACCTGTCGCGCCACGTCTTCCGGGACGAGGATGGCCGGCCACAGTTCGACTTCGACAAGCTGGCGCGCACGGTCGCGATCGCGGTGCGTCAGCTGGACGAGGTCATCGACCTGAACTTCTACCCGATCGGGACGGCAAAGGCGTCGAACCAGCGCTGGCGGCCTGTGGGCCTGGGGCTGATGGGGCTGCAGGACGTCTTCTACCAGATGCAGCTGCCCTTCGACGCACCGCGCGCGCGGGAGCTATCGGCGGGCGTCTCGGAGGAGATCTACTACCACGCGCTGGGCGCTTCGGCGGACCTGGCGGAGGAGAAGGGCGCGCACGCCGCTTTCTCCGAGACGCGGGCGGCCCGCGGCGAGCTGCAGTTCGACGCGTGGGGCGTGACGCCGCGTGACGCGGCTCGCTGGGACGCGCTGCGGGAGCGGGTCAAGCAGACCGGGCTGCGCAACTCGCTGCTGGTTGCTATCGCGCCGACGGCGACTATCGCCTCGATCGCGGGGTGCTCGGAGTGCATTGAGCCGCAGGTCTCGAACCTGTTCAAGCGCGAGACGCTTTCGGGCGACTTCCTGCAGGTCAACCGCTACCTCGTGTCGGAGATGAAGCAGCTGGGCCTATGGACGGAGGAGGCACGCGACCGCCTCAAGATGGCGGAGGGCTCCGTACAAGCGTTGACGGAGCTGCCGGAGGGGCTACGGGCCGTCTACCGGACAGCGTGGGAGCTGCCGATGGCGAGCCTGATCGACATGGCGGCGGACCGCGGCGCGTTCATCGACCAGAGCCAGTCGCTGAACCTGTTCGCCGAGAACCCGAACATCGGCTCGCTGTCTTCGATGTACTTCTACGCCTGGAAGCAGGGGTTGAAGACGACGTACTACCTGCGCTCGCGCCCGGCGACGCGTATCGCGAAGGCGACGGTGGACCACGTAGCGGCCGCACAGCCGGCGCCAGCTGAGCCGCTGCCAATCATCGAGCGTCCGATCGACAGCGACGCCGAGGCGGTGGCGTGCTCACTGGAGAACCCGGAGACGTGCGAGGCGTGTCAATGAGCGAGACACCACCTCCCTACCTGGCCCCGGTAAACGGGCAAACCGGCATACAGACAGGTTCGGTGGCGCGGCCGTCGCGGCTGCTGGACCCGGGGCTGTGCCTGACGCTGCGACCGATGCAGTATCCAGCGTTCTACGAGATGTACAAATCGGCGATCAAGAACACGTGGACCGTCGAGGAGGTCGACTTCTCGACGGATACAGGCGACCTGCGATCGAAGATGACGCCGGCGGAGCGCCACATGATTAGCCGGCTCGTGGCGTTCTTCGCGACCGGGGACTCGATCGTTTCGAACAACCTGGTGCTCAACCTTTACCGGCACATCAACTCACCGGAGGCGCGGCTGTATCTGTCGCGACAGCTGTTCGAGGAGGCGCAGCACGTCGAGTTCTACCTCACGCTGCTCGACACCTACGTGCCGGACGAGGCCGAGCGTTACCAGGCGTTCGCAGCGCTGGAGACGATCCCGTCGATCGCACGCAAGGCCGAGTTCTGCATGCGCTGGCAGAACTCGATCTACGAGCTGCAGAGCATCGAGACACTCGGGCAGCGGCGGCAATTCCTGCTCAACCTGATCTGCTTTGCGGCATGCACGGAGGGCCTCTTCTTCTTCGCGGCGTTCGCCTACGTCTACTTCTTGCGCTCGCGGGGGCTGCTGCACGGACTGGCGGCGGGCACGAACTGGGTGTTCCGCGACGAAAGCGCGCACATGACCTTCGCGTTCGAGGTCGTGAACACGGTGCGGCGCGAGGAGCCGGAGCTGTTCGACGCCGGGATGCAGGCGGCGGTGTACGAGATGATGGACGAAGCTATCGATTGCGAGACGCAGTTCGCGGCGGACCTGCTGGCGGGTGGCGTTGCGGGCCTCTCGGTGGCTGACGTACGGCAGTACCTGGAGTATTGCGGCGATCAGCGTCTCGTGATGCTGGGGTTGGCGAAGCGCTACGGCGCCCGCAACCCGTTCCCGTTCATGGACCTGCAGGACGTTCAGGAGCTGGCGAACTTCTTCGAGCGGCGCGTATCGGCGTACCAGGTGGGAGTCAGCGGGGAGGTGGCGCTGGACGCCAGCTTCTAGCGCTCAGGAGCGCGGGAACACGAAGGGCTCGCCGCGCGCCGTGACCCCCACGCGCTGGCCGATTTCGAAGCCGGGCCGGGCCAGCAGCCGTACGCGCAGGGTCTCCCCGCTGTGCAGCTTCACGGCGACCATCTGGTCGTGCCCGTAGTAGTCGACATCCACCACCTCGCCGGGGATGCCGCCGTCCTCGCTAATCGCGAGCGCCTCAGCGCGGAACATGACGTCCACCGGGCCGCGCTGCTCCATAGCCTTGAAGCGGCCCAGGACGCACTCGACCTGCGCTCCGTCCGAGTCGCCGGGCAGCACGTTCGCCGCCCCGACGAACTCGCCGACGAGGCGGCTCACGGGTCGACCGTAGACCTCCGCCGGAGTGCCCGTCTGCAGCACGCGTCCGTCGATCATCACCGCCACCTCGCCGGCGAGGCTGAGGGCCTCCTCCTGGTCGTGCGTCACGATGATGGCCGTGATGCCGACGGCACGTAGGAGCTGGCGCACTTCGCCGCGTACTTCCTCGCGGATGCCGGGGTCGAGGTTCGAAAAGGGCTCGTCCATCAGGATCAGGTCGGGCTCTGCCGCGAGCGCGCGCGCCAGCGCCACGCGCTGCTGCTGGCCGCCGGAAAGCTCGTGCGGCATGCGATCCGCCAGCCCGTCGAGTCGGACCAGGCTCAGGAGCTCGGCCACGCGCGTCTTCTTGTCGGCGCCTCTGGGCAGGCCGAAGGCGACGTTGGCCGCGACGTCCAGGTGCGGGAAGAGCGCGAAGTCCTGGAACACCATGCCCACGCGCCGTTTTTCCGGGGGCAGGTTGACGCCGGGCCCGGCCACCAGCCGGCCGCCGACCTCGATGCTGCCTTCGTCCGACACGTCTAGGCCCGCGATGACACGGAGGGCTGTGGTCTTGCCGCAGCCGCTAGGGCCCAGGAGGGCCAACACCTGCCCCGTCGTCACTTCGAGATCGAAGCCGTTGACGGCGGCGACGTCGCCGAAGCGTTTGACCACGCCCCGGCAGCGGACTGCGAAATCGTTATTCACCATTCGTCGCGCCGCTCCCAATAAATCATAGCGGCCATTGGCACGGCCGAGGCAGCGACCAGGATGAGCGCCGCGAAGGCCGAGCGCGAGAGCAGCGCCGCGGTGGCGTCGGTCCAGGTAACGGTGGCGAGCGTGCTGAAGCCGGTGGGGCCGAGGATCAGCGTCGCCGGCAGCTCTTTCATGGTGACCAGGAAGACCAGCGCCACGCTGGTGATGATACCGGGCCGCAGGAGCGGCACGCTGACGCTGAGAAAGGCCTGCAACGATGTCTTGCCTAGCGTGCGCGCCGCGTCCTCCAGGTGCGGGTGCACCTGCAAAAGCGCCGTCCGCAACCCACCCAGCGCCACCGGTAGAAACAGCACAACGTAGGCGACGACAAGCATGGTCATACTCTGGTACAGCGGCTGCGCGTAGCGGATGCCGAAGAAGACAAGCGCCAGCGCCACGACGATGCCCGGTAGCGCAAAGCCGGCGTAAGACGCGCGCTCGATGAACCATGCGGCGCGGCCGCCGTAGCGGACGCTCAGCAGGGCGATAGGCGCGGCAGCGGCGACCGTCGCGACGGCCGCGAGCCCGGAGGCGTAGAGGGAGTTGCCCGCGGCCCGCCATACTGACTGGAAGCTCTCGCCCGCCGAGACGCCCTGCTGGAAGAGATAGACCAGCACGGCGAGCGGCACGACCAGAGAGAGGAGCGCGACAGTAGAGCAGAGGGCAATGGCGGGCCAGCGCCAGCGTCCCAGTTTCGCCAGGCCTGAGCGGCGTGAGGCGTCCGCGGTGCTCTTGTAGTAGCGCGAACGCCCGCGCGAGGCCGCCTCCGCCGCGACCAGGCTGAAGGCGAGGACCACCAGGACGAGGGAGGTCGCCGCGGCGAGGGTGCGGTCGAAGGCGAGTTGGTATTGGGCGTAGATAACGCTGGTGAAGGAGTCATAGCGCAGGAGCGAGACGGCGCCGAAGTCCGACATGGTGTAGAGCACGACGAGCAGGCCGCCGCCCGCCAGGGCCGGCTTCAGCTGCGGCAGAGTGACGGTCAGGAAGGTGGAGACCGGTCCCCGCCCGAGCAGCCGCGACGATTCCTCCATCGACGGGTCCATGCCCCAGAGCGCGGTGCGGATGCTGAGCAAGAGATAGGGGTAGGTCAGCAGGGTTAGCGTGAATACGGCGCCGCTGAAGCCGTAGATCTCGGGCAGGCGGTCGACGCCGATGCCCTCCAGCGACTGCTGCAGGAGCCCGCGCGGGCCGAGCGCCTGGATCACGGTGAGCGCGCCGACGTAGCTGGGTATGACAAGCGGCAGGACGGTGACCACCGACCAGAATCTGCGCCAGGGCAGCTGCGTGCGCACCGTCAGCCAGCCCAGGATGAGGGAGAGCGCGGCGGACAGCAGGAAGACGGCGGCGCCGAGCTGGACGGTGCGGACGAGCGTCGCCAGCGTACGGGAGTTGAAAATCAGGTCGAAGGCGTCGCTGCCGGCCTCGGAGAAGCGCAAGATGAGGTAGAGGACGGGTGACACGGCGAACAGCGCGATGACCAGCGCGGGAAGCAGCAAGCCGGGCGGCGGACCCCTGTATGCCCACCGCCGGGATGGTTGCCTTCCGGCCGGATCTATCGCGCTGACTTCGAGGTTCATCTGCCGGCCCCGGGTGGCCGCCTAGCGGCCCGGCGCGCTGGGAGTCATTGCACCACGCCGGTCTGCCGCAGCAGCTCAAGCGTGCCTTGAATGTCGGCCAGGCTGGAGAAGTCGATCCGGGGCCCGTTGATCTCCTCGAAGGAGAGCAGGTTGGCGGGCGTGATGACGCTGTTGGTGACCGGGTACTCCGAGGTCTGGGTGGCGAAGTACTGCTGCGCGGAGTCAGACAACATGTACTCGACGAAGCGCTCGGCCGCCGCGCGGTTGTCCGTGTTCGCCAGGATGCCGGCGCCGGACACCATGACCAGCGAGCCGGGGTCGTCGCTGTTGTTCATGTAGTGGTTCTCGGCGGTGATGTCGGGGTTGGAGCGCCGGGCGGCGTGCAGGTAGTAGTGGTTGATCAGGCCCACGTCGACCTCGCCGGCGGCAACGGCCGTGAGTACCGCGTTGTTGTTTCCGTAAGCCCTGGTGCCGTTATCGCTCATCGCCTCCAGCCACTGACTGGCGGCGTCATCGCCCTTGAGGACGCGGAACGCGGTGACCATGATCTGGAAGGAGCCGTTGGTCGGCGCCCAGCCGACGCGATCACGCCACTCAGGCGCCGTCAGATCTTCCAAGGACTGCGGCAGATCGGCGACATCGACCCGCTCCGGGTTGTAGACCACGACGCGGACGCGGCCGGACAGGCCTACCCACTTGCCCTCGTCAGACTTGAATCCCGCGTCGACACGCTCGAGGACCTGATCGGGGAGCTTGAGGAAGCGGTCGCTCAGGGCACCGAGGGGGCCGGGGTCCTGGCTCCAGAACACGTCTGCCGGCGTCGCGTCGCCTTCTTCCTGGATCGTCGCGGCGAGCTCGGCGCTGCCGGCGTAGCGG
>Ga0214471_10003285_pt1 | contig 12579 bp, 13 predicted proteins | sample RVTome_5_FD_207665 | JGI IMG/M metagenome (GOLD analysis project Ga0214471, IMG submission 207665) | Soil microbial communities from uranium-contaminated site in the Upper Colorado River Basin, Wyoming, United States - RVT142D155 | ecosystem: Environmental > Terrestrial > Soil > Contaminated >...
CACTCTGACCGCCCGGAATGATCTTCGCGTGGCGGTACCTACCGTCCACCCCATGACCCAGCCCATCCCCGCCGAAGCCGCGCCGGTCAAGGACTTCAGCCGCAAACGCGAGCAGCTCGTCTTCCGCATCGACGACGACACCTTCGAAGCCGCCCGCGCCATCCCCGGCGACATGCTCACCGAATTCGCGAAACGCTACGCAGACGTCGGCAACGCACCGCTCGACCAGCAACTCGCCGTCATGAAGGACGCACTCGCCCTCGTCCTCCTCCCCGAGTCCCACGCACGCTTCACCAAACGCCTCTCCGACCTCGAAAACCCCATCGAGCTGGAACAGACCGCAGAGGTCATCCAGTGGCTGATGGGCGTGTACGGAAAGCGCCCTACACAGCCGTCCTCGCCCTCACCGGATGGGCAGGACGACCAGGCACCTGGCACGAACTCGACGGACGCGCAGCCGCCGCAGGCATCGATCCCAGCGACTTTCCAGCGCACCGCTGGCTGAACTTCATATACGCCGAGATGCTCACGCGCCTGAATGTCCGCGACAACGAGAAGCCCGACGCTGCCCGCAAACGGTTCGACGGGCAACTCGGCGTACGCGCATGGGCAACCCCCGGCAGCGAGACCCGTGAGACGGACCCGGCCGAGGCTGGGACGCCGTGGTGGTGGAACAAGGCTGAAGCTGATCAGTCGGCGGACATGTTCATGGAGATGGCCCGCGCGAAGGGGATGATCGTATGAGTACCCCCGCTGGCGGCGGCCTCGTCGGCGACGCGACGATCCGCATCGACGGCGACACCGACCCCGCACTACGGGCCCTGCGCCAGTTCTCCCGAGACGCCGACGGCCGCATGCGGGACCTGCGTGTCCGCTTCACCTCCGAATCAGCCATCATCACCCGCTCCCTGAGTAACGCAGCAGGCGGCGGCGACCAGTTCGGGGGATCACTTCGCAGCCTCGCTGGGATAGCTGGCAGTGTCGCCCCTGTCCTGGCAAGGGTCGGCGCCAGCATGGCAGGCCTCGGTGCCGCGGCGGGCTCGGCGGCGCCTTTGCTGGCGGGGATCGTCACCACCCTGGAGAACATCGCGCCCGCCGGCGCGGTCGCGGTGACGGGAATGCTCGCGGTCGTACAGGCGGGCGCAGCGATCAAGCTCGGCATGATCGGTGTCGGTGACGCGGTGACGGCCGCATTCGATACCAGCGACCCGGAAGCGTTCGCGGAGGCACTGGAGAAGCTGGCGCCGAACGCTCGCGCTTTCGCCGAACAGGTCCGCGCACTACAGCCCGACCTTCAGCGTTTCCAACAGGGTGTACAGAACCGGTTGTTCGCAAACTTCGCCGACGAACTGGAACGCCTCGCTACCACAGTGCTCCCGGTGGTGCGCACGAACATCAACCAGACCGCCACCACCCTGAACGGGATGGCACTCGGAGCATCCGTCGCCGCCCGCGAACTCGCCAAGGACGGCACCCTCGGCAAGGCCATGGCAGGCGCCAATCAGGGCCTGCTCAACCTACGGAGGATCCCCGGGCAGGTCGTCACCGCACTCGGTCAGCTCGCCACTGCCGGCGCTCCGGCGTTCGATCGGATCACCGAGGCCGCCGGGAACGCGGCCACCAGCATCAGCGAACGTCTGGGCCGCGCGTTCGAATCCGGCGCGCTGGAAGACGCAGTCAACACCGCGATAGACGTCATACGTGATCTCGGGGCGGTCGCGGGCAACGTGTTCGGGATCCTCGGCAACATCATGGCCCCCGTCCAGGAACAGGGCGCCGGGCTCGTCGGAACCCTGCTGGAGGTCACCGGCGTGCTGCGGGAAGCGACAGGCACCCAAGGCTTCCAAGACGCGATCTCCGCGCTGGCCGGGGTGATGTCCACGCTGGCCAGCACGGCAGGCCCGCTGCTGGGTCAGGCGCTCGCCGCGATCGGCCCCGTCTTCACCACGCTCGGGCCACCCGTGGAACGTCTGATCGAAGCCCTCGGCGCAGCACTGTCCCCGATCATCGAAGCCCTCGGCCCCGTCCTTGAGGCCGCAGCGGTAGCGGTCGGTGTCCTCGTCGATGCGGTGGCCCCCCTGCTGCCTGTCATCGGGGAACTCATCGCCTCACTGCTGCCGCCGCTGGTGCCCGTCATCCAGGCAATCGCCCAGGCCTTCGCCGGTGCGGCGCCGATCGTGGCGCAGCTCGGCGACATCCTCACCGCAGTCCTCGCACCGATCATCGCCCAGCTTCCGACCATCATCACTCCACTGGTCGACACGTTCACCAACCTGACGTCGCTGATCCTGCCCATCCTGTCCGACCTGCTCACCCAGCTCGCGCCGACGCTGGCACAGATCGGCCAGTCGTTCGGTGAACTCCTCATCGCCGTAGGTCCGCTCCTCGAAGTCCTCGGACGACTGATCGGCGAAGTCCTCGTGGCACTGCTGCCACTACTCACCCCGATCATCACGCTGGTTGCCCAGCTCGCTGCCGTTTTTGCCGACCAGCTCGCCAACATCATCACCAACGTCGTCGTCCCCGCAGTCACACTGATCACCGCGCTGCTGAGCGGGGACGCGTCGGCCGCATGGCAGGCGTTCAAAGACCTCATTGCGGGCGTGGGGCGGTTCATCGGCCAGTCCGTCGCCAACATGGGCCGAGTGATCACGATGATCCTGGGCACCATCGTGGGCACTATCCAACGGCTACCGGGCCGCATCTTCGCCGTACTCGGCGTTCTCGCAGGCGGACTCCTCCGCATCGCCCGCACCGCCTGGAACAGGTTCGCCGAAGCCACCTCCCGAGGAATCATCAACGCCGTCAACTTTGTCCGCCAGTTCCCCGGACGCGCATTCTCCGCGCTCGGCGCGCTGGCAGGGAACCTCCGCAGCCGCGCACTTCAGGCAGGCCGCGCGCTGCTGGATGCACTCCGCGGAAGGATCAACGCCGTCATCGATCTCGTCCGCGGACTCCCCGGCCGCGCCGGCCGGGCGCTGGGAAACCTCGGGCGAACCCTCGCCAGCGCAGGCCGCGCCCTCATCCAAGGCTTCATCGACGGCATCAAAAGCAAGATCAGCGATGTGGGGTCCGCGGTCGGCGGCATCGTCAGCAAAGCCCGCAGCTTCTTCCCGTCCTCCCCCGCGAAGGAGGGCCCGTTCTCCGGCCGCGGCTACCCGCTCTTCTCCGGCCGCGACATCAGCGAGTCCCTCGCAGAGGGCATCACACAACGGCAAAGGCTGGTGCAGCGGGCTGCGGAGAACCTGGCGCAGGCGGCACGGTCGGCAGTCGCCGCACCGGTGAGCATGTCCCTCAACCAGACGCGTCCGGAGAGCCTCGACGTATCACCACTACGCCGCGCACCCGCCGCCGCGGTGACGGTCAACAACCGGTTCGAGTTCCGCAACGACGGCGTCATCGGATCCCAGCTGGAATTGCAGAACTGGTTCGCCCGCGCCCTCGACCAGGCCGCCCGCACAAACCGTCTCCCCGCCGCGTTGAGGAGCGCCTGACATGCCGCTCACTCAGGAACTCCGCGACTCCTTCAACGACAACACCGTCGACACCACCAAGTGGCCCAACAACTACAACACCGCAGGCGCGCTGCCCACCGAGACCGGCGGCCGGGCCCGCGTCGACTGCGACACCGGATTCTCCGGCTACGCATCCGACACCACCTACACCCTTCAGAGCAGCAACGCCCGGTGCCGCATGTTCCCGCCGGCCGCAGGCGGGGCTGCGACAGAGGCGTGGGCGCAACTGCTGGTGACGTCCAGCACGGCCGGCACGGACGCCATCATCGAAGTGAACGCGGTCACCGGCGATATCACGTTCGCCAACCGCACCGGGTTCTTCGACCCGGGCGCTGCGGTGCTGACGTACAGCGCTGTCGACCATGCGTGGGTGCGGATCCGCGAGGGCGGCGGGACACTGTTCTTCGACACCTCAGCGGACGGCGTCACCTGGACGAACCGGCACACGGACACAGCGCCGGCGTGGGCGTCGGACACGGACATCGAAATGCAGATGCTCGCCCACCGCGACTCCGGCACCGTCGACTTCGCCGAGTTCGACAACTTCAACATCACCCCGTCCACGCTCGTGTTCGCCGACCTCACGGACAACTTCGACGACGGTGTGGTGGATCCGGTGAAGTGGCCGGACACCTACAACACCGGTCCCGGAGGCTTGCCGGTCGAGACGGGTGGGCGGGCCCGGGTGCCGTGCGATACGGGGTTCGCGGCGTATGCGTCGGAGCCGATCTACCGGCTTGAGGATTCGTACGCGTTCGTGCAGTCGTTTCCCCCGTCGGGCGGCGGCATGGTCGAGGCGTACTCGCAGCTGCTGATCCTGTCCGATGTGGTGGGCACGCAGATCGTTTTCGAGGTCGACGCTGCTACGAACCTGCTGTTGATGACCGTCCATGCCGGTTTCGTCGACGAGGGCGGCGCGAGCATTCCCTACGATCCTGTGGAGCATGCGTGGCTACGGGTCCGCGAGGACGCGGGAGTCCTGTACTGGGAGACGTCGCCCGACGGCCGTGAGTGGACGATACGGCACACGGATACCGCACCTTCGTGGGTGTCGGACAACGATCTTCAGGTGCAGCTCCTCGCGCACTGTTCACCAGCGGTGACGGGCGGCGGGCCGACGGGTGCGTTCGCCGAGTTCGACAGCTTCAATATCGCGCCCGTACTCCCTGACGGGTACACCGTCGCCATCGACTGGAACGGCGACGGCGACTTTGACGACCTTGACGATGACGTCACCGCCGATGTCCTCGCCAGCGGTGTCGTGAACTTCCAGTACGGCCGGGACCAGGCCAGAGCTCTGTCGCCGCCACGCGTGGGCGCGCTCGCCTTCAGCTTGTGCAACGCCGACCGTATCTACAGTCCGGAGAACCCCGACAGCCCCATCAGCCAGGACATTTCACCCGCCGCACCGATCAAAGTCGAGGAGGTCATCGACGACACCCTGTATCCACTGATCCGAGGCCGCATCGACACCTTCGAGGTCAGCACCGACCGCGGCAGCCTCTCCGCGTCCATCACCGGCCTGGACGGCCTCGCGCTCCTCAGCGGCACGAAAATCAGCACCGAGCTGTACCAAGCGCAGCGCACCGGCGCGTTGATCGGCGTCATCCTCGACGAGATCGGCTGGACCGCGGCCCGCGATCTGGATCTCGGGGCGACGTTCGTGCCGTGGTGGTGGGCCAGCAACCACGATGCGTTCGACCTGCTCACCCAGCTGCTGCGCTCCGAGGGGCCGCCGTCCATCGCCTACGTCGCACCGGACGGCACGTTCATCTACCGCGACCGGCACCACCGGCTCCAGCGGGCCGCGTCCCTGACCAGTCAAGCCACCTTCTCCCGCAGCACAACAGAAGCAGAGTGCTGCGACGTCGACGGATATGGCGAGGGTGGCTACGGCGAATGCTTCTACGGAGGATGAACAGTGGCAATCACAGTGCCCACAACTGGAACGACTGACTGGGATGTGCCGCTCAATGCGGTCCTCAACGAACTCGACCGGCGCCTGGTCGAGGTGTCGTTCAACGTCACCGAATACGGCGCAGTCGGAGACGGCACCACCGACGACACCACCGCGATCCAGGCAGCCATCGACGCCGCAGCCCTCAACGGCGGCGGCACCGTGTACCTGCCGCCCACCTCAGGCGGCTACCTCCTCGACAGCGACGCACTGACCGTCACGACATCCGGCATCACACTCAAGGGCTCCGGCGGCAGCGCCACCAAACTGATCCTCGGCCCGAACTTCACCGGCGCCACCATGGTCAACATCACCGCCACCAACTGCGGTGTCCTCGACCTGTGGTTCGAAGGGGACAGCACCACCACGACCACCAACCCCGTCGCCGACGCTGTCCGAGCCATCGGAGTACGCCGCACCCGCATCAACCGGTGCACGTTCTACTACATCAACGGCTGGGCCATCCAACTCCAGTCCACCTCCGCGTCGTCCGTCACCAACCCGCGCGGCAGCCAGATCGGACAGGTCTACCTCAACTCGTGCGCGGCAGGCGTGCGGCTCCTCGGTGACGCCGCCCAGAACCAGCAGATGAACGTGTCCATCACCGACTTCCAGGCCGCGTTCACGGGCGTCGACGCGGGCGGTTCAGCGAACCTGGATGTGATCCTGATCGAGGACGCGTGGGACGTCCTCATCGAGAACGCCATCGCCTGGATGGGCAACACCTCAGGAACCGGATCCTCCCTCCACATCCTGGGTAACTGCGCTGCCGCCTTCATCACCAACTTCGACGGCCTCGGCTCCGAGGACGGCCCCTGCGTACTGATCGAATCAGATGCGGGCGGATTCCCGCAGAACGTTCAGATCACCGGCGGCGTCATCCAGCAGGGCACCATCGGCATGCAGGTCACCGGCACCGCGCGCCACATCCGCGTGACCACATCCCGGATCCTCAACAACCAGAGCCATGGCATCTCCATCGAGAACACGGAGAATCCGGTCTACCTGCACAACCTGTTCTTCTCCCTCAACGGCCAAGGCGCCTCGGGCAACAACTACGACATCAACTGGACGGGCACCGCCGAGGGCGCGGTATCCAACTGCTACTTCGCCTCCCCGATCACCTCCGTGGGTGTGGCAGGGGTGCAGCAGTCCGTGAACATCACTGCCGGGCTCGACGTCGCATTCAACACGGTGAAGTTCGCCGGCACCGGGTCCGCGTCAACGAACTGGTTCACCAACCTGCCTGACGCGGTCCTCGTCGCCAACTCCCGCTTCAACTTCCGTACCCGCGTCGACTACGCCGCACAGATCGCCTGCCAGCCCGCGCTCGCCGCCGACATCTCCCTGTCCAGCAACGTCAACGCCTCCACCTTCGATCACTTCCGTCTCCTCGGCGACGGCGACATGGAATGGGGGCCCGGCACCGGCGCCCGCGACACCAACCTCTACCGCAACGGCGCAAACCAGTTGAAGACCGACGACACATTCCTGGCGGGCGCGGGGATCGGGGTGGGGAACTCGGCTGCCGCCACCACACCCGGCACTGTCACGGACCGCATCGAAGTCTTCGACGCGGCAGGCGCCAGCCTCGGTTTCCTCGCCGTCTACGACACCATCACGTGAGGCTCGCATGGCCTTCGACTTCATCGAACCGTTCGAGTACGAACACGGCTGGCGTGACATCGTCAACAGCACAACCTTCCCCGTGTCCGAACGGCGGCCGGACGCCAGCCTGTCCGTCGTCTGGAACTCCAATAGCGCGATCTCCCTGAACATCGGGGAATCCACCACCGTCCAGGTACAGGCCAGCGAGCCGTTCCGCGACGCACAGGACATCGACGACGGAACAGACATCGTCTACACCGGCACCGGTGTCCCCGTCGTCCTGCTGTCGCGCCGCTCCGGACAGTCGACGACCATCACCATCACTGCCGCAGGCGGCACGGTGAACATGTCCAGCCTGCAGTTGCGGGCGCGGTCGGTGCCCGTCGCCAGGGTGGTGGAGGTGACGACAGCGGACTCGACGTCGATCGCACGGCACGGGGAGCGGACTTACCCGGAGGACGTGCCGTGGGCGAACCAGCACGACGCGTTCGCGGTCGGGCAGCTGCTGCTTGCTGCGTATGCGGAGCGCAGGCCGACCGTGGGTCTGCGGATCGTGTCGTCTGACCTTGCGGATCACCTGCAGGTGGTGATGCGGCAGATTTCTGACCGGATAACGATCCGGAACAGCGAGCTCGGGCTGTATGCGGACTTCTTCATCGAGACGGTGAGGCACACGCTGGCGCGGATGGTGGGTGAGGACACCTGCCCGGGACCGGTGCATTATGCGACGTTCGGGTGTGAGAGGACAGGAGCGGTCGTGCCGGACAATCCGTTCACGTTCGACAAGGCGGGTGCCGGCTTCGATGACGGTGTGTTCGACCCCTCGGGGTTCGATAATCCGGACACCGTGTTCATCTTCGATCATGCGACGCAAGGCCAGTTCGGGACGGGCCAGTTCGGCACCTGACCCACCGGAATGATCTTCGATGGGTGGGTTCTACCGTCACCGGCATGGTCCAGCTGATCCAGGCACGAGCCCGCGCCTACGTCTACTCCGGAGACTGGGTAGCCGACTGCCCCCGCGCCTGCGGCAACGTCGAGCACTGCTACGGCCGCGCCAACCCGCGCGACCCGAACAGCCCGCGCGTACGGCAACTGCCGTCGTTCTTCTGCTCCTACTGCAAGCTCGGCGAAGCAGAGACCGTGCCGATCGACTGGCCGGCCGACATGGCCGACATCATGACCGTGCTGATGCTGCGGCCTGTGCCGCACACCCGGAACTGGTACCCGACCGGACATGACACTGCGGTGAAGTACCGGGTGCCGCACGGGCAGACCGTGGACGAGCTGCGCGCTGAGAACGCCGAACACGGCGTACCGACCGGGGCGGTGGCCTGATGGCTTGGTCAGCCCACGCTTCTACTGCGCTCTTCCCGCTCGCGGGCCCGACGCGCAAGTTGGGCCTTACTCATCAACGCTCGGGACTCTTCGGTGTGTTCGCGCCCGATGCCGTGTTCCCTCGCATGCTTCGACTGCGTCGTCTTCTCCAGATTCTCTATCCGGTCATCCGCAGGGTCCTCGTTGATGTGGTGAATGACGTCGCCTTCGCGTACCGGATCGTCCGGATGATGCGTGTTCCAGACGTACTGATAGCGCTGAATGTATCCGTCGTTCCGGATGGTCGGATGCAGGTGCCGTTCACCCAAAGGGACTCGGATGAACACACGGCCCTCGTTACTGACCCACGAACCGCCGCCCCAATTCGGGTTCGCTTGCCCGCTAGTCGCCTTCGAAATCTTGGACTTGACGCTTTCTGTCATCCGGCCGGGAACCTTGTTCGCGCAGGCCCGAGAGCAGTAGATGGGCGGCTTGTAAGAGGTGTGCTGCCTCGTGAACACAACTCCGCAAGCCGGGCACTCTTTTGTTGTTCTCATGCGTCAAATAATACCGGACAGCCAGAGAGGGGGCGGTCCAAATCGCTTGGTCAGCGCCAATGACTGCCGTCGCAAATACCATCTTTTCGGCCGCGCAGTTCAATCAGTTCGTCCGCGACAACCTCAACGAGACCGCGCCCGCTCTGGCCACCTCGGCCGGATCACACTTCGCCGCGACCGGCGTCAACGCCATCGCCGAACGCCGCCTCACCGGCCTCACCGACCTCAACAGCGGCACCACCACCTCCACCTCCTTCGGCGACCTCACCGGCGCAGCCATCGGCCCCGCCATCACCGTGGAAACCGGACCCACCGCGCTCGTCATCGTCCACGGCCAGATATCCAACTCCGGCGCCGGATCGGCCCGCATGGCCTACGCCGTCTCGGGCGCCACAACGCTGGCCGCAGCCGACAACCGCGGCATCGGCATCATCGGCGCGGCAGGCGTCACCATCGTCTGCTCGATGGGCACCCACCACGGGGGAGGCACCGCACTCACCCCAGGCTCCAACACGTTCACAGCGAAGTACCGGGTGTCCTCGGGGACGGGATCGTTCGAAGACCGCCGCATCGTCGTTCTGCCAATGTAGGGGTGGTCAAAATCGCCTGGTCAGCGCCAATGACAGCGGTTTCGGGCAGCGTCTATACCGCCGCCCAGTTCAACACGTTCGTCCGCGACAATTTGAACGAGACCGCACCGGCCAAAGCGGTGACGGCCGGAAGCTACTTCGTGACGACGTCACTGAACGAGATCACTGAACGCGTCGGCAGCCGAACCACCGACGCCGCCTCCGGCACCACCACCTCCACCAGCTACACCGACCTCACCGCCGCCGCCGTCGGGCCAGTCGTCACCGCGACGACGGGGAGCCTGGCGTTGGTGATCTGGGGTGCGCAGATGTCGAACGACACGCCGGACCTGTCCACCCGGGTGAGCGTGGGGGTGACGGGCGCTTCCACGATCGCCGAGTCCGATGTCCGTGCCTTGTCGTTCGATCCGTCCAGTGCGGGCGGCCTCTTCCAGGGCTCCCACGCCGTGTTCTACGACGATCTGACGCCCGGCGTGAACACGTTCACCTTGAAGTATCGGGTGGCTGGGGGGACCGGTACTTTTCTCCGCCGCCGTCTGATTGTGCTGCCCTACTGAGAGGAGACGGCATGGCGACCGTGTGCAAGCTGTACCGGAACAGTCCGTTGGTGGTGCTGCCGAAGACGTGGACGCTGCTGACGTTCGAGACAGCGATCCGCAACGACTGCGGCATGATGCAGGATCTGTCGCTGATCGTGCCCCCGCACGACGGTGACTTCGTGTGGGCGCGGAACATCCGCTGGGAGCCGGTAGCGGTTCCGGCCGGTGACGCGCGGCCACGGCAGTTCATGGCCCGGTTCATCCGCGACCCGCACGGCATCCGTGACGACACCGGCGCCGCGGACCGGCTCGACTCTCCCGGCCGCGACTGGGACACCGTGATGTGGCCGTTCTACGGGCGGCATGGACAGGCAGTTGGTGTGGAGGTGTGGCACGACCATCACGGGCCAGCGGCTGTGGGGCATGCGCAGTTCGTCGGTCAGACCTGGGACTACTGACATGGCCTGGTACCCGGGCGCCGTGAAGATGGAGTTGCAGCCGGAGTCTGATGCGCAGCCCGCGATCCGGCCGACGCAGTTCATCGTGCACAGCATTGCGGCTCCGTGGGACGAGCAGCGGCTCTACGAGTACTGGAAGTCCAGCTCACTCGAATCCCACTTCGGTCTGGACTACGACGGGTCGTTGGGCCAGTACATCGGCACCGAGACCCGCGCCGACGCGAACGCGGGCGCGAACCGCAGGCCGGACGGCACCGGCGCGATCAGCTGCGAGACCGCCTCCAACACCAGCGCGTCCGACCCGTGGACAGCCCAGCAGATCGAGAAACTCATCCGGCTCGGCGTGTGGGCGCACCAACGGCACGAGATCCCGCTCCGCATCTGCCGCAGCTGGGCCGACCCCGGATACGGCTACCACAGCCTGTTCCCACAGTGGTCGACCAGCGGGACCGCGTGCCCCGGCAACGCCCGCATCGAGCAGTTCAAGAAGGTCGTGTTCCCAGGCATCGTCGCCCGCGCCACCGGCAAGACCACCCCACCCCAGGAGGCCGACGTGACACCCGCCCAGATCCAGGACGCCGTACTCGCCGCCCTCAAGTCCAAGGCGGGCAAGGACGCGGTGTACGACGCGGTCCTCAGGAACGACCGGATGCCCGCGCCGCTGACCAGCTCGACGCGGGACACCAACCCGACCTGGATGCTCGCCTCGATCCACACCGACACCAACAACCTGGTGCGCGCCACCAAGGCCGCCGTCGACGCGCACAAGCCTGTCGAGCTGACGGACACGCAGCTCGCGGCGCTCGGCGTCGCCGTGACCTCGGGGCTCGCGGACGCCGTCGCCTTGCGGGTGGCTGATCTGCTTGCCGAACGACTCGCTGAGTAGGAAGAGGAATCCCTCGTGACGATCTCGAAGTACTGGAAGGCCGTTGTCGCTGCGCTCGCCGCGGGTGCCGGCTCTCTGTCCGTTGCCGTCACGGACGACACCGTGACAGCCGCCGAGGGCTGGGCTGCGCTCATCGCGGTCCTGGCCGCGCTCGGCTTTACGTGGGCCGTCCCCAACCGGGAGACCGCCACCACTGTTGGAGAGGACACCACCGCATGAGCAGCCCCTTGGACGGACGTATCCGCAAGCTCGCCCGCGAGGAGGCAGCGAGCATGTTCGCGACTCCGGAGACGGCAACGGCGGCTGACTTCAACGTCGACCGCGTGGCCGAGCTGCAGCAGCAGATCACCGACCTGCACGAGCACCTCCACGTCGTTGCGACCACGATCGACCGGCTTGGCAAGCGGATCGACGCACTGGAGGCAGCAGCGGGACCAGTCAACGCCGACGCGCCGGGCGGTGCGCCGCGGCCCCGCGCTCGGCGGACGTCTCGCGAGGCATCGGCGCCTGAATAAGGAAGCGGCCAACACCCCCGGAATGATCTTCACTGTGGTGGTCATACCGTCCCGCGTGTGAAGACCCAGGTGTATCCCGCAGACAAGTTCGGGTGCGGCAGCTTCCGTATGCGGTGGCCTGGCGAAGCATGCGCTGCGGCTGGCCATGACGTGACCGTGGTCGCGCAGGATCGGCGCACGGTCCGCTTGGTCATGGAGGACGACCTTGTGAAGGACGTCCTCGTCGAGCCGGGTGTGGACGTGGTGGTGCTGCAGCGGGTCACGCACGCGTTCATGGCGCAGGCCGTGGGGGTGATGCGCACCAAGGGCGTCGCGGTGGTGGTGGATGTCGACGATGACCTGTCGTCGATCCACCCCAGCAATCCGGCGTGGGCGATGCACCATCCGGGGAACGAGGGGAAGCGGCTGGAGGGTAGTCGGCAGGTGCATCGGCATTCGTGGCGGAATCTGGCGGCGGCGTGTCGGGATGCGACGTTGGTGACGGTGTCGACGCCTGCGTTGTTGGATGTGTATGCGCGGCATGGGCGGGGTCATGTGCTGCCGAACTATCTGCCGGACTACTACTTCGGGATCGAGCGCGTCGACTCGGATGTGATCGGCTGGCCGGGGTCGTTCCACTCCCACCCCAACGATCCGG
>Ga0214471_10003287_pt1 | contig 12573 bp, 18 predicted proteins | sample RVTome_5_FD_207665 | JGI IMG/M metagenome (GOLD analysis project Ga0214471, IMG submission 207665) | Soil microbial communities from uranium-contaminated site in the Upper Colorado River Basin, Wyoming, United States - RVT142D155 | ecosystem: Environmental > Terrestrial > Soil > Contaminated >...
CATCATGCGGAAGCGCTCCGGCGTCATGTTGCGCCGGTTGCGCTCGTAGACCTCACGAGGGTACTTGGGGTTGGCCAGGGAGCTGCACCGGGAGACGAAGTAGTCGGGGTCGCCGTTCATGGCCCGCTTATAAACGTCCTGGTAGAGCCAGCCCCGGTTGTAAGGGGTGGTGGTGCCGAACACCTGCCCGCCCTTGTAGGACACCCGTCGGCAGATGGTCTCGTAGGCCAGGCGGCTATACAGGCCGATCTCGTCGGACCACGCTCCGGCGACGTGCGCGCCTTCCATGCTCTCCGGGTGGCTGGCGCTGCCCAGGAGTATTGTGCCCAGGTCGGTGTAGATAGCGGAGTCGGACTTGACGTAGATTGCTCCGGGATCGAAGGCCCGGAGGATCTGGAGCAAGGAAGGGCGGCCTTCGCTGGGCCGCATCAAGATGCGGTCCACCATGGACCAGGTTGGCTCGGTGACCAGCCACAGCTCGCCGGGCCTGGCCGCCATTTGAAGGGCGATTCTAACCATGCCCAGCACCGTCTTACCGGCGCCGGTGCCCCAGATGGCGAAGCAGAACGGGGCCTGGGCCTGAATCATTTCGTACTGAAACTGGTGAGGGCGCAGGGTCAGCCTACCCGAGCGTGATGAAGTCGTGGTTGTCATCGGAAGCTCCATACTTTGATATTTCTGTACTTCCATGATAAACCGAGGTTCCCCTGCCTAACCCCGGCGCCCCAGCCCAACCCCCCCGTGTGCTCAGTGCGGGGAGGGGGGTTAAAAAAGAGGGGAGGGGGTCGCACTGTGTGGCACATCGGGTGGGGGTGGCGGCGGGTTCAGCGCCGCTTGCGGCGCGGGGGGGCGGGGTAGGGAGCCCTGGCCTGGTGCAGGACGTGCTGGCCCTGGTGAGGGGGCAGGGTTAGCTTATCCGAAGGTAATGAAGTCGTGGTTGTCATCAGATTCTCCCTCTCCTGGGAACAAGATCTCGATTTCTCGGATGGGCTGCTGTTCGTGGTGGGCGTCCGGTTCGTAGCGGTCGATGAGGAACTTCAGCATCCCCTTGTCTCCTTCCAGAGCGATGTCAAAGGCGGTGTCTTTGAGCTGGGGTAGGCGCCGGTCCCGGGCCTTCTGCCAGCGCTCCTGGAACTTCTCATCTTCCTGCTCCCACACATAGGGTGTGGTGCGGTCCACGCCGGCATGTTCGGCGGCGGTGGTGACGGTCAGTCCCCGCTCGATGGCCTCCAGGAAGAGCTGCTTCTTGGTGGGTGTCTGGCGTTTGGGCATCGATCATTTCAGCAGGTGGGCGATCAGCTCCAGGTCGTCCTGGTCAGAATGCCCGTTCAGGGCTGCTGTAGCGCTTCTCTGGGCGGGTTGGGCTGCAGGGTCGGGGGGAAATCCACCTGACTGGCGGAAATGCGGCTCGTTGCCCCAGGCCACGTCGGGCAAGCCCCGGTCCCGGCGCACCTCATTGATGGTGAGCACACCCCGGTCCAGGTAGTCATCCTCACGTCTGATGCGGACCGACTCATCCTCCCCCAGGGCTTGAATGTCGCTGAAGTCGAAGGCTACCTCCAGGCCGGGGTAACCCAGCTTGGGCAGCAGGCTGCGGTTCATTCGGTCCGACACCCGCCGGGTCTGGGGCATGATGGTGTTGCGCCAGTACTGGCGCTCCAGGGCCTCCATGTTGGCCAGGGTGGCGAACTGGAGATCCGCCATCATGGTTAATGGGACGCCGGTGACCCGGCTGGCGTCGGCCAGGGTCCACTTGAGGGAGTCCAGGTACTCCAGGTCCCGGTTGGAGAAGGCCAGGCTTTTGACGTCTTTGATGGCGGTGGCGATGGCCGGGCGGTGGGCGTTGTCGGGGCCGGAGAAACGCTTCTCCCACCTCTGGTAGAACTCCTCCACCTGCTGCTGGGTCAGGTCCTGCTCGCCGATCATCAAATAGTCCGGGATGGCGCCGTTGCGGAAGGTGTTGCGGTTGTACCGGGTGGCGTCGAGGGACAGGTCGAGGGACAGGCGCAGCGGGGCGATGGGCGCCAGGCCGGAGCGCTCCTCCAGGGGGTTGAACATCCGGAAATACTCCACCTCCTGGGGTAGGTAGGCGACGCGCCCTTGGGGGCCGTCGTAGACGTACCCGCGGATGTAGGGACCGTTGCGTCCCTGGCCTGGGATAACCCACATCCGGTCGGGCCTGGCCCACCACAATTCCCGGCGCTGGCCGTCCTCGGACGTCTCAAGGGTCCAGAACGCCTTGCCCCAGAGCAGCAGCGATGTTTCGGTGGCGTAGCGGAGCTCCGAGGCGGTAAACCAGGGGTTGGGCTGCTCCAGCATCAGGCGCAGCGGATGGGTGGGCTCCAGCTCCTGGCGGTCGCCGGAGCGCTGAGTGCGGTAGGCGCGCCAGGGGACCTGGGACATGGAGGTGGCCCGGATATTGATGGCCGTGTAGGCCGGGACCGACTTGGCCAGGTAGTCGCCGTAGTTGGCAGGGGTCCACTCCTGGCCGATGCCCTGGGTCTCGTGATGGGGGTAGACATGAGTCTGGGCGGCGCGGGAGCTGGCGGTGAGCCAGCGCCAGCCACGGGCCAGGAATTTGCCGAGAAGATGGATTCCGGCTTGCGCCGGAATGACGGTCAGTTTCATGGTTTACACCTTCCGGAAGGGTTCCAGCAGGAGTCGGACGTCGGTGTCGACGTCGGCGTCCACATAGAAGGGCTCATAGGCTGGGGCGCGGGACCAGACGCGGGCGGCGGTGATCAGGGCGGCGCGCTCCACGGCTGCGGGTATTCTGAGGATGTAGACCTGGGTGTCGTCGGCGTGGGTGGCGGCGGTGGTGCCGTTCAGCCCCCGGACTACGGTCAAGGTGTTGCTGCTGATGTCGGTGATCAGCATTTGCTCGTCTTCTTGCATGATGGTTTGGCCGATGGCGAAGTCGGTGCCGTCATCAACGTCCAGGCCGGTCTCGGTGGCGTCCATGGCTTCGGCGGCCAGTGAGCCGCTGAGCTCCTTGAATTCCCGGTAGCCCCAGACCCCGGCGATCTCCAGGACGCGCTGGCCGGGCGGAAACCCTTTCTGCTTGTCGCCGTCGCTGAGCTGGCTGGCCCGGACGCTGGTGTAGGGCTGGCCCCAATGCTGGGTGGGCGCGGCGTTGTGGGGCAGCAGCTGGTAGTCGGCGCTGGCCCAGGTGTTCTCGAACGCGGCGTCCTGATTCTCGTCGTCCTTCAGGGTGGTGACGCTGATCAGGTCCGGGACCAGGATCTCTTGCTCGCCCTGGGCCAGGTCGAAATAGAGGGTCTGCACCCGGGGGTAGAAATGCCGGTCGCAGTAGCCGTCGATCCAGTCGGAGACGCTGGCCAGCAGCTCCCACAGCTCGTCGTCGAGGCTGGCGTCGCCGGCCGGGTCGTTGAGGCTGGCGCGGTCTTTCAGCTTGGTCAGGTCTCCGTAGAGGGTTCTATATGCTTCGCGGGTCATCAATTCTCCTCGGTGAACTCGATGATGAAGATGTAGCTGGCGCTGGGGGCGGCGCGCCAGCGACCGTAGAGTGCTTCGTCCAGGCGACCGCGGGGGCCGGCGCTTTTGGCCCAGGTCCTAGTGGCGTCCTCGCCGCTGATGGGGATGTGCAGGATGTCAATCAGCTTGGTGGCGTCGGCCCGCTCGGTGTGCTGAGCGGGGTTCAGGATCTGCATCTCGATGGCGCTGATGTCCAGGCTGCGGCCGGATGAGGCTCCCAGGTGTGGGTCGATGGTGATGCGCAGGTCGGCGTAGTCGTCGATGCCGGCGGCTTCAGCAGAGGTAAGGTCCCAGGTAATGGTGGCCCACTCGTCCAGGTCGGACATGGTGATCTGTTTTGAGGCGATGGTGGCCCCGGTGGAATCCTTCTTCAGGACTATGGTGAACTCCGGCGCCGAGAAGCTGTCGGTGATCTGGGCTCGGACTCGGATAGTGTGCCCGGTGTCGTGGCCCGGGTCGGTGATGTTCTCTATTCCCAGCTCCAGGTCGCCGGAGGCGCTGCTAGCGGCGCTCCAGTAAGTAGCGGCGTCGTCGGGTCCGTCGCCATCGCCCCGGTTGGCGCCGAAGCCCTCGTCCAGCTCGTCGTGGGCGTCGGCGTCGGCGTCTCCCGCGCCCTCGGTCCAGGTCCCCTTGGCGACGGTGGAGTTGGGCAGGGAATACTGAACGCTGGTGGTCACCCCGGGATTGGGCGGGGTCTGCCCGTAAAACACCTCCAGGAAGGCCGCGGCGGCGGCCCCGTCTTCGTCCAGGGCTTTGAGCCGGATCAGGCGCAGGCGGCGCCGGGTGCTGGGCTCCAGAATGGCGAAAGGGTTGGCGTTGGCGCCGGGGTCAGTGGAGAAGACGATGAACGTCTCGGAGGGCGCCGGGCTGTTGGGTGACACTGGCGTGGTGGCCTCGTCCGGCGGAACCGCGCGGGGGCGCACGCCGGGGACGTAGTCGATGCGGATGCGGCGTTCGGGACGTCGGGGCATTACCAGCCTCCCTTGCAGGTGTCCACCACTACCCGGAAGGTGGGAAAGAAATAAAAGAGGGTCTGGAGCGCGACTATCAGGAAGGCCGCGGCGACGGCCAGCCAGCTTTTCCTGGGCTTGATGCTGGGGGCCTGCCGGATGCGTATCCTCATGAGATGATTACCCCCTGGGAGTGAACGAAGCCCGCCGGAGGAGCGCCCAGGTCCGCCGCCTCAAAGTCGTCGATCGCCATGCCGGTGTCGTTGGACACCAGACCGGCTTGCAGATTGCCGGTTATAGCGGTGTCCGTGCGGACCGCCACCTGGGAGCCGTTTTTCCAGAACTCAATACTGGAGCCGTCGCAGCGGACCTCGTAGACCTCGCCGGAGACGAAGGAGTCGGTGATGTTGGCCCCCAACTGGGTGTAGGAACCGGCGACCCGCTTGTAAAGCTGCACCGGCCCGCCGGCCCCGGTTTGTTTAAGAGCGGCGTAGTAAGTCAGCGTGCCGCTAGCCACCTTCCTGGCCATCGGCCCGGTCCAGTTGCCGGGAGTGTTGATAATTGCCGCCTTGGAATAGTGGTCATCGCCGGACAGGCTGGTCCCGGAGTAGCGACTGACTGCCTCGCTAGTGGTGACGTCCCACATATTGCTGAGTATGTCGGCGTCACCATTATCGTCCGTCCAGTTGGCCCCCAGCTCGCCGTCGGCCCGGTTGAAGTTGTCGGTGAGGGTAGTGCTGGGGGGCCGCGCCCCGTCCTGCCGGTGCTCCGTTGGGACCAGCTTATCCAGGTCAGCAGCCGTGGGCAGCCGGCCGAACAGCTTGAGGGCATCGTAGCCGGTCCAGCGCTGGAGCGCCTTCAGAGGTACACCGTTCGCCTTGTTGCGCCGGTAGTCGGCCCAGCGGATGTCCAGGGTGGCCTGGAAGGCCGGGATCACCGGTGAATGGTCATCATGAGCGATGCTGCCAAAGCCCCCCAGGTAGAGGTCCATGCCGGCGCGCCGAGAGGTACGCAAACGGCCAGCCATGACCGTGTGACTTAGAATCTCAGCCAGGCTAGCGTCAGGCAACCGGTCCCGGGGAATCTCCAGGCGGTCGGCCAATGCGTCACGCTGGGCGACCCCCATCCGGGCCAGCGGGTCAGACCCCAGGTCCACAAAATCGACTGTTGGTGGAACTACGTACGTGAACAGCCCGAAGCCCTGAGGAGTCCCGCCCTGGAGGGACATCTGAGGCAGGGAGCGCAGGTCGAGGACGCCCAGGGCGTTGCCGCCGGGAGCGCGCCACCAGCTCGAACCAGGCACATCGGTGTGCCACTGCCAGGGGGAGAGATAGACGTGAGGCATTAGGTCTTCCTCCCCCGCAAGGAAATTGTCACTCTCTGGACCGTGGTGATTGAGTCCACGTTAAAGGCCAGGATGTCACCGGCGGCCACCGCCGTGGTCCAGGTAGTGAGCGTGAGGTCCTGGTTCTTCTGGACACTCGCCAGGGTGGGCAACTCCGTTCCGGCGATGGTGTCGGCGACGGTGGGGGGGAAATTAGCGTAGGTGTCCTTCCAAACATCGACCACGATGCTGCCGCTCTGGTCGGCCAGGATGGTCCAGCCAGTGATGGTCATGGCGAAGGGGATTTCCAGGTGGCCCTTCTCGCCGGTGGTGATGGCGGACCCGCCGCCGTCGATGATGAAGTTGATAGCCACGGAGTCATCTTCGAAGGCCACCCCGCCGGCGCCGTCGGCCCTGGCGACCTGGCCGTCGGTGGCCGCGTCGCTGGCCAGGTCCTGGACCGCCAGCTCGTCGGCTCCGGCGTCGGCGTGACGGGCGGCGTGGTCCTCGTCGTGGCCGCCTTCGGTGGTGGTGAAGGTGATCGGGCTGGTGGAGGTGCACCGCTTCAGCAGGCTGGCGGTGGTGTCGGACCAGAGATCTCCGACCTGGAGGCGGCTGTCGGCGTTGTCCGGAGCGGTGGCCTGGCGGTAGTAATGGTGTTCCTCGGGCGGCACGTGGGCCGGGGTGTGGTGGTGGATGGTCAAGCTACCTCCGCTTGGAGGCAGCCATTAACGCGCCGTGGATCAGGCCGAACAGGCGGCGCTTTCTCATGGAGAATTTCACGTCGAAGTCGGCGCCGCAGCTGGCGCACTTGACGGTGAACACCTTTCCTGGCGCCGGGCGGTCCCGGGGGTCGGTGAACAGGTTGGGAGTGGGGTATTTGGTCTGGCAGTGGGGGCAGTCGACGTACAGCATCACTTGAGCTTCCAGGCCACCAGGTAGCTGTTGGCCAGGACCTTGGTGTCGCTCACCTCGGCGGTGTTCTGGGCGAACTGCAGCTGCACCGTGCCGGGGGTAGAGCTGGCGACGATGAGGCCGTCTATCGCGAGGTGCTGGTTCACGCCGGCCCCTGGATGGGTGTAGGTTAGAAGTTCGCTTAGCAGGGTGCCGGGGCTGGCGTGGTTCAAGTCGGTCCACTTCATGGTGCAGCTGTCGGGCACGGTCCAGCCGAACTTGATGTCGGGGGTGGCTCCGCTGATCTGGAGGATGAAGAGGAAGAATCCCCAGACCTCATTGGCCCCCACCTCCAGCTTCAGGTCGTCGCAGTCCTCCAGGACGTCGCTGTTGTTGACCGTCTGGTCGGCAGCCTTGAGGGCGACGCGGGTCTCGTCGGCTGGGTGCTCGTGTTTAAGGCTCATGCCTTCACCGCGTAGAAGTCCACGCCCTCGGCGTCGGTGTCCACATCTAGGTAGACATCGGCCAGGTCCAGGGCGTTGCGGGCCTGGATGGTTATCGACTCCCCGGCGTCCAGGCCGTCGTTGGTGTCGCTGTCCACGTCGGAGCCGCCGACGTAGACCTGGCCGGTGTTGGCCTGCTTGGCGATGATCAGCACGGAGTAGACCCTCTGGCTGGCGGCCAGGGCCTCGGCGGTTCCGGCCGTGGTGACCGTCTTCTCTCCGGAGAGCAGGACTGGGCTGTTGGAGTTGGCCAAATTGACCCCCCTCTAGCTCCCCCCTTGGCAAGGGGGGAGTGGGTTAAGCGTCTTCCAGGGGTACGGCGTGGACCAGGACCACGCCCACGTAGGCGGCGGCGGCGGCGGCCAGAATCTTGCCGGTGATGAACCCGTTGGTCCCGCCGGACTTGTTCCAGACCTTGGGCTTCTCGTCGCCGTTGGTTCCGCTGTCGGCGAGGATCTGGGAGCTGACAATGGCCCCTTCGGTGGCGCCGGAGCCGATGGCGATCCCGTCAAAAATGGTGTCGCCGGTGGCGGTGGCGGAGCTGCCGACGTCGATGTCCAGGACCGCGCTGGCGGTGGCGCCCTTGGTCTTCAGGTAGTGCACCGCCTCGACGATGGCCAGGTCCTTGCCGGTGGGGTTCTCGACGGCGAAGGCGAAGGCGTTCTGGGCGCCGCCCTCTCCCTCGATGCGGAACCAGAAATCGGGCGTCTGCTTGGCGCCGGTGGGGGCCGGGCTGAGCATGCGCTGCAGGTTCTCTACGGCGGACTCACCGGCTTTGAGCTCGAAAAACAGGTCGGGCATTGGGCTACTCCTTGGGCTGGACTAGGCGGCGCCTAGGCGACGCCGGTGATGTCGTACTGCAGGGCGGTGTGGGTGGCGGAGGACCGGGTTCCCGACCGCTCCATGAAGGCCATGCGGAAGGATATGACCATGATGTTCTGGCGCTTCTGGACGTCCCGGACGGTCTCGATGGTCATCTCGCGGCGGAAGCCCTTGCGCCACTGGTTTCGGTTGACGATCAATAAGCGTCCGGTGTCGGTCCCGTTCCCGGCGTCGGTGACCTTGCCGTCGGTGTCGGCCAGGAGCATCTCCTCCGAGACCAGGACCGGGATGCCCTCGACGCTGGCGAGCTCGCCGGTGCGGATGGTGGCCTGGGGGCCGTACTTGTCCAGGGTGCGGAGGTTGCTGATGGACTGGGAGCGCAGGAAGGTGTTGATGTCGGTGATGAAGGCGCACTCGCTGGGGCGGACGCCGTACTTGCCCAGCTTGGCCCGCACCTCGTTGAACATGTCGTCGGAGACCGCGGCGTTGTGGTCGTTGGCCTGGCCGGTGTTGTCGACCAGGGGGAGATGGAGCAGGCCGTCGAAGCCCAGGAGCCACTGGGCCTTGCCAGCGTCGGTGGCGGCGATGGTGGCGCCGTCGGCGTTGATGTTGTTGGTCAGGGTGGTGTCGGCGTTGAGGACCAGGTCATCCATAACCTCGCGGCCATTGCGGGTCAGGGACCGGCGGACCTCTTCCATCATGGCGATAACGGCGTCCTCATCCAGCGTCAAGCTCCAGGGCACCTCGGCTACGATCTCGTAAGCCGTCAGGGTCTGCTTGGCGGTGGCGGGGGTGGTGGACTTGGTCGCCACATTCTCCGTGCCTGGATACCAGTTCACATCGCCGAGCTGGAGGGGGATGTCGAAGGGGTTGGTAGGCATGTTGACCATGGGGAACAGGCTGGCGACCACGGTTTGCAGGTTAACGTCCATCCACAGCTGGCGGGCCTCTTCGGTGGGCACCAGCTCATCGCCAGCGCCCGCGGTGGTGGAGTCGAGGGCGGCGGTGAGGCGTTCCTGCCACCGCTCCAGGTTCTGGTAATTGAGGCCCTGGGGCGTGCGCATCTGGGCGTTGAGGAGGCTGCGGACTACGGCCAGGTCGAGGGCGTCCATGCCCTGGTAAGGGCCGGAGATAACCCTGGGCCGGTCGTTGCTGGGGTGGTGGAGGCTGGCCCGGCGCAGGTCGCGACTGGCCGCCAGGACCTCGCGGACATCGATGGCCATGCGGGTGTACTCCTCCTGCAGTGGCTGGATGCCGGCCTGGACCTTGGCCTGGATGGTCTCCTGGATCTGGGCGACGACCTGGTTGATGTCTTCCTGGGTCTCGATGGTTCCTGCTGGCATGGTTAGGAGCTCCTCAGAAGTTGATGGATGTTGGTGAGTTGGCGGATCAGCTGCCCCTTCGGCAAGCTCAGGGGGGAGTGGGAAAGAGCCTGCCCTGACCCTTCGGCGTTGCTCAGGGCATGGCTTGCCGAAGGGTGGGCCTGGTAGCCGGTGGCGGCCACCAGGTGGGAAAGCTGCTGGGTCATGGCGTAGTCGGGTAGAGCCGACGTGGGCTTCAGGGCGCCGGGGTCGGCGGGGATCGGGACTATCGAGACCTCCACCAGCTCCTGTTTCCGGGAGTGGATGCCGGTGGGGAAGAAATGTCCTTCCTCGAAGAGAAAGTCGAAGTCCAGGGTGAGGAAGCCGACGCTGGTGGCGATCAAAAAGCCGTCCTGGACCAGGCGGTCGATGTCGCGGGCGCGCTCGTGGCTGGCGAACTCGACGTCGCCCAGCATCTGGTCATTGACGATGCCGATGGTGTGGGCCCTGCCGACGGGGAGCTGGCGGTCCTGGTGGGCGAAGAGGATGACCGGGTTGGCGCGGAAGTTGGTCAGGTCCCAGCCGTCCATGTCGGTGGTGAAGCCGTTGCGGTCGGGTCCTGGCCCGGATCGGAACACCATTCTGGTGAGGTCGCCCATGGGGTTAATGATAGGGCGGTGTCCCCGGTTCCGGTTAGGGTGCTGGCGCCTTAGAGTGTTTGCTTCCCAAGCAAAAAGTCGTGGGTTCGAATCCCATCGCCCGCTCCGGTTAGGGCGTTTGTCAGCTATGCGGCCGTAGCTGCTGGCTGGTATAATGCAAGGGTGGGCCCGGCGGTTCGCCGTCGGTTGCCACGGGGACTTAGACACCTCCATGTGCCTCTGACCCCCGCCGGGCCTCTCCTTTTTCCGCCTCCCGCTCCTTTTTGACCCCTTAACCATTAGTCAAGAACTCATTTTGGGGGCAATTTCCCGCTGATTTGCCGAATTGGGGGTAGAGCCGCTTGACAGAGGTTTTTCTCGTGGTTTAGACTCGTGTCGTCTAAGTCCACGTGGAGGAAAACCGAAATGGCGGGAAAAGCCCGAATTCCCCGTCGCAGGCGACGTTTGCCTGCGCTAGAGCCTTTTACCCCCTCCCCCCCGACGCCCCCCCTCCCCCTTGGTGGTGTTGGTTGTGGTGGTGATGTGTGTGATTTAAACCACACACACTCAACCATCAACACAGCCACAACCACAACGGACTCCCCATGCGATTTTCGAGGCATGGAGCGGTTCACGGTCAACGGGCCGCTGCTCTGCTGCCTGAGCGACACCGATCACCTGCTGACGCCCGAGCATATCGCCGGACTGGCCGACTATTTGCTGCGGTCCTGGGGTCTGGTGGGCGCGCGGCGTCTGATCGCTCGCTATGGGGTGGAGGATGTGGCGGCCCTGGTGTTGGAGATCGACGAGGGCCTGAAGTCCGACGGCCAGGTGATCCGGAACCCGGCTGGCCTGCTGGTGTGGTCGCTGAGGGCCCTGGATGAAAGCCGGATGAGGTGAGTCAGATGGTCAGGTGCGGCATCTGCTGGGAAATGTTCTGTGGGCGTGATTTGTCGGATGACGGGTTGTGCGTGACGTGCTACGACGCTCAGGTTGACCTGGAGGAAAACCGGGGCAAGCGGGTGTGGCGGTTAGCCCGGAGCCGGGAGTACCGGCAGGCCAAGAAGGAGCGGCTGGCGGCCCTGCATGAAAGCCGGCAGATGTGAGAGTTTTGTCCGTTCCTGGAGAGGTGATTGAGAGGTTGGGGGAGTAGGGTGGTGATGGACGGTGGCTATGCGAACTTCCGAAGCAGTAAACCGGTACCTGGGGGAGTGTGCGGCCCGGGGGCTGGCCCGTAGCACGGTGGCCCAGTACTCCTGGGCGCTGCGCCGGTTAAACGCCCAGTGCGCCCGGCTGCCGAAGCGGGGGCGCGATCTGCTGCCGGTGATGGCTGACCTGGCGCTGAGCCTGGAGAGCCGGAGGGACCTGCTGAAATGCCTGCGGGCGTTCTTCGGGTGGTGCGGTCGGCGGTACCGGTGGCCGGACCCGGTGGGGGAGCTGGACCCGCTGCCGAAGCGGAAGCGGCTGCCCCGGGTGTTGACGGAGCTGGAGGTGGACCAGGTGCTGGGGGCTGCCCTGAACCGGCGGGACCGCGCGCTGGTTTTACTGGTGCTGGACACCGGGATCCGGGTCGGGGAGTTGGCTGGTCTTCGGTGGGGGGACGTGGGGCCCGACTACCTGGTAGTGAGGGGAAAGACTGGGGACCGGCGGGTGCCGTTGAGCGCCGAGGTAAAGCGGGAGCTCCTGGGCCTGGGGGAGGGGGCGCACGTGTGGACCGGGAGGCGGGGACCGCTGACCCGGAGCGGGGTAATGCTGGCCTACCGGCGGCTGTTTGCCCGGGCCGGGCTTAGCGGGACCAAGCTGGGGCCGCATACCCTGAGGCACACCTTCGCGACCTGGTACATCCGGGGTGGGGGGGGCCTGGCGCAGCTGCAGGGGATACTGGGGCACAGCTCGGTGGCCACCACCATGATCTACGTGACGCTGGCCGGCCGGGACCTGGCGGCGGACCACGCCCGGTATTCCCCGGTGCGTACGTTGGGGCTGATTAGTTCAGGTTGAGGAGGTTGGTATGTTTGATCCGGGTGAAGCGCCGGAGAGCTGGTTTGTTGATCGATTGCTGGACCGTCCGTTGATTTTGGCTACGTCGGTGATTGGCGCGCTGATGCTGCACGCGTGTTTGGATCTGGTGGCCAAGGATCCTGGTCTGACGGGCCAGATGGCGGGGATATTGCATGGGTTTATGGGAGCTATGGAGGCGAAATTCGAGGCGATGGGCCTGGAGCCTCCGCCGGGTGGTTGGCGCCGTGCGAGAGATTTTGAGGAGGGTCGGTGGTGAAGCTGGTGTTGAAGGTGTACGACCGGATCAACCGGCATAAGGACCTGAGGCTGGTCCGGTGGTCCGTGCTGGGGGAGTTTCACCTGGTCCGGGTTAGGCTGGCGCCGGATGCGATTTGTGGCGTCAAGCCTGGGCGGATTCCCCACCGGTACATCCGTGGCGAGGACGGTCCGGCGGAGGTGTGCGAAGCGTGCTGGGCTGGCTTTACGGCAGGTGGTCTGGTGGAACAGAGGGAGTTGTGGTGATGTGGTGTGAGGGTTATCGATGCACGGAGAGGGCGAGTCATCAGGGCGTGGCGTTTGTGGGCGGGGGTGTGGGCGCCTTTGTCGTCAGGTACTTGTGTGCTCGGTGTATGCGGCTTATGCGTG
>Ga0214471_10003288_pt1 | contig 12570 bp, 9 predicted proteins | sample RVTome_5_FD_207665 | JGI IMG/M metagenome (GOLD analysis project Ga0214471, IMG submission 207665) | Soil microbial communities from uranium-contaminated site in the Upper Colorado River Basin, Wyoming, United States - RVT142D155 | ecosystem: Environmental > Terrestrial > Soil > Contaminated >...
GACGATCTCGTCGAGGAGCGACGACCCTTCGACGACCTGCGCCTCCGCCTGCCTGCCCTTTTCCTTTTCTGTCGCCATCGATGGCCTCCTATTCCTCGATCCCGACTTCTTTAAGCAACTGCTTCCTCGCCGTTTCGTCTTTCACGAGCTCCTGGATCTTCTTCCGGAACTCGGGAACGTTCGACATCGGGCTCTTGAGAGACTTGACGGCCTCGCGAAGCTCGAGGAGCTTCTTGAGCTCGGGTACCTGCCCGGCCAACGCTTCGGGGCCGAAATCCTTCATCGATGCGATGTTGAGCTTGACGCTCAGTTCGTCGCCTTCCTTCCCGGACAACCGGTTGGGCACGTTGATGTTGAGGCCGAGTTTCTGGGCCTTCAGGACGTCGTCGAAGTTGTCCTTGTCGATGTTTACCGGCTCCCTCTTTTCCAGCGGCCGATCGTCGGGGGCTCCCGTGAAATCGCCCATCACCAGTAGCTTGAGCGGAAGCTCGACGTCCTCTTTCGCGTCCCCTGTGGCCGGGCGGTACGTGATGTTGACCCGTTCCCGCGGAGCAACCGTTCCTTCCTTCGCCATACGAACCTCCTTCAGCATGAGTTATCCGTTGCACGGGAATCCCGAACCTGCGCCGCCTCCTTTCGTCAATGGTTTATCGGCGTCTTATTCACCTCCGAGGGACATCGCCGCGGAAACGTCCACTCTTGCGATCCGTCCCTGTATTTCTGCGACCTTCTCCTCCGGAACGAAACCCGCGTTGGCACGAAACCCTTCCCAGGCGACCTTCAGCCCTTTCAATGCAAGCTCCGGGTCATACTCCTCCAGGTGGAAGAAGTCGATCTCCTTCAGGATCTCCTCGATGTGAGGCAATGCATGGCGCGCACCGGGCGTCTCGATGAGGAGACGGCAGAGGGCGACCCTCCAGTGGAACGCCTCTTTCCGGGAGCCGCCGGCGCGCAGCCCCTGCTGCATGCTTCGGACCGCCTCCGCGGTCCGGCCCTCCGCGATCAACTCGCGGGCATGGCGGACCCCCTTGGCGGCCGGGTCCGCGGCAGCTCCTGCGCTCCTCTCCCCCGCTCCTCCGGCGCCCGTCGACAGCCCCTTGAGCCATTCACGGGTGTCGTCCGCGGCGAACGGCGTTCCGTCGGAGAATTTCAGATCCTCCAGGCCGGGGAGACGCCGAAGGAAAAGGGCTGTCTCCCCGCGGACCGCCTCGGCGGCGGCTTCGTACCCGTCCCCCATGCGGACCAGCGCCTCGGAGGTCCAGAAGTTCAGGTCGAGCCAGAGGATATTCTCCGCGAGATTCTGTTCGGCGGCCCTCACGAGGGACTCGTCCTGCCCTTCCCCGAGGAGCCCGCGAAGGGAATCGGCCGAATAGGGCGGAGGGATGATCGTCCTCCCGCCCTCGGAAGGCGGGAGGGATTCCATCGCGCTCCACGCCGCCATCCGGGCGAGGCGGAAAGTCGTCGGGTTCGACAGGCTCTCTTCGCGGATGTAATCGGCCACGCGCGCGACGTCTCCCAGCGCCCTCTCGAGAACCGCATACGCCGTTTCGGGGGAGGTGATCTCGGCGGGTCCCTCCTCCACGCGCGGAGCGGACGGTTCCGCGCTAAGCGTCCCGAGGCTGCCTGCCGGGGGTCGCGGCTCCGCGGAGGCCGGCTTCGGTTCGGGTGCCTTCGGTTCCGGCAAAGGAGCGATCGCCTCGAGAGAGCCGGCGAAATCGAGGAGCGGCCGGATCGACGGCGCGTCCTCGAGGTACTCCGCAAGGAGCTGGTCGACCCTCTGGAGGTTCTCGTTCAGCGCGTTGATCCGCTCCTCGGCGAAGGGGCCTCTCGGAAGCTGTTCGAGGAAACTCTCGGCCTTCTCTGCCCACCACTGGATCGCAGCGACGCGTCCGCGCATGCGCGCTTTCGTCGGGAAGAGGGCGTCCCAGTGGCCCTCGACGAGATCCCGGTAGATCCTGCTGCCGATCTCGACCCCCTCGAAATTTTTCGTCTGGATGAGGGCGATGGCGAGATAGGAGGCGACGAGGAGATCCTTCGACTTCTGCGAAAGAATGTCGGAGGAAAGCTTGACGACCTTGTCCCAGTCCACCGCTCCCGATGCGCTCGGGGAGGAGAACTTGTCGACCTCCGCGACCAGTTCCTCATACAGCGGATCGTACCGGACGTCGTCTCCCGCCGGCTGTTCGGGCCGGATCGGCTGCTTTCCGAGCTCCGCGAGATCCATCAGTTCGCTCCCCGTTTCATCGGTCGGTCATCCCCGCCGTCACGTTCCAGATATCCGCGAAATCGGGCGTCGACAACCGCTTCCGGAAGACGCCGAGGTAGGCCTTGGAGATCGTGCCGCCGAAAAAGACGGCGTTCGGCGCTTCCGCGTCGTCCCGCCGCAGGAGCGATTGCCAACCGACGGCCGCCGGAAACAACTCCCTCCCGGATTCACCATTGAGACGGATGAACCGGGACGCCTCTCCCGGACCCGTGGTATCCCCGCCGGCATGATCCAATGCGACAACCTCGCGATCCCTCCGTAAGGAAAAGTCCGTCCACTCCGGAGCGGGAGGGTGAAGTCCCCGGATCGCGGACTCGAGCCGCCCGATCTCCTCGTATCGCTGCGCTCCGAGGTATTCGATCCTCTCCCAGACCGGCAGGCAGGCGTACGGAAGCAGGTCCCAATGCCCTTCCCAGTCCCGGAGCGATCCCGTCCCGAGGACGAGCAGCGGGTACGGCCGGCCGAGACGGTCGACGCTGTCCCGGACGACGCCGCAGACGAGGGCTTCCGGACCGAATCCTTTCGACCAGAACCTCCAGGACGCCGCATCCGCCATCCCCTTCTTCTTTCCCTCGATCCCCGCGTATCCCTTGTCGACCCAGTCGGCGATCCCCTCCAGCAACGGGGTCGTGCTGCCCAGGCGGATGAAATCCTTCGCCGCCGGATGCTTCCCGAAAGCGGCGAACCTCCAGCCCTCGGGGGCGATTAAGTGTTGCATCTCATAAATACGGCGTCGCACCGAGAGCGTCGATGCGCCGCGCCGGCAAGGCGCGCGACTGAGGATGGCGGGGGACACTCCTGGTTTTCTCGGCGAATAAACAAGGAGTGTCCCCCCTCAGCGCAAGGAGCGCAACGCAGCAGGAGCGGATGCAGCGGCGCTCGAATGCAGCCGTATTTATGAGATGCAGCACTAAGGCGCCCAGCACGCGGCGATGCTTCGCGGGGCGGTTCCCGGGGCGGCCCTCGCGGCTCCGGCCACCACCGCTTTCTCCCCGCTGAACCGGAAGCTCACCCGGATGTACTTGATCCCCATCTGCTCCAGCGCGGCCCTCTCCGCCGGGAACTGCCCCGACGTGAACGTGTGCTGTCCGCCGGGGAAGTCCTGGAGGAACGCCGGGAACCCCAGTTCCCCCTGGTAGGTTTTCTTCAATACCAGATTTCCCACGCTGATCTGCAACCCCACGTCTGTGCACGCATCGGGGGACCAGTTGAACACCTTGGTCACCGGGTAGTTGAGGTTGACGAGCGTCTGGGACCCGGTCGCGCACTGCAGCTCGAGGCGCGTTCCGTGCGGCTTGACGCGCGCATCCTGGTTCGCGTCCGTCGGAAGTCCCTTGATGGAGACTCCGGACGGTCCGGATTTCCCGCCTCCCGCCGCGGAGGCGACCGCCACCGACGCACCCTTCGAGAGGAACTGGTAGAACCCGGGGACGAACGGGATCTTCGCCCCGAGGGCGTCCTTCCCCGCGTACCCCTTCAGCGTGCGGGTCAGGAACGGCGCGCCGGGGCCCTTGACGAATTTCCAGACCAGACCTTCCGGCCCGAGCAGGAGCTGCGCGGCCTGGTGGCCGGTCGCCCCCTGGGATTCGGCCAGAACCGTCTGCTCCCACGTCGTCTGCATCTGGCAGCCGGCTTCGTTGCGGACGTACGTCCACAGGAAATCGAACGGACCGGTGATCAGCTTCGACACGATGTCGTCCGCCGGACGGTTCCCTCCCACGGCCGCCTTGAGACGCCCCGCCGCCGCCAGGCCGGCGAAGAAGGGGGATTTCCCGGCGGAAGGATCCTCCCCGTACGTCTGCGCCGCGAGCTGGAACGCCTGCGCCCGCGAGGCGCTCGCCTGCGCAACGGCTGCGAGCGACGCCGTGTATTCCTGATACGTCTTCTGGGCGGCCAGCGCACCCGAGCTTCCTTCCGTCCCCTTCCCGAACGTCCGCTCGATCCTCGCCAGCAGTTTCTTCCCGCTTTCGCTCGCCTTCGCGGCCACCCCCGACGCCTGCGCCTGGGAACGGATCGCCTGGAGCTGGTACGCCTGCTGGAACCAGGCGGGTAGATTCTCCTCCTCCCCGAGGAATTCAAGTTCCGACGAAAGCCTCGCGACAAACGCCTGGTGCGGCCCCTGGTCGGTCGCCGCGCGCGCGGTGACCCCCTGCCACTCCTTCTGGCCCTTCAGCGTCTCGGTTCCCCGCTGGAAACCGGCGGCGAACTGTCCCCACGCCGACAGGCACGCCTGCGGGTACCACTTCCCGAGCGCCGCCTTCTGCCCGGCCATGGCGACGGGATCCGCCATCGACGACTCGATCTCCCCGACGAACGAATCGACCTGATCCTTCCCCATCTTCGTGAAGGCGGGCGAGATCGGCCGCTCTCCCGAGATCGCCAGGGAACCGGACCAGAACTCCTTCAGCGACACCGGCGGGGAACCGCTCTGCTTCTCGGCCCAGACGACGAGCCACTGGAAGTCCGACCCGCGGGACGCGAGGACGTGCCGGAGCCACCCTTGAAGGATCCCGACCTCCTGGTTGATGTCGGAGGTGTCCGCCCTCCATGCCAGGTAGAAGAAGTAGAGGGAACCGAACTTCTTCCGGATGTCCGGGCCGAGGTCCTGCCCGCCGGAAGAGAGAATCGCGAGATACGCCGGCTGCGGCAATTTGCTGATCGTCTCCAGTCCCTGCCCCGTGAGGCGGGCTTTCAGCAGGTTGATCCGGCGGACGAGGTGATCCACGTATTGCGACGCCGCCGCATCCGGCGTGGAGGCCGACACCGAGGACATCTCCCCCGCCAGCTTCCTGTCGAACGAGGTGAGAAACCCTTCACGGAACTGCCTGCAATACTTCGCCTTCAGTCCCTCCTCGACCCGGATGCTCTCGTTGAGTCCGAAACGGGGTGTCCACCATCCCTGGTTGCTCTTCTCCACCTTCAGGATCGACTGTCCGAACCGGTCCATCACGATCATGTCCGCCAGCAGGTCCCTCTGAAGCGCTGGCGCCTTCGCGAACTCGTTCGAGGCCTCGCGAACCGTCCTCAGGTTCTTGACGAAGGAGAAGCTCATCAGTCCGCACACGACGATCCCGAGGATGACCCAGGTGGTCAGTCCGAGATTCCGGGTGAGCGTCTGCCATTCGAGCGCGCGTTTCGTCGGCGCGAAGAGGCCCTTGTCCCGCGGCAGGACCTTCGAAAAGAAGTCGTGCAGGAAAAGCCCGCGGTTCGTGCCGGGAAGGACGTCCCTCTCTCCGACCAGCCCGAGGGAATTCAGGAAGTGGGAGTAGGGGCTCCCCTCCTGCCGGCCGCTGCTGAAGAAGAGCCCGCGCAGGATCGGCGTCTCCTGGTAAGGGTTCGCGAGAAACGCGGCTTTCATGAACGGATCGAGGCCGCGCCGCAGGTTGGAGAACTCCTCGGGGAAGAGGAGCAGCCCGGGCTCCGTACCGCCCGAACCGCCCGAGTGGAGGAGGATCAGGCGAAGATTCCGGAGCCGCTCCGAGAGGGTGTTCATCGCCCGGTCGAGGAAGTTCCCCACTTCGAAGGAGAGGTCCTGGTTCACGTATCCCATCGGCTGATTGAGGCCGCCCTCGGGGAGCCGCTCGCAGAACTGCGTCATCCCCTGGACCAGGTCGCACTTGGTGACGAGGACGTAGACGGGGAACTTCGCCCCGAGGACGCGCATCAGTTCGTCGATCCGGTGGCGGATGCTCTTGCCGTCCTCCGCCATCGTCTCGGGCGTCGACTCGAGCATCTTGTCGGCCGCGACCGTCACGATCAGGCCGTGGATCGGCTCCTTCTTCCGGTACTTGACCAGCAGGTTCAGGAACTGCTGCCACTCCTCCTTGTCCTTCCCCTGGTCGACCGGCATCGAGTAGCGTCCCGCCGTGTCGAGAAGGATCGCCTGCTCGAAGAACCACCAGTCGCAGTTCCGGGTCCCGGAGATGCCGGATACGCGGTTGACGTCCGAGAAGGTGGAGAGCCTCGCGCTGCTGATCGAGGTCGTTTTCCCGGAGCCGCTCTCCCCGATCACCATGTACCAGGGGAGGACGTAGAGGGGATTCCCCTGCTTGCGGAGGTGGGACCCCTGGAGGGAGGCGATCGCCTCCTTCCACCGCGCCTGGAGCTCCTTCTCCTGCGTCTGCTCCTTGGCGGACATCGTCTTGATCCGGGCCTCGTCCTGTTCGATGACCTGCTGGACGAACGTCTGCTCCTTCCGCCGCGCCTGGATCTTCCGGAGGAGAACCGCACCCGTCCCGAGCGCCGCGCACAGACCCGTGAAGACGAATCCCATCCACCACGGAAGGTTCACGGCCAGTGCGATCCCGAACAGGAGCAGAACGAGCAGGATCCCCGCGGCCACCAGGAGAACGATCTTCAACGTCCTGATCAACGTGTCGCTCATGTGTGGTCCTTTTCACAAATACGGCGTAGCACCGAGAGCGTCGATGCGCCGCGCCGGCAAGGCGCGTGACTGAGGTCGCGGGGGACATTCCTGGTTTCATCGTCGAAAATAAAAGGAGTGTCCCCCCCCACCGCAAGGAACGCCCCACTCCCGGACGAAATACTCTCCCTGGGGTACCCCCGGCAGCCGATACCATATTTCTTGCCCGGCATGAGGGGCACAACGCAGCAGGAGCGGATGCAGCGGCGCTCGAATGCAGCCGTATTTGTGAAATGGGCCACTAGTACGGCACCGTCCTGAGGAGATTATCCCCGAGCCCGCTCAGGGAGAAACGGTAGATCAGGAACAGAACGCCGAACAGGACGACCGGCGCGGCGATGCAGAGAACCGTGAACAGGGAGAAGCCCGACTTCGACTGTGCCGGGGCCGCCACGGACGCCCCGGCCGGGGACCCTTCCGGGAAGAGCTCCGCGCGATCGAGGGACGGGATCCCGGCGGAACTCCCGAGCAGCACCTGGAGGTTGGACGATTTGAGCTGATTGAGGAGGAAGTCGTCCCCCGCATGGCAGTGGCGACCCATGAATCCGAGGGCAAGGCAGAGATAGTAGACCTCGCGGGCTTCCCTCTGGTGGAAGCCGAGGGCGTTCATCCGGTCGAAGAACTCCTCCCCCGCCTCCGTCGTGTTGTACATGATCCGCTGGAGCTGCTCCCGCTGCCAGAGGTTCCGGTGGCTCCAGGGCGAGCTGAGGATCGCCTCGTCGACCCAGGCGCACACGGCGAACCGCGCCGTGTCGAACTCCTCGCGGGAGATCTCTCCCTTCCGGGAAAGTGCATCGCTCTGGGAGAGGAGGCGGGTCACGTCGGCCTTCACCTGCTCGAAGGGCGGCTGCCGCTTCTGCGACGTCCGCTGGAAGTAGACCACGTACGCCATGAGCTCCATGAAGCAATCGGTCAGATGCATCGTCACGATCTCCCCACGACCATGAGTTCCGCCTCAAGGTCTTCCGGCGCGTCATCCCAATAGAACGCGAGGTTGCGCCCCTTCTCCACCCCCGCCCACTGTTCCCCGTGATGGTCGACGGAGAAGTAGAGGGAGTTCGCCCTCCGGGGAAGCTCCTGAGGGGGAACGGGCAGATGCTCCAGGCCGACACCCGGCAGGGCGCGGGCGATCAGAAGGGGAAGGTTCTCCCTCGAGCCCAGCTTCGCCGCCGTCTCGATCGTCTCGAGGACCTCCTTCGGGTCCTCCTCCGTCCGGAGGACCAGATAGAACCGGTTCTTCCCCTCGAACACGGCGGGGGCAAGCTCCGACGCGTAGTAGGCGCCGTCGTACAGGAGCCGCATCACGTGCTCCGGGCCGGCCGTGATCTCGTCGAGCAGCCGCGAGACGAGGCCCTGGGCGGCGAGGAAGCAACGGTAGAGGTTCAGGTGGTCGTAGGGGGGAAGCAGCCGTGTACCGTCGGGCGACTCGCCGAGGACCGACACCCCTTCCGAGAAGGAGGAGAGCTCACCGATCAGCTGGCGGAGCGCCCCGTAGACGGGCCACGGGTGGACCTGCCCCCCCTCGATCACGTGGTAGAGCGCCGGGACGTACCGGTTGAGGGAACGCAGGGCCAGCAGGTACACCATGTCGCGCGAGCCGAATTCCGCCGTCTGGATTCCCCGCTGCCGCTTGTACTCCTCGAGTTGCCGGCTGCGGGCGGCGAGCTGGTCGCGGATCTCCCGTAGCAGCTTGAACAGGGGATCGGAGGTGGCAACCGCGAGGACCGGGGGAGCGAATTTCTCCGACGCGCGGATCTCCTCGCCCATCCGTTCGAGCTGCGCCACGGGGAGGAGGAGGTAATCCCCGAGCTGCTCCCGCTCCGACTCCCAGAACACCTTGAGGAGGTAGTGGAGCCGCTTGACCTTCCCGACCGGACCGCCGGCGTGGAGGTCCCGGATCTCCTCGGGATCGGCCGCCGCGACAAAACGGGTCGTCACCTCCGACATGCCGGCGAGACGACTGAGGACGGTGACGTTCTCCCCGGCATCGTTCCATTTCCGGATACCGACGTACACGGGGAAGCTCTTTCCCCCCTCGACCCACGCCTCCTCGAATGGGCGGGCTTCGATCAGGGCGTTCCCCGGGTATTCGATCCATGTGCCGTCGGGGAAGAGGAAACTCCCCTGGACCAGCCCGAACGACCGCGTCCCGAGCGCCGCCTTCTGGATCTCGAGGCTTCCGGCGCCCCAGAAGTGCGGCTCGAGGAACCGGCGGTACGGCTCGTGGGCAACCTCTCCCGAAAGATCGTGGAGCTGGAAATGCTGGGGCTGGAGGAAGAGCCCCTGGTGCCAGAAGAGGGGGCGGTGGACGGTCATTTTTTCTCCTTCACCCCCTGGATCTCGTCCGGCCCGAGGAAGACGTCGAGGTTCATCCTCGACGCCTTCTTCCCGATCATGCCGCCGACCGGAACGGGAATGATCCGCGATGCGCGCTGCTTGTCGAGGTTGTAATACCCCGCCACGATCCCGATGTAGCGGGCCCCTTCCGCGCGATCGAGCGCCTCGGTGATCTCCTTGCCGGGCTGCAGGATGAACTTCTTCGCGTTCACGATGCTCGGATCGAACCGCGCGCACTCGAGCAGCTTCGACACGTCTTCGGCGTCCTGAAGGACCTGGTTGAGCGCGTTCGGATCCCGGAGCTGATATACGCAGACCAGCAGCGTGTGCGGCCTCTTTTCGAACAGGTTGAGGTTCGGATCTCCCTTCAGGTGGAGGGAGATCGCGTCCTTCTCGTACCCGTACACCCCGGAGGCCGCGCCGCCGCCGGAGGACGAACCGCCGGCGCAGGAAGCGAGCAGAAGCGGAAGGACGATGCCGCAGGCCAACAGCATGGACGCGCGTCTCATGATTTCCCCTTTCTCTCCGTCTTGAACATTCTCTGGCAGCTCCGCTCGAATTCGCGCAGCAGCGACTCGCGGAGCCGCCCCGATTCGAGCGCCTTCCTCACGACCCGGAACCGTTCCTCGTAGATGTCCCACAACTCCGCCTTCCGCATGGGGCCGAACTTGAGCCCCCCTTCGGCCTTCGACGAGATATTTTCCGGCGACAGTTCGTCGAGCAGTTCCCCCGTCTTCTTGTCCGCGGCCTCCTGGAACGCCCGGTGGGCCACGGCGAACGCCTCCTGGATCCGGTCGAGGTACTCCTGCAGGGATCCGGAAGCCTTCCTCCCTCCGAGGGCAGAGCCGATGATGGAACGGATCGTCTCGAGCTCCTCCTTTTTTCCGAGGAGCGTCGCGTTGATCCCCCCGACGATCGCGTTCAGCGAATCGAAGACGGTGTTGAGGGAGGCCGCCAGCTTTTCCGAAAGTTCCCCCGGTGGAAGCTCCGCGACGTCCACCCGGTCCCCGAGCAGCAAGGCGGCGAGACGGGTCCACTCCTGCGCGACGATCCCCACGTGGGTCGGCCCCGGGACAGGGAGGGAGGAACCGCACCGCCCGCGGATCTCCCGCACCGCGACGATCCTTTCCTCCGGCGTAGCCCCGGCCAGCTGTTCGCCGAGGATCGCCTCGATCCGCGCGGCGGCGCCTGCCGGATCGGACCGGTACACGGCACGAACGCTCTCCTCGAGCCCGGTGAGGATCGCGTTGGAGATCATCGCCCGTGTCTCCGGAACTTTCCGGTGTCTGGAGACGGTTTGATGATCACCGTCTTTTCGAGGTCGATCCCCGCTTCCGGCTCCGGCGCGGAGGGAGATCCCGGTTCCTTGACGTCCTTCGCCTTTTCCGGGGGGGGCGGGACGACACCCGCTTTCCCCGGTCCGAGAATGACGGTCCTGTCGAGGAAATCGTCTGCCTCGCGAGGCGGTGCGGGGGGAGGCGGCTCGGCCCGCGGGGGCACGGGCTGCGCGCGTTCCGCGCGGAGGATCATCGTTTTTTCGATCGTGTCGTCGGGCGCGGCGGGAGGCCGGACCCCCGGTACCCGGGTCGTCGAATCGGAATCCGGCGCGATCAGGGGGGCGCCGGGCGGGCGGGCCTGTCCCGGTTGCGCTCCCAGCATGACGGTCTTTACCAGGAAGTCGTCGGCGGCGGGCGGAGCGGGACGGGGGCGAGACGTGCTTGCCGTCGGTTGCGGCGGAGGGGGCGCTCCTGTCGTGGCGGTGTCGGCGGTCCATTTCCGGAGAATGGAATCGAGGATCCCCGCGATCGCCGCATCGGCGGCATCCCCGGCGGCCGCAGGCTCGTGCTTCGGCGGCCGCGCCGCACGCTCGACTTCCCTTGCCTGTGTCGCAGTCTCGAACAGTCGTTCACGCACCCGCGCGCGCAGGATCCGTATGTCTTCCGTGATCGTTTCGCTCCCTGTTCCCGTTTCCACGCCGGCACCGGAGAGAAGTATCGACCAGCCCGCCGCCAGCGCGCCGTCCCACAACTCCGCCGTGCCGTCCGGTAACGGTTCGGCCGCGGGTTCGAAGAAGAGGTTCTCCGCGAAGAACGGGGACCCCGGATCCCGTGCGCCGGGAAACGCCGAAGGCGCCCCCTGCGGAGGATGCCGGAGACGTTCGGTCAGAGCGCCGCGGACGGCGGCCCCGTCCTGTTTCGCGTTGACGAGCAGCGCCTCGAACCAGGCCACGCCGAGGAAGGAGAGGTCGGAGCGTCCCGGGGCTCCCGTGCTTGACGCATCCTCCTCGCCGTAGCGTCCGATATCCATGACCGTCGTTCGGAAATTCCAGTACCGGGGGAGGAGATTCCGGGCGGCGCCGAGGGTGACCCATGCCCGGTCGACCGACGGACGGAACACCGGCGGTCCCGCCAGCCTCTTCTCCGGCGGAAGGGAACCGAGGAGTTCTCCGAGGAGGGAGAGCTTGAGAAACAGGATTTCGAGGAACCTGCGCTCCCCGCGCTCGAACAGAAGCGGGGCCGCGCCTCCCGCCGCGCGGACCAGGGCCGCCCTCCCGCGTTCCCCCGCGGAATCCAGCCGCTTCGCCAGCACCTCCGGCCCGGCCCCGGAAAGGAGCGCGAGGAAATCGGGAGCGCACAACGACATCGCGTCGAAGGCGAACGCGTGGAACGGATAGAAGGAAAACGGGACGATCCGGGACAGCGCCGTAAGCGATGGGCCGAAACACTCTTCGCGTTCCGGGCACGCGGGGCAAGGAAACCCCGATACGGAGGAAGATCCATCTCCCACTCCTCCGAATTCGCGAACGAGGGTGATCCGGTCACGAAGGACGGCAGGCGCGCCGCTCCCCACTTCGAGAGCGTAGAAGCTCCCCCCCGGAGAACCGGCGCACGCTTTGCAGAACAGGTGTCTCTCAAGAGAGTTCGTGTAGAGCGGCAGTCCTGCCGCGGCGAGAACCGAGTCGTCCTCGCACAGGGAAAGAGGACGCCCGCAACGGGGACAGGGAGGATGGAAATATCTCCCCATCTCTTTGCAGAAAAAGAGCGAAGCGAAGGGGGAGAGACTCCCGTTCGCACTCAACTGCCCCTCGAAGAAATGCGGCGCGCACCCTTCGGCGAAGCGAAGGTACGCGGCGCCGGCGCGTTGCCATGCCTTCTCGACCTCGACGTTCGTAACCGGATGAAGTGTCTCTTTTTCGAGGCGATACCGGTCCTTCTGAACGAGGAAGAACAGGGAGGCGACGCTGTCTCCGCCATCCGTGTCGACGCGCGCCGCGACGACGCGGGCGATCGGATCGGAATCAGAGATCAGGAGAAACGGAAACGAGGAGTGGTCGAGGACTTCGGGATCTTTCGACGCGAGGGGAAACCGGAGACGGAACGTTCCCGGATTCCTCTCCAGGAAGGGAAGCAACGAGAGTACGCGGATCCCGTCGCTCATCTTCGAATATCAGGTCCGGTTCGATTCATCAAAATACTTTACCACTTATGGTAAAGACCTTGTCAAGACAGGTAAAACAGCGTTACCCTTTGATTTTCCATGCAGG
>Ga0214471_10003289_pt1 | contig 12567 bp, 11 predicted proteins | sample RVTome_5_FD_207665 | JGI IMG/M metagenome (GOLD analysis project Ga0214471, IMG submission 207665) | Soil microbial communities from uranium-contaminated site in the Upper Colorado River Basin, Wyoming, United States - RVT142D155 | ecosystem: Environmental > Terrestrial > Soil > Contaminated >...
CCAGAAGGCGCTGCAGACCGCCAAGGAGGAGGCCGAGGCGGCCAACCGCACGAAGTCCGAGTTCCTCGCCAACGTCAGCCACGAGCTGCGCACGCCGCTGAACGCCATCATCGGCTTCTCCGAGCTGATGCTGGCCAGCGACCTCAACCCCGCCGCCACGCCGCGCCATCGCGGCTACCTGGAGGACATCCACTCCTCGGGCCTGCACCTGCTGAGCCTGATCAACGACATCCTCGACCTCTCGAAGATCGAGGCGGGCGCCGAGCAGCTCGACGAGGCGGTGCTCGACGTCGCCGAGGTCGCCGGCGCGGTGCTGCGCGTGGTGCGCCAGCGCGCCGAGAAGTCCGGCCTGGCCATCGAGCTGCAGCACGACGCGGGCCTGCCGGCGCTGCGCGCCGACGAGCGCAAGCTGAAGCAGGCGCTGCTGAATCTGCTGGTCAATGCCATCAAGTTCACGCCGTCCGGCGGCTGCGTCAGCCTGGAGCTGCGCAGCGAGCCCGGCGACGGCTACGCCTTCAGCGTGCGCGACAACGGCATCGGCATGGCGATCGAGGACATCCCGACGGCGCTGCGCCAGTTCGGCCAGGTCGACAGCGCGCTGAACCGCCGCTACGAGGGCACCGGCCTCGGCCTGCCGCTCACCAAGGCGCTGATCGATCTGCACGGCGGCACACTGGAGCTCGACAGCCGCCTCGGCGAGGGCACCACCGCGACGCTGCGCCTGCCGGCCTGGCGCACGGTCGCCGGCGACAGCCTGCCCGACAGCAAGGCCGGCTGAGGCGCGCGCGGCTTTAAGGGAAGACGCCGAGCAGGCGGCCCCAGAGGTAGTGCAGCGGCGACAGCAGCAGCGTGGCGGCGAGGCAGTAGCACGCCATCAGCCGCATCGCCGCGCGCAGCGGCACGCCGAGCACGGTGAGGCCGACCAGCACCGGCGGCGCCTGGAACGGAAAGGCGAAGATGACGAAGGCCGGCACCTGCGCCATCAGCACGGCGTCCAGCGGCCAGCCGAGGCTGTCGGCGATGGCGCCGGCCAGCGGCGTGAAGACCGCCGGGATGGCCGGCAGGGTGGTGATGCAGGCCATGATCATGGCGGTCGCCTGCACCACAGCGTACTTGGCCGGGTCCGGCAGACCCGTGAGGGGCACCACGCCAGCGACCTCGCCCCACAGCAGCGTGCCGAGCCCGCTGTGGCTGACCACGCCGCCGAGGCCGATGGAGCCGGCGGCGAAGAACCACGGCCCGAAGTTCAGCTTGCCGATCGACTGCGGCGGCAGCAGGCCGATGCCGGGCAGCAGGCAGAACAGGGCGGCGGCGAGTCCGATCCAGGCCGAGGCGATGCCGTGCAGGCTGTCGGTGGTCCACAGCGCCAGGGTGACCGCCAGCAGCACGCCGATCTTCACCTGGTCGCGCGTCCAGGGCACCGCACGGCTCTCCGGCAGCACGATGCGCGCTTCGCCGGGAAACAGCCGCAGCGCCAGCAGCGGGATGAGCAGGAAGGCGCCGAAGCCGAGCACCGGGAAGTTCAGCAGCAGGTATTCGAAGTAGGTGAAGGTGCGGTCGTAGATCGCCTCGGCGGCGCCCATCAGCACCAGGTTGGGCACGTTGGAGGTGATGATTGTGAAGGCGGGCACCACCGCGCCCAGCACCGCCGTGATGAAGAGGCCGTGGCGGCGCGGGTCGCCGGCGGCGAAGCCCAGGCGGTCGGCCAGCGCCAGCACCAGCGGCGCCAGCAGCAGCACGCGGCCCATCGCCGAGGGGATGAGGAAGGCCATCAGCAGGCCGGTGGCGGCGATCAGCCAGACCAGCCCGCGGTACGAGGTCAGCCGCCTGAGCAGGCGGTCGAAGAGGGCGTGGCCCATGTCGTGCCGCCCGATCGCCTCGCTGAGGACGAGGCCGGCGAACACCAGCCACACCGCCTTGGACTGGAAGCCGGCGAGCGCCACAGCGTCGGGCGCGAGGCCGGTCAGCAGCAGCGCGGTGAAGAACAGCAGGGCGGTCAGCTCGGCCGGGATCACCAGGGTGGCCCAGAGGAAGGCCGCCAGCAGCGCCAGCAGCGCGGTCGACAGCAGGGTCGAGCCGCCGCCGGCGACGGAAATCACGAAGGCGCCGCCGAGGGCGAGCGCGACGCTTCTGCTGACGGTCTTCTGCACCCCTGCCCTCTGCTACCTGCCCGAACCCGACCGGCCGCCGCAGCCTCCCCCGCGACGCCGCAGAGGGCGCCTCGCACGGTCCAGAGGCGCCAGAGGGCGCCTGGAACGGGGGTAAGCCTTTGATGTCGCGGCGATGCTACCCGCTCCGCCGCGGCCCGCCTAGCGCCGAACGCGCAAGCCAGGCTAGAATGCCGCCAAGCTGAACGGCAGACAAAGGCCGTCACGGGAGGATCGCCACCGCCATGATCAAGGGACTGCACCACAACGCCTGCCGCTGCCGCGATTCCGAGGAGACGCGCGCCTTCTACGAGGGCTTCCTCGGCCTGCCGCTGGCCAAGTCGCTGGAGATCGGCGCCACCAAGACCGGCCGGCGCACCCAGGCGCTGCACACCTTCTACCGGCTCGGCGACGGCTCCTACCTCGCCTTCTTCGAGGTGCCCGGCCAGGCCTTCGAGTTCCGCCCGCAGCACGACTACGACCTGCACATCGCCCTCGAGGTGACGCCGGCGGGGCTGCAGGAGATGCTGGCCCGCGGCAGGGCGGCCGGGCTGGAGGTGCGCGGGCCGGCCGAGCACGACTTCATCCGTTCGATCTACTTCCGCGACCCCAACGGCTACGTCATCGAGCTGACCGCGAAGACGGCCGCGCACGACGCCGCGATGGATCCGGCACAGAATGGCGCCCGCGCGCAGCTCGACGCCTGGCAGGCGGCCAAGGCGGCGATGGCGGGATAGTGCCGCTCATCCCATCGCCGTGCTATCGGCCCTTGCGCGGTGGCGGGCGCTGTCCATGCGGTAGCTGATGAGCGCGATGCCGCCCCAGGTCGTGATGTAGATCACGCCGGCCGCCAGCATGAGCTGGCCGGGGATCGGCCCGACCGTGGCACGTGCCCAGAGATCGTCGATGCCGGTGATGGCGACGGGATGCACCGCCAGTTTGCCGAGGTAGGCGACGGTCTGGATGATCAGGATCCACAGGTAGTTCCGGCGGATGCGCCGGCCGAGCGCGGTGAAGAAGGAGATGTGGTAGCGCGGCGCCAGGTAGTCGCGCGCCAGGTCGTTTTGCCAGCCCTCCTCCATGTGCAGATTGCCGTCACGCAGCATCGGGGCGTAGAGGTGGGTTTCCATCCAGCGGGCCCGCGCGCGCCAGACATTGAAGTAACGATAGCGTCGGGACTCGATGGTGACGAAGAACATGATCAGCACGCCGACCAGGACCAGCGGCAGAGGCGACGCCGCGGGCGAGGAAAATGCGATCGACAACGCCACGCCGAGGGTCACCACGGTCCAGTTCGTGGTGGTGTCGAGTCGCGTGCGCCACAGGGTGCTGCGGTAGACCTCCCCGCGGTAGAGGTGCGCGATGGCGCCCAGTTCGGCGCCACTGAAAACCCGTACGGCGGCGGGCACTTCCGCTTCGCTCGCTTGCATGGCTTCCTCCCGTCCTTATCGTTGCCGCCGGCACGAGGCCGCGGTCGGCAAAGAGCCTACCACTTCTGCCCGGCAACTCGGGATGGCACAGCCACCTGTCGGTGCAAGGCTGTGCGATAGGTCACAGCCGCTCGCCCGCCACCGTGCTTGGATTCGGCCCACCCTAAGGCGGAGGTCGGCAGGGAGACAGCAGGTCATGGCGGACAGCAGCGGCGGCGACTACGCACTGGGGCGCCTCGTCCTCGACTACATCAAGGCCTTCCTGTGGCCGGTGGTTGCCGTGATCATCGTGCTGATCTACCAGGACGATGTGCGCAAGATCCTCGCCGAGCGCGAGGTCGACATCTTTGGCCTCCGGATCGGCGAGAAGGTCGAGCAGATCGAGACCCAGGCGATGGCGGAGATCGAGGACATCCGCCTGCTGCTGGAGGCGCAGAAGCAGGCCGCCGGCACCAGCACCGCGCCCGACCCGCAGCTGAGCGCGGACATCGACACCAAGCTGAGCAGCCTGGAGCGCAACCTCTCGCGCGAGATCGGCCAAGTCCAGGACGCCCAGCAGACGGTGCAGGCGGCGCCGCCGGCGCAGCGCACGGCAACGGTGGATGCCGCCAGCAGCCGCGCCAGCCTGGCCGCCGCCGCCGAGCGGCGCGGCTTCGAGGCGCTCGTCCGGCACGACGTCGCTGCCGCCATCGCCGCTTTCGACGAGGCGCGCAGCATCTGGCCCGAGTATCACAATGTCGCCGAGGTCGGGCGCGCCCTGCGCAACCGGCAGGACCGCCTCGCCGATCCGGCGAGCGAGGCCTGGCCGCAGCTCTACCGCGAGATCCTCACCCGCTACTCCTGGGGCCTGCCCGACGACATCAGGAGCGCCATCCGCGCCGAGGCGGCCCAGGCCTATTGAGTCCCAGGCCTCCTGGGCGCCGCGGCCGGTCAGTGGTGCGCCGAGACCGCTTCGGCCAGCTCGCCGGTCAGCTCGTGGCCGGCCGAGTGGCTGAGGTCGCCGAGGCTCAGCATGCCGGTCATGCGCTTCTTGCTGTTGAGCACCGGCAGGCGGCGGATCCGCCTTTTCTCCATGAGGTGAATGGCGTCTTCGATGCTCTGGTCCTCGGTGCAGTACACGATGCCCTGGGTCATCACGTCGCGCGCGGTGAGCGATGCCGGATCCTTGCCGTCGGGGAACCCGCGGCAGACGATGTCGCGATCGGTCACCATGCCGATCAGGCGGTCGTTCTCGCCGATGGGAACCGCGCCGACATCGGCGTCGCGCATGATCTTCGCAATGTCGGAGAGCCGCGTCTCGGGGGCGCACCAGTCGACGCCGGCATGCATGGCTTGCCTGACTTCCATGACCAAGTCCTCCTGTGATCGGGAGCGGCGATGCCGATCCGGGAGTGCCGGCATGACGCCGCCTCGTTGCCAGGAGTGTAGCACGGCGGCCGGGCGGGAGCGAACCCCGCGCGCCGGATCACCGCCGGGCGGCTGGCCTCACACCGGCTGCTGGGGCCTCATGTCCTTGGGGTCGATGCCGGCGATGGCCACCGGCTTCTTCATGGCGTCGCGGCGGAACGGCTCGCCGAGCTCCTGGTTCAGGATCACCTCGATGAAGGTGGTGACGCCGTCGGCCTGCGCCTTGCAGGCCGTCTGCAACGTCTCGGTCAGCGCCGCCTGGGTCGTCACGGTGACGCCTTTCAGGCCGCAGCCCTCGGCGACCTTGGCGTAGCTGAGGTGCGGGTCGAGCTCGGTGCCGACGAAGTTGTCGTCGTACCACAGCGTGGTGTTGCGCTTCTCGGCGCCCCACTGGTAGTTGCGGAAGATCACCATGGTGACGGCCGGCCATTCCGCGCGACCGATCGAGCTCATCTCGTTCATCGAGATGCCGAAGGCGCCGTCGCCGGCAAAGCCCACCACCGGCACGTCGGGGCAGCCGATCTTGGCGCCGATGATCGAGGGAAAGCCGTAGCCGCAGGGCCCGAAGAGGCCCGGCGCCAGGTACTTGCGGCCCTGCTCGAAGGTCGGATAGGCGTTGCCGATGGCGCAGTTGTTGCCGATGTCGGAGGAGATGATGGCGTCCTTCGGCAGCCCTGCCTGGATCGCCCGCCACGCCTGGCGCGGCGACATGCGGTCGGCGTCGCGCGCGCGGGCGCGCTGGTTCCAGGTCGTGCCGGCATCGTCGTCTTCGTGGTCCATCGAGCTCAAGGCCTGCAGCCAGGCCGACTTGCTCCGGTGGATCAGCGCCTTGCGCTCCTCGCGCCCGGCGTTGCCGGCCTCGAGGCTGAGCTGCTCGAGGATCTGCTCGGCGACCAGCCGGGCGTCGCCCTGTATGCCGACGCTCACCTTCTTGGTGAGCCCGATGCGGTCGGCGTTGATGTCGACCTGGATGATCGCCGCCTGCTTCGGCCAGTAGTCGATGCCGTAGCCGGGCAGCGTCGAGAAGGGATTGAGCCGCGTGCCGAGCGCGAGCACTACGTCGGCCTTGGCGATCAGCTCCATGGCGGCCTTGGAGCCGTTGTAGCCGAGCGGGCCGACCGAGAGCGGATGCGAGCCGGGGAAGGCGTCGTTGTGCTGGTAGCCGCAGCACACCGGGGCGTCGAGCCGCTCGGCCAGCGCGCGGGAGGCCGGGATCGCGCCGGCGAGGATCACGCCGGCGCCGTTCAGGATGACCGGGAACTTCGCCTTGGAGAGGATCGCGGCCGCCTCGGCGATGGCGCGCCTGCCGCCGGCCGGGCGCTCGAGGCGCACGATCTGCGGCAGTTCGATGTCGATCACCTGGGTCCAGTAGTCGCGCGGCACGTTGATCTGCGCCGGCGCCGAGCCGCGCCAGGCCTTCTCGATCACCCGGTTCAGCACCTCGGCGATGCGCGCGGGATCGCGCACCTCCTCCTGGTAGCACACCATCTCGCGGAACATCGGCATCTGGTCGACTTCCTGGAAGCCGCCCTGGCCGATGGTGCGGTTGGCCGCCTGCGGCGTCACCAGCAGCATCGGCGTGTGATTCCAGTAGGCCGTCTTCACCGCCGTCACGAAGCCGGTCACGCCGGGCCCGTTCTGGGCGATCGCCATGGCCATCTTGCCGGTCGCGCGGGTGTAGCCGTCGCAGATGAGGCCGCCATTGGTTTCATGGGCGACGTCCCAGAAGGTGATGCCGGCCTTGGGAAAGAGATCGGAGATCGGCATGAAGGCCGAGCCGATGATGCCGAAGCCGTGCTCGATGCCGTGCATCTGCAACACCTTCACGAAGGCTTCTTCCGTCGTCATCTTCATCTCTCGAGATCCCTCTTTCCTTTGGTACAGGCCACCGACCGGTTGCTCGACCCTTGCATACGACGGCGGCGCGGCCAGCCTAAAGGGCCAGATGGGTGGGCGCTATGGAGCCAGGGCGGCCGGACGCCCGGGCTGTGGCATCTTAGGGGCGGGAATGCCGGGGGCGGGCCAGCGCCGCCGCAAATCGACGGAAATCGACGGATTCAGTCCTACCAGACTTCAAAGACATCATCAAAATGATCAATCTCCGGCAGCTCGCCCCAACGCCGCTCGCCGAGGGAGCTTTCCAAGCGCCGAAGCGCTGTGCCATGATCGCGGGAAGCTGGTCGAACTCGACAGCGCCCTTCCCTGACGGCTTTTCGGGTCAGTGGTGTCTCATCCCCCGGAGTGCACCCATGTCTCTTGCCGGACACTCTGCCCTTTTGCCGTCTTTGCAGGCCCTGCTGGGCGAAGGCGCCCCTGGGCTTCCCGACAGCTTCCTCGACCTCCTGCCGGTCGGCATCTACATCTGCGACCGTGACGGCCGCGTGGTCGACTACAATCGGGCGGCGGCGGAACTCTGGGGCCGCTCGCCGAAACGCGGCGACCCCGGCGTGCGCTTCTGCGGCTCCTATCAGCTGCACAGCCTCGCCGGCGGCGCCATTCCCCATGCGGACTGCCCGATGGCCGAGGTGCTCGCCAGCGGCGAGGCCCGGCGCGACGAGGAGATCGTCATCGAGCGCGAGGACGGCACGCGGCTGACCGCGCTGGTCAGTATCGAGCCGATCACGGATGCCGACGGCCGCCTGCTGGGTGCCGTGAACGTGTTCCGCGACCACAGCGAGCAGCACCGGCAGCGGACCCGCCTGGTCAAGGAGAGCCGCAAGCTCGGCGCCTTGCTGCAGGCCATGCCGGCCGCGGTCTACACCACCGATGCCGAAGGCCGCATCACCCTCTACAACGAGGCGGCAGCGGAGCTGTGGGGCTGGCGTCCCGAGCTCGGCGCGCAGCGGTTCTGCGGCTCCTTGAAGCTCTACCGGCCGGACGGCAGCCCCTTGCCGCACGACGAGTGCCCCACGGCGCTGGCCTTGAAGACGCGCAGCGCGATCAAGGGCATGGAAGCCGTCGCCGAGCGGCCCGACGGCAGCCGGGTGCCCTTCCTGGCCTACCCGACGCCGCTCTTCGACGCCGCCGGCAGCCTGAGCGGCGCCGTCAACGTGCTGGTGAACCTGGCCGAACGCCACGAGATCCACGAGCGGCTGCGCAGCAGCGAGGCGCGCTATCGGGCGGTCTTCGACAATGCCCAGGTTTCGGTCTGGGAAGAGGACCTTTCGGAGGTCGTCGGCTTCCTGGAAGGGCTGCGCGCCGCCGGGGTGACGGACCTGCGGGCGCACCTGCAGGCGCATCCCGACTGTATCCGTCAGGCGCTCGACCGGTTCCGCATCACCGGGGTGAACGCCTACACGCTGGAACTGTTCGAGGCCGAGCACGAGGACGCCCTGGCGCAGTCTCTCGATGCCATCGTAGTCCCGGAAACCGAGCAGATCCTCGTCGAGGAGCTGGTCGCGCTTTGGGAGGGGCGGCGGCGCTTCGAGGGCGAGACGGTCTTGCGCAGCCTCACGGGCCGGCGGATCGACGCGCTCGTCACCATCGCGTTCGAAGGCGAGCGCGCCACCCGCTCCATCGTCACCATCCACGACATCAGCCAGCGCAAAGGCTCCGAGCTGGCGGCGCAGCGCCTGGCCGCGATCGTCGAATCGTCCGGGGACGCCATCCTCGCCAAGGATCTCGACGGCATCATCACGAGCTGGAACCGGGGCGCCGAGCGGCTGTTCGGCTACACCGCCGAGGAGGCGGTAGGCCAGCCGGTGACCATGCTGATCCCGGCCGACCGCCGCGGCGAGGAAGCGGAGATTCTCACCAACATTCGCAGCGGCAAGCGTGTCGATCACTACGACACCCTGCGCCAGCGCAAGGACGGCAGCCTGATCAACATCTCCTTGACGGTGTCGCCGATCAGGGCGGCCGACGGCACGATCGTCGGCGCCTCCAAGATCGCCCGCGACATCACCGAGAGTGCCGAGGCACAGCAGCAGCAGCAGTTGCTGTTGCGCGAGATGAACCACCGGATCAAGAACCTGCTCACCCTGTCGAGCGGCCTGGTGAGCCTCAGCGCGCGCTATGCGAAGACGCCGGCGGAGCTGGCGAGCGCCGTGCAGGAGCGGCTGAACGCGCTGGCGCGGGCGCAGGAGATGGTGCTGCCAAGCACCGCCGGCGACGCCGAGCGCTCCACCACCCTGCACTCCCTCATCAGGACCATCGTGTCGCCCTACGAGGATCCTGCGGACAGCGCGAGCTCGCGCATCGAGCTGCGTGGGTGCGACACCGAGATCGCCGGCCGCGCGGTGACCGGCTTCGCCCTGCTGGTGCACGAGTTCGCCACCAATGCCGCCAAGTACGGCGCGCTCTCGGCGAGCGACGGCCGCGTCGAGATCGACTGCGCCGAGGAGGGCGACAGCTTCGTCGTCCTGTGGCGGGAGCGCGGCGGCCCGGCGGTCGATCCCGACAACGGCGGCAACGGCTTCGGCAGCGTGCTCAGCCGCGCCACAGTGAAGGGCCAGCTGCGCGGCGAGCTCACCAAGGAGTGGCACCCGGACGGCCTGACCATCCGCCTCTCGACGCCGAAGGAGCGCCTGCTCGCCTAGCAGCGGCACCGCACCCACCGCGTCCCCAATTCCGACAGCACTGACGCCGGCGCGGCACGCCCGCCGGTCGGAGCCTGTGGGGGAACCCGCCAGAGCTGTCCCGGAGCGCTGGAACCTCTGGCCGCGCTCGGTGTTGTTCGCCTGGGGGGTTGCCCATGCGAGAACCGGAACGAAAGCCAGCACCGCGCGCACCCCGCGTCCTTGTGGTTGAGGACGATTCCCTGGTCCGCGTCGCGATCTGCGAGGATCTCAGGGAAGCGGGGCTTTCCGTCATCGAAGCCGCCTCGGCCGACGAGGCGCTGTCCTACCTCGGCGCCGGGCAGCCAATCGACCTCGTTTTCACCGACATCCAGATGCCGGGCCGGCTGGACGGCATCGGCCTGGCGCGCCGGCTGCGGGCGAGGCATCCGGCGCTGCCCGTCGTCCTGACCTCCGGCAACGCCGTGCCCCCGGATGACCTGGGGGGCACCCTGTTCCTCCCGAAGCCCTACGATCACCGGCGCGTTGCCGAGATCGCGCTCGAGTTGACAGGCCCGCAGCGGCGCGAGGCAAAGTGACCCAGCCCAGCATCCTGCCCAGCATCCTGATCGTCGAGACGGACGTGCTGATCCGCCACCCGCTGGCCGAATACCTGCGGGAATGCGGCTTTCGGGTCCTCGAGGCCACCTCGGCCACGGAGGCGCGCCAGATGCTCGAGGACAGTCGCCTGTCCATCGACGTCGTCCTCGCCGACATGGACGCCAGCGGCGACGGCTTCGCGCTCGCCGCCTGGATCCGCGGCAGCCATCCCGCCGTCCGGGTCATCCTGGCGGGCTCCCACGCCAGGGCGGCGGAATCCGCCGGCGACCTCTGCGAGGATGGCCCGATGGCGGCGAAGCCCTACGACCACCAGCTCCTCCTCGCGGAAATCCGCCGCCTGCTGGCCGCGCGCGACCGCACCGAGGGCCGCGACTGAGGCTGGCGCGGGCAGCGGCAGTGCGGCGGCGCCGTGCGGGTCACCAGGAATTGCAGAGGTCCCTGGTTCTCCTGTAGCTTTCGGGGGTGTCGAGGCGGGCATTGCGGCGGTCCCGATCGCTGTCGGCCTCGGCGACGGCCCGCTTGAAGGCGGCCTCGAAACGCTTGCCGACCTCGGCCTCAACCGCCTCGCGGTCGCGTCCCGTGATGGGAAACTTCGCTTTGGCGAGCGCCCCTTCGAGCGCCTTGCGCAGCCGCTTCTTGTGGTCCCGCAGCGCCTCCTTGAACACGGCGACGTGCTTCATCTCGTGATCCAGGATCGCCTTGTGCTGGCAGGTCCCCTTGGGATGCTCCCTCGCCACGTGGACGGCAATGGCGCCCTCGTAGCCGACCGTCGCGATGACCCGCGCCGGCGAGCCGCAATAGACGCCGTCGCGCCGCTTCTCCAGCAGGGTATGGACCGCGAGCTGCGATCTCAACTGCCCCGCCGTGAGGCCGAAGACGATGCCGCCTTCGCCATGCCCGTGACCCATCTCCGCCGCGGCCCGCTTCGCCAGCTCCGGCTTCGAGAGCGAGTGGTCGAACTCGACCGCCGGCTCGGCGACGTTCACCTCGACGGACGCCGGCTGCGGCGGCTTCGTGCAGGTGGCCGCCGCCCGCGCGGGCGCCGCACCGGAGGCGCCCAGCAGCGCCGCGGCGACCAGCGCGCTCCCCACGACGGCGATGCGATGCCTGGCCTTCATTCGGATCCCCTGCCCCCGGACGTTCCGCTTAGTATCGGCGCGGGCCGGGGCAAAGGCCACTGCAAATCCGCCGGCGGCTGGCGGGCCGACCCGCCTCGGAGAGCCCGACCGCGGAACTCCTACACCACTCCCTGGGACGTGACCCCCGCGACCGCTGCGGGGGCCGCGACTGAAGGCGCACCGAGCCATTATCCTAACGCCGCGCCCCAGCGTGGCGCCGCGGCAGGATGGGGCGTCGCTTGGCTCCCGCGGCTGGCTCGGGCACAATCGGATCGAGCCGGCGCAGCGGCCAGCGCTGCGGGCAGCGACGGAGAGGGACATGGGAAGGACGATAAGCGGGCGCGCGGTCGCCGGGCTTGGTTTCGTGCTGGCCGGCTGCCTGTGGGCAGCAGCGGCGCAGGCCGAAGATCCGACAGCCAACGACGGCACCAACGCGACTTACTGGATGCAGAACGCGGTCGAGTACAAGGCGAACAGCGCGGCGCTCTACGCCCTGGCGACGCTGCGCCTCGACCAGGCGCTGGCCGACCCCAAGTGGACCGCGGCGCTGGAGCAGGGCGCCGGCTACGAGGGCAAGCCGCCGGCGGTGGTGCTCGACGTCGACGAGACCGTGCTGGACAACTCCGAGTACCAGGCCTGGATCGTGGAGAACGACGAGCACTACGGCTCCAAGACCTGGGCGACCTTCGTCGCCACCGAAACCTCGGATCCCATCCCAGGCAGCCTCGACTTCATCAGCTACGCCGCTTCCAAGGGCGTGACGGTGTTCTACGTCTCCAACCGCAAGGGCCCGGAGGAGGCGCCGACGCGGGCGAACCTGGCCAAGCTCGGCTATCCGATCGATGACAAGGAGGACACGGTTTTGATGCGGGGCGAGAAAGAGGAGTGGACCTCCGACAAGGGCAGCCGCCGCGCCGCCATCGCCGAGCGCTACCGCATCGTGCTGCTGATCGGCGACAATCTCGGCGACTTCGTCGACAACGTCGAAGTCGCCGAGGACCAGCGCCTCAAGCTCTACGAGGCCAACGCGGCGCACTGGGGCCGCGACTGGATCATGCTCGCCAACCCGAGCTACGGCTCCTGGGAAGGCTCCTCGTTCTCGTTCGACTGGAAGGCGCCGGACAGCGAGAAGCGGCGCATGAAGTTCGACACCATGGTGGACTGGCGCCCGGCGCAGTAGCGACGGCCCCAGACGCAATCAAGGCCCTGGCGCCGTCGCGCCAAGGCCTTGTTTTCATTGGTAGCGGGGGAGGGACTTGAACCCCCGACACGCGGATTATGATTCCGCTGCTCTAACCAGCTGAGCTACCCCGCCGCAGGGTCAGCGGGGTATATGGCCTGGGCCCGG
>Ga0214471_10003290_pt1 | contig 12566 bp, 9 predicted proteins | sample RVTome_5_FD_207665 | JGI IMG/M metagenome (GOLD analysis project Ga0214471, IMG submission 207665) | Soil microbial communities from uranium-contaminated site in the Upper Colorado River Basin, Wyoming, United States - RVT142D155 | ecosystem: Environmental > Terrestrial > Soil > Contaminated >...
ACGGAATAGGGCCGCAGCAAGGGCAGGGGTGAGCAACGCGGAGAGTGCCACGATGAACGCGGACCGGCTGGGAGTGGTGATTGTGAGGCCGACGTTCTGCAAGGCCACCCCAATCGCGAACATCACACCGATGACCAGCCCCGCGACCACCTCGCGTCGGGTGACCCCCCTGAGCCGCGTCGCGAGAATGAGCCCGCCGACGCCAAAGCGGATACCCACGCCGAGCAGTGGCGATGCATCGTGGAAGGTGTACTTGATCGCGACGATGCTCACCCCCCAGAGGGCGGTGATGAGGATGAGAGTGAGAGTCGCGCGACGGTGGGTCACGCGCTGGCGACTGTCGTATCGAGCAGTGGCGCGAGGTAGCGGCCGGTCCAGGAGTTCCCCTCGGCGGCGATGACTTCCGGTGGCCCCGATGCGACCACCCGCCCACCTTCGGATCCTGCCCCCGGCCCAAGATCGACGACCCAGTCGGCACGCTTGATGACATCGAGATGGTGTTCGATCACGACGACGGTGTGCCCGGCATCCACCAGCCGGTCGAGGACCTGGATCAAGACTCGCACGTCATCCAGGTGGAGCCCGGTCGTGGGTTCATCGAGCAGGTAGAGCTTTCTGCCACCACGCTTCCCGGCCGTCACCAGTTCCCGCGCAATCTTGAGGCGCTGTGCCTCGCCACCCGACAGGGTCGTGGCAGGCTGCCCCAAGCGCAGATAGCCGAGCCCGACCTGCTGCAAATGCCAGAGGGCGGAGCCGAGCTTGGGTTGGTGGCGGAACCTCGTGATGGCCTCCTGCACGGTCCACTGCAGGACATCGTGAATCGACACGCCGTTGATCTTGATCTCGAGCACCTCGCGTTTGTATCGCGATCCGCCGCACGCCTCGCAGGGAACGAACACATCGGCGAGGAAGACCATCTCGATCTTTACGTGTCCCGCGCCCTCACAGACGGTGCAGCGCCCCTTGGGCAGGTTGAAGGAGAAGGTCGAGGCCGTGTATTTCCTTTGACGTGCCAGGGGTTGTGATGCAAAGAGTTCGCGGATTTCGTCGAATGCCTTGATATACGTGATCGGATTGGACCTGGGTGAGCGTCCGATCGGCGATTGATCCACCAGTACCACGTCCGCGAGGGGTTCCCACCCGGTGAGGCCGCGCACACCACCTACCGGTTCGCCAAGGTGCGACTTGGCAGAGTGCCCTCCGCGCAACCGGTTCTCCAACTGCCGGTAGAGCACGTCGTGCATCAACGTGCTCTTCCCCGACCCCGACACGCCTGTGATCGCCGTGAGCGTGCCGAGCGGAATCCTGACGTCGACATCCTGCAGGTTGTGCAGCTGTGCGCCCCGAATCTCGAGCCACAGCGGACCCGTCGGGCGCCGCATACTCGGAACCCCTATTCGTTTCTTGCCCCGCAGGTACTGACCGGTGAGCGTGTCGGTCACCTCGCCCGGTGGTCCATTGAACACGACTTCACCCCCGGCCGCACCAGCGCCGGGGCCGAGTTCGAGCATGACGTCGGCCCGGCGAATGGTCTCCACGTCGTGCTCGACCATGATGACGCTATTGCCACGGTCGCGCAGACGCTCCAAGAGGCCCAGCAATCGTTCGGTGTCGCGCGGGTGAAGGCCAATGGTCGGTTCGTCGAGCACGTAGAGTGCGTCGACCAGCTTGGCGCCGAGCGCGTTGGCGAGCGCGATCCGCTGGGCCTCTCCTCCAGACAGCGTGCGCGTCTGCCGGTCGAGTGTGAGGTAGCCCAGCCCGACGTCCACCAGGAACCCGGTGCGGGCACGGAGTTCATCGAGGATCAGGTGGGCCACCGCTTGTTCGGATTCGGAAAACGGCACCGCACCCAACCATTCGTGCAGTCCGTCCATGGTCAGGGCAGAGGCCTCCGCGATGGTTCGGGTATCGAGTCGAACGGCGAGAGCGTGTTCGTTGAGCCGAGTACCTCCGCAGTGGGGGCAGGGAATGGCACGTTGGTACTGCCGGAGAAAGACTCGGATGTATTGCTTGTACCGCTTCCGTTCGAGTCCGTGCAGGAACGGGAAGATCCCCACGTAGCGTCCCACTTTGCCGTGCAGGAGTTCCTTGCGGTACGACGCGCGCAACGTCTTCCATGGTGCGTCGGGATCGGCGCCGAGCTGCTTGGCCGCCTCGATCAACATACGGCGCCGGCTTTGGTAGCGCGGTTTGGTCCACGGGTCGATGGCACCTTCGGAAAGACTGAGCGTCGGGTTGGGTACGATGAGGTCCTTGTCGTACTCCAGCACGGCACCGAATCCGTTGCAACCGCCGCAGGCACCGCGCGGGTTGTTGAACGAGAAGAGCGATGGCGTCAGGGTGCGCGATGGGGTGTCGCAGACGCTGCAGGCCAGAAACTCGGTGAAGCGCATGCGTCCCGAGAGGTGGAGCACGACGACCACGCCGTCTCCCTCGGTGAATGCGGTTCGAACTGCTTCGATCAGTCGGGTCTTCGCGTTCGGTCCGGCGACCAGTCGGTCGACAACCACGAGCACTTCCTTGGCAGCGGCGAGGTCGGCTTCCGGTGGCAACTCGTCGAGGTGGTGAGGTACCTGATCGGCCACCACGCGGATGAAGCCCATGGCCCGCAGATTCTCCACCAGCGTGTCGTGGACCAGTGCCGACGAGGTCGGGAGGGGGAAGGTGACCTGGAAGCGACCTTCGACAGTCGAGAGGACCCCGTTCACCACCTCTTCCGGCGTGTCCCGCCTGACCGGCGACCCGCAGACTCGACAGTGCGGGCGCCCCACGCGAGCCCAGAGCAGGCGTAGGTAGTCGTAGACCTCGGTGGCAGTACCTACGGTGGAACGGCTGGAGACGACAGGGTTCCGTTGTTCGATCGCGACTGCGGGCGCCAATCCTTCGAGCCGGTCGACCAACGGCTTCGGCATCCGTTCCAGGAATTGCTTGGCATAGGTGGAGAGCGACTCGATGTAGCGACGCTGCCCTTCGGCATAGAGCGTATCGAAGGCGAGGCTGCTCTTCCCCGATCCCGACGGTCCCGTCACCACGACGAGCTTCCGGCGGGGAATCTCGAAGCTGATGCCCTTCAGATTGTGCTGTCGGGCGTTGACGATGCGGATGGCTGGGATGGGGCCAAGGGTCACGCGTGGAAAGTACATGGTCCACCGACCTGGGTCATTGGGGAACGAGGGAGCCTTGACGCCCTCGACTCTCGGCGTTACTCGACGTACGTTCCCCCATGGCCACTCTTGTGACCCCGAAAGTCCTACGGCGGGGGTTGGAGTTCTCGTTGCTGGCTTCACTCCTGGGCTTCGCGGCAGTCCTCCTCTACAACAAGAACTACGAACAATTCCTCACCTCGCTCGACCATCTCCGGCCGGGGTGGTTGCTAGTGGGCATGCTCGTCGCCTCGCTCGACTGGATCGGTGGTGGGCTTAGACATTGGGTCATTTCCAGGCATGTGTGGCCGGACGCGCCCCTCAAGGGAATGATCGTTGCCGGTGGCATGGGTGCGTGGGCAGGGTATCTCACCCCGGTGCATGGGGCCGCGGGACCAATGATGGTCTACGCCATGAAGCGTGTCGGCGTCCCGATCCCGGTGGGCCTCACGACGATTCTGATGTCCTTCGTGACTACGGTGATCTTCTTTGCCGTTGCTGGGCCTCTTGCGCTGGTCCTCGGTGCGGGACGTTCACTGGGTGAGAAGGGTGACGTGCTCGGACTCTCCCTCCTCGATCTCTTCACCGGGAGTCTCTCCATCTTCGGCAGTCTGGGCGTCCTGCTCGTCTTCGTGATGTTCGCACCGGGTCTCGCTCGGAAGGGTGTCCATAAGCTCGCCGAACTGGTGAGTCGCCGGAGCCGACGCGTGGCAGAACGTATCGAAGGTCTTCGGAAGGGGATCGACGAGGCACACTCCAGCCTGATCACGTATAACACGCCCCGAGGTTGGTTGGCGATCGCAATCGGGGTGGTCCTCACGGGAACGGCGTATGGCCCTCGGCTCCTGGCTGGGTATGTCGCCCTCAGGGCGATTGGGATCCAGGCCAATTTCATCGACGTGCTGCTGCTACAGACCCTGATCACCTTCTTACTCTACTTTGCGCCCACGCCCGGGGCCTCCGGGATCGGTGAGATCCTGAGCGCCGCAGTCATGTCGGTGTACGTGCCGGGGGCATTGGTTGCGCTGTACACTTTACTCTGGAGGGTCTTCGTCACCTACTGTACGGTCGTGGCAGGGGCCCTGGTTTTCTATGGATGGGTTCGGGCCGGACTACGGGGTCTGGAGGAGGAATCCACGATTGCGGCAACGCCATCCGCCGGTGAGGCTTTGCCGTGATCCGTTGCTTGCGGGTCCGAGCCCCGGCCGATACGTTTCCCTCGATCCCTCGTGAGGACACATAGCAGCATGGAGATCGAGCATAACGGGAAGCGCATCTCGTTGTCCGGTGATGAGTTGATCATCGGAAGCGATCCTGGGGCGGGACTCGTCCTCGAGGGCCTCGAGCCGCGCCATGCTGCGGTCCGTAAGCTCGGCGAACGCATGGCGACCATCATGGCACTCACCGACCGGGCCAACCTCCTCGTCAATGGGGTCGCTTCCAAACGAGAGGCGATGCCGCTACTGCACGGTGACGTGGTCAAGGTCGGTGAGCACGAGTTGCTGGTCATCAATCCAGCCCATCCCAGCGGCAGCCCCGGTACACCCCCCGTTGGGGGACGGGAGCGACTCCACGATACCCTCTTTGGCATCCCACGTCGGCCTTCCACCCGCAAGCCGAATGGCGGCAAGGGTCCAGCGACGTCTGAGCGGGCCCGGGTCGATTCGGATATCCATTTCGGAGTCGTGATCGCGGGCTTCCTGTCGCTCACTACCCTCTTGGTGATGCTCTTTCGCTGATTGATGCACATCACTTGTGCAGCGGGAACCGACCAGGGCGTCGTACGGGCCATCAATGAGGACTACCACCTCATGCGGGTGGACCGCGGCGTCTTCATCGTGGCGGATGGCATGGGCGGGCATGCGGCCGGTGAAGTCGCCAGCGAGATGGCGGTACAGATCATCGACGATCAGCTGGGGGCCTTCCGCGAGCTCTCGGACGCTGAGATCGCCGCGCGTCTGTTCTCTGCCATTCAGTCGGCAAATGGCGCCATCTTCCGCCGCACCCTCGTTGAAGAAGAGAAGCGGGGCATGGGGACGACGGCCACCGTCATGTTGCTCTTCCCCAGCCGCTACCTCATCGGTCAGGTGGGTGATTCCCGGGCCTATGTGCTTCGCGGCAAGCGACTACATCAGATCACTCGTGACCACTCCTACGTGCAGGAACAGGTCGATGCGGGGTTGTTGACCCCCGAGCAGGCACGAACCCACCCCTACGGCAACGTGATCACGCGTTGCGTCGGGTCGAATGAGGAAGTCGTCCCCGACATTTACTTCGGGGCCTTGGAGGAGGGGGACATCGTCCTGCTCGCTTCCGACGGTCTCACGGGGATGTTGGAGGACCAGCAGCTGGAGCAGATCCTCCTCGGGGATGGGGAGCCGGACCAGTGGGTCCAGGCGATGATCAACGACGCCAACCGCCGGGGCGGTCTCGACAACATCACTCTCATCCTGGTCCGCATCGATTCGCTCGACAACCCCGGCAAGAACAACGGCAGTGGTCTCGACGGCTGATCGCTCCTAGCCCAACAACACCCCGCTCTCCAGGCGTTGAGATACGTCGGCCGCCGTTTGACCCACCAGGTCCGCGATCGAATCGAAGGACCTGTCGATCCGCCGGGCCACGAAGACCCGCAGGCGACGCGCACTTCCGTACAGTTCATCCGCGATTCCGGGCAGCCCCAAGTGGCCGGACCACCCTTCGTTGGTCAGGTGCTCGCACGATCCATCTCTGAGTCTGACAGGGAGATCGACGGCCAGCATATCGTCCCGGGCCGGAAAATCGACCAGCACCATGCCGGGTTCGAGGCCACATTCGACCGCCAACCGATTCTCGACCCGTTCGGTGAACTCGGGGTCGTCGACGATCCAGGTTGCCGCTCCTGGAATTCGGTCGGCGGGGAGGTCGAGTGCACGCTTGTAGAGGATCCGAGCCCGGATGGCTTCCGCCAAGGGACTCCGTCCGCTGGCGATCAGGACCTGCATGAACGCGTCATCGGTGAGCTCCTGCAGTTGCTCGATCCCGACCACGTTGTCTCCCACGGCCTGTCGCACCGCTCGCTTGAACATACAGGTCGCGCTGCGCACCGCGTGGTGCCAGTAGACGTTCCGATACATCTGGTACTTGGCGAAGAGCAACGACTCCAACGCGCTCATGCCCTTCTCATGGATCCCGATCTCGCGACCCGTACCCGGTCCCTCCACCATGGTGAGGGAGGCGAGAAGCCGATCCACATCCACCGCACCATAGGGGACCCCGCAACTGCGTGCGTCCCGACTGAGATAGTCGATCTTGTCGAGGTCGAGTGTTCCCGAAATCAAGCCCTGCAACGGACTCAGGCTCTTGCCCCGGATGAGTGCCGCGATCCGTTCGGCGAGATCGGGGATGCCCTGCGCCTCGAGCACACCCGCCAGAGGTTCTTCCATCAACCGGGCCGCACCCAGGCGTTCGTGACTTTCGAACCCTGCTTCCTCGAGCGCATGGGAAAAGGGATAGTGGCCGATGTCATGGAGTAGGGCGGCGAGGGGGACGACCACAAGATCGGCATCCGAGACGCCGCCGAGTTCTCCGCGCTCTCCCAGGATGGCGATGGCCCGTCGCGTGAGATGGTACGCTCCGAGGGCATGCTCGAAGCGCGAGTGAGTCGCGCCTGGGTAGACCAGAAAGGCGTGACCCAGTTGTCGGACGTATCGCAGTCGTTGGACGGCTGGTGTGTCGAGGAGGGCCATGGCAGGCCCATCCAAGCGGATGTTGTCCCAGAGCGGATCGCGGACGATTTCGAAATCGCGTCCGCTCCGGGAAGTCATGTCTTGGGCCCGGCCGCCGTCACAGTGGACGGGACTCGATCGGCGAAGGCCGAGAAATTCTCCTGGAACATCTTCGCGAGTTTGGCGGCTTGGACATCGTAGGCCGATGGGTCGGCCCAGGTGTTTCTGGGGGTCAGGACCTCGCTGGGGACGCCTGGGACCGCCGCCGGAATCGCCAACCCGAAGACCGGATCGCGACTGTATGTCGCATCATCGAGCGTGCCCGCGAGGGCGGCACTCACCATCGCTCTGGTATAACGGAGCTTCATCCGGCTCCCGGTGCCGTAGGCCCCACCGGTCCACCCGGTGTTGACCAGCCAGACTCGGGAGCCATGTCGTTCGATGCGCTCCCCCAGCATCTTGGCGTAGACCCCGGGATGTAACGGCAGGAATGGCGCGCCGAAGCACGCGGAAAACGTGGCTGAGGGCTCGGTGACCCCGCGCTCCGTCCCCGCCACCTTGGCGGTGTACCCGGAGAGGAAGTGGTACATGGCCTGATCCGCAGTGAGTCGCGCGATCGGGGGCATCACACCGAAGGCATCGGCGGTCAAGAAGACCACGTTCTTCGGATGCCCGCCCAGCCCGCTCGGTTCGTGGTTGGCGATGAACTCGATCGGGTAGCTCGCGCGGGTGTTTTCGGTGATGGTATCGTTGTCGAACTCGATGTCGTGCGTGCGGGGGTCGAGCACACAGTTCTCGAGGACCGTACCGAACCTGTGTGTCGCCGCGTAGATCTCCGGTTCGCCCTCCGCACTGAGACGGATGACCTTGGCGTAGCATCCCCCTTCGAAGTTGAAAACACCGTGATCGGTCCACCCGTGCTCGTCGTCTCCGATCAGTCGACGCGACGGATCTGCCGAGAGGGTGGTCTTTCCAGTGCCCGACAGGCCAAAGAATATCGCCGTGTCTCCGGCATCACCGATGTTGGCTGAACAATGCATGGAGAGCACGCCGGCCCGGGGCAGGAGATAGTTGAGGACCGTGAAGATGGACTTCTTCATCTCGCCGGCGTAGCGCGTGCCTCCGATGAGGACGATGCGACGCGCAAAGTTGAGCACGATGAACGTCCCGGTTCGCGTTCCGTGCACGGCTGGATCGGCCTGACACTCCGGCGCATGGTAGATGGTGAACCCTGGGACGAAACTCTCTAACTCCGCCGTGTTCGGCTGGATGAACATGTTCCGGACGAACAGCGCATGCCACGCGTTGGGGGTGATGAATCGGACGGGGAGTCGGTGAGCCGCGTCGGCCCCACCATGGAGATCCTGGACGAAAAGTTGATCCTCCCCCCCGAGGTGCTCCAAGACATGGTGGTAGAGCGCATCGAAATGTGCAGGGGAAAGGCGGTCGTTCTTGTCCCACCAGATATGACCTGTCGATCCGGCCTCGTCGACAACGAACTTGTCCTTGGGGCTCCGGCCAGTGTGCGGCGTGGTGACGACCACCATCGCACCGGCACTCGAGAGCTTGCCCTCCGACCGGCGCAAGGCATGCTCGTAGAGTTGGGCGGTTCCGAGGTTGTCCCACACCTGCTCGACGGTGAGACCGGATAGAGTCTTCTGCTGGGCGTCGGACATCAGGCACTTTCCGTGAAGCACAGGGGCCGGTCCGCGTCATCCAAGGCCCCAGGCGGTTCCAGTTGAACCCCATCGACGTGCGCGGAGCATGGAAAGATCACGGCGCGCTGAGATTCATGCAACCGCAGGAGGGGTCTCAGCGACGAGGCCGCGCATAGGCTCGGAGACGGCGGAGCATGCGGCGATCGTTGACATCGTCATCACCCTTCGGCGTCTCCAGAATCTTCGGGATGTCCTTGAATCTGGCGTCACGCATGATGCGGCGGAAAGGCTCGGCGCCGAGGGTGCCCTCCCCGATCAACTCATGTCGGTCCCGCCGCGATTCGAACGGTACTTTCGAGTCGTTGAGGTGAAGACAGTGCAACAAGTCGAAGCCGATCCACCGCTCCCATTCCTCCCACACGGCATCCCATTCGTCGCGCAAATCATAACCCGCACTGTAGAGATGACAGGTATCGGCGCAGAAGGCCACGCGATCCCGCACGTCGGCCGGGATGGCCTCGCGCAACCGGGCCAGCTCCTCGAAAGTCGATCCGAGGGCCGTCCCCGACCCCGCGGTGGTTTCGAAGAGCACCATCACGCCGTCCACCTGCCGCAGCGCGTCCGCACACGCGCGGGCGTTGCGGCGCAGGCCGCCGACCCGGTCGGTGATGTAGTTGCCCGGGTGCGACACCAGCGCCGCCAGCCCAAGTTGGCGACAGCGATCGAGTTCGGCGCGGAAAGCCGTTCTGGATCTTCGACTTACGACAGGGTCGGGGGAGGCCAGATTGATCAGGTACGAATCGTGCCCAACCACAAAGGCGATCTTGTTTTGCCGCACGGACTTCCGGAACTCTGCCGCGACGTCATCGTCGATGGTGGGGTCCCGCCATTGGTTCGGGGTCTTGGTGAAGATCTGCATGACCGTGGCCCCGATCGACCGCGCGCGTGCGGGGGCGAGATGAGGGCCACCACTCGTTGATACATGCGCCCCCAAGAGATGGCTCGGGGGTGTTCGCCGTGATAGGGAGGTTCGAGTTTGCATCTGATTGGCGAAAAGGATAACGCGATCCGGCTGCTCTTGATCGGAAATCCGGAGCTTCGTCCCGATGGTTTGGAACGCGGTCTCCTCCGCGCAGGGTTCGAGATCGTGGAGGAGTCGGCGGAATCCCCCGCCCGTACAGGGGATATTCCGTCAGCGGTGCTGGTCACTCTTCCCGACGCGACCTCGGCAGCTTCCGTTCTGCAACGACTCCGCGACGATGCTCCCCTCGGGGTTCCCGTTCTCATCATGCTCGCCTCGGGTGACGGTGCGACGCGCACTCGCCTCTTGGAGGAGGGAGCGACCGACGTCCTCACCCCACCGATGGATGTCCCCGAAATCATCGCGCGGATTGCCGCCCGCATCCGGGGCAGCCGCGAAGTGATCTCCGCGATTCGGCTCTCTCGGGAAGCATCGGAACTCTTCGACGTCCTCCAGGAGGTGTCCGCGGGCCTCCGCTCCGAAGACACGCTGCATACCCTCGTCTGTCGTTTGGGCGAGGTCCTTGGTCTGGCTCATTCTGCCTGTCTGTTCTGGACGCCGAGCCAGAGTGATGCCCGGTTGATGGCGGTCCACGAAGATCCCAAGGTCCGTGACGTTCCGGTCAACCCCGAGCACTACCCCGAGGCGGTGGAGGCCGTGCGGTCGGGAGTGACGGTGTTCGTCAAGGATGTCGCGCGGCACCCATTGTTCCTGGCCGCCCGGGAGCGGGGCCAGCAATCCGGCCTCTATGGCGTCCGATCGGCGGTCGGAATACCGTTGCTGCGCCATGGGCGAGCCCTGGGGGCGATCGTGCTCCGCTCCCCACTGATGGCCACGCTTGGCGTCGAGTCGCTGCGCTTCGCCGAACGACTGGTCCGTGCGACCACGCGGGTGCTCGAGACCCAAGAACGGCGTGCCGCGATCCGGCGTCGTCAAACCGGTGCGGCGGATGCGCTCGACCCGCTGACGGCCTGCCCCGGCCTAGACGCACTCGATCGACGGCTCAAGGAGGAATTCGAACGGTCGCGACGGTATGGGCTGAGTTTCAGTCTGGTGCTCCTGGACGTCGATGGACTCGCCGGCGTTAACGAGCGATTCGGCAACGAGGCCGGTGACAGGATCCTGGCCGACTTGGGGGCCATTCTGCAGCGCGAGATCCGGGGACCCGATTTCGTGGCGCGGTATGGTGGGGATGAGTTCGCGCTGGTTCTGCCGGTCACTTCACTCGAAGGGGCGCGACAGTCCATCATGCGAGTGCGCGAACGAGTGCATCAACACCCCTTTGCCGATCTGCCGACCGGGCAGCATCTCGGGATCAGTGCCGGCCTCATCACCTTCCCGCACCCGGCGGCCGTTCATTCCGAAGATCTCTTCGCCCTCGCCGAGTCGGCCCTGATCAGAGCCAAGTCTCCCGCGGGAAATGGGATTGGGGTCGGTGATCCGGTCGGTATAGAGATAGGAGGCCGAAACTGACAGTAGATCCTCGATGCGAACTCCCCTGTCGACCCCCGGAGAACAGTGATTGGTTCACCCCGGGAGAGCTTCACCTCAGACCGGTTTGAACCGCTTTTCCAACGGGCCTAGTGGACCGAGATCGGGGAGAAGGGCCTGGGCGTCACGACGGTGACTATCGTCGGACCTGGATTCCGGGCAAGCCTGAGTTCATCCCCCGCGCGGTGCCCAATGACCCCGGTCGGTGGCGGACTCGCGAGGTATACGAAGAGCGTGTCGGAAGAGGTCGAAACGAGGGAGGGGAAGCTTGCCTTCGGTGCGCACCCATGCGCGCATACCGGACGAGTCCGAGTGAAATAGAGACTCATCTGGTACACAGTCTCAACGCCAACATCAAAGGTGGACAACCCTTCAACAACCAAAGTTCCGCCTGGGTCAGTCAGGTTGATCACTACCTGAACGGGTCCTGTGTGTCGGAGTTCGAGGGGGATTGAATGTGGCGTGCCAAACCCGTCCGTCGTAAAACTACTCCCCGAAACAACTGTGGTCTGGCCACCCTGAGTCAACGTAATCGTTAACCCGCTTGCTGGTACATTACCACTGTAGAAGACCTGAAGGGTTGTAGGACCTCCACACGCGAGCGCAAGAACTCCGACTACGGCCACGCTTGTGTAGCGCAGGGCGAATTGCGCCATCAATCGAGTGGTCATGGTTCCATCCTCTCAACCAGGGCACTCGTCATTGGCCATAGTAGATCCCTCCACCCCGAATGGTGAGGGCTCCACCGAACCGGGTCAACTCCACTGTCAGTTCCGGCCTCATATCTATTATCCGGTTGGTGATCCGGTAGCCGCCTAGGCCGGCAACCTGCCTCCGCTACCGTCGTCGCCGGAGCCAGTCGGCGGGGTCGAGAGCGACCTGATTCTCCCCACGAATCTCGAAGTGCAAATGAGGGCCATAGTCCGTATTCGCCCCACCGACCGTGCCGAGCACCGCTCCCTTCGCCACGCGCTGGCCCACCTGCACGGCCGCGCTCGCGAGCTGCATGTAGAGTGAGTAGTACCCATCGCCATGAGCCAGGACCACGGTGAGCCCGTAGGTGCTGAGGCGCTGAACCAGCTGGACCTCTCCAGACTCCACCGACGTCACTGGAGTGCCCTGAGGGGCCCCGATCCCGATCCCGTTCCATCGAATCACTCCACCACTGGGCAGCGTGTCGCGCCCGAACCGATAGAGGATGGCTCCCTCCACAGGCCAATCGAGCCGCCCGATGTCCTCGGTCGTCAGGGTCCCCGCACCGCGGGGTGTGCCGGCTGCCGCGGCCGCGCGCCGCTCGAGGGCCGCCAGGAGTTCGTTCAGCCGCGCCTCATCCCGCTCGAGGGTCGAGAGGCGCTGTTCGTTCTGTTGTGAGGTGCGTCGGATCTGCCGCACTCGGTTGGCACGATCGGTGGCCAGCGCGGCGTAACGCCGCATTTCGGCGGCTCGCTCCTCCCGTCGGCTGTCGAGTTGACTGCGGACACTGAGGAGTTGCTGCCGCTGGCCTGCGATCCGATCGCTCAGGCGTTCGACGTCGTCGAGGACGGTC
>Ga0214471_10003292_pt1 | contig 12565 bp, 5 predicted proteins | sample RVTome_5_FD_207665 | JGI IMG/M metagenome (GOLD analysis project Ga0214471, IMG submission 207665) | Soil microbial communities from uranium-contaminated site in the Upper Colorado River Basin, Wyoming, United States - RVT142D155 | ecosystem: Environmental > Terrestrial > Soil > Contaminated >...
CGCCGGCCCGCCCACCCTCGGACTCAGGGGACTACGATTACCGGCACGTTCGAAAGGCCGCTCTGGTTGTTCGCCTCGTCCTTGCTGCAGAGAGCGAAGTAGTAGGTTCCCGGCGCCAGATTCACTTCAAGAGACTCGAGCGTTCCCGCCACGTGCGGCGACGGCTCGCCGACGACGTCTGTGCCGGATCCGCAGGTGAGGATCGGCGCAGACGAGCGGCGCACGTCGTAGCTCGCCGCGGTCCCGCTCCCTCCGTCATCGCCGGGGGCGGTCCAGTTCAGAGTCACCGGACCGGGAAAGAAGTTCGCCTCGAAGACCCGGATCTCCGCGATCTGGGCGGCATAGAGGCCCCCCGCTGATTTCCGAGTCTTGGTGACGTAGACGCGGACGTAGCGTCCCGAGGCCGCGGGGAAGCCGAAGGTGTGCAGCATCCCCTGTGTCGCCGGGAGGCCGATTGCGGTCTTGACGGTGGTGAAGCTCAGGTTGTCGTCGCTCACCTGGATTTCGAGGTCCTCCGGGAACAGAGCGCCGGCGGGACGGGACGAGATTCTCACTTCGCCGATGTCGTGGACGGAGCCGGTATCCAGAGTAATCCACTCGATCGTCTGCGTCGTCTTGCCCAGAGATCCCCAGTAGCTCGCCGGGTCCCCATCGGTCGCCTTCGCGAAGCCTGCCGAGGCCGACTCCACGCTCGACGCCGCGATCGCGGGCGCGACCAGCAGGTCCACGGTGAAGGGGGCGCTTCCTCTGAGGTCGTTCACATCCCCCGGCGCCGTGGTATCCGGCGCGTCGGTCGCGGCCGAGACCACGTTCGAGATCGACGAGGGCGTCGGAGTCTCGTCGTGAACTCTCATGGCGAAGTAGTAGGTGGTGCTGGCCGAGAGCCCGGAGACCGTCATGCCCTGGAGGGTCCCTGCGACCGCGGGAGCGGGCTCGCCGGCCGCTGGAGTCGCGGAGGTGAAGTTGCCCTCGGTGATGAGTGACGTCGAATAACGCACGTCGAAGCTGGTCGCGGTTCCGGTGCCGGCATCGTCGCCGGTCGACGTCCAGGAGAGATCGACTGATGTGGAGGTCGCATTGAAGGCCAGGAGGTCGCTCACCGCCGCCGGCGGAATGATGGTCGTGATGGCGCTTTGCTGGTTCGAAAGCGGGCTCGGGTTAAAGGCGTCGTCGAAAGCCTTCATGCGGAAGAACAGCGTGACGCCTTCCTGGGGAGTTTCGAAGGTGAAGCTCGCGAGCGAGCCCGCGCCTTGAGGGATGGGTTCACCGACGAGCGGAGTCGCATTGCCGAACTCCGTGTCGTTGTCGATCGACGAGGTCGCGTAGCGCAGGTCGAAGAACGCTACCGTGCCGGCCGCGCCGTCGTCGCCGGGCTCAGTCCAGGTGAGGGTCACTTCGTGGCTCAACGGGGACTCGTAGGCTTCGATTTCCGCGATCTGCGCGTAGTAGAGCCCGCCGCCCGAAAGCCTCGTTTTGGTGATGAAGATCCGCACGTAGCGGGCGTTGAAGGGCGCGAAGTCGAAGTCATGCCAAATTCCCTGGGTCGAGGGAAGACCGGTAGCCGCGTCCACCGTCACCCACGTCGAGTTGTTATTGCTGAGCTGGATCTGCAGATCCTCCGGGAACAGGGCGCCGGCGCCCCGCGAGCGCAGCCGCACCCGGCTAATCCTGTGAACCGCTCCGGTATCGACGGTGATGAACTCGTTCTGCTGGGTGGCGCGGCCCGGCGTCGACCAGTAGCTCGAGAGGTTCCCGTCCGTAGCCTTGGCCTTGCCCTCGGCAGCGGAAGCTTCCCCGGAAGCCGCGATGGCCGGAGCGTTCACCTTGGTCGCCGTTCCTCCACCCACCTGAGCCGTGAGGTCGGTGATAGCGGAAGGCGCCAGGACATCGAGCGTCGTCGACGTGACCGCCGTTCCCCCGTTCATGGCGGAAACGAGGCCTGCGTTGTCGATGGCCTTGATGGCGAAGTAGTACGTCGTTTGATTGGCGAGTCCCCCGAGGGTGTAGGTCTCGAACGCGGGCTTGGGGTTGGTCGCGGGCCGGAGCACGGACGCTGCGGCGTCGAAGTTCGCGTCGGTGAGGGGAGACGTCGAGTAGCGGATATCGTACGTCGTTGCGTTTCCGGTGTTGCCGTCGTCTCCGCTCGGTTGCCAAACGAGGTCGACCGTGCTGCCCGTGGGGTCGGATACGATGAAGCCCAAAACCGGCGCCGGCGGGACTCCGGGAGTCGTCACCTGGAGAACGTTCGACAGACCCGAGACGTTGGGCACTTCGTCGCGGGACTTCAGCGCGAAGTACACGATGTCTTCGCTCGGGAAACCCGAGGCGATCACCGACTCCAGGTTTCCGGCGACCAAGGGCTGCTGCGTCGAGATCGTCGAGGCCGCATTGAAGTTCCCGTCGGTAATCAGGCTCAAGGACCACCTCAAATCGTAGCTCGCGGCGTTTCCGACGTCGCCGTCGTCACCGGGCGCGGTCCAGTGAAGCCCGAGGGATTCCCCGGGCGTGGCCTCGAGAATCTCGACTTCCGCGACCTGAGCCACGTACTTCCCGGAGGCGGACTTCTTCGTCTTGGTGATCCAGAGCCGCACGTAACGCGCTGTGGGGTCGGGGAGGACGTGGTCCACCCACGTGCCCAGGGCCGGCGCGGCCCCGGTCACGCTGAACACCTGGGTGAAGTTCACGTTGTCGGTGCTCACCTGGATCTGGTAGTCCACGGGGAACAGATTGCCGCCATTCCGTGAGAGGAGGCTCACCTGGCTCAGAACCTTGGACGCGCCGAGGTCCCAGGTGATGAACTCCGGGGTGATCGCCGCCCTCATGGGCGATTGCCAATACGTCGCGGCATCCCCGTCTGTGGTCTTGGTCATGTCGGTAGTCGAGGGACCCGGAGCGGTCGAGGCAATCGCCGTCGCCGGCACCGGCGTTCCGCCTGCCACGGGCTCGCCGCCGAGGTCGGTCACGTTCTCGGGAGGGGTCGTGTCGGGCAAGGGAGGGGTCAGGTTGATAATGCCGGCGTGGAGGCCGTCCCCACCGTTCAAAAAGCGCCAGAGAAACATCGCCTGAGGCTGCGTCGGATCCGGGCGGGCGGCGACAGCTTCCACCCCTACATCCAAATCGCTCAAGAGCACCGTCGGGCCCACCGGGGCTCCGGTGAGCGGGCTGAACTCTCCCGCTCGCGCCACGACGGAAAGGTTCGTGGCGCTGCGCCAGCCGGTGATGAAGGTATCGGTGACCGGGTTGTAGGTCACCGGGCCGGGCTGATCCCATCCCGAGGTGGCGGCCACGTTGATGCTCGTGACCACGCTTCCGGTGTCGCTCACCAGAGCCCCCCGGATGTGGGGGCAGCCGCCTCCGCAACCGTTCCAGCCCTCCCAGACGACCATCCATCGGTTGGTCGATGGAGCGTAGCCTACTCTGGGGTACGCCTGGGTTTCCTGCCCGGCGGCGATGGGGAACTCGGGTCCGACCGAGAGCCCGTTCGAAGAAATGAACCGGCCGTAGACGTTCGCCTTCGAGCCGGCGACCTCCCGAACGTAGACCACGAGGAACTTCTGCGCCACCGAGCCGTAGGAGAGAGCGTCCGAAAGTCCGCTGGTGATTACGGTGACAGGGGTGATGTTGGGCGCGGCGCTGGTGGAGTCTCCGTCAATGACACGATAGCGCACCGATCCGGAGCTTCCCTGCTCCCACGTCACCACGTAGCGGCCGCTCGCGGGGCTGAACTCGACGTTCGGGCCGTACCCATTGCCGACGAAGAACGCGTTACCTATGGGTGTTCCATCGGAGGTCAGGTATCGACCGTAGATCTCGGTCGGAGACCCATCGCGGTAGAGCAGCAGAAACGTCCCGTCATCGGGGTTGAATGCGGCGTTGACGTGGGTGACGCCGATGTCGGCCGAGATGACAGTTTCCCCGCTAAAAACTCCCGCGGTGCTCAAGTGGCCGACGAGCGCGCGGCCATCCTCGTAGAGGAGCAGGTAATCGTCTAGGATCGGGTTGTATAGGGCCCTTTGGAAAAGCTGCAGTCCCGCGGGATTGCGGATTCGTCCGGGAGCGAGCTCGAAGGCTCGAGACGTCGCGGAGAAGGAAAGGATGATGGCGGCCGCGACTAGGCTGCGGGCCATAGACGTGCACTTCATGGTGGAAAGACCTCCAGATGGGGTTCCTAGTATGTCGTTTGCTTGATATAACTTACGCGATGTTTCGTCAAAAGTCTATGGTCGGGATCACATGGCTCCAGCATAACCAATGGCGGGCCATTGGGAGCCGGGACGCATTCTAATCATCAAAAAGCCTGATGTCCAAGCCGTCTCGGGGCGCAAGGCGTCATAATCACCCCGATGAAGGTTTTCCGGCCGCTCGCCGTTTTCCTGTTCTACCTCGCCCTTTCCATGGCGTTCACCGCCCCGATTTCCCTTCGCCCCTCGGAACTCGCGGTGAACGACGGCGATCCGCTCCACATCTCCTGGATCCTGGCGTGGGACGCCCATCAGATCGTGCGCAACCCTCTTCATCTTTTCGACTCGAACTCTTTCTACCCCTATCCCGCTTCGCTCGCGTTCTCCGAGCACCTCCTCGGGCCTGCTCTTCTGGCCGCTCCGTTCTTCTATGCGACGGGCAACGCCCTGTTCGCGCAGAACGTCGCCGTGCTACTGACGCTTTCGCTCTCGGCGTTCTTCATGTTTCTTCTCATCCGCGAGGTCTTCGCGACGGAGCTTGGGGCGCTTGTCGCGGGAGTGGTGTACGCCTTTCACGCGTATAACCTCCACGAGGTCGCCCGACTGCAGCTGCTGAGCGTTCAATGGTGGCCCCTCGCGGCGCTCTTCCTTCACCGGACTTTCCTGGCAGGCCTACCAGGCGCGCGAGGCGGAAGCGGCAACGCTCTCCTGGCCGCGCTCTTCTTCGCGCTCCAGGGTCTTTCGTGCACCTACTACCTCCTCTACTTCGCGCTTCTGCTCCTCCTCTGGATTCCGGGATACGCGCTCACGACCGACCACGGCATGCGTCGGGTGGCCACGCTCATCGCCCCCTTCGCCGCCGCGGGTGCGCTCTTCGTGCTCATCGGGTTTCCCTACTTGAGAATGGTGCGAGACTTCGGCTTCGGGCGCGAGCTCGCGCAAGGGGCGGACCTCGCCGAGTACTTCCGGCCCCCGGAAGGAAGCCTCTACGGAAGCTTCGTGACGTTCGACCATCCTCCCGGGGTCGTGCCCCAGTTCCTCGGATTCGTAGCTCTCGCTCTCGCGCTCTGGGGACTCGTGAGGCGGCCCCGCACCGGGGATCCCAGAACTCGAGTGGTCTTCTTCTGGCTCTCGATGGCGACGGCGTTCGTGGGAGGGGCGCTCTCCCTCGGACCGACGCTCCGCGCCTTCGGGCTCGAGCTCGGTCCGGGACCCTACGCCTGGCTCTACGAGGGGCTGCCGATCTTTCGCGTTCTTCGCAACGCCGAGAGGTTGAGCGTCCTCGTCCACTTCGGTCTCGCGGTCGCGGCCGGCGTCGGCGCCGGAGCGCTTCCCGCCCTTTCGAATGCTCGATGGCTTCGGATCCTGCTTCTCGTGGCACTCCCGTTCGAGCACTTCGCGGGCGGCCAGCCGTTTACGCGCGTCCCCACGGGAGAGCTCGCCCCCGACGTCTATCGATGGCTCGACAAAAGAGGCGGTGTGGGAGCGGTCGTCGAGCTTCCGCTCTATCCCCGGGAGAAGCTTCGGCTGCACTCTCTCTACATGTTCTACTCCACCTACCACTGGAAGCCCATCGTGTTCGGCCGGACGTCGTTCTATCCCCCGCTCACCGGCTATCTCGGGTGGGAGATGCGGAACTTCCCCGACGCCGACTCGCTCGCCCTCCTCGAAGGTCTCGGAGTCGAGCTTCTCGTGGTGCATCCGAACCTCTGGCGCCCCGGAGAGCGCGAGGCCCGGCTCGCGCGCCTCCAGAGCTTCGCCGATCGTCTCGAGCTCGAGGGGCGATTCGGCCCGACCCGCGACGTCTCCCAGGCGCGCTACGGGCTCGGCGACGAGCGTGTGTATCGCCTTCGGCATTCCGGCGAGATTCCCTCGACCTCGGAGCTATGCGCTCCGACGGACGAGATCGCGCCCGAGGGCTTTCGCCTTCGAGGTGATTCCAAAAGCCCGGTCGAATGGGTCGTCGATCGGAACCCGGAGACGAAGTGGCGCACCGACGGGCAGCTTCCGGGGCTGAAGCTCGAGATCGATCTGGGGCGCGAGGAGACTCTCGCCGCGGTCGGTCTCGATCTCGGCTATCCCCACGACCAGTTTCCGAGGGACTTGACGTTGAAGGTGAGGACCGAGGGAGGAAACGGGTTCGAGCGCGTCGAGCCTCGCCACGATCGCGCGACCAAGTGGGAGCTGGTGCGAGCGCTCGTCGAAGAGCCCTCGAGCGCTTCGGTGACCCTGCGCTTTCCGCAAACGAAAGCCCGGCACCTTCGCTTCTGGATCCGCGAGGGGAAGGAGTGGGACTACTCTCTCCCCGATTGGAGTCTTCCCGAGCTTCACCTCTACCGCGCGTGCGCGGCGTCTCACTGAACGTAGCCGAGCGCCCGGAGAACGTTCAGGGTCTCCTCGTCGAGCTCGACCTGATGCCTCCCGGAGCCCGGAGCGAGATACCACGCCCAAACGGGCCGATCGGGATTGTCCGGCTCGTGAAGGAGGCGCTCGGCCTCGGCCACCGACACCGCGAGATCCTTCATCTTTAGTGACGAATCGACGAGCGGCTCGCCGTCGGCGGTGACGAGAAGGCGGAGATCCGCGCCCGGGGGATTCGTCTGCACCACCAGGTGGCGCGCCTTTCCGTCGGCTGCGAATTTCAGCGAGAGGCTCTTGCGGTCGGGGGCAATCTCGAGGATGTCCCCGGTCGAGATCGCGAACCGAAAAGCGCTCGCGATCTCGGAGTCCGTTCCGATCTCGACTCCAATTGCGGCGCCCTCGCGTCTCCCCTCGACCGAGACGTGGGCGCCGTGCTGGCCGAGCTGCACGAACCGCTCGAGATCGGAGATCAAAGCGGCTCCCTCTCGAGGGGCTTCGGGGAGAAGGTTCACGCCCTCCGCGGGGTCGCGCTCGAGGTCGAAGAGCATCTCCTTTGCATTGGGCACGAGGGCCTTGATGTGCTTGTACCGCTCGTCGCGAATGGAGTAGGCGACGACGTTCGGGGCCAGGAGCTCGGCGACCGCGCGCCTTTCGGTTTCCGCCACGTCCTTCTCCAGGACCTCGCGAAGACTCCGCCCCTGGAACTCCGCGGGAGCCTCGATCCCGGCGAGCTCGAGGAGCGTCGGAGCGACGTCGATGTTGCTCGCGAGGGCTTTCGAGCGGCGGCCGCGAAGGCGGGAGTCGGGGAGCTTCAGCACGCCGGGGATGTGAAGGACCTGCTGGTACAGAGTCTTGCCGTGTCGGGTGGCGCCGTGCTCGCCGAACTCCTCGCCGTGGTCCGCGGTCACGAAGAGGAGGGTGTCGTCGTAGAGGTCGAGCTCCTTCAGCCGATCGACGAGCTTTCCGATCTCCCGATCGTTGTAGGCGAGCTCGGCGTCGTAGAGCTCGCGGTCCCGGTCGAGGCCGGTGCTCTTCTCGGAGACGAACCGGGCGCCTTCGGGCGAGCGCGCCTTGTAGGGATAGTGGAGATCGAGCGAATGGAGGTAGAGGAAGAACAGGTCGCGGCGGTGCGCCTCGAGCCACGGGAGCACGGCTTCGGTGATATCGGCGGCGTCGGGATCCATGTCGTGAAGGTGAGAGCGCCGCGATCTCTCCTCGAAGCTCCTCAGATCGACCCACCGGTCGAAGCCTTGATTGAAGAAAAAGACTCTCGGGTCGATGACCGGGTTCGCGACCCAGGCCGCCGTGGTGTAGCCCTCTCGCCGAAAGACTTCGGCGAGCGTCGTCCGGGCGCGAGGAAGGGCGTCGTCCACCGTGCGCGCCTGGTGAAACGTCGGCAGCATCGAGGTGAACAGACAAGCGGTCGAGGGTTTGGTCCAGGAGGCGCAGGCGTTGAGGTCCTCGAGGAGGACGGCGTCCTCGGCCAGTCGATCGAGCTCGGGCGTCGTACCGAGCCCGTAGCCATAGGCACCCACGTGGTCGGCGCGAAGGCAGTCGACGACGTAGACGATGACGTTCGGCCGGGCCTGGCTCACGCTCGCGAGAATCTCCGGATGCGCGAGGAGCACCGTCGCGTCCTCGCCCTCGACCGAAAGCTCGATCTCCAGAGGCTCGCCGGAAAAGCGGGAGAGCTCGACGCGCCGCTCGACCCAGCCTCGTTCCTCGACCCACCTCTCCTCGTGGGTCACCGCTCCGTTGACCGCGACGCGGAGCGAGACTTCGGCATCGGGGGGACGGACGGCGAGAGCGAATCGAAGCTCGGGGGAGTCCGAACCCTCGCTCCGGAACGCGATACGTCCCGGCGTCTCGAGAGAGATGCCGGTGCGACGGTCCCCGTGAACCGCGAGCTCTCGGGCGGCGGCCTCTCCGCGGCTTCGAAGGACGGCGCCGTCGAGGCGTCCGTTCCCTGCCGAATCGATCTCGCTCAGGTCGACGAATCTCCGGTGCACCAGAGCCCGGTCCGGGGCGCCGTTACAGCCGACCGCGAGGATCGCGGCCGCGAGAGTTGCCGTTCGCGCGATCACGGGTCGAGGTATCCGAGGGCTCGGAGCTTATCCCGCATCTCCTCGTCTAGCGCGATGGCTCCGCTGCTACCGCCGGCCCTTCGGCTTCGCACGTCCTTCAGGAACGATCGCACTTCGCTCCGCAGCGCCTCCACGTCCCTCCGGCCCCTCTGAGCGATGATGTCGTTCTTCTCGCCGCTGTCCTCCAATAGATCGTACAGCTCTTCTTTCACCAGGCGCGAGACGAACTCGGGGTCGTCGAGCTCCCCCTCGAATGTGGCGACGTACTTCAGAGGGCCCTTCCGAACCGCGATTTTCATCGCCGCTCCCCGCCGCTCGTTCCCCTCCCAGGTGATCTCGGTGAGAGCACTCGCTCCCCGTGCCTGCAGAAGCCCCTGGCGTTCGTGCGAGGTCGGTAGCCCAGCAGCCTCGAGAAACGTAGGGAAGATGTCGAGCTGGTCCACGACTTCGCCGACGCGTCCTTGGGGAGAGTTGCCCGGCCACTTGACGATGAGGGGGATGTGGCTCACCTCGTTGTAGATGACCTCGCTGTGCTGCCAGAACCCGTGCTCGTAGAAACTCTCGCCGTGATCCGCGGTCACCACGATGAGCGACCCGTCGTACCGCCCCGCGATCTTCAACGCCTTGAGGAACCGCCCGAGCTCTCGATCGATCTGAAACACTTCGGCGTCGTAGAGGCTCTTTAGCCCCTCGATCTCCTCGGGGCCCGCGGGCGGCCGGCGGTCGATGACTTTCTTCAAGAGCTCCGACATGTCCTTCGGGCGCTCGCCGAAGCGCGACATCAGCTCCTCCGGAGGAAGGTACGGCCAGTGGGCATCGAAGAGGTGGAGGAACAAGAACCGGCCTCGACCCCCCGACTCCTCCATCTCCCGAATCGCGGTATCGACCAGCCTCTCGGCAGGCTCGTCGACGAGAGCGTAGTACCGATCGAAGCCCTCGTCGAAGCCGAAGGTCGGGGTGAGAAGGAGGCTCGAGACGATTCCGACGCTCTGGTAAGAGCGCTTGGCCAGAAGATCTGGAAGATAGGGAACGGAGGAAAACTTCTTCTGCGATTGCCTCAGCCCGTGGTGCGTCGGGAGGACTCCCGTGAGCATCGACATGTGCGTCGGGAGAGTCCAGCTCGAAACGCTCACCGCGTCTTCGAAGACGACGCCGTCCTTGGCGAGGGCGTCGAGGCTCGGAGTGGTCGCGCGGTCGTATCCGTAGACGCCGACGTGATCGGCGCGAAGACAGTCGATGGAGATCAGGATCAGATCGGGTCTCGACTCGGCCGACCGGCGATCCCGGAGGACGGGATTCGCCCACGCCGGGAGAAAGGCCTGGCCCGAGGCGCTGAGAGATTCTTCGGGCCGAGTGAACTCCGTCTCCTGATACCGCGTCTCGAAGGCGAGCCGCGCGGACTTCCCCGCCCACCGACTCAGGTCGACCGTGGGCTCGAACCACCGGTTCGCGAAGCGCCGGCGGACGGCCTCTTGAAACACGACCTCCTCGCCGTCCCCGGAATCGATGAGGAGCCGGAACTCGATGGGAGCGGGTAGGGCCTCCTCGTCGAAGCTCGACACCCCGAAGCCGAGATCGAGATGCGGCTCCTCGGGAATCTTGACCTCGTAGGTCAGCCGCGAAGGAACTGGAGGAACGAGAGAGAAACGGGATTCGACCTCATCCATCGAGACCTGAGCGGTGAGGCGTCCGTCCTTCCTGAACGAGCGGAACTGCACCGGGTCGAACTCCGCTTCCGCCTTGTCGACCTCACGCGCGAAGGAGAAGCTCGGGGGCGGCGCAGCCTGACAAGACACGAAGACCAGCGCCGCGCCACCGGCGAGTCGTCGAATCATCGATCGGGAGCCTAGTGTAGGCAATGCGGCCATGCAAGCTTCTGCTACACTGGCCAGCGGAATCGAACGGATGCGAAACATTCTGGCACTGGTCACGGCGCTCGCGGTCGCGGCCTGCGAGCCTCGAACACCAGAGAAGGACGCGCTCGCGCTCGCGCGGGAAATCGAGAACGCTCGGGTCGATTACGATCCGGTCGTCTTTCGATCGATCCGTAAAGACGGCCAGCTCTCGAGCCAGGTCACGATGGAAGGCCGCACGCTTCTGTCGCTCACGCCGCCGGTGCCGTCGTCGATCTCCTTCGAGGTCCGAGTCCCCCGAGACCCCGGGTTCCGGTTCTCGATCGGCGCCCCCTCGCTCGGAGACGAGAAGCTTCCGTCCTCGGTCCTCTTCGAGGTTCACGTCGAGAACGAAGGAGAGCCCGTACGGGTCTTCTCGGATCTTCTGCGGCGTCGCGCGCCGAACCAGTGGCGCGACCATGAGGTGGATCTGACGCCGTGGGCGGGAAAGGACGTCACTCTCCGGCTCTCCAGCCGATTCGGAGCCGGTCGCGGCCCCGCGCGGGCCGCCCTCGTCTCCTGGGGCGATCCCGTCGTCGCGGATCGCGGGCAAAAGCCGGACCGGCCGGCTCTGGTTCTCGTCTCGATCGATTGCCTCCGGGCCGATCACGTCGGCGCGTACGGCTACTCTCTTCCCACGACGCCCGAGATCGACGCCGTCGCCGGCGAGGGCACGGTGTTCGAGAACGCGTTCTCTACCGCTTCCTGGACTCTCCCTTCGCACATGTCCATGCTCACCGGCCTCGTCCCCTCGCTCCACGGAGCGACGAAGTGGGAAAAGCTTTCGACCTCGGTCGACTATCTTCCCGAGCTCCTCGGCGGCTCCGGTTACCGCGCCGCGGGCGTAGTCTCATGGGTCTACCTCTCGCAGGCCTACGGGTTCGAGCGGGGCTTCGATTCCTACCGGGTCCTCGATCGACCCGAAGCCTCTGACATCATCGACCGGGCGATCGAAGAGCTCCACCGCGGTCGAGGGCAGCCACAGTTCCTCTTCGCCCACCTCTGGGATGCCCACTGGCCCTACATGCCAAAGGCGCAGGACCTGGCGCGCCTGGGAGGACGGCCCCGGGACATCTCGTCGCTCCACAAGCTCATCCGCGAGGGAACGCCGGCGAACGACGAGCGGGAGAGCGAGGAGATCGTCCGACTCTACGACGCCGAGATCGCCTTCGCCGATCGGGAGCTCGGGCGCCTGTTCCGCGAGATGAAAACGCTGGGGCTCTGGGAGAACGCGCTTCTGGTCATCACTTCCGATCACGGAGAGGCTTTCCGCGAGCACGGCCATTGGCAGCACAGCCAGACTCTCTATGACGAGCTCACGCGGGTCCCGCTCATCGTCAAGTGGCCGGGCCAGGCGGAGCCCGGAAGAGAGGCGGCGCCGGTGAGCCTCGTGGATCTCTTCGTCACCTTCGCCGAGGCCGCCGGACTCGAGGTCGAGGCGGGCGGCGGCCCGGGAGCGCTCGCACGCCGATCGCTCACCGCCGCCCCCGATGAAAAACGCATCGTCTTGAGCGAAGTGACCTGGCGCTCTCCTTCGGGATCGTTCATGAAGGTCGCGCTTCGCGACCGCGGCCGAAAGTACATCGCGACCCTTTCGGGCCCACCCGGGGACGATCTGGGCGTGGCCGAGCTCGAAAAGGAGGAGCTGTACGACCTGGTGAAGGACCCGAAGGAGAGCGAGAACCTCCTCGGCCGCGACGCCGACACCGTCAACCGATTTCGCGCCGAGCTGCGCTCGTTTCTGGAGGCCGCCCGAGCCGCGCGGTCCTTGAGAAAAGGCGAGCCCGTCGAGCTCGACGACGAAGCGCTCGAGAAGCTGAAGAGCCTGGGCTACACGCAGCACTGAGACGATCCCGTTCGAGCTCGCTCTGTCGCTCGGGACTACTTGATGTAGCCAAGGGAGCGAAGCTTCTTCAAGAGTTCCTCGTCGGGCTCGACGTGGTAGCGCGGCGGCTGGGGTCGAGCCTTCAGGAGCCCGTCGAGCGCCCCGGACAACCCCTGCGCCGTGTCGAGGTTCGCTTGGGAGACGTCCGTCGTTTCGAGCGGA
>Ga0214471_10003293_pt1 | contig 12563 bp, 6 predicted proteins | sample RVTome_5_FD_207665 | JGI IMG/M metagenome (GOLD analysis project Ga0214471, IMG submission 207665) | Soil microbial communities from uranium-contaminated site in the Upper Colorado River Basin, Wyoming, United States - RVT142D155 | ecosystem: Environmental > Terrestrial > Soil > Contaminated >...
AGTAGTCGGGGTGGATTTCGTTGAACGCCAGGAACCCATGGCGATTGCCGCCGTAGTCGACGAACGCCGCCTGCAGCGACGGTTCGACGCGCGTCACCTTGGCGAGATAGATGTTACCTTTAAGCTGCCGGCGGGACTGAACCTCGACGTCGAAGTCTTCCAGGTGGTTTCCGGCGACGATCACCACCCGGGTCTCTTCCGGGTGCGATGCGTCGATGAGCATTCTTTTGGCTGTCATTTATTTCAAAACTCCGATGCACAGCCTGCCCGGCCTCCGTCCTCCAGGGACGAGGTCCATCCGGGGTTGCGGTGCGTGTTCTAGGATGGCCGGCGGCGCCTGCGAACAATCCTTGCGCCACCGTTGACGTGGGCGGCATGTGACTGGTTCGCGCTGCTCTATCCGGCATGGGAAAAAAGACCATATCTAAGAGGGGGATCCCTCTTGCTTTTCGCATATAAGCCCGAGACCCTCCTCCCGCAAGTAACGGAACTCCGGGACCATCATTCGGGCTGCCTTGACGTCGCGTTACGGCCGGCCGCCGGCCCGTCATACGGGGCTACCAGACCGGACCGGGCTCGCCGCCAGGCGCGACAGTGTTAACATAAAGGTAGGCTTTTCGCTCGACAATCGTCTTGTGCGCGTCGACGGCCGGCGGCCAAACTAATCGGGGCCCCGGCGCGAATTCGGTTGCAGATCATTACCCCTTGTAATAAATCATATATTTGGGGACTGGGTTGTGAGCTTGCACCATATGTGGGGTGTCAGTCGGAAATCGCGGTGGTTGCCGGTCGCCCTCGCGGCGACGCTGGCGCTGACCCTTGCGCGGCCGGTCGCGGCGGCGGATTCGGTGGTCACCGACATTCGCGTCGGCGTCCATGCCACGGCCACCCGAATCGTTCTCGAGCTCACCAAACAGGTGGCATTCAGCGCCTTCACCCTCGGCGACCCCAAGCGTGTCGTCATCGATCTACCGGAAGTCGGCTGGCAGTTGCCGCCCGAGCCGCTTCCCGCCGCCACCGGCGTGTTCGAGAAACTGCGCTACGGCCTGTTCAAGCCCGGCAATTCGCGCATCGTGTTCGACATCCACGCTCCGGCGGCGATCACCCAGGCGTTCATTCTCGAGCCGCAAGGCGGCCATCGATACCGTCTGGTGGTCGACCTGACGCCGACCAGCCCGCAGGCCTTCCTGCAGAGCGTCGGCGCCCAGCCGATCCGCGTCTCCGGGGTGCAGCCGAAACCGGCGTCCGATCGGCCGGGTCTGGCGCCGCCACCGGCCGCCGTTGCGCCGGCCGCAACCATGACCATCGCCAAGGCGAGCGGTGCCGATGCAGCGGCTCCGCCACCGGTGCCGTCGCCGCCGGCGACCAAGGCCGGCGCCCAGGACCAGGCGTCGCCGTTCCGGCTGGCGCCGCGCAAGCCGGAGCCGAAGCAGCGCGGCGCCAAGCACGTCATCGTCATCGACCCGGGACACGGCGGCGTCGATCCCGGCACCATCGGCGTATCCGGCATCTACGAAAAGCACGTGACGTTGGCGATGGCCCGCGAACTGAAGAAGCAACTCGAGGAAACGGGCCGTTTCAAGGTGATGCTGACGCGCGACAGGGATATCTTCATCCGTCTTCGCGACCGCGTGCAGATCGCCCGCGACGCCAAGGCCGAACTGTTCATCTCCATCCACGCCGATACGGTCAAAAACAAGGCGATCCGTGGGCCGGCAGTGTATACGCTGTCGGAAAAGGCTTCGGACAAGGAAGCGGCGGAACTGGCGGAGAAGGAAAACAAGGCCGATTTGATCGCCGGCATTGACCTCAGCCACGAAACGCCGGAGGTGACCAATATCCTGATCGACCTGGCGCAACGCGAGTCGATGAATGAATCGGCGCGTTTCGCGGCGGCATTGATCGGTCAGTTGAAGCTGACCACCACCGTTCTCAGGAATACCCACCGGTTTGCCGGTTTCGCCGTACTGAAGGCCCCCGATGTGCCATCGGTGCTGATGGAACTCGGGTTCCTTTCCAATCCCAACGACGAGCGTTCGTTGCGTTCTGGCAAATACCGCGCCCAGCTGGCGACTGCGGTAGCCAAGGCGCTGGACGCGCATTTCGTGCGCGTCGAAGAGGCGACGAGGAAGTAGAAAGCCATACCGTCGCCACAATTTGATATTTAAGTGTTTCAAGGCTTTTGCGACGCATGTGGTAATATGGCAGCCGGGTTGGTTGCCGGCTTCAAGCGTCGATCCCATACCCGGGACAGTGGGTGGACGCGACCTTGATCTCCGATGTTTAGAGCGCTTCTCACCATTCTCGGCGTGCTGTTGATCGTCGCCGTCGTCGGCGCCGGCGGCGTGCTGTTCATTTTCCACAATTACGGCGGCGACCTGCCGGAATACCGCCAGCTCGCCAATTACGAGCCGCCGGTGATGACCCGCGTATACGGCGGCGACGGGCGCCTGTTGGCCGAATACGCGGTCGAAAAGCGCGTATTCGTGCCGATCAAGGCGATGCCGCGGCGGGTGGTGGAGGTATTCCTGGCGGCCGAGGACAAGAACTTCTACACCCATCCGGGAGTCGACCTTCTGAGCGTCGTTCGCGCCGCGCTTACCAACGTCAAGAACCTGGGAAGCTCGAAGCGGCCCGTCGGTGCCTCGACCATCACCCAGCAGGTGGCCAAGAACTTCCTGCTCACCAACGAGATATCTTGGAAGCGCAAGATCCAGGAGGCGATCCTGGCGTTCCGCATCGAGCGCGCCCTCAGCAAGGACCGCATCCTCGAGCTTTATATGAACGAGATCTATCTCGGCTTCGGCTCGTACGGCGTTGCGGCGGCGGCGCTGAATTACTTCGACAAGTCCCTGAACGATCTGGCCATCGGCGAGGTGGCGTTCCTGGCGGCACTACCCAAGGCGCCCAACAATTACAACCCGGTCACCAAGCCGCAGGCCGCCAAATCGCGCCGCGACTGGGTGATCGGACGGATGCTGACCGAAGGCATCATCACCGCCGAACAGGCCGATCAGGCGCAACGGACGCCGCTGACGGTGCGGCAGCGCTCGGCGACCGAGTACACGACTGCCGAATATTTCGCCGAAGAGGTGCGCCGCGAGTTGGTCAAGCGCTATGGCGATGAAAACTTGTACAAGGGCGGCCTATTGGTGCGGACGACCATCGTTCCGCATCTGCAGGCGATCGCCGACCGCGAGTTGCGTCGCGGGCTCGAGGCCTATGACCGGCGGCACGGATGGCGCGGGCCGATCACGCGGCTGGCCGAAGGCACCCGTGTCGACGTCGCCGCCGATTGGCAGCGCGAGCTTGCCAAGATCGCGCTGCCGGCCGGGCTCGGAGCACGCAAGCTTGCCGTCGTCGTCGGCCTCGATGCGAACGGCGCCGTCGTCGGCCTCGGCGATGGGGCCAAGGGACGCATTTCGTTTTCCCAGCTGCAATGGGCCCGGCGTTTGGAAGAAGGCCAGAAGCGCGGGCCGAAGGTGACCAAGGCCGCCGACGTGCTCGCTTACGGCGACGTGATCGCCGTCGATCCGATCGAGGAGGGCGCCGAGGGGTACTCGGCGACCGAGCGAACCTTCAGCCTGTATCAGATTCCGAACGTCGACGGCGCGCTGGTTGCCCTCGATCCGCATACCGGACGGGTGCTGGCGATGAGCGGCGGCTATTCGTTCGAACGCAGCCAGTTCAACCGCGTAACCCAGGCCAACCGGCAGCCGGGATCGGCGTTCAAGCCATTCGTTTACCTGGCGGCCATCGAAGGCGGTTACACGCCGTCGACGCTGATCCTCGATGCGCCGTTCGTCATCGATCAGGGGCCGGGGTTGCCGAAATGGCGCCCGGCCAACTACACCAATAAATTCTACGGACCATCGACGATGCGACTCGGTCTCGAGAAATCGCGCAACCTGATGACCGTGCGGCTGGCGCAGACGGTCGGCATGGAAAAGGTGTCTGTTGCGGCTGAGCGTTTCGGCGTCGTCGATAAGTTGCCGGAAACCCTGTCGATGGCGCTCGGGTCCAGCGAGACGACGCTGCTCAGACTGACCACCGCCTACGCCATGTTGGTCAACGGCGGCAAGCAGATCACGCCGACCCTGATCGACCGCATCCAGGATCGCCACGGCGCCACCATCTTCCGCCACGACCGGCGCCCATGTCCGAGTTGTCGGGCGACGGCGTGGACCGACCAGCCGGTACCGCAAATTCCGGATACCCGCAAGGCGCTCACCGACCCGGGCAGCGCCTATCAGGTCGTGAACATGCTGCGCGGCGTCATCGAGCGGGGGACCGGCAAACGCATCCAGGCCGTCGGCAAGCCGTTGGCCGGCAAGACCGGCACCACCAACGACGAGAAGGATACTTGGTTCATCGGCTTCACGCCGGACCTCGCGGTCGGCGTGTTCATCGGCTTCGACGAGCCGAAGCCGCTCGGCCGGCAGGAAACCGGCTCGTCGGTATCGGCGCCGGTCTTCCGCGATTTCATGGCGGCGGCGCTCAAGGACAAGCCGGCAATTCCGTTCCGGATACCGCCGAATATCCGGCTGGTGCGCGTCAACGTCACCACCGGCGAGCTGGCCAGGCCCGGCGACTCCGACGTCATTCTCGAGGCGTTCAAGCCGGGCACCGTGCCCACCGGGCGTTCGGAGGTCCTGGAGGGCCAGAGCTGGATCGCCGGCGGCGAGGGGCTGGCGCCGGCCACTGGGACCGGCGGCCTCTATTGATCGCGCCGGCGGTCGTGCCGGCCCGGCGCGACAGATTTTCAGACCGATGCCTTGCCCCGCGGCGGGAACCCGGTTAAAACCCGGCGTCGTCGAGCGCGGAGCAATGGCATCGCCATGCGTGCTGAAGTCGAAAATCTGGCAACCGAAATAAAGCAGTCGCTGGACCTGCTGAGGAGGCATCTTTGACTTTGATGCTGCTCGTCGTCGTCTGGCCGAGTTGAACGCCAAGGCCGAAGACCCCAAGTTCTGGAACAATACCGGGGAAGCCCAGGCGGTTATGCGCGAACGCAACCGCCTGGAACAAAGGCTCGGCGATATCGAGGGACTCGAGCGCCGGCTTTCCGACAACCTCGAGCTTCTGGAGTTGGCGGAAGCCGAAAGCGACGCCGGCGTCGCCGGCGAAGCCGAAGCTGCGCTCAAGGCGCTGCACGCCGAAGCGATCGCCGCCGAGAAGGAAACCCTGCTCTCGGGCGAGGCCGACGCCAACGATTGTTATCTCGAGGTGCACGCCGGCGCCGGCGGCACCGAAGCCCAGGATTGGGCGGAAATGCTGCTGCGCATGTACGCCCGTTGGGCCGAGGCGCACGGCTACAAGGTGCAGTGGCTGGAAGAGAGCGCCGGCGAGGAAGCCGGCACCAAGTCGGCAACGCTGAAGATCATCGGCCGCAATGCCTATGGATGGCTGAAGACGGAAAGCGGCGTCCACCGGCTGGTCCGGATATCGCCGTATGATTCATCATCCCGCCGGCACACCAGTTTCGCCTCGGTCTGGGTGTATCCGGTGATCGACGAGGAGATCGAGGTCGAGATCAACGACCGGGATTTGCGGGTCGATACCTACCGTGCTTCCGGCGCCGGCGGCCAGCACGTCAACAAGACCGACAGCGCAATCCGCATTACCCACCAGCCGTCGGGTATCGTCGTGCAATGCCAGAGCGACCGCTCGCAGCACAAGAACCGCGCCACCGCCATGAACATGCTGAAGGCGCGCCTGTACGAACTGGAACTGCAGAAACGCGAGGCGGCGACCCAGGCCGAGCACGATGCGAAGACGGAAATCGGATGGGGGCACCAGATACGGTCCTACGTCCTGCAGCCCTATCAGATGGTCAAGGACCTCAGGACCGACGTCCAGACCTCCAACACCCAGGCGGTGCTCGACGGCGATCTAGACGAATTCATGGCCGCGGCGCTCGCGGCACGGGTCAAGGAAAGCTCGGGCGCCAAGCCGCAAAGCCATTAGCCGTCCGGCGCCCGGGCGCACACGGGCCTATTGCAGGACGAACTCCTTGAACAGGATCGATTGGATGCGTGCCGGCATGATCACGTTGTTGATGATGTTGGTGAGATCGACCCGCAGCTTGTCGGTGCCCGCCTTGCCGACCATCTGCTGACGTTCCTGGTCGCGCAGATGGGCCCTGATCGAATCGACGACCCTCAGTTCGGCCGTCTGCAGGCGCGGCAAATCGGTGCTCGCCAGCTGGATGACGATAGTGGTGCGTATCAGGGGTGCGGAGCATTTTCCGGTCTTCAGATCGGCCTTGATCTGCGGCAACTGATGGGTCACCGGCGTGCCGAGGTCGATGGTCGCCACCTTCGATCCGGCCTTCCTGCCGAGCAGGGGATCGAGCAAACCGGTGAAATACGCGGCCGCGCCGCCGCCTGCGATCACCACCACGGCGATGGCGATGACGGCGATCAATTTTCTCTTGCCGCCGCCCTTGCTGTCCCCGGGGCCGTCACCGGCGCCGTTGTCGTCGTCAGGCTGGTCGCTCATTCGATCCTCCCACTCTAAGCGGCAACGTTCCGCCGCCGCCGGTCGCGACACGATCAAGTTACGCAGTTTTACGAGCCGCGGAAAGGCCGTCAGCGCGACCGGTCACAACGTCTTCGCCGCATCGAGCACGTCGTCGACGTGGCCTTTGACCTTGACCTTGCGCCAGGTCTTGCGGACCACGCCTTTCTCGTCGATCAGGAACGTCGCCCGGTCGATTCCGAAGTATTCGCGTCCGTAGAGCTTCTTCTTGACCCATACGCCGTAAGCCCGGCAAAGCGTGCCGTCGGCGTCGGAAACCAGCGCGAACGGCAGCGCGTGCTTGGCCTTGAAGCCGTCGTGCCGCTCGACGCTGTCCTTCGAGACGCCGACGACGACCGCGCCGGCCTTCTTGAAGTCCTTGATGCGGTCGCGGAAGGCCTGTGCCTCCATGGTGCAGCCCGGCGTGTCGTCCTTGGGGTAGAAGTAGAGGACCACCTTCTTGCCCTTGCAGTCCTTCAGCCTCAGCGTGCCGTCGCTGTCCGTCGGCAGGTCGAAATTCGGCGCCTTGTCCCCGGCTTCGATGGCCATTGGGGCCTCCTGTCAATTGCCCCTGTCAATTGTTTGGGGCCACCGGCGGCAACGCCGCCGCCGGCTCCTCGATCATGGACCTGAAAACGCGGTAAACCTGATCCGCGGTATCGCGAATCTTTCTCTCGAGTGCGGCGAAATCGCCGACGCCGCCGCAGCGCACCAGGTCCTGCTTCAGCGCCTGCGAAATTTCGTCCTCGCGGTCGCGGGTGAGTTCGCCTTCGATGGTCAGCGCCAGCAAGCTCTGCAGCCCCTGCCAAAGGTCCCAGCCGACGGTCAGGCGCCGGCCCGTGTCCGCATCCAGCAGCCTTGCCGCGACCAGGGCTGCGAGGGTGCCGCGGGTGTCGTGGCCGAGGATTTGCGGATGGGCGGGGGCGTATCTGAGGGTCAGGTACTGAGCGATGAACTCGACATCGACGATGCCGCCGCGCATATGCTTCAGCGCCCAGATGCTGTCCGCGGGCCGGTCGGCATCGAGCCGCGCGCGCATGTCGGCGATGTCGCGGAGCAAGGAGTCCGGATTCCTGGGTGCCATCAGCGTGGCGCGGATGGCGGCGACGATCCGCTCGCACAGATCGGGCGGCCCGATCAGCGGTCTTGCCCGCGTCAATGCCATCCGTTCCCATGTCCACGCGGTGTCGGAATGATACTGCTTGAACGCATCGAGGGACGATGCGATCGGGCCCTTGGTGCCGGACGGGCGCAAACGCATGTCGACCTCATAGAGATGGCCCTCGGCGGTCGGCGCGGTGATGGCGTTGATCAGGCGCTGACTCAGGCGCGCGAAGTACTTCGGCGCGTCGAGCGGCCGCTTGCCGTCGGACGTCTTGGCGACGTCGCCGCCCGGCAGGTCATAGACGAAGATCAGGTCGAGATCGGACGACGCCGTCATCTCGCGGCTGCCCAGCTTGCCGAGAGCGACGACCGCCATGCGCGAGCCGGCGATGTGCCCGTGGCCGCGGGCGAAATCCTCCTCGACAATGGGATAGAGGCCGGCGAGCGCCGTCTCGGCGATGCGGCTGAACACCTTGCCGGCGTCGCCCGGCGCGATCAGGCCGCGCAGGCACTGCACGCCGACCTGGAAGCGGCGGTCGTTGTTCCATCGCCGGCTGGCGTCGAGCGCCTGCTCGAAATGCTCGCTCAGGGAAAGCATGCCCTCGAGATCCGCGAGCAGGGCGGCGGCGTCCGGAAGCGGGTCGAAAAAGTCTGCCTCCAGCACGCTGTCGAGAATCGCCGGCCGTCGGCTCAAATGGTGCGCGAGGCGCGGCGCCTTGCCCATGATCTCGGCGACCAGCCCGAGCAATTGCGGATTGGAGTGGAACATCGAGAACAGCTGTACGCCGGCGGGCAGCCCGGCCAGAAACTCGTCGAACCGCATGAAGGCAATGTCGGGCGCCGGGGTCGCGCCGATCGCCTTCAACAGCGCCGGCATCAATTCGGTCAGGATTTCCCGCGCCCGGGTGCTGCGGGTCGCCCGATACCGGCCGTGGTGCCAGGCGCGGACGGCCGCATGCACACGTTCGGGATTCTCGTAACCGAGGGCCTTGATGGTGGCCAACGTTTCGGGGTCCGCTTCGACGCCGGTGAAGACCAGGCTGCCGGCGCCCTCCACGTCCTCGTCGGCACCCAGCGACGGCGCATGCTCGAACAGCTTTGCGTAATGATCCTGCACCCGGGTGAGATGCCCGATCAACTCGGCCGAGAACGCATTCGCGCCATCGTAGCCGAGGAATATCGCCAGCTTCTGGAGGCCAGCCGCGTCGGCGGGCAGTTTCTGAGTCTGTTCGTCGTTGATCATTTGCAGGCGGTGCTCGACCCGGCGCAGGAACTCGTAGGCGGCCATCAGCTCGCGAACCGCCTGTTCCGCTGAGTGGCCGTTCTCGGCCAACGCCGTCAGGGCCTGGCAGGTGCCGGTGGTCCTGAGATTCGATTGGCGGCCGCCCCAGATCAGCTGCTGGGTCTGGGCGAAGAACTCGATCTCGCGGATGCCGCCGCGGCCGATCTTGATGTTGTGTCCGGCGACGGCGATCTTGGCGCCGCCCTTGTGGACGTGGATTTGGCGCTTGATCGAGTGGATGTCCTGAATGGCCGCGAAGTCCAGGTTCTTCCGCCAAACGTAGGGCGTCAACCGCTTCAGATACGCGGCGCCGGCGTCCCGGTCGCCGGCGACGACGCGGGCCTTGATCATCGCCGCGCGCTCCCAGTTCTGGCCGAGACTTTCATAGTAAGTCTCCGCCGCCAGCACCGACAACGCGATCGGCGTCACGCCGGGATCGGGCCTGAGCCGGAGATCGGTGCGGAACACGTAGCCGTCGACGGTGCGCTGCTCGAGGAGTCGCACCAGGTTGCGCGTCAGGCGAACGAACTGCGCTTGCAGGCCGTCCGGGTCGGCGGTCTCGATCCTGTCGGGATCGTAAAGGACGATCAGGTCGATATCGCTCGAATAATTGAGCTCATAGCCGCCGAGCTTGCCCATGCCGATGATGATCAGGCCGGAATCCCGTTCCGGTTCATCCGGCCACTTCAGCTTAAATGCGCCGCGCTCGGCCGCTTCGCGGAGCACGTGCCGGGCGGCGATCGACAGCGCCTCCTCGGCGAATTCGGTGAGCGCGCCGGTGATTTCGGGCAGCGGCCACGCATTGGCGATATCGGCGAGCGCTACCGTCAATGCCACGCGCCGCCGGGCAATTCGCAGGAGGCGCGCCAGGCTGTCGCCGTTCATCGCCTGTCGCCGCGCAATCTTCAAGTCGCCGATGATTTGATCGAACGATTCGCGGGGGCCGGCATTGAGCAATCCGCGGGTGAAATCCGGGTCCTTGACGATGACGGAGGTCAGGAAGGGGCTGTTGCCGAAAATCGACTCCAACACGCGACGCCCGAGAGGATCGTCGGCGGCCTGCTCGGCGAATCGGAGGAGATCATTAGAGGCGTCGGTCGATCGGTCGGCTTCTCCGGCGGCCTCAAGCCACTGTTCGAGACCCCGCGCCGCCAACTCGGGCGAAGCCGCCGCCGGCAACGCGCATTTACTGTTTAGGAACCCGAAATGATGCATAATATGCGGCTCCGAACAGCCGCAGACTGCGGGAACCGGCACGTTCGGTCAAGACGCCGCGGCGTAAGGGAAGACCTTTGATCAAGCGCACCTTCCGGGGATTCATACAGCTGCTCGGAGGCCTCGGGGCCGGCCTCGCCATCATCGCGATGCTGGCGGCGTGGCAACTGTCGTCCGGTCCGATTTCCCTGGCGTTCCTTTCGCCATATATCGAGAACGCCGTCAACGCCGGGCACAAGAGCTTTAAACTCAGCCTGGAGGACACCATCCTCACCTGGGCGGGTTGGCAACGCACGCTCGACATCCGGGTGATCAACGTGAAGGCGCTCAGGCCCGACGGCTCGCTGATCGGCAGCGTGCCGGAAGTCTCGTTTTCCCTCAGCGGCAAGGCGCTGATCGGCGGCTTGATCGCGCCGAGCAGCATCGAGCTTTTCGGGCCGCGGTTGCGCATCCGGCGCGAGGTTGACGGCACCATCGACATCGGATTCCAGGAAACCGAAGGACAATCGGGCGAAATCGGGCGCCGTCTCATCGGCCAGCTGCTGGCGGCTCCGGATTCCGCCAACCCCATGAGCTACCTCAGCCGCCTGGAAGTCGTCAGCGCCGAGGTCGCATTCGAAGACCGGCAGCTGGGCAAATCCTGGGTGGCCCCCGCCGCCGACGTGAGCCTCAGGCGCGACACGCTCGGGTTGAAAGGGTCGGTGAAGCTCGAAATCGACGTCGATCGCCGACGCACCGAGATCGCCATCTCCGGCAATTACGTCACGGCCCAGCGGCGCTTCGACCTGATCGTCGATTTCCACGATATTTCGCCGGCCGCTTTTTCATCCATGTATTACGAGCTGGGGCCGCTTCGCGCCTTCGCCCTGCCGCTGCAGGGGACGGTGACGCTCGGCGTGACCACGGACGGCAGGGTCTTGGCGGCGGGATTCAACCTGAAGGGGGGCAAGGGCGTTTTCGATCTGCCGCAGCCGATCGCGCAGCCCCTGGCCGTCGAAAGCGTCGTCCTCAAAGGCCACTTCGAGGGCGAGAAAAACACCATCGACGTCGATGATTTGACGGTCGGACTCGGCCGCGAGGGCGTCTTTCGGCTGCCCGGTCCGGCGAACCATGACCTGCCGCTCGCTTCGGTCAGCGCCAAGGGCCGCTATTTCGGCGACACCGGCCGCCTCGAGGTGACGCAGCTCGCTGCCGATCTTCGGGGGCCCACGGCCGAGCTGCAATTGGTCGCCGATGGGTTCCCCGGCAAAAACAGCGCCAACGGCGACCGCGGCATGGCGGTCGACGTCACCGGGGCGCTTCGCGACGTGCCGGTCGACCAATTGCGGCGGTATTGGCCGGCGACCTGGGGGGCCGACGTCCACAAATGGGTGGTCGGTCATCTTGCCGATGGCGTCATGCATCAGGCGCGCGCCCGGTTCCGCCTGCGGTCCAACGACAAAGGCGCACTGGAGTTCCTGTCGGTGGACGGCGATATGGAGGCCAGTGGCGTTTCCGTCGACTACCTGCCGCCGATGCCACCGGTCCGCAATGCCGCCGCCTACATGAAATTCAACGAAAAACGTTTCGACGTTTTCGTCTCGGAAGGCAAGTCCGAGGGCTTGACCGTGCGCGAGGGAACCATCCTGTTCACCGGCCTCGACGAGGTCGACCAGTACGCGGATATCGCGTTGTCGGTCGAGGGATCATTCGGCGGCCAGCTGGCGTATCTGGAGCACGAGCCGTTGCGGTATGCGTCGGCCATCGAGATCGACCCGAAGTCCACCAAGGGAACGGCGCAAACCCAGCTCAAGCTCCAATTCCTCCTGGAGAAAGCGTTGACCCTCGATGGCGTCAAAGTTTCCGCGAAATCCAAGGTCACCGGCGTTTCCGCCGCCAAGGCCGTGTTGGGACGCGACATCAGCGACGGGAAACTGGACATCCGTGTCGACAAGAAAGGCATGGATCTGACCGGCGCGGTCAACATCGGCAGAATCCCGGCGACGCTGGTGTGGCGCGAGAATTTCGATGACAAGCGCAAATTCCGCCGCCGCTATAACGTCAGGGCCCGGATCACCGATACGCGGCAGCTCGCGGACCTGAATCCGAATCTCAGTCCGTTTACCGAGAAATTCATACGCGGCGAGCTCGACGCTGAAGTCGATTACACCATCTTCAACGACGACCGCCGCCGCCTCGACATCAAGACCGACATCACCAGCGCCGAACTGCTGGCCCCGGCGTTCGGCTGGAGCAAGAAACCCGGCGTCGTCGGCGAAGCGAAGATGGCGATGGAGTTCAAGGGTGAGCGAATCACCGCCGTTCCCAGTTTCACAATCAACGCCAACGATCTCGATATCCAAGGCCTCGCGCACTATCGCGCCGGCAAGGGGGAGCTGCAGCGCATCGACTTTGACCGCGTCGCCTACGGCCGCACCGACATCAAGGGCGCGTTAATCGCGCG
>Ga0214471_10003294_pt1 | contig 12561 bp, 12 predicted proteins | sample RVTome_5_FD_207665 | JGI IMG/M metagenome (GOLD analysis project Ga0214471, IMG submission 207665) | Soil microbial communities from uranium-contaminated site in the Upper Colorado River Basin, Wyoming, United States - RVT142D155 | ecosystem: Environmental > Terrestrial > Soil > Contaminated >...
CCTGCTGGATCAGGGGGGCGCGGTCACGACCCTGCTGGACGTCACGGAGATCCGCCGCCTCGAGCAGGTGCGCCGGGACTTCGTGGCCAATGCCTCCCACGAGCTCAAGACACCGCTCACCACCGTGCGCGGCTTTGCCGAGACGCTCCTGGACGCCGAGCCCTCGGAAAAGCTGCGCCACGAGTTCCTCACGGCCATCGTCCGGAGCGCCAACCGCATGCAGCGCCTCGTGGACGACCTTCTGGATCTGTCCCGCCTCGAGTCGGGGGGGTGGCGCCTGGAGGCCGAGGAGGTCGAGCTGTCCAACGCCGTCAAGGTGGCCTGGGCGGACTTCCGGGACGCCGCGGACGCGAGGGGGGTTCGGTTCGCGATGCATGGCGACGCCGTGGCCCTCGCCGATCCCGACGGCCTCCACCAGGTCTTCCTGAACCTGTTCGACAACGCTCTCCGTTACACGCCCGATCGCGGAAGCATCACGGTCACTGTGACGACTTGTGACGGAATGGTGGAGCTGGCCGTGACCGACACGGGGCGGGGCATTCCCTCCAAGGCCCTGGACAGGGTCTTCGAGCGGTTCTACCGGGTAGACCCGGCCCGGGACCGGGAGCTGGGCGGAACCGGACTGGGACTGTCCATAGTGCGACACCTGGCGTCCGCGATGGGGGGGCACGTGGTGGCCGAGAGTGAACTGGGCCGCGGCGCGACGATCCGCTTCACGCTCCCCCTGGCCGGTGGGGGCGACGAACTGTAACGGTGGCCCGTCCTCCGTTACTCTCCCGTTGCAATTGTGTCACGAAGATACGATGACGTACACCTATCCTTGAGTGACTCCCGTCCGACCCGAGCACGCTTCGAATGTCCGTGACCATCCGCCTGGCCCTCTCCACTATCGCTATAGCGCTTCTCTCCGCCTGTGGCTCGGGGAGGGGTGGTGACACGGGACCGGGCTCGGGGTCCGCCACCCTGGCCGGTTCCGTCGACAGCGACGGGTCCAGCACCGTGTTCCCGGTCGCCGAGGCGGTGGCGGAGGAGTTCCAGATTCGACATCCGGGGGTGCGGGTCACGGTGGGTGTGTCCGGCACCGGGGGCGGCTTCAAGCGATTCTGCGCCGGCGAAACCGACATCTCCAACGCGTCGCGGCGGGTCGACGACTCCGAGATCCGGGCGTGCGAGGCGCGAGGCGTGGACTTCGTCGAGCTGCGGGTCGCCTGGGACGGGCTGTCGGTAGTGACGAACCCCGCCGCCGACTTCCTCCAGTGCCTGACCATGGACGAGCTGAGGAGGATCTGGGGTCCTGGCAGCTCGGTGCTGACCTGGCGGGACGTGCGCTCGGAGTGGCCGGCCGAGGTCGTCCGGCTGTACGGCCCAGGCACCGACTCGGGCACCTTCGACTTCTTTACCGAGACCGTGAACGGCAGGGCCCGGGCCAGCCGCACCGACTTCCAGGCAAGCGAGGATGACAACATCCTCGTCCAGGGCGTCGCCGGAGACCGGGGATCCCTGGGCTACATCGGCTTCGCCTACTTCGTGGAGAACCGGGAGGCGCTCAAGCTGGTGGGGGTGGACGCGGGCGGCGGGTGCGTTCTGCCCGGCGACGACACGATCGAGGATGGGACGTATCCGCTGGCCCGCCCGCTCTTCGTCTACGTGAGAAGGTCCGCGCTGGTCCGGCCCGAGGTGCTGGCCTACGTGCGCTTCTTCATGGAGACGGCCGCCGACCTCGTTCCGGCGACCGGATATCATCCTCTGGAGGCGTCGGACTACCGGGCCAACCTGCGGCTCCTCGACGGCGCCTGAGCGTCCCGGGAAGGGCCCTCACCGTGCCGTCCGCTCAGCCGTCCGCTCCCTCCATTCTGGGTCACCGGCGCACCCGCGACCTGACTGAGCGGGCCATCGGGTGGGCGCTTTTCCTGTGTGCCGGCCTGTCGACGCTGGTCACCGTCGGCATCGTCCTGGTCCTGCTCCGGGAGACCGTCGGCTTCTTCTCGCAGGTCTCCGTTCTGGAGTTCGTCACCGAGACTCGCTGGACGCCGAACTTCGAGGAGAAGCACTTCGGGATCGCGCCGCTCGTGGTGGGGTCCGCCCTGGTCGCGGGAGGGGCCGCCCTCATCGCCCTTCCCACGGGACTCCTCACGGCGGTCTTCCTCAGCGAGTTCGCGGCCGAGCCCGTGCGGCGGGTCCTCAAGCCCCTCCTGGAGATCCTGGCGGGCATCCCCACGGTGGTCTATGGCTACCTCGCCCTTACGTTCGTGACGCCCCTTCTCCGCATGGTGGTTCCCGCGACCAACGTGTTCAACGCCGCGGCGGCGGCCATCGTGGTGGGGATCATGATCATCCCCACCGTGGCCTCGCTGTCGGAGGATGCCCTGCGCGCTGTCCCGGACGCCCTGCGTGAAGGCGCATATGGGCTCGGGGCCACGAAGTTCGAGGTATCTACCCGGGTCGTACTGCCCGCGGCGCTGTCCGGTATCCTGGCCTCGTTCATCCTGGCCATCTCTCGAGCCGTCGGAGAGACCATGGCCGTGACCATCGCCGCCGGAGGGTTGGCCAACCTGACCCTGAACCCCTTCGAGCCCGTCCTCACCATGACGGCCTACATCGTCCAGGTCAGCCTGGGCGACACGCCCCAGGGCACGATCGTGTACCAGAGCCTGTTTGCCGTGGGCATGGCCCTCTTCGTCATCACCCTGGCGATGAACGTCCTGGGCCAGTGGGTCCTGGGCCGCTTCCGTGAGGTGTACGAGTGAGCGGCGGGGTCTCGGTGCGTGGGGCGGGTGGGCTTCAGTCCAAGGATCGCCGCCGCCGTCTCCGCCGGCGGGTCCTCGGCGCTCTCTTCGCCGCGCTATGCGGTGCGGCCACGATGGTGGGCGTCGTCGCCCTCGCGGTCCTGCTCGGGGACGTGGTGATGGACGGAGCCGGCGCTCTGGACCGCCGATTCCTGGACAGCTTCGCGTCCCGCTTTCCGGAGCGGGCGGGCATCAAGGCAGCGCTGTGGGGCAGCGTCTGGATGCTGAGCCTCACCGCGCTGGTGTCGTTTCCCCTGGGGGTGGGCGCCGCCATCTACCTGGAGGAGTATGCGCCCCGGAGCTGGGTGACGCGGGCCATCCAGACCAACATCGCCAACCTGGCCGGCGTGCCCTCCATCGTCTATGGCATCCTCGGGCTCGCTCTGTTCGTTCGGACGCTCGGGTTGGGTCGGAGCCTCCTCTCCGGGGCGCTCACGCTCTCGCTCCTCATCCTGCCGGTGATCATCCTGGCGTCCCAGGAGGCCATCCGGGCGGTGCCGAGCTCCATCCGCCAGGCGGCGTATGGCCTGGGCGCCACGCGCTGGCAGGTCGTGCGCATGCAGGTTCTGCCCGTAGCGCTCCCGGGTATCCTCACCGGGACGATCCTGGCTCTGTCCCGGGCCGTGGGAGAGACCGCGCCCCTCATCATGATCGGTGCGGTGGGTTTCCTGGCCTTCACCCCGGGGAGCGTGATGGACCCGTTCACGGTGCTGCCGCTGCAGATCTACTCGTGGATCTCCCGCCCGCAGGAGGAGTTCCGTGCGCTGGCGGCTGCGGGCATCATCGTCCTCCTGGCCATCCTCCTGGGGATGAACGCCGTGGCCATCGTGCTCCGAAACCGTTACCAGAGGCAGAGTTAGAGGCGGTGGCGACGACGCACGGTATCGACACGGGCGGACGCGCTCCGGCCCTGGAGGCCCGGGGCCTCACCGTGCATTACGGCCAGAAACGGGCCGTCCACGACGTGAGCCTGGTGGTGCCCACCAACCAGGTGGTGGCGCTCATCGGCCCTTCGGGGTGCGGCAAGAGCACCCTGTTGCGTTGCTTCAACCGCATGAACGACCTCATCCCCAGCGCTCGCATCACCGGGGAGGCCCTCTTCCGTGGACAGGATCTGTACGACGACGCGGTGGACCCGGTGGAGGTGAGGCGGCGCATCGGCATGGTCTTTCAGAAGCCCAACCCGTTTCCCAAGTCCATCTACGACAACACGGCCTTCGGGCCGCGCATCCAGGGGGTGGACGGGGACCTGGACTCCATCGTCGAGAGGGCACTGCGGAGCGCGGCCTTGTGGGACGAGGTGAGCGACCGGCTGCGGGACTCGGCCCTGACGCTGTCCGGGGGCCAGCAGCAGAGGCTGTGCATCGCCCGCACGCTCGCCGTGCAGCCCGAGATCCTCCTGATGGACGAACCCGCGTCGGCCCTGGACCCCATCGCCACGCAGAGAATCGAGGAGCTCATCTACAGGCTCAAGCGGGACTATACGATCGTCATCGTCACCCACAACATGCAGCAGGCGGCCCGCGTCTCCGACTACACGGCGTTCCTGTACATGGGCGAGCTCGTCGAGTACGGTCCCACCGACACCCTCTTCACGAATCCCGCCGAGGAGCGGACCGAGGCCTACGTCACGGGGAGGTTCGGATGACGCCCGATACGCCGCGCAGACACTTCCACGACGAGCTGGACCGGCTCCAGGATTCCCTCCTGGAGATGGCCGGCATCGCCGAGCGGATCGTGGCCCTGGCCGCGGAGGGCGTGCTCACCCGGGACCGGACGGTGTCCAGGAAGGTCATTGCCGAGGACGACCGCGTCGACGAGCTGGAGGTGTCGATCGACGAGCTTGCGGTGGAGCTGCTGGCCCTCCAGCAGCCCATGGCCCGGGACCTCCGACTCATCATCGCCACCCTCAAGGTCTCCAACGACCTCGAGCGCGCGGGCGACCATGGGGTGAACATGGCGCGAGCGGCCAAGCGTCTCGCCAAGCTGCCGCCGCTTCCGGACCTCCCGGAGGTGGCGGAGATGGCGGACATGGCGCGCGGCATGCTGTCGGACGCCATGGCGTGCTTCGTGGCCCGGGACACCACCCGCGCTCGGGAGATCTGCCTCCGTGACGACCGCGTGGACAACCTGCGCGAGTCCCTGTTCCGCATCCTGGTGACCCACATGCTCGAGGACCCCCGACGCATCAGTCCCGCCCTGGAACTCCTGCTGATCACGCAGAACCTCGAGCGCATCGCGGACCTGGCCACCAACATCGCTGAGGACGTGGTCTTCCTGGTGGAGGGGCGCACCATCAAGCACAACGTGCAGGACTCGGACTCCGAGGATGAGGTCGCTGGTGAAGCCTGAGAAAACGGCTGGCGCGGCGCCAGGCCTCACCGTACCATGCCGGGATGAACCCCGGCCCCGCGGATCGGACCTCTTCCGGCTTCGATGAAGAGGGGGAGGCCTCCCCCTCGAGACAGACGGCCACGTCGCCCGGCCGCGTCGAGGACGCGGTCGAGCAGCTCATCGAGGAGACCGGCCTGGAGCCCCACGCCCGGGGCCAGCCTCTCGCGCTGGCTTCCTCTCTGCGGGGGCGGGTGGCGATCGTGACCGGGGCGTCCTCGGGCATCGGCCGAGCCATCGCCCTGGACTTCGGGCGGTGCGGGGTGCACGTGGCCTTCAACTTCCTGGACGACGGCGCTCCCTCCCGCAGGGCCGCGCAGGACGTGGCCCGGCAGCTCCGGGAGATGGAAGTACGGGTTCACTGCGAAGCCTGCGACGTGCGGGACGCGGACGGGGTGCGGGCCTTCGTGGCTCGGGCGGTCGAGGAGTTGGGCGGCATCCACTTTCTCATCAACAACGCGGGCATCGGACAGGACCGGGCCCTGTGGCGGATGGAGGACTACGAGTGGGAGGCGGTCCTGCGCACGAACCTGTACGGGGCGTTCCACATGACCCGGTCCGTGGCTCCCTATCTGCGTAGCCAGGAGTACGGCAAGATCGTCAACATTTCGTCTGTCCACGGCATTCGGCCCGAGTTCGGGCTCTCGAACTACGCCACGTCCAAGGCGGGCCTCATCGGGCTCACCAAGAGCTCCGCCGTCGAGCTGGGCCCCAGGAACATCAACGTCAACGCGGTGGCGCCCGGCTACATCCGCACCACCGAGCTGACCGACCGTGTGCCGGCGGAGATCCTGGACGACGCCCGGGAGCGGAGCGCGCTGGGCCGCCTCGGTGACCCACAGGACGTGGCCAGCGTGGTGATCTTCCTCTGCTCCGAAGCCGCCCGTCACATCACCGGAGCGGTGATCCCCATCGACGGGGGCTACCTGCTCTGAGATGACCTTCCTCCTCAAGGTCTCCGCGGGCATCGATCGGCTGAACGACTGGATCGGCGCCGTCCTCCGCTGGGTGGCCCTGGTCATGGTGCTCGTGGGCGCCTACGTGGCCGTGGGGCGCTACCTCACGCCCTACGTGGGCGTGTCCCTGGCTCCGAACGCGCTGAACGAGCTCCAGTGGTACCTCTTCAGCGTGATCTTCCTGGCCGGGGCGGCCTACGGGTTGGAGCGGGACGTGCATATCCGGGTGGACATCCTCTACTCGAACCTCTCCGAAAAGGGACGGGCCTGGATCGACCTCCTGGGCTCTCTGCTGTTTCTGCTCCCTTTCTCCGTGGTCATGATTCTCGTGACGTGGCCGTCGGTGATGAACTCCTGGAACGTCCGGGAGGTGTCACCCGATCCAGGGGGGCTGCCACGCTACCCGATCAAGATGCTCATCCTGTTTTCCTTCGGTCTCCTGGTGATCCAGGGCATCAGCCAGGGCATCAAGGACCTGGCGGTGATCACGGGCGCCCGCGGCGATGGCGTGGCGGTCGGAGCGGGCGGCGTTCCCGAACCGGATGACGCGCACGAGGGTCACGCCTGATGGGGGGTGAGGTTTGGGGGCCGCTCATGTTCCTGGGCGCGCTGGTGCTCATCTTCACGGGCTATCCGGTGGCGTTCGCCCTGGGTGGCGCGGCCATGATGTTCGCTCTGATCGGATCCCTGGTTGGCGACTTCGACCCGATCCTCCTGCGGGCCATGTCGGACGGGACGTTCGGCACCATGTCGAACATGGTCCTCCTGGCGGTGCCGTTCTTCATCTTCATGGGGACGGTGCTGGAGAAGTCGAAGCTCGCTGAGGACCTCCTGGAGACCATCGGGCTGCTGTTCGGACGCTTCCGGGGCGGCCTCGCCATCGGGGTGATCTTTGTGGGGGCGCTCCTGGCCGCCGCCACCGGGGTGGTGGGGGCGTCGGTGACCGTCATGGGGCTCATCTCCCTGCCGGTCATGCTCCGCAACGGCTACCGGGAGGAATTCTCGCTGGGCGTCATCGCCGCTTCGGGCACCCTGGGGCAGATCATCCCGCCGTCCATCGTCCTCATCGTGCTGGGGGATCGCATGGGGGTGCCCGTGGGGAGCCTCTTCAAAGCGGCGCTCGTCCCGGGGCTGGCCCTCGCCGGGGCGTTCGCGGTATACGCGATGGCCCTCGCGTACCTCCGTCCGGGTACGGCACCGGCTCTCCACCTGGAAGGAGAAGGCCCCGGTGGCCGGGAGCTGGCCCGGCGGGTCGTGAGCTCGTTGATCCCGCCCCTCACGCTCATCATCGTCGTCCTGGGGAGCATCTTCGCTGGCGTCGCCACGCCCACCGAGGCGGGGGCGCTGGGCTCGGTGGGGGCCATGGGGCTGGCGGCGTCCCGGGGGCAGCTCTCCCGGGACGTGCTCAGGGCCGCCATGGACGAGACGAGCCGGCTGACCATCATGGTGGTGTTCCTCCTGATCGGCTCCACGGCCTTTGCGCTGGTCTTCCGTGGGCTCGACGGGGATCTGTGGATCGCCGACACGCTGGCCAACCTCCCGGGCGGGTGGATCGGCTTTCTCATCGTCGTCAACCTCGTCGTCTTCCTTCTGGGCTTCTTCATCGACTTCTTCCAGATCGCGTTCATCATCGTGCCCCTCATCGTCCTGCCGGCTCGACAGCTTGGCCTGGACATGACCTGGCTGGGAATCGTCCTGGCCGTCAACCTCCAGACCTCCTTCCTGACGCCCCCCTTCGGCTTCTCACTTTTCTACCTCCGCGGAGTCACGCCCAAGAGCGTGGCCACGTCGCAGATCTACCGGGGCATCGTGCCGTTCATCGTCATCCAGCTCATCGTGCTCGCGGCGCTGATGATGATGGCGAGGCCGACGTGAGCGACACCGCGGTCATCTGGCCGGAAGCCACCGAGAGGTTGCGGGCCGATGCCGCGTTCGGACCCGTGGTCGAGGAAGTGGGCCCCGTGCTGGTCCCGGTCCTGGGCGACCCTCACTTTCCCTATCTGGCGCGGGCCATCGTCTACCAGCAGTTGGCCGGCAGGGCGGCCGCCACGATCCACGGGCGGCTCGTGGACGCCCTCGGGGGGGACGTCACGCCTGGCGCCATCCTCGATACTCCGGAGGATGCGCTCCGGGGAGCGGGTCTGTCCCGTGCCAAGCTGGCGTCCATTCGGGATCTGGCGGAGAAGGTGTCGGTGGGGGAGGTGCTGCTGGAGGAGCTGGACGGACTGGACGACGACGCCGTGAAGGAGAGCCTCGTCCGGGTTCGCGGCATCGGCCCCTGGACCGCGGACATGTTCCTCATGTTCAAGCTGCGGCGGCCCGACGTGTGGCCCACCGGGGACCTCGGCGTCCGGGCCGGCTGGGCCCAGCTCCACGGCCTGGAGGATGCGCCTCCTGCCCGGGAGCTGGGCCCCCTGGGAGATCCCTACCGGCCCTGGCGCAGCGCCGCGGCCTGGTACTGCTGGCGGGCGCTCGAAGTCACGCTACCGTAGGCCGCGCCTGTCGGTGCGCTGACGGGTGCGGTTGACGGGTGCGCTGGCGCTTGGGTCTGACGGGTGCGCTGGCGCTTGGGTCTGACGGGTGCGCTGGCGCCTGCGGCTATCCTTCTTTGCGCTTTGCCGTGAAGGGGGTCTCGCGCCTCTGGTTCGTGGTGGTCCCCGTCATCGTATCGCCGTCGACCGTCGCCATGTACGACAGCTCGATCGTACGCTCCCCCATGCCGAGCACGAGAGTGAACGTGAAGGTGTTGCCATCGAGCTTACCGTCCTGGATCTCGAAGGTCCGGGGTGCTCGACCCCCTCCCCCCTGCCGGCCTCCCATCGCCATCGCGGCCGAGCCGGTCACCGTCATGCCGTCCTGCACGAACGTGAACACGGTCGTCTGTGGGCCGCCGCGTCGCCCCTCACTCGTGAACTCCCACTGCCCGCTGATGTCGGTGTCCTGCGCCTGGGCGGGCACGGCCACCGCGGCCGCGAGGACCAGCGTGAGGGCGAATCGTCGAAGGGTCGGGATCATACGTCGTCTCCTGGATGGTCTTTCCGGTCGTGGGAGGCGATGGATAACCCAGCGCCGTCACCCACGTCCCCATCTGGAATAGACACCTTCCGGCAAAGGGATGTTAGATCGCGCGCGTTCGGATCAATGCACCTCAGGATGCCCTGCGGCCGCGATGAACAGAGACGTCAGGGCTTCGGCGTCGGCCTCTGTCTCGCCCGACGCCGTGACGAGCGTCTCAACGGCTGAGCGCACGTCTGCCCGGTACGATGCGATGGCCTGGGCGGCCGCTTCGGCGGTGGTCGCGGACTCGAGGCGAACGTTGAGGAACGCCGTGCCAAGCGCCAGCTCGGCCAACACGCGGACCTCGGCCTTGATCAGCGCGGCCGCGTCGGGGACGAGCAGCTCGACGACGCCCGCGCCCATGACGTCCAGGAGGGCCGTGCCCTCGGCGTCCAGTGCCGCGCGGATCTGCGCGGCGGTCGTCACCTCCGCCAGGCTCGTGCGGGTCGAGGCGAGGACGGCCCGGATCGACGCCGACAGGGCGGCCTGGCCTGTCCCGTCGAAGTCGGCGGCCAGCCTTTCGCGGGCCTTCAGGTTGAGGCGTACGGCCTGAGCGATGACGGCTCCTCGCACCGAGGAGCTACTCGCGAGCCGTGCGCCGAAGGTGGTGGCGGCGCCTGCCGTGGCGAGCACGTTCGCCTCCGTGGTGGCGCCCGCCGTGAGGAACGCGTCCAGCGCCGCCTGCGCGAAGGCCTCGTGGGCAACCTCGGCCGAAGTTCCGGAGTTGAGCGAGCTCGCGAAGGCGACGGCGGCGTCCGTCATCAGTTGGGTGCGGACCGCAGAGTCGATCGTGGTGCCGACCTCGGCGTAGACCTCGTCGAGCGTGGTCGAGGCGGTGGCGAACCCGTTCGCGACGGCCATTAGCTCCGCCCCGGACGAGAGGATGGCCTCGGCATGCGGCCCGTTAACGCGGACGAAGACGGCGGCTTCGGAGTCGGAGGACGCACTGGCCTCGCCCATGGCCTTCAGCTCGCCATAGACGCGTGCCGCCACCGTGGTCTGGTAATCGATGGGGGCTACGGTGGTCACCGTACCGGCCCGGGTGCGCTGGTGGACGAGCACCCCACCAGCGTTCTGGCCATCGACGTAAGCTACCACGGCGAGATCCTCTCGGTCGGCGGGGACGCCCTCGATCCGGAAGGAGCCGTCAGCTTCGACGTCGGCCGTGGCCAGGGTCGTCAGACTGCCGTTGCCCTGGAACGACACCACGGCAACGGTCTGGGCCTGGGCCGCGGTTCGCGCTGGGCCGCTGACCCCGGAGGGGGTCGCGGTGGGAGCGGTCTGTTCGACCCGTCCGTCGATGATGGCGTCGTCGTCGCCGTTCGGGTTGGTCGATGCGTCGTCACCGCACGCGGCCACCGCGAGCGCGGCGACCAATGTGATGGAACTCCTGGCGAAACTGGTCATCTTGGAATCCTCCTACTTGGGCCGGTCCTTTGGGCGGGAATCCGGCAGCGATGGTGCTCGACGGGGGCGGCCGAAGGGGGTCGTTCGGCACCAGCCCCGAACTGACCGTCGGCACCGGGCTCCGAGATGGATGCAACTGCCGTGCCATTCCCCGGGGACCGCGGCGTTCTCAGCCGCCTCCGCCCCCACGGACGGGCGCGGGGGCCACCGGGGCGGGCGTTCGAACTCGTCCAGCCCTTCACGGGGCATCACCCGCCTGTGAACCCGACGCCGACGGCGATCGCACGGTGGTCGCCCAGGGTGCCGGCGAAACGGATCTCCCACGCGGCTTGGAAGGCCAGGTTCAGCCCGATGTCCACGGCCAGCCCGAGCTCCAGCGCGTCATCCACGTCGTTGCCGAGCCAGGCGTCGAGCATGAGACGAGGCGCGACGTAGGGGATGAAACGCGCGTCCTCACCCACCACCGTTCGGCCCAAAGAAATCCCCGCTGGGAGCGTCAGGAGCACCGCGTCACCAATGCCGGCACCGGCTCCGGCGAACCAGGCCACGTCCAGAGGGAAGTCGTCGGACGCCGTGGTGAGCCATCCGCCCACGTCAACGCCTCCGTGGACCGAGAGGTCGTCCCCGCGATCCTCGGCGAGGCCCACCCGGAAGCCCATGCCTCCGGGCGCCGCGCGGTGCCGGAACGTGAGGAGCACCCCGAGGTCTCCGCCCGCGGGTTCGGTGAGGTAGATCCCCACCCCGCCACTGCCACCCGGCGGGATGAGCATAGGGGACTCCCATGCCGTCTGGGCGGAAAGGAGTGCCGGCGCGAGCGCGGCGAACAGAACCGTTGCGGGAGCCGCCGTACGTCGTGTCTTCATTTGGCTCAGATCTCCTCGTCTTGCCGGGGTTGTCATTGGCCTCCGTCCCCCATCGGGGGTGGCGTCTCGGGTCGGACTTGCAAGAACCCTGCCGACCCGGACGCCGACACCTGTCCCGGCGATTCACCAGCGGACCCAGTCCCTCCATCTCTCCGCCGGAGCGCGGATGCGCAGGCCCGAGGGTATCGGGCGCCGAACCCGTATCCATGGCGTGCCCGCGGCCTGCCGAATCGAGTGCGGTCTACGTGCCTATGGCGCCGGTCTACCTGCCTATTGGCGTGCCGCCACTCACCTTTGACCCCGGCCTACCTGTCTATTGGCGTGCCGCCACTCACCTTTGACGCCGGCCTACCTGTCTATTCGCGTCGGCCACTCACTCTTGGCGCCGGCCTACGCTATTCGCGCGCTGCTACTCACCTATGGCGCCCGGCCTACCTGCCTATCCGCGCGCCGCTACTCACTCTTGGCGCCGGCCTACGCTATGCGCGCCGCTACTCACCTATGGCGCCCCGCCTACCTGTCTATCCGCGCGCCGCTACTCACTCTTGGCGCCGGCCTACGCTATTCGCGCGCCGCTACTCACCTATGGCGCCCCGCCTACCTGCCTATCCGCGCACCGCTACTCACTCTTGGCGCGGGCCTACGCTATGCGCGCCGCTACTCACCTATGGCGCCGGCCTACCTGTCTATTCGCGCCGGCCACTCACTCTTGGCGCCGACTGCCTGTCTATTCGCGCGCCAGCCGCTCACTCTTGGCGCCGACTGCCTTCTTACCCGCATATCCGCCACCTGCCCATTCGGCGGCGGCCACTGCTTCGGGTGATCTGGTGACCTGCTATCGCGAGCCAGCCACCCCGCCTGGTCGCGCGCCAGCCACCGGCCTGCGGCGAGCCCACCACGCACCTACGTCCCACCGCCCGCCGACAGGGCCCTGCCGCGCGGATCGCGAAAGGTCGCTCGCCCGTCGACGAGGGCGACGCCGAAGCCGTCCTCGTGGACTTTGCGGTGATGGAAGCGGCAGAGCAGCACGAGATTGTCGAGCCGAGTGGGGCCGCCATCGGCCCAGTGGCGGATGTGATGGGCGTCGGTGAAGCGGAGGCC
>Ga0214471_10003295_pt1 | contig 12558 bp, 14 predicted proteins | sample RVTome_5_FD_207665 | JGI IMG/M metagenome (GOLD analysis project Ga0214471, IMG submission 207665) | Soil microbial communities from uranium-contaminated site in the Upper Colorado River Basin, Wyoming, United States - RVT142D155 | ecosystem: Environmental > Terrestrial > Soil > Contaminated >...
ACGCCAGCACCACCGCACCAAGGCGTGGATCGAAAAGAAGCTCTGCCTCATGCCGCGCTATTTGTTCGTGGACATGACGGATGATGACTGGTTTACACTGCGCCGCTGCGATGGCGTCCAGTCCGTAATGGGCGTCGACGGAGTGTATCAGCCAATGCCGACAGGCACCGTTGAACGCTTCATGGCCATGCAGGCCAATCTTGAATTTGACGATACCAGGGAGGCAAAACGCCGCCACAACAAGTTTGCAAAAACCAAAACGGAGATGGTTTGCCAGAAATTCCCGATCGGCTCCCGCATTCGCGCCAAGGATGGCCCATTCTCCGCATTCAGGGGGCACGTGACGAATGTTTCAGCTCAAGGTGAGGTACAGGCGCTTATCGAGATGTTCGGACGCCTGACACCCGTTCAATTTCCCGCCGATGATCTTGAAATTGACAAAGCATGCGAAGCAGCCTAAATCACGGACAGCTTTTGCGAATGTTCTGTTGCGGGGCCAAGAAGCCACACGCCGGTTCGCGGGGACGTAGCATATCCCCACAATTTTTTCACGTCCAGATTTTCAGTTTGCACAATTATGTAGTTGACAAAAGTGACCCGATTCGTTGAATGTTCTCAACGGCGTGACAGGTCGGCAGTCAACTACCAACGGGAATATCTTCCTATGGAAGAGACGAAGTTTACGGATTCGCGGCATCGCAGTGTGAGCGAAGTAGTGGAGGGGCTTGCGCGTGTTCTGTATGATGAACTAGAACGCTTAGCGGCTGACAGTGAGTATCCGCCGACCAGATGGGACTGTCTGTCCGGTTGGCGGAGGGATCTCTACGTCAATTGTATAGACAGGCTGTTCGAGGAACGGGAGTTGGTCAAGGCTGCCTATGAACTCACCTACGACGATATGATATTGGGGGGCGCCGACAAATGCAAACAGCCTTAAATCCACCACCACATACGGCTTCGTGCCGGATACTGCGATACGCCATCTAATCGTGTGCATAGGCGGTGCCGGCAGCATTGCTGCATCCTCGCCATCGCCGCCTATCCAGTGGCAAATTGCAGGTGTAGAGGTTCCACATACAAAATTCGAAAGGCTAGGCGTGAACGCTTCACCAAGCTCTGCTTTGGCGTAACCGTGGGCAATTTTTGCTAGAAGTTTGGCGAATGAATAGGGGTTGATTGCCCCCATACCGATACCGTGGCCGCGTTGAAGACTGGATGCGGCAAGCGTTTCCGACTTAGACCAGACAGTTTGCGGAATTATCGTTTTGGGTTCTCGACCAACTAGAACTCCGGGCTCGGGGAATATCATGGCCAAGTACGAAACAGGATAGCGGTCAGGGTCTACTTCTTCAACGCTCGGATAACCCAGATCATATTCTCCGTCCGGTCTTTTGGTTGTCGTTCTAATGCGGCGAAGAAGGAACTTTTTGGGTTTTTGTCCACTTTGACTGGGTGCTCCTAACCTATATCTAAACGGCCACCACATGTGACGCAGGCAGTCTGTTTCAAACTTATGAGTTGCCTTTTGGCAAGTTTCGCAGGTTGCTTTCGTCATATAGAGCGAATTACCGGCAAGCCCAAATGGTATCAGGTGCTCCTTCGTCAATTTGCCAGGCTCATTGCAAAATATGCATACGCCAATAGTTTCATAGCGTTTGGGCGGAGTAGTGATTTTAAGCGGGAGCAGAACAGAGACCATGAACGAAGATGATCATAAACCAAGCGCCAAGGAAACGATCAAACGCCGCGACGATGCGTTGCGCCGCGCTCTGAATACGCCACCAAAGCCAAAGATTAAGCCCAAGGACGGCGAGAGTCGGGACGAGAAGAGGAAGCCCGCCAAATAGGCGGGCTTTTTAACGCGATGGCTAATGCAAGAATTTCGGGTCTGGAACTAGAATATTCGGTTCAAGCACCACTTCGTATCCAACTGTTGGTTCACCACGAAGGGCAGACATGGGTATTGGGTTGTTTACCGTGTACTGCGTATCGCCCTTCTGATGTGGACCTGAGTGCCGCAGCGTGTCCAGACGTATCATTATCGCGGGTACTAGAGATTTTTTCTCAGGTATCTCGTTCCAGACCGGAACAAGCCATAGCTTCGAATCGTGCTCAATGACATCGATCTTGCCTATTCCTTCGTCATACAGGATCGTTGCCCTTAGCACTTTTCGCCCTCCGTTTTCGCAGAAGCTTTTTCGCCTTCTGCTTAGGCGTAGTTGGCCGCACTAGCTTGATGATACATCAGCCGCTTGCCCGCTGCCCCGCGCAGGGCGTCATGTGCCCGCTCGGTGTCAGTGACTTTCAGGGCTGCCCTGCGGTTGTACCTGAAATCAAACTCCGCCAGATAGCGGTGCAGATGCTTCTCGGCACAGTGCTGATAAACGCCGTGCATGCCACGCTTGAACACTGAGAACACGTTCTCGATTGTGTTGGTGTGGACAATGCCGCGAACGTACTCGCCAGCCGAGTGCATGACTGTGTGGTGTTCTGCATAGGACTTGCCTGTCTCGGTATAGAGGCGGCTCTCGTCGGTGTGCAGAACGGTATTGCGCGGCACGTTGGTATAAAGGATTTCACGAACGCTGGCCTTGGTTGCGCTCTTGACGTGAAACGAGCGGACCTTGCCGCCACGCTCAACCAGAGCGACAACGGACGTGCGGCGAACAGCAGTCTTTTTGAACTTGTAGGGACGCCCCTTGCGCTGCGGTGAAGGGGACTGATCTTCTGCCTTTCCGAGATAGGTTTCATCCGCTTCCACGGTTTTGCCGGGTCCACCAATTGGGCCAGAGGACTTCACGTCCTCTTTCATTGCCTCACGGATACGGTGAGCCATGAACCATGCGGTTTTGTAGGTAACTCCAAGCATGCGGTGAAGCTGATGTGCGCTCATGCCCTTCTTGCTGGACGCATACAGGTGAAACGCGAACACCCACTTATGCAGCGGCACCTTTGAGCGTTCCATGACTGAACCAACGGTCACGGTGAACGTGCCCTTGCACTCGTTGCAATAGTACAGGCCAGCGCGGTGCGATTGCTTGCGGCCTTCAACCCTGGCGATTGTTTTCGGATCGATGTTTCCGCAATGCGGGCAGTTCGGACCGCGCGGCCAGCGGATTGCTTCAAGGTGTTTTCTTGCTTCGGTTTCGTCGTTGAAGATCGGGGCTGTGAAATCGGTCATGGCTGCAATTCCTAAGTGGCAGTTGATAAATAGGAATCCCGCGCACTTTTGTCAAGTATATAATTGTGTCAGTTTGCGCTTCGGCGCTACGAGTTGGGGTTGAGATCGGTTATCCGGCGGCTGCACGTTAGGCACCGCAGCCCCACACCCCAACCCGCTCCGGCGGGCTTTTTGCATTCCGCAATCCTGCGGATAGGCGGTTGAGGCCGTCGCTTTCAAAGGAGACTATTATGTCTGAACCAAGCCAAATCCTCAAAAAGGTCGAGTACAGGGTGGTACCCCTCACGCGCTACCAGGTTCTTCGATACGAAGAAGGCGAAGACCCGGAGATCGAGACGGGGCCGAAATCATGGTCTGGCTCGTCAGAGCACGGGACATTCGACAACGAAGCGGTGGCGTTTGAAGTGGGCTACGCACTCGCTTCCTCCGAGCATACCCGCCTCGGCTGGCCGCCTACCGACGACCGGATGCAATATCCGAAGGGTTGTCCGGTCGATCCGACCATAGCCTAACTCATTCCGCATTCTGGCGGCGAGCGGTTTGAACTCCGCACCTTCGGGACGGATCGGGCCTTTGGTAACTCTGGCCTGCCTCGCCGCCAGTCCCCGTAAAACAAACCCGCAAAATCGGAGAAGAGCATGGCTGTCACCAGTCCGGTAGCAACTTCGATAGCTGGTGATGTGGCGGTGAGGATTGACGGGTCCGCTACACCCGCATGGGTGCCGGAAGGTGCCGACTGGGCCTATGATTTCCAGAATGACCGCTATTGGGTCGACAATGTTTCATACGCCAGCCTTGCTGCGGCGCTTTCTGCTGGCGTTCTGACCTACTCCGGCGGTGACAATGGCTCTTACACCGATGCGGCTGGTGCCATCAGCTTTCCCGGAACGGACGTGCTGCGCAGAGGTGATCGCGGGGCTCTGATCGAGCCTGCGTTTACAAATATCTCCAATCGCTCGGAAGACTTCAATACCTCGCCCTGGGTAAAGCAGAATACGACTGTCACCGTGAATGACGCGGTAGCACCTGATGGCACCACAACCGCTGACAAGCTTCTGGATACGAGCGCCAACAACTTCCACCGCGTTGTTCAGGACGAGTCTTTTACCGCCGGCCTTGATTATATATTCGATGTGGCCGCGAAAGCTGCCGAGCATGACATTTTGCAGCTATCTCTCGGCGGCGGGGCGTTTGGGGCCAACCGGGCCAACTTCGATCTGACCAACGGCGTTCTCGGTTCCGTAAGCGGATGCACGGCCTTCATGGAGGCGCTTGCAGAGGGATTCTATAAATGCTCGATTTCCGATCTTTGCAGCAGCACGACGATCACGGACGGCGGTATTATTATCGCACAGACCACAACGGATGCGGCGCTGCCAACGTTCGTCGGAAGCGGGACTGACGGCATTCACATCTGGGGTTCGCAGATGGGGGTCGGAAACGCCCCATCGTCATACGTCAAGTCGGGCGCGAGCAACGTCACCAGAACGGCCGACGCGCCTGTGCTACTACCACCGGCCGACACCTACGCCTCCATCAACTACGTCTTTGACGACGACAGCGAACAAGCATTCGGCAGCACGGTGATCGGTGGCGGTGGTTACGCAGTGCCAACCGATCTGGACAGACCGTATGTCGCAATGGTCTGGGGGGCGGTTTGACTGGGCTGGCTCAGAACTTTTTTCTGACGGGCCTACCGACCCGGTTCCTGCGGATATGTTCGGGGCGCACTTCCTTGCGTTCAACGATCGCGATTATCCATCAAACGTAAATTTCGAAAACCTGCGTGCCGGAAATGCCGGGGCACTTATTGGCGGCGACTTCCTGCATGTGTCGTGGACTGATATCCACACAGCGGAAGGCGTGTTCGACTGGAGTCCGCTTGATCTTTACGACGAGTTCTGCCGCACCAATGGTCTGAAATACTTCATCGTTCTGAGCCGCGACGACGACACATGGGTTGGCAATTTCGTTAACGACGCCGAACAGGTAAAGACGCATTGGACCGCGTGGATCAACGCGCTGATGTCGTATCTTGCCGGGCTCACGGACGGGTCGCAGTGTGACAGCATGGGGACATGGAACGAACCGAACGGTTCTTCACCCAGCGCGATCACGCCAGAATTTGCGGCTGAACTGGCGGCAATTGCCTATCCTCTGATCAAGGCGGCAGACTCATCAATTCTGGTGGCTGCGCCCTCACCGCAAGGCAATGGCATTGGGTGGGCAACGTCCTATGAGGCCGAAGGCGGGTACGACGACTGCGACGTGATCCCGCTGCATTTGTACGGATCTGCTACTCAGGCCGGGCAGATCACTTGGATTGAGAGCTATCAGGCGCTGTTTGCGGCCAACAATATCACCAAGCCGGTCTGGATGACGGAGGGTGCGGCCAGCGAATCCGCCGATCTGGACGATGATTTGCAGGTTGAGTTTATCGGCAAGGCATACTCAATCTGGACCGGGCACGGTTTCGAGCGCGCCTACTGGTACGGGATAGAGAATAATCGCGGCCAGCTCCTCGACAGCGAGGATGCACTCACCGGCGCGGGCGTTGCCTTCAACGAAATCCGCGACTGGCTGGAGGGGGCCACGGTGTCCGCGCTGCATTTCCAGAGCGGCGTCGGCCAGCAGGTTATTCGCAGGTCAGGCTACACCGGCAAGATCGTATGGACCGAGACCGGTTCAACCAGTTTCAAAATACCGGCCGGGTTCTTCACCCGCTACCGCGACCTGGCTGGAAACATAACGGCCATCGACGGCGGCGCGACCAGCATTGCAGTTGGCGTCAACGCCATATTGCTGGAAACAGGTGAGCCGTGAACCGAGACCACTACAAACCAATGAGGCTATGAAATGGCCAAGACCGAGAAAATCAAAGAGGGTGTCGGCAAAGGAACACCGGGGCCAGGAAGACCAAAGGGTTTGCCGAACAAGAACACCACCCTGCTCAAGGATGCGGCGCTACGTGCTGCCACTCTGGCCGGCGGCGGGGACGTGGACGGCAGAGAGGGCCTGGTCGAATATCTCAAAGATCAGGCGATCAAGAATCCCGGCCCGTTTCTGGCCCTTCTCGGCAAGCTGTTGCCGTTGCAGGTCAGCGGCGACCCGGACAATCCGATCAGGCACAAGATAGAGCATGATGCAGAACGCTTCACCAGCGCAATCGCTAGCCTTGCTACCAGAGCCCGAGAGGACAAAGGCGCTTGATGGCCTCGATGACGAGCTAAAGGCGCATCTGGCATACCACTGGCCGTTCTGGGCCCGCCCTGATCAGTTGGAGCCTGATGGCACATGGTCCTACTGGCTCATCATGGCTGGACGCGGCTGGGGCAAGACGCGCACCGGGGCCGAGACTGTCCGCAAATGGGCGCGCACGATCCCGATGGTCAATCTGATTGGTGCCACTGCCGACGACGCGCGCGACATCATGATCGAGGGGGAAAGCGGCATTCTCGCCGTCTGCCCAAACGACGAGCGGCCTGAATACAAGAAGTCGGAACGCAAGCTGATCTGGCCGAGCGGGTCCACGTCGCTGATCTTCACGGCGGACGAACCGGAACGGCTCAGGGGCAAGCAACATCACGCACTCTGGTGTGACGAATTGGGAGCCTGGCGGTATCAGGAATCTTGGGATCAGGCGAAGTTCGGGCTGAGGCTGGGGGATAATCCAAGGGCGCTTGTCACCACGACACCCCGTCCAGTGCGCAATGTCATTGACCTTGTGAACGACAAGGCCACCGTGGTCACGCGCGGTACGACCTACGACAACCGGGCCAATCTCGCCCAAACCTTCTTTGAAGCGATTGTCAAGCGCTATGAGGGGACGCGACTGGGGCGGCAGGAACTTGAGGCCGAACTGCTTCTGGACGTTCCCGGCGCTCTCTGGTCTCGGGACTCCATACAGCACAGGGACATGCGGGACGCGCCATTCATGGAGCGGGTTGTGGTCGGTGTGGACCCGGCCATATCCAGCCAGGACCATTCCAACGAAACCGGAATTGTCGTGGCTGGCAGGGGGTCGGACGGAAACGGGTATCTGATTGCAGATCGCAGCGGAATAATGACGCCGCGCGAATGGGCAATGGCGGCGGTGGCCGCAGCACGGGAATTCAGCGCCGATTGCATCGTGGCGGAAGTCAACCAAGGCGGCGAAATGGTGACGCAGACCATCCGGTCAGTCGATCCGAACGCCAATGTCCGGGCGGTGCGCGCCTCACGTGGCAAATATATCCGGGCGGAGCCGATCTCAGCGCTCTATGCGCGCAACATCGTTTACCACCTCGCGCACCTGATAGAGCTTGAAGAACAGATGTGCACATTTACCCCGGACCACGACCGGAGCAAGGACGGCTCGCCCGACCGGCTGGACGCAATGGTCTGGGCGATGACCGAACTGTTCCCAAGCTTCATCCTGCCTATCAACGACCACGACGATTACGAAGACGATTACCACAACGGCGCACAATCGCCCGTCACGGGGTACTGAAATGGCTGAACTTGTCCAGTTCAAAGCAGAGAGTGCCGACCAGCGGGAGGTTGTCGACCTGCTCGAAGACGCGCTTGTCAAGGCCAGAGCTGGCCAGATCAGGGACATCGCGATTGTTGCGGCTGTCTTCGATGAGAATGGCCCGCAATTCGTGACGAATTACTATGGAGAAGGGGCCTATGCGATCATTCTTGCCGGTGTCAGCGCCCTTGAATTCGACTTGCACTATCGGCGCTATCAGGAGGCCGGAGAATGATGCCGCAAAGCGCTCTGGCCGAGATGGAAGACTATGGCGACGAGACCGGAGCCGAACAGGAGGCACAGGGCCTCACCATCGAAGACCTGATGCAGGCGGAGAATATTGCCGATCTGCTCAACGAGGAGGAACTCAGCCTTATCGGCAGCCGTGTCTGCGACGAATACCAGATCGATTGCAGCACCCGCAAGGACTGGGAGACAGCGCAGGGCACCGCGTCCGACCTTGCGATGCTGATTGCGAGCGAAAAGACCTATCCGTGGCCCAACGCCTCGAATGTCAAGCACCCGATGCTGGCGCAGGCCGCATTCGAATTCAACGCCCGCGCCTATCCCGCCATCGTGCAGGGCAACCGCGTGGTCAAGTGCAACGTGTGGGGCAAAGACCCGGACGGGCAGAAGGCCAACCGTTCCGAACGGGTTTCCGAGCATTTGAGCTTTCAGTGTCTCGTGGAAATGCCGGAATGGGAGGAGGATACGGACCGGCTGCTGGTCATGCTGCCGATTGCGGGCTGCGTGTTCCGAAAGATCTGGTTTGATCCCTCGCTGGGCCGCAAGGTCTCGCGGCTGGTGACGGCGGATAATCTGGTGGTGAATTACTTCGCCCGCTCGCTTGGCGATGTTCCGCGCGCAACGGAGCGCATGGACCTCTATCCCTACGAAATTCAGGAACGCATTCTTTCGGGCCGGTTTATCGAATTCGAGTACAAAGGCCTTCCCGCCGGCGGGGACAGCGACAACGCCAAAGAAACACCGAGGGACGACAACGACGATCAGGCCCCGCACAGGTTTTTAGAACAGCACCGCCGCCTCGATCTGGATCAGGACGGATACGCAGAGCCCTATATCGTCACGGTGCACGAGGGCAGCGAGAAGGTTTGCCGGATCGTTGCCAATTACGATGCGGAATCGGTGCGTGTCGATCAGGCCGGGGGCAATGTTGTTGCGATCCGCAAGCGCGACTTCTACGTCAAGTATGATTTCCTTCCGTCTCCCGATGGCGGGTTCTACGGCATCGGCTTTGGATACCTGCTCAAGGACGTGCTGGAGGCCATAAACACCACGATCAACCAAATGCTGGACGCTGGCAAGCTGGCGAACATGCAGGGCGGTCTGGTCTCGGCAACATTGGGGCTGCGTGAGAAGAAAATCACCCTGCAGCCGGGCGAATGGAAAACGGTCAATACCACTGGCCCGATGAATCAGGCTGTGCTGCCGATCAAGTATGACGGGCCAAACCCGGTCCTGTTCTCGCTGCTGGGCCTGCTGATCGAAACCGGCGAGGGTATTTCAGCAATCAAGGACGTGCTGACCGGCGAGGGTCAGGGCAAGAACGCTTCCCCGACAACAACGCTGGCGCTGATCGATCAGGGCCTAAGCGTCTTCACCGCGATTTTCAAGCGCGTCCACCGGGCGCTGAAAGCCGAACTGGGCATCCATGCCCGGCTGAACAGGGAGAACCCCGATCCGGTGCGCTACAATGCGCTGTTCGACGGTGAAGAGGAATTTGATCCCGTTCAGGACTATTCCGAGGCGGACATGGATATCCTGCCCGTCAGCGATCCCAATGTTGCGTCCCGCATGCAGGAATTGGCCAAGGCGGACCTGCTTCAGCAGATCGGCGGCGGCAATCCGATGATCGACCAGTCCGAATTGCTGCGCCGCATTATGGAGGCGGCAAAAATCGAGGATGTTGACGGGTTGCTGGTTCCGCCACCGGAGCCGGACCCGTTTGCGGAAGAACTTATGAAGGTCATGGCGCTGCTCGAAGCCGAGGATAAGGCGGCGGGCATCAAGGAGAAGATGACGCGGGCCCTCAAGAACGTGGCCGACGCCGAAGCGGCGGAAGAAGGCATTCAGATGGACAGCTACAAGCTGTTTTTAGAGACGCTCGTTGCAGAGATGGGCGCAGAACAGGCAGGAGCGGATGGACAAGGAGGAATTCCTGGAATGGCGGGCCAGCCAGGCAACGAAATGGTTCATGGCGCGGCTGGAGGCGATAGCGGCGGCGGAGTCCTCGCGGCTCCACCTCCAGATGGAGGGGCTGCTTTGCAACCCGGACCTTCAGTCCCGCCAGCCTGAACTATCGTACATCAAGGGCGCCATAGATCGCATCAGCGATGTGACCGGCGCAGACTACGACAAACTGACAGAGGAATTGGAAGTCGATGAATAGCTCAGGCATTTACCCCACCAAGCATAATGTACTTCTCAAGCCTAAATCGGCTGAGGAAATCACGGCGGGCGGGGTCATCATTCCCGAAATGACCAAGGAAAAGGAAAAGTACGCCACCACCGAGGGAATGATTATTGCGGTATCGCCCTTTGCATTCAGTTACGCCGATCCCGAGGAATGGGAAGCGGTTGGGGCTGAAAAACCAGGGCCGGGACAGCGTGTGATTTATGCCAAATACGCCGGTTCCCGCGTCAAGGGTCTCGATGGCGAGGAATATCTGATGATCAACGACGAAGATGTGTGCGCAACAGTGAAGGACACAAAGGAAGACACATGACCGAGGAAAATCAGGCCCTTGTGGCCACAGAGGAAGTTATCACGCCGCCCGCTGAGGCGGCTTTTTCGTCTCAGGACGATACCCAACAGCAAGAACGGGATTTCGAAGCCGAGGCCCGCAATCTGGGATGGGTGCCACTCGAAGAATTCAACGACGCGCCGGGCAAGTGGAAACCGGCAGAGCAGTTCGTCAAGGACGGCGAGGAAATTCTTCCCCTCGTCAGGGCCCAGAACAAGAAGCTCCAGGCCCGCCTGGATACCATCGAAAAGGAATTGAAGTCGGACTTCAAGAAACGGCTGGACCGGATCGAAAAGGCAGGCAAGCGCAGTCAGGAAGAGCTTAAAAAGCGGCACGAAAAGGAACTTCAGACGGTCAAGGTCAAGATGCGCGAGGCCGTCAAGGCCGGTGACACCGACGCCTACGACACTCTGGAAAAGCAGCGCGACGAGCTGGCCGCGTCCACACCGGACGATGACGGCACAAGCCCGGAGCATGCAAAGGCTGCTCAGGCCGAATGGGCTGCAAAAAACCCGTGGTTTAACAAGGACTTCGAAGCGACACGGACAGCAATCGACTACAGCCAGTGGTTGTCCGGCACGAATGAAAACCTGTCGATCGAGGAGAATATCGCCCGGACCGAGGCATACATGCGCGAAAAGCATCCAGGCCTGTTCGGGGAAGAAGTTCAGACACAGGAGGTGAGGCCGAACGGCCATGCGCCTGTAGACGGTGGGTCCGAATTCGGGCGTGCCGCGACACAGAAAGGCAAGTTATTCCCGACGCTCCCGGCGGAAGCCCGGCGTCAATTCGAGGCCGATGTGGCCGAAGGGATTTTCAAGAAGTCCGATTCGGAACAGTGGGCCAAAACCTATCTCTCATAGAAAAGGATGACGCTATGCCCAGAAAACGAGCATATGCACCGGCTGGCGCGAACAAGAAGCCAGCCGCAGGTACGGTATCGGCCCGTGCGGATGAGGTCAGGACCGAACGCCGCCGCAAGCGTGGCAGCGTGGCGCTTTCCGGACTCAAGCTGACGACCGATGAGTCCAAGCTTGACCGCAACAGGTTCTCTTACCGGTGGGTACGGGATTCCGGCTCACGCATGCAGCAACTCATTGCCGATGATTACGATCCGGCCCCGGAACAGGCCGTCGAAGGCAATCAGGGTCTTGGTTCTGTAGGTCAGAAAATCGGCGGCACCGAGGAAAACGGCAAACCCTACGGCATGGTCCTGATGCGCAAGCGCAAGGACTGGTACGACGCCGACCAGAAAGAAAAGGCACGTCCGCTTGACGAGATAGACAAGCAGATCAAGGGCGGCACTGTGCACGAGAAAGATTTCCCAGAACTGCGATCCGGCACCTACACGCCGGGCGGACAAAACACAATCGAAACCGCCTAGTACGACTGGTTCGTCTGGCGGGACCATTCACTCACATAACTATCAGGAGTTCCCATCATGGCGAACACAGACGCTCCTTTCGGGCTCAAGCCCGTTCGTTATGCCAACGGCTCAAACTATCAGGGCCAGTCCAAGGCGTATTTCGCGACCGGTGCGACGGGGCAGATTGCTCCGGGCGATCCGGTCACACTTACCGGCAGCACCAACACCGCCGCGTTCGGCGGACACCCTGCCGGCACATTGCAGCAGGTCTCTTTGGCGACTGCCGGAGACGGCAATCCCCTTGTCGGGGTCTGCATATCCGTGGGGTTTGTCACAACCGACAGCCTGCCGTACCGTGTCACCTCCACTGATCGCGTGATCATGGTGGCCGACGCGCCGGACCTGATCTTCCATGCACAATTGGACGATGACGGGGCGGCGGCAAACTGGGGCGCAACCGAGAGCGGACTATACTGCAATCTCGCCAGCGCCACGGCAAATACCACCTATAGCCGTTCGACATGGGAGCTTGACGGTTCCGATGTACCGGCCACCGACTATTCCAATCAGGTCTTCCTCCGCAATCTCGCGGCGCTTCCGGACAATGAGTTCGGGCCGTTCGCGATATGGGAGATCATGATCAACCTTCACCAGTATACGCCCGGCGCGATTTCTGACGCTGGCCGTTTCGAAGCCATTTAAGGAGGGCTGGAATCATGGCTGGCGTTATCACCAC
>Ga0214471_10003296_pt1 | contig 12554 bp, 10 predicted proteins | sample RVTome_5_FD_207665 | JGI IMG/M metagenome (GOLD analysis project Ga0214471, IMG submission 207665) | Soil microbial communities from uranium-contaminated site in the Upper Colorado River Basin, Wyoming, United States - RVT142D155 | ecosystem: Environmental > Terrestrial > Soil > Contaminated >...
GCTGGACCTCGTGCTCCTCGATCTCCACCTGCCGGACATGAAGGGCGAGGAAGTGCTCGCTCGCCTGCGCAGCGATCCTGCCACGCGGGACGTCCCAATCGTCATCATCACAGCCGACGCCACACCCGGCCAAGTCCAGCGGCTCATCGCCTCGGGGGCGGCCGCCTATCTCACGAAGCCCCTCGACGTCCCGGGCTTCCTCGACGTGCTCGACGGCATCCTGGGAGCGTCCGGCTAGACCGCGCCGAGCATTGATGGGACCGGTTGGCGTGCGTTACCCCGAGGGAGCGACTCGCATGTACGGAACCCGGCCGTGGATCTTCTCACCGGCCTTTGATACCCGACACCGCTTCTCGAGAGGAGAGGTCTGGGCGGGATCTCGCAATCGCCGAGTGGATGCAGTGGTATCCGAGGACGCCTGCTACGACGAACGGCATGGCACCGAAGGAGGAGAGGAGTCTGTCCGTCAGTGTGGATAACCACCATGGCGGCTCGGTCCCAGCGAGAAGAAGGCTCTCGCCCACCAAGATCACTGCCGCAGGGATGCCGCTGATCAGTGGATGGAGATTCCTGAGGAGCACGACGGCGCCGATCGCCAGCCCCGACGCCACCAGCGCCATCGCGGCCCACCAGAGGTCGGCCCGCCCTCGGGTTGGATTCGTGGCACGAGCCAGGTCGGTTGCTCTTGGGAACACGATCCAGATCAAGGCCACCGTGACCCCCGTACCCGCGACGACGCGTAGCGCCCACCGAGTCGCGACGCCGCCGAGGACACGTCGCGCTCGACCTGCCTCGGCATCCCAAACCGCCTGAGATTCAGCCGACACGGGCTCGTCTCCGATGCTCCTGGCGCCGGTGGTCACTCGTCAACAGCTCCCAGATCCAAGTCCGCCATCGGTTTGCGTCCATTGCGACCTGATCCGCTCCTTGAAAGATATGCCAGATGAGTGCTCGAGTCAAGAACCGGCGGATCGTCTTGTGAGCCGGGGCCCGGCGACCATTCGCGGCTGTTCGCCGATACGATCCGCCACGACGGCGTCGTCCACTTCGCCGGTGAGCACGCCTCGACCGACCCCGGCTGGATCCACGGCGCCATCTCGTCGAGCCCGCGGGCAGTCGAAGAGATCGTGAGAGCGTGACGCCTTCCCACCTCGTACCCTCGGCAGCACCGACGGAGGACGTTCGCAGCATGAAGGGCGCATCGAAGCATCAACGGCGCACCGGCTGGGCACTCGTGGCGGGCCAGTTCGCGCTGCTCGCCGCGGTCGTCCTGGCGGCTCCCTTCGTCAGGTTCGACATGAGCCCGACGGTCCGAGGCGTCGGACTGGTGATCGCCGCGTTCGGCGTGCTGCTCGCCGTCTGGGCGGCGCGCCACCTCGGCGATGGGCTCACCGCCACGCCATTGCCGAACGGCAAGGTGGAGTTGGTCACGACCGGCCCGTATCGGTTCATGCGCCATCCGATGTACAGCGCCGTCGCGCTCCAGGCGGGAGGCGGCGCGCTCGCACTCGGCTCGTTCGCCTCCCTCGGCGCCTGCGGATGCCTCGTCGTCCTCCTCGCCTTCAAAGCGCGCTGGGAGGAGGCGAGGCTCGTGGAGGCCTTCCCCGGGTATGCCGGATACCGTGAGGTGACTCCCTCCTTCCTTCCCCGGCTGGGCGCTGGGCATTGAGCGCTGGGAGTTGAACGCGCCGTAGAGTCCCGACTCGACGACCGCTGCGTCGCGGTGGGAGGAGCGGCATGACGATTGTGCGCTGGGGCGTGTTGAGCACTGCCGGCATAGGTATGCGGAAGGTGACCCCGGCGATCCAACGCGCCGGCAACTGTGAAGTCGTCGCCATCGCCTCCAGGGACGCATCGGCGGCGGAGTCTGCCGCAGCCGAGCTCGGAATCGCGTCGTTCTACGGTTCGTACGAGGCGCTCCTCGCCGCCGACGACGTCGACGCGGTGTACATCCCCTTGCCGAACGACATGCACGCCGAATGGACGATCAAAGCAGCCGCCTCCGGCAAGCACGTGCTGTGCGAGAAGCCGCTGGCAATGAGCGCGGCACAGGCGGCCGAGATGGTGGATGCGTGCGAGACCGCCGGCGTGAAGCTGATGGAGGCGTTCATGTACCGGCACCACCCGAGTTGGGTCGAGGCGGTGCGACTCGTCGCCGACGGAGCAGTGGGACGCCCCCAGGCAGTGCAGACTTGGTTCAGCTACCACAACGACGACGCGGCCAACATCCGCAACCGGCTCGAGCACGGAGGCGGGGCGCTCATGGACATCGGCTGCTACTGCATCAACCTGTCCCGGCTGCTCTTCGGCGCCGAGCCCGACGTCGTCGAGTCGATCGTGAGGCGGGACCCCGTGATGGGCGTCGACGTCGTCACGTCTGTCATCCTCGCCTTCCCAGACGGAGGCCAATCGGCCTTCACGTGCTCGATCCGTGCCGAGGACTACCAGCGGGTGTACATCTTCGGCACGCAGGGCCGCATCGAGATCGAGATCCCGTTCAACATCCCTCCCGACCGCCCCACCCGGGTCTTCGTGTCGGCAGGGGGCGACCCCCCGGTTGCGCCCTCGACGGAGACCGTGACGTTCCCTCCCGCCGACGCCTACGCGATCGAAGCCGAGAAGTTCGCCCAGGCGATCCTCGACGGCGCAGAGGTGCCTGTGTCACCCATGGACGCGGTGGCGAACATGCGTGTGATCGATCGGATTCTCGAGGGCTGAGGACGGGCGCTCAGCCGTGGAGCTCCTCGAGCTCCTTGCGAGTGACCTCCCCGGGGAGCTTGCCGATGATGATCATCGCGAGCACCTCGTCGATGGTGACGTCGTCCTTGTCGACCGTGCCGACGAGCTTGCCCTGCAGCATGACGCTGATGCGATCGGCCAGGTCGAACACGTCGTGGATGTCGTGGCTGATGAGGAAGATGCCGATCCCTTCCTGCTTGAGCTGCCTGATGAGGTCGGCGACCTGGGCGGTCTCTGCGGGGCCGAGCGCCGCGGTCGGCTCGTCCATGATCAGGATCCTGGCGTTGAAGTGCACGGCTCTGGCGATTGCCACCGACTGGCGCTGACCTCCGGAGAGCGAGCTCACCGACGCCTTGAAATTGGTGAACTTGGGGTTCAGCCTGCCCATCACCTTGCGCGTGGCGTCTTCCATCGCCGAGTCATCGAGCGTCTTCCATGGCGTGGTCAGCTCCCGACCGAGGAACATGTTGCCCGGGGTGTCGATGTTGTCCGCCAGGGCGAGGGTCTGGTAGATCGTCTCGATACCGAGCGCCTTGGCGTCCCTCGGAGTCGCGATGTTGACCGGCTCCCCGTCGATGAGGATCGCGCCCGAATCGGCGCGGTGGGCGCCGGAGAGCGTCTTGATGAGCGTCGTCTTCCCCGCCCCGTTTCCGCCGACCAGGGCTACGACCTCGCCGGGGTAGAGGTTCACCGTCACGTCGTCGACGGCGTGCACGCCTCCGAAGGCGACGTCGATGCGGCGCAACTCGACGAGTGGCGGCTCCACGTGCTCCGCCGACGACGGTTGAGTCATGTCGTCATCCTGCGCCGGTAGACGGTGTCGATGCCGACTGCGATCACGAGGACGATGCCGACGATGATGTCCTGGTAGGCGGCTTCGATCCGGATGAGCACCATGCCCGATTGCAGCGACTGCATGACCAGCGCCCCGAGCACGGCGCCCGGGATGGTGCCGATCCCGCCGCTGAACGAGGTGCCGCCGATGACCGCCGCGGCGATGACGTACAGCTCGGCGAGGGTCCCGAGTCCCGTGGTCGCCGCGTTGAGGCGAGCCACCTGCACGACGGCGGCGATTCCGACCAGGATCCCCATGACCATGAACGTCCGCACCACCATCCACCGCGTGTTGATGCCGCCGAGTTCGGCAGCCTCCGGGTTCCCTCCGATGGCGAAGACATATCGCCCGAACTTCGTCCGGTTGGCGAAGAAGGTCATCGCCATCGCCACCCCGAGCGTGATGAGGACCGGGACCGCGATTCCGAAGGCGATGTCGGTTCGCCCTTCGGCGAGCCCTGCCGGCTTGAAGTAGTGATTGAGGACGTAGACGCTCGCCAGGATGACGCCGCAGCCGGAGGCGCCCATCGTGACCTCGGCCCACATCGGGCGCAACGGAAACCCGAAGCGCCGCCTCTGGCGGCGGGCGCTGACCAGCATGGCGATGGCGCCGAGGCAGCCCAGGATGGCGACCAGCCAACTCGCTCGGGACCCAATCGAGCCCCGCGCCCCACCGCCGAGGATCTGGAACGTGCCGTCCATGGGAGCGATCGTTCGCCCGCTCGCCATGGCCCACGCCACACCGCGCCACATGAGGAGGCCACCGAGCGTCACGATGAACGATGGGACGCCTGCGTAAGCGACGACGAAGCCCTGGAATCCGCCTACGAGGGCCCCGAGGGCGATGGCGACGACGACGGCGATGATCCAGATGGCCCAGTGGTTGAAGCCGAGCCAGTCCGGGAGGATCTCGGACTGGAGGATGGCGATTGCCATGCCGACCATCCCGAGCATCGATCCCACCGAAAGATCGATGTTGCGTGACACGATGACCAGGACCATCCCCGTGGCCATGATCGCCACGACTGCGGTCTGAACCGAGAGGTTCCAGAGGTTGCGGGCGGTGAGGAACGTCCCCCCCGAGAAGATGTTGAAGATCACCCAGATGACGGCGAGCGCAACGATCATCCCGAGCAGCCGGGTGTCGACCTCGGTGGCCCTGAGCAGCCTTCCCGCCAGGTTTCGCCGAGGCCGAGAAGGTGCAGCGGGCTCCGCAGCTCTCTCGGCCACCCGTGTGTCGCTCACCGACGCCCTCCTCCTGGTCTGACGCGCGCCGCGCCCCCGAGAGACCCGAGGGCGCGGCGACTTTCGATCAAGAGGCGTTCAGCTCCGGATCAGGGGCACACGCCCACGGTCCCTGACGCGACATTCTGGCAGAGCTCGTCGACGCTGATCCAGCCGGCATCGACCACCAGGTTCAGGTTGTCACTGGTGATCGGTATCGGAGTCAGCAGGATCGACGTCATGGCGTTGCCGCCCGGAGAGTCGAAGATGATCGTGCTCGGGACATCGCCGAGGGCGCTGCCCTGCGCCAGTGCGATGGCCGCCTCACCGGCCGCCTTGCCGAGCTCGCGCGCATCCTTCCACACCGAGACGGCCTGGGTGCCGAGAGCCACCCGATTCAGGGCCGGGAAGTCGGCGTCCTGACCGGACACCGGCACCGAGCCGGCCAGCCCGACGGCCTCGAGCGCCGCCACCACACCGGTGGCCATTCCGTCGTTCTCGGAGAGAACGGCGTCGATCGCGTTGTCCTCCTGGGTCAGGAACTGCTCCATCTCCGTCTGGGCGAGGGCCGTGTCCCAGTTGTCGGTGTAGGTCTCGCAGCAGATCGTGATGTCGCCTGCGGCGACGGCCTCACCGATGACGTCCTCGAATCCGGCACGGAGGAAGTCGGCGTTGGCGTCTGCCTGGTTGCCCTTGATGATGGCGTACGTGCCGGTCGGCACGAGGTCGAAGATCACCCGCGCCTCGGCGCGGCCCACCTCGACGTTGTCGAACGTCACGTAGAGCGCACCCGCGTTTTCGATGAGCCTGTCGTAAGCCACGACCGGGATGCCCTGGTCGAGGGCGCTCTGGACCGCCGGCAGAATCGCCGTTCCGTCCTGGGCGAGGATGATCAAGGCGTCGGCACCTTGCGTTATCAGGTTCTCCACGTCGGCGAGCTGCTGGTCGGCTGACGAGCCGGCGTCCGTCGAGATGTAGCTGGCGCCGACGGCGGCGAGCGCCTCCTGGATGGCCGGCTCGTCGAAGTTCGCCCAGCGGGGCTCGTTGAAGTTGTTCCACGAGACACCGATGACGAGGTCCTCGCCGGCGGTCGTTGTGGCGCCGTCGGCGGCGGTGGTCGTGGCGCCGTCTGCGGCGGTGGTGGTCGTATCACCGTCGCCGCACGCAGCGACGAGAATTGCGATGGCCGCCAACACGACCATCAATCGTCGGTTCAACACCCTGGTTCCTCCTCAGCGAATGGCGCTCCGATCGGGAGCGCATCAAATGCGTTGTCTGTCGCGATCGCGACCGGTCTCGTGGCGAACATCCCTCACTTCACGCTCAGCTCTTCGTGCCGCGCCACGAGCACCGAGCGAGCATACCTTGCATATGTTCATCCCTGCAACAAAACCCACGGGCCCGCACAGTGCATCAACAACCCATTGGCGGTACGACACCGGACGCTCTCCCCGATGGTCGTCAGCTGCCGTGCCTGTATCCAGCCGGAGGTGCTCTGTTTATAGTGGAACCCCCAACAAAACCGTAGCGAGGCAAGGTGAACCGAACCGGCAGTAGGAACCTCGGGGACCGGCGCGCCCGCGGCGTTGCCGCAGACGAACTGAGACGGCACAACCTCGGTCTGGTCCTCGAGCGACTCCATCTGGCGGGACCGTTGACGCGTTCCGACCTGACGACGGCGACTGGTCTGAATCGTTCGACCATCGCCGACCTGATCGGAGAGCTCGCTGCGCTCAATCTCGTCGAAGAGCTCCCTGGTGCTGCCAGCTCGGGCCCGGGACGCCCCTCGCCCCTCGCCCGCGTCAGGCCGGAAGGAGCGATCGCGCTGGCCGTCGAGCTGGCAGTCGACTCCATCGCGGTGGCGACGGTCGGCCTCGGGGGACACGTCTACAACCGGGTGCGGGTCGCCCGCCCGCGGGAGCGATTCTCGCCGCAGGAGACGGTTCAGGACGTCGCCAAGCTCGCGGAGCCGCTGCTGGCTGCTCTTCCGGTCGACCATGCGCTCGCAGGTGTGACCGTCGCCGTCGTGGGGATCACGCGGCGTTCGGACGGGTTCGTCCAACTGGCGCCGAACCTCGGCTGGCACGGCGTTGCCCTCGCCGACATGCTGGCGAGCGAACTGCAGCTCGGGGTCTCGGTCCACGTAGCGAACGACGCCGATCTCGGCGCCCTCGGTGAGCATCGCCGCGGGGCGGACACCGCGGTTCGCCACCTCGTCTACGTAGTCGGGGAGGTCGGGATCGGCAGCGGCGTGATTCTCAACGGTCAGCCGATGCTCGGAGCCGCCGGGTACGCAGGAGAGGCGGGCCACATGCTCGTCAATCCCAACGGTCGCAAGTGCCGCTGCGGGGCGATCGGCTGCTGGGAGACCGAGGCGGGTGAGGCCGCCCTGCTGAGGAACGCGGGCATGCGCGTCGGCGCCACCGGGCTCGGCGTCGTGGACGGCATCGTCGAGCGCGCCGTCGCCGGCGACGAGGCGACGCTGCGTGCCGTCGCAGAAGTCGGTCGCTGGCTCGGTATCGGGATCGGCAACCTCGTCAATCTGTTCAATCCCGAGCTCGTGGTCCTCGGTGGCCTCTACAACCGCCTCTTCCCTTTCCTCGAGGATGCCGTGGCCGAAGGGCTCGCAACGAGGGTCCTCGAAGCCCCCGGCGACATGGCGACCATCACCTGCGGCGCCCTCGGGCTCGACGCATCCCTCGTGGGAGCTGCCGAGCTTGCGCTGTCTGCGATCGTCTCCGATCCTGCCGGTGCGGTGCCGGGAACGACCCGCAAGCCTGCGACGGCGTGACCCGGGTCGGCCACGCCATGCGATGGAACGGCGCACGTACGACGAGGAAGCGACCGCCTCGGCGTCCCGCCGATCGGTGACGGGTGAGAGCATGAGCAGAGTTCGAGGCCTCGCGTGGCTCATCGCAGGCGTCATCACGGGGATCGCCACCTCCACGGCGGCCGTGACACTCGTGATCGGCGGTGCACGGCCGGCCGGTGGAGAGCTCGGCGCACCGCGCTTCGTGGAAGAGGCGAATGCAGCCGGAATCGTGCACCGCTACGACGGAGGCTTCCCGTTCTTCGTCGGTGGAGGGGTTGCGGTGTTCGACTGCGACGACGACGGCATGCCGGACGTGTATCTCGCCGGCGGCGAGAACGAGGCGGCCCTGTATCGCAATGTCTCTGCCGCAGCATCGGCGCTCCGTTTCGAGCGGGTGTCGAGCGCCGAGACCGACCTGGTCGATGTGGCAGGGGTGTACCCGATCGACGTCGACTCGGACGGGCAGACGGACCTGGCGGTGCTACGCGTCGGTGAGAACGTGATGTTGCGCGGGACCGGAGGGTGCAGGTTCGAGCCTGCCAACGATGAGTGGGGAATCGACGGCGGCAACCTCTGGACGGCAGCCTTCAGCGCCAAGTGGGAAGGATCGGCGTCGCTTCCGACACTTGCCTTCGGGAACTACGCCGGGCTCGACGAGACGCGCAGGAGGGCTGTCGGGTGCTCCGACAACTCGCTGGTGCGACCGGCCGGGGCTGTCTATGCCGCTCCGATCCCGCTGGCACCCGGCTATTGCACGCTGTCGATCCTCTTCAGCGACTGGGACCGATCCGGCAGGGTCGACCTGAGGATGACCAACGACCGTCACTACTACACCGGAGGCGAGGAGCAGCTGTGGCGGGTCGCCGCCGGCGAGACCCCGCGCCGGTACACGGAAGAGGAGGGATGGCAGCCGATGCAGATCTGGGGGATGGGCATCGCCAGCCAGGATCTCACCGGCGACGGTCTCCCCGAGGTCTTCCTCACGAGCCAGGGCGACAACAGGCTCCAGACTCTCTCGGTTGGGCCGGGGCGACCCGAGTACCAGGACATCGCCTTCGAGCGAGCGGCGACCGCTCATCGGCCCTTCACCGGGGGTGACGTGCTGCCGTCGACCGCCTGGCATGCCGAGTTCGAGGACGTCAACAACGACGGGCTCATGGACCTGTTCGTCTCGAAAGGGAACGTCGACTCGATGACGGAGTACGCCGCCAACGACCCGAGCAATCTGCTCCTGGGGAGATCGGACGGCACGTTCGTCGAAGGGGCCGAGGATGCGGGAATCGTGAGCTTCGCCAGGGGGCGAGGCGCCGCCGTCGTCGACCTCAACCTCGACGGCCTTCTCGACATCGTGGAGGTCAACCGGCGGGCCGGCGTCAAGCTGTGGCGCAACGTCGGTGCCGGCACGGGTGACGCGCCCGTGCCGATGGGCGAGTGGCTGGCGCTGCGCCTCCGCCAGTCCGGGCCGAACGGCGATGCGATCGGCTCGTGGATCGAGGTACGGACCGAAGCCGCAACCATCGAACACGAGGTGACGATCGGGGGCGGGCACGCTGGTGGGCAACTCGGCTGGCAGCACTTCGGGCTCGATGCGGCCCGAGCCGCTGAGGTCCGCGTCACGTGGCCCGACGGGACCCGCGGATCGTGGCAGCCCGTAGCCTCAGGGGGGTTCTACACCGTCGCGCCCGGTGAGTCTCCTGTACCTTTCGTTCCCGCAGGCTGAGGAGGAGGGTGGTGGCGAAGGCTCGGTTGTCCGAGGTCGCCCTGCCGGACTTCGGCATGTCCGAGGCTGCCCCGCAGATCCCCGCCGAGATGTACGCCGATCGTGTCGACCGGCTGCGCACCCGCATGGAGGACGGCGGCTACGACGTCTTGGTGGTGTACGCCGACCGGGAGCACAGCGCCAACCTGTCGTACCTGACGGGATTCGACCCCCGTTTCGAAGAAGCTCTCCTCGTGGTCGGATCGACGTCGGAGCCCGCCATCCTCGTGGGGAACGAGTGCTTCGGTCTCGCCGGATCGGCGCCTCTGCCGCTGCGCCGCCACTTGTTCCAGGACTTCAGCCTCCCGGGCCAGCCGCGGGATCGCTCCCGCCCGCTCGCCGCCATCCTCGGCGACGAGGGGATCGCCGCAGGGTCCAGGGTCGGCGTGATCGGGTGGAAGACGTATGCGAACCGTTCGCAGCTCGACGTCCCGTCGTACCTGGCCGACGAGCTGAGAGGGCTCACCGGCCGGGCCGGGTCGGTGGTGAACACGGCGGGCATCCTCATCGACGCAGCAGATGGGCTCCGGGTCGTCAACGAGGTGGACCAGCTGGCGGCGTTCGAGCATTCCGCGTGCCGGACATCCGAGGGAGTTCGACGGCTGTTGTTCGAGCTGGAGCCCGGCATGCGTGAGCGAGAAGCGGTGCGGCTCCTCGGTTGGTCGGGCGACCCGCTGTCGTGCCACCTCATGCTCACCGCCGGTCCGCGGGCCTCGCTCGGCCTCCTCAGCCCCGGAGATCGGCAGATCGAACGAGGCGACCCGTTCACTGTGGCCTTCGGGATCTGGGGAGCCCTCAACTGCCGGGCCGGGTTCGTCGCCGAGGGCCCGGCCGATCTCCCATCCGAGGTCGAGGACTACGTGGACAGGCTGGTCGCCCCCTACTTCGCGGCCATCGTGGAGTGGTACGAGGCGATCCACGTCGGCCAGCAGGGCGGAGTGCTCAACGAGATCATCGAACGACACCTCGGAGATCCGTTCTTCGGGATCTTCCTGAACCCGGGCCACCAGATACACCTCGACGAGTGGGTCAACTCGCCGGTCGGGCCCGCCTCCGCCGTCGAGCTCAGATCTGGGATGGCGCTCCAGGTCGACGTCATCCCTGCGACGGGGACGGCGTACTTCACCACCAACATCGAGGACGGCATCGCCATCGCCGACGAGGCGCTGCGCGGTGAGCTCGCCGCTCGCTACCCGGAAGCGTGGGCGCGCATCGAGGGGAGGAGGAGGTTCATGCGCGATTCGTTGGGGATCGACCTCCACGCGGACGTCCTGCCGTTCTCGAACATTCCCGCCTTCCTCCCGCCTTTCCTGCTGCGGCCCGACCTGGCGATGACCGTTTGAGGTCCGATCAGCCGAGCGGGACTGTCGCCACTATGAGCCAGCGATCGTCGCCCGACCGGCGCAGGATGAACGTGGTGGCGAACGGGTGCTCCGTGGCTACGCCCGCGTCGGATAGCGCGACGGTCCCACGAGCGTCGAAGGCCAGGCTCGGTCCAGCTTGGGCACCCTCGCTTAAGACCACACGCAGGTGGAGCGACTCGAAGGTGTAGCGCGCAACCTGGCGATTTGTGTCGATCGACTCCTCCATCTCGGCGAGACGCTCGCCGAAGTCGGCTCCCCTGAGCATGGCGGCGTCGCCGTGCTCGACGGCTTGCGCCTCGATCTCGAGGTTCTCGGCGAGCATCGATGCGAGTCCTCGCGCTCCCTCGCTCCCCAGGCCGCCGGCAAGCGCCGCCACACCCTCGTCGATCGTGACGGCCGGCAACGCGGTGGGGTTGATCCGGACTTCGATGTCAGGCGGGTCGAGGCGCGCCAGCGCCTGGGCCGGCACCCGCGCCGGGCCGCCTGCCAAGACGATGACCGTCCCGAGCCCGAAGACGAGCACGCCGATGGCGAAGCCGCCTCCGAACATGCTCGGGGCGGTCTGCGCGCCCACTGTGACGCGCCGCAGCCTCCCGGCGGGCCGTGCCGCGAGAGTCGGCGCCGCGGCCTTGTCTCGGTCCATCAGGTATCGCAGCGGGCTCATGACCGCCAGCCCGACCAGCAGCCCGACCTTGGCGCCGAACTCGGTCGTCTGGGGTGCGATCAGGAGGGTGGCGACGATGGCGACGAGCACGCCGAAAACGATCCGTGGTGATGCTCCGGTCGGAATCGTCTTCGGGTCGGTGATCATGAAGAACAGGAAGATGAGCACCTCCGGGGACGTCGCCACCACCCACCAGAAATGAGCGCCGCACACGGGTTCGAGGGCCCACTCCGCCACGAAGCAGTGCCCCGAGGCGGCCAGCAGGCCGGTGCCTGCAACGAGGGTCCCCCAGAATGCGACCGCCATGGCCAGCAGGTGCAGCCGGGCGGTGATGACGAGCCCGCCAATTATGACGAGCAGGTACGCCATAGCCATCGACCACGTGAGCGGGGCCCACCAGAAGTCGAGGGGGGCGACGCGGTCGCTCCCGATCACGAGAAACGCCACCACGAGGCCGATGTTCGACGGGTTGAAGACGTGTGAGCCGCGGTGGCGGATGACGTACTTCGTGAGCAGCGATGCACCCGCTACCAGCGCGAAGAGGTGCCATCCGTGCCACGTCCAGTGGTCACCTCTCGGTGTGTCGAGCACCCTGAAGATGAGCGCAACGCCGCTGCCGGTGAGCATGGCGCTGGCCGGCCAGACGACTCGGGACGTCGTACGGAGCGCCCAGGCGACCTCGATGAGGGCGCACGTCACGATGGCTGCCAGGATCTGCGGAACCGAGATACGGAAACCAAGGGCCGTCTGTCCGAGCACGTGGATCGAGATGATCACCGCCGCCAGGTGCAGCCTCGGGTCCCGAGCATTCGGCAGCACGACCGGATATGCCCTGGAACCGAGTCGCAGCATTGGAGTGTTCGCGGTCGTCAACGGTGTCCGTTCGCCGAGCGGTGTGACGGCAACCGTAGCCCCGCCCGCCTCTGAGGCGACCCGGGCGGCGCCTCGCCACCGTGCCCCAGGTCCGCAAGACTGGAACGATGGAAGACGCTGCTTCGTGGGGGCTGAACGCTGTCGAGCGTGTCGAGCTCGGCCTCATGTCCGTAACGGTGGCGCTCGACTCCGGTCCCCGCATCCTGGCGTACTCGAAGCCCGGGTGCCGTCAGCTCTTCGCCTGCCTCCCGTCGGAAGATCTCTTCCACCCATGGCTGGGGCGCT
>Ga0214471_10003298_pt1 | contig 12553 bp, 11 predicted proteins | sample RVTome_5_FD_207665 | JGI IMG/M metagenome (GOLD analysis project Ga0214471, IMG submission 207665) | Soil microbial communities from uranium-contaminated site in the Upper Colorado River Basin, Wyoming, United States - RVT142D155 | ecosystem: Environmental > Terrestrial > Soil > Contaminated >...
ACACTGTGTTCGGTATAGGCACTTGGCCACAAACAAAACCCATCGTGGTGTTTTGCCGTAAGAATCAATTCTTTTAGGCCAGCAGATTTGGCGACCGTCACCCATTGTTCGGCATCCAATTGTGTGGGATTGAACACTTCTGGATTTTCGTCACCGTAGCCCCATTCCTTATCGGAAAACGTATTTACGGTAAAATGAACAAAGCCTATAGTTTCCATGTGTTGATATTCCATCTGCAAAGGAGTAGGAATAACAGGGTTTGGTGTTAAATCGAGCTGTTCCTTTTTGGAATTGCAATTGAGCACTAGCAATAAGGATAAAAACAAAGTAATAATTGGAAAGGGAATTTTTTTCATTTTTGATATTTCACAATAGTTTTTAGTGGTTCGATGATAATGCTTTATTGAATCAAAATATTAGGCTTTAATCCCACTACAGACGACAAACTCACCTGGTATTTCATAACCGTTTTCAGTTCTAAAAGGTTCAATGGATTTAATATATTCCTTTTGGACCTCGATTTTTGTATGCTCGTCAAATCGCGAATAGGCCATAGCGACCGGGCCACCCAAAAAAGAAGCGGCACAGGCTTCCTCATCTGAAGTATAAATAAGTTTGGTTTCAATTTTCAATAATGTAATGTCTTTAAAGCCAGCATTTGCAAAAGGATATTTAAGGACTTCGCTTTCTCCAAGATTAAAGAACATAGGACAAACATCGGTATTCACTCTTGCATCCACAATAGGAAATATTTCGGCCCAACCACATTTTTTTCGTGATCCCCAAACGGCTGTTACGGCACGCCCACCGGGTTTTAACACGCGATACATTTCGGCCAATGCAGCATCAGGGTTGGGAAAATACATGAGACCAAGAGCACAAGTGGCCAAATCAAATGTTCCGTCATCACATAATAAGTGTTCAGCATCCATTCTTTCAAATTGAACGTTATTTAACCCTTTTGAACCGGTTAATTTATTTCCAATTTTTACCATTTCATCTGAAATATCGGTAGCCAAAATATGTCCTGATGGTCCAACTTTTTCAGCCATTCTAAAGGTGATCAACCCAGTTCCGGCAGCAATATCGATAATGTGTTCGTTGGGTTGGATATTGGAAACTTCCAGCAAAAGATCATGGGCAGGCTTTAACTGGTTTTGCCAACAGTTTTCATAAAATTCAGCGGCCTTGTCCCAACCATATCTCTGAATTCTAAGTTGCAATTCCGGCTTCATACTAATAGCATTTTATGATTTGATAAATTCAACCTGTCTTACACAGGATTGTGCCCTGGAAAACACATCCAAATACGGACTGTGTTTATCGCCTAAGTTCAACATATTCTCAATTTCCTTTTGTGAAGCAGGGCTTTTAACCCTTACAAGATATCGAATCTGTAAGTATCCTGGAGGATTATCTGAAGTGGCAAATAAACTGCCATCGTCATAATCGGCTTGAATTTCCACTTCTAAACTATCAATTGCAACATCAAGCTTAGAGGCCCATAACATATAGCCAATGGCCAAGCAACTTCCCAAAGCAGCTCTACCTAATGCGCCAGGGCTTGATGCGGTTGCAGATCCACCAACTTGTTTGGGCATATCTGCTTTAAATACCCAGTCGCCTTCTCGGGTCTCACATGAAAGTCCATTGACGATACGAGTTTTGGAAATTCCTGTGCCCAAACCCAATGAAGGTTTTAACGTCAGTGCTTTTTGGGTTCTAATGAATTTATTTTTAATATCCTCTTGAATATTCATTTTGTGCTTTTTATTATTTTCAATGACAAATTAAGGAAATATCCTGATCATAAATGTTATATATTGAGCTATTCCCAATAATCAAACTCACTAAATTTGGCAATCAGGGGAGGAGCGATGGCCTGAATTCTCTTGTGGTCAGGATGTTGTTGATAAATGTCCTGCGCCTCTTTGGAAGCAAAACGCATAATAAAAAGCGTATCAAAACCATCAGATGACATCGCCAGATCTAAAATATTGATGTTGTTAAAACCTTCAACCTTTGAAGGCAATTCTTTAAACAAAGTCATGACTTCGTTTTTGGCAGAAATATTCAAACTATCGGCCCATTTAAATAACAACACATGATGAAATTGTTTTGATGGCTCCATCACTTGGGCGAATGAGATGGATGAAAAACAAACGATGGTTAAAAGTGAGAGCATCTTAAGTGTCTTCATTGGTTATGGTCTTAATGTTAATGTTTTAAAGTTAATATAAATTTATAAGAGAAACCACTTTGGTTTTTACTTTGTTCATTCCAATTATTCATCTGTTGTGCAATTAATTACTAACAAATGTTGTGATACTCTTTGGAGGTAAAGTAAATTTGAATGCGTCTATATCTGGATTTAAATCTATTGGTGCTTTGGTAACAAGGTCTTCGCTTTCTGACGTTACATAAGGTGTAATTGAAGTTACTGTTGTGCCTTTAATGGCAAATTGTTGGTTTACGTTGGAAGTTCCTGTATTAATGGCGACAATTACTGTTTTCCCGTTTCCATTAAAGGCACTTACATAAATATTGGTTTTAGGATTGGCTGTTGCATCTACTCGTACAAAATTGGGCCTAATAAATTTGGAATAATTAGACATGACATAACCACGTTTGGTAATGACCCCATCTTCACCAAGTGGGCCGTAAAATCGCTTGGCATACCACCATATATAAGCGTTAAAATTTCCGATAGTCATGCAATCATGGATTTCTTTTCCAGTAGCAAAAACTGCATCCCAAGTAATTTCTGTATCCAAATGCTCGGTCATCCAAACTTCTTTGCCTTTACTTCTCGCTAAAGGATAATCGGTCAATCCACTACCATAGATATGTCCTCCAACAATATCAACATTACTTGATGCCATATCATCATTCAACATTGGGTCTGTGGTTGTATGATTAAAATTAAACGACTCCGGCGAAATCACTTTGGTGTTTGTGATTAAATGGCCATAATCTTTAAAAAAATCCCGTATTTGAAAAGCTGTCCAATCACATGATTCATAGGATACTTGAATATCTGGTTCATTTTGAACTCCAATGGCATATAAACCGGCATTGTTAGCTGTCATATAGCTTGCGAAATCATTTAAATAATTTGCATAATCTTCATAAGATTCAGTTTTTAAAGAACCACCAATAAGATTATTATTTGTTTTCATAGAGGCCGGGGGACTCCAGGGGCATGCAATTACTATTGCGCCTCTAGCTTTTGCGCTTTTTGCACGATTTAATTCTTTACTTCTATAATTATCATCTGTGGCGACCCTTATTCTTAAAATAGACAAACCTATTTGCCCTTCATTATTTCCAAATAATTTATCATAATCTGAAGTATTTAATTCTGAAACTCCTGGTGGATCAAATACTGTAGCTGCGCCAAAACCTCTTATTAATTGTTTTTGGTCAGCTACATTTATAATTGAAGCATCAGCTTCAATAGTTTCAGTTGGTTTAGGATTTGGATCTGGATTTGGGCCAGAGTCGCTACTGCTGCACCGTACTGTAATAATGGTTAAAAGTATTATTATGATTTTTTCCATTCTATTGAAATTAATATTTATTTTTTTATTCATCATTTTACATAATTTATTAAGGTTCCTATACAATCAACGGTTATTTCTATCTTATCGTGGCTTTGCAGTGTAAAGCCTGTAGTTGGTACAATGCCGGTTCCTGTCATTAGAAGACTTCCAAAAGGGAAGGTACATTCACGATATAGATAACTAACCAATTCTTCTGGCTTACGCTTCATTTGCTCAATTTTAATTGAATCTTTAAAAATAATTTTACCATTCCTTGTTACGTTCATTATTATTGTCGTATCAGTAGAAAGCGATCTATCAATTATATAAACACAAGGGCCAATACCGGCACAACCATCATAAGTTTTAGCTTGAGGCAAATACAATGGGTTTTCACCTTCAATACTGCGTGAGCTCATGTCATTGCCTATGGTGTATCCAATTATTTTTCCAGTTGAGGTAATGACCAAAGTTAATTCAGGTTCGGGCACATTCCATGTAGAGTCTTTTCTTATATTGACCTTGCCGCCAGAAGGGACGGTTCTATTGACATTGGCTTTAAAGAATAATTCTGGTCGATCAGCATGATATACATTTTCATAATAAGACCCTCCGCCAGCATTTTTGCTTTCTTCTTGCCGCGCTAATTTGCTGTTGAAATAGGTAACGCCACTTGCCCATAATTCTTGGCTTTGCATAGGAACAAGCAGGTGGGCTGCGATAATATCTTCAGTATTATCAATGGGTTTTAAATGTGAAATAAGCTGCTTTATTTTGTGTAATAAATGATCATCATTTATAAAATGATCCCAATTTTCAATGGTCAGGAAATTTGAATTTCCCGATTGAATTAGAATTCCTTTTTCAGTATTATAAATCTTCATTATGTTAAAATTAAATATGCTATAAACAATATGATTGATGCAGAAGTTCCTAAAATCAAGGTTCCTAAAGTATGGAACCTATAGCCCATTTTGACATCCATTCCTGAGAGCCGAGTTACAACCCAAAAGAAACTGTCGTTGGCGTGTGAAACTACTGCTGAACCTGCACCAATGGCTATTACAACCAAGGCCTTTTGCAATTCGGTTTCAAATCCTAATGATATCATCATTGGAGCTAAAATGGAAGCTGTGGTCACTAAAGATACTGTTGAAGAACCTTGGGCGGTTTTAATCGCAGCAGCCAACAAAAAAGGTAGCCAGATACTTATATGTACGGTTGAGAGCACTTCACCTAAGGTTGTTGCAATACCGGACTCTCTTAATACCTGCCCGAAAATGCCCCCGGCACCTGTAATCAATAAAATTGAGGACGCACCAACTAATGCTTTACCTATCCATCCTGAACTTGAAAACATGCTGTAATTCAATTTTTCAGGAAGTGAAATGGATAAAATGCAGCCAATCAATAAGGCGATAAACGGTTCTCCTAAAAAGAACAGGATTTTAATGATTAAATTAAACGAATCATAATCATTATTAATGAATCCACCAACAGAAGTCAGCAATGATTTGATCACAATTAAAATGATTGGAACAAAAATTGGAATTGCAGATTTTAAAGCACTTGGTGCTGTTTTGAGCCGTTCGATAATTTCTTCTTCTGTGATTTCTGGGTCAGGATCAATAAAAGTTTTGGTTACATATATCTTGATAAAAATAAGCCCCATGAACAATGCAAACAGGCTTACCGGAATTCCAAATAGCATGACCAAGCCTAAATCGGCATTCAAATAATGTGCTGCAGCAATTGGCCCTGGAGTGGGAGGAACCATTGTATGTGCAGCGGTCAACCCAAGTGCTAAAGCAATTGCGGTTCCAGATAATGTAATTCCTGCCCTTTTTGATAAACTCTTGTTAAGTGGTGCCAATAACATAAACCCACTGTCTGCGAATACGGGAATGGATACAAACCAACCAATGACTCCCATTGCCAGTGGAATTTTTTTAATGCCTGTAAACTTTAAAACCTTTTCAGCCAATGTATAGGCCCCACCTGAATTTTCTAAAAAGGCACCTATGATAACCCCTAAAATAATAATCATGCCGATACCGCCTAATGTGTCTCCAAATCCTTTATTAACTGAGGTAATAATTTGATTTAATGGCATTCCTGAAAAAATTCCGTATAAAATGGCAACCAGTAATAAAGCAACAAAAGGATGAATTTTAAGCCTTGCTGTTAATACAATAATTAACAACACACTCAATATTAGATATACAATAACCATATATTAATTTTAATGTAAGTCCCTGTCAACTTTAAAACCTGATCCGCCGACCAATATGTCCAAATCTGCACCAACGTCTGCTTGTTCAACATGGTCTAAATAGATGCGCACGTAACCTCGCTTTGCTAGAGGTTCAGGTGCTTTCCATTTAGCTTTTCGTTGTTCTAATTCTTTATCAGAAACATTTAATTGTAATATTCTTTTATCCACATCAAGAATTATCATGTCACCATTTTGGACCAGTGCTAAATTACCACCAATCGCTGATTCGGGAGAAATATGAAGCACAACAGTCCCGTAAGCAGTCCCACTCATTCGTCCATCAGAAATGCGAACCATATCCTTCACTCCTTTAAGTATCAACTTTTCAGGCAAATCTACATTTCCAACTTCTGGCATTCCAGGATACCCTTTTGGACCAACACCTTTAAGTACGATCACGCAAGTTTCATCAATTTCTAAATCTGGATCATCGATGCGCTCATGATAATCTTCCATACTTTCAAAAACTACTGCACGACCACTATGTTTCATCAATTTATTTGATGCCGCAGATGGTTTTATCACCGCTCCATTCTCACATAAATTCCCTTTTAATACTGCTATGCCAGCATTCTCTTGAAATGGGTTTTTTAATGTTGCAATAACATCACTATTGTAACATTTCGCATTTATATAATTTTCTTTAAAAGATTTGCCATTTACTGTAACAATATCTTGATGTAATAAATCATTTAACTCTTTCATCACAACGGGCAAACCTCCTGCATAGAAGAAATCTTCCATTAAGTATTTTCCGGATGGCATTAGATTTATCAACAAAGGAATTTTAGATCCAATAGTGTCAAAATCATCCAATTTTAAATCTACGCCAATACGACGTGCTATGGCAATTAAATGAATAATCAAATTAGTGGAGCCACCAACTGCTGCGTTAGTGACAATGGCGTTTTCAAAGGCTTTTCTATTAAGAATTTCAGAAAGTACCAAATCTTCATTTACCATTTCCACAATACGTCGACCAGATAACTGTTGCATGACTTTTTTTCGGGAATCGGCTGCTGGAATTGACGAAAATCCTGGTAAGGTTAAACCCAACGCCTCACTCATAGTGGCCATTGTTGATGCTGTACCCATGGTATTGCAATGTCCAATACTTCTAGCAGCACAAATTTCAGCTTCTAGGAGATCATCAGCATCAAATTCACCTTTTTTTTGTTTTTCCTTGATCATCCAGTTAAAAGAGCCAGAACCAATGGTTTCGCCTCTAAAGCGACCATTCAACATAGGGCCGCCTGGAACCACAATCGTTGGTAAATCTACACTACAGGCACCCATAATTGTTGACGGGGTGGTTTTATCGCAACCGGTCAAAAGCACAATTCCATCCAGTGGATTTGCCCTTATGGATTCTTCAACATCCATACTTACAAGGTTGCGGAACAGCATGGTTGTAGGGCGCATAATGGTTTCTCCTAAAGACATTACAGGAAATTCCAAAGGGAAACCACCAGCCTCAAGAATGCCTTTTTTTACAACTTCGGCCACATCCCTTAAATGTCCATTACAGGGAGTTAGGTCAGACCATGTGTTACAAATACCTATAACAGGTTTGTCTTGAAAATAATCGTTGGGATATCCTTGATTTCGTAACCATGAACGGTGTACAAACCCCATTTTGCCATTACCTCCAAACCATTCTTGGCTTCGTAGCTTTTTGTCTTTACTCATAGGAATTAATCAATCAGTTTTTTATGCAACCGATTGCATATATGGTAAAGTTATTATTTTTTATTTAACGTTGGTAAAAAAAACATGATTTTACCGATTTTGGTGTTTTGGAAAAAGAAATTAATGGGATATTAAGTATTATATAAAACCAAACCCTGAACACGCATTCAGGGTTTGTTATCATTTGGCTATTTAAAACGTTTTCAATGAGCAGGCAAATCAGAATTGAACATATCTGCTGCAACCTTCCAACTGCCATCGGCCTGTTTTTTCCAAACGGTCAAATATTTACCGGTATCAACCATTGGCATTCCTGTAGAGTCATTAACTGAAAGTTTATAAGCTCCTATGGTATATCCCATATCTCCAGAACTTGCAACTTCAGCGATGTTTGGTTCCCATTTAATGGAAAATCCAGGAAGTTCTTGCATTGATGAATACAAAGTTCTAATGTCACCTTTGCCTGAAGTAAGAGGTTCATTTGGTGGCAACATGTGTGCATCATCAAGCACAAAAGTAAGGAACGTCTCAGTGTCATTGGCATTGTTGGACCAATCCAAATCGGTTTGGCGGAGGTTATCCTCATCTGCTTTGAGCATGGTGGCATCGGGTTCTGACTGTTTGCATTGCAACATCAAGATTGTGCAACAGCACAACGTTAATAATGATAGGTTTTTCATAATGATCGATTTTTAAATTAGAATTTTATAAAAAAAGTTTTAGTTATACTCCTACTTAAAACTCATAAGCATTTTTTTGGTCCTTTTTTCAATAAGCATTATATAGGTTCAATACTTAAAATTTTTAAAATTTTGATTTTTATAAAGTTAGCTATTTTATTTCTATTTCAAAAGAATTTGGATTTTGAATGTTGAAAATCTACCTTAGTGTTATGCAAGAAGATTTTCTCCATTATATTTGGAAACACAAAAAATTTGATTTGTTTCATTTGAAAACAATTCAAAATGAGTCAGTGCAAATTGTTTCGGTTGGGCAGCACAATATGAATTCAGGTCCGGATTTTTTTAATGCCCAATTAAAAATAGGAAGACAACTTTGGGCAGGTAATGTGGAAATCCATGTCAAATCATCGGATTGGTTTGTGCACAACCATGAACAAGATCCCGCTTATGATAATGTGACCCTTCATGTGGTGTGGGAGCATGACACTGACGTATATAGAAAGGACAATACTGTGATTGCGACCTTAGAACTTCGCAACTATATTGATAAACAACTTTTTGAAAACTATAAAACCTTGTTATCCAATAAAAATAAATGGATCAATTGCGAACATGATTTTGCAGAAGTGGATTCCTTTATAATTGATAACTGGTTGGAACGATTGTATTTTGAACGTTTGGAACGTAAATCCAATGCCATTCAAGAGATGCTTGTTGATTCAAAAAACGACTGGGAAGCCGTTCTGTTTAAATTATTGGCCAAAACCTTTGGGCTTAAGGTCAATGGAGATGCGTTTTTTAGTTTGGCCCAATCCACTGATTTTTCCATCATAAGAAAAATACGATCCAACCCTGAACAATTGGAAGCACTGTTGTTTGGACAAGCTGGGTTGTTGGAACTTGATGTACAGGAGCCATATTATTTAGGCCTGGTAAAAGAGTACCAGTTTTTAAAACAAAAGTTTCAGCTGGCCAATCTACATGTTTTGCCGTTACAATTCTTCAGATTGCGACCGCCTAATTTTCCAACCCTACGATTGTCACAGTTGGCCATGTTATACCACAACTATCAAAATCTGTTTTCAAAAATAATGAGTGCGCAAGCTCTTGAAGAATTTTACGAAATATTTGATGTTCCAACATCTTCGTTTTGGGAAACACATTATACTTTTGAAAAACAAACAAAGGCCACAATCAAAAACCTGACCAAGTCTTTTATAGATTTGATTGTGATCAATACGGTCTTGCCACTTAAATTCTGCTATGCTAAACACACAGCGCAGCAGAATGAAGATCAAATTATTAATATCGCAAGTGCAATAACTTCAGAAGGTAATTCAATTATCAAAGCTTTCAATTCGTTAAAAAAGGTATCCCACACCTCTTTACAGTCACAAGCATTGATTCAATTAAAAGCGGAATATTGTGATAAAAATAAATGTTTGCAATGTGCTGTTGGCAACGCTATAATTGTTTAGGTTTCATTAATGCTGAATTTTTCACTTTTGATTTAGTGTCAATCCATACTTTAATTCTTTATAAAGGTACTTCATCGAAAAAAGTAAAAGTTTTCATTTCATTTCATTTTATTTATGCTATATTCCAAGAAAATTAACAAAACATTAACCATTTAAACAATGCAAATGAAATTCAAATCTATTTTAAAGTATTCATTGGTGGGTGCTTTTACTTTGACCTTAATTAATTGTTCAACAGATTCCACTGATTCCATTCAGGAAGCCACTATTGATGCCGAAAACATCATGTTTCAGGACTCAAAAGTGATACCGGGCAGTTATGTTGTAGTGTATAACAATACGTCTGGAAAGATGGCTCCACTTGAAAAAGTAAAATCTGCTTCAGATTATAAACGACAAATGAGTGATTTAAAATCCAAATTTGTTTCTGAATTCAAATCGGTAGGTCTTAAGGACACAGAAATTACAGAAACGTTTGGACATGCGCTCAAAGGTTTTACGGCCAATTTAACTGAAGAACAAGTTAATGCCCTGAAAAAAGATCCAAAAGTAAAAAGTATAGAGCCCAATCAAACCATGGGTATTTCGCCTTATAAAGGGAAACCGGGAGGAGGAGGAACTACACCACCTGACCAACAAATACCTTATGGAACCACAAGGGTTGGTGGTGGTACCACAGCTTCAACGCATACTGCTTGGGTCATTGATACGGGTATTGATTTGGACCATCCGGATTTAAATGTTGATGTGTCCAGAAGTGTGTCGTTCTTAACAGGTGGCGGCGGTGCCACTAGTCCTGATGATCAAAACGGTCATGGGAGTCATGTAGCAGGAACTATTGGTGCCCTAAACAATAGTATAGGATCGGTAGGTGTTGCTCCGGGAACGCTTGTGGTGGCGGTTAGAGTATTGGACAGAAGAGGAAGTGGTACTGTATCTGGAGTTATTGCGGGTGTGGATTATGTTAAGGCCAACGCCAATAACGGGGATGTTGCCAATATGAGTTTAGGTGGAGGTGTGTCTTCTGCACTTGACGAAGCCGTAATTAGTGCTGCAAATTCTGGAGTTAAATTTGCTTTGGCCGCTGGAAATGAGTCGGATAATGCCAATAACCATTCACCGGCAAGAGCCAATGCACCAAACATATATACCATTTCTGCACTTGATGGTAGAGATGCAAACAATCCAGATTTATGGGCCTATTTTTCTAACTACGGTAATCCACCTGTAGATTATTGCGCTCCAGGATACGGGATCTATTCGACATGGAAAGACGGTGGTTATAATACCATAAGTGGAACTTCTATGGCCGCACCTCATGCGGCGGGAGTTTTATTATTGGGAAATCCTTCGTCAGATGGTACTGTTAATGGCGACCCTGATGGAAATCCGGATCCAATCATTCATCATTAAAATATTTTAGGTACAAAAGCCACTTAAAAAAAATTAAGTGGTTTTTTTGTTGTGAAAATTTCATCAACTTTGTTGGTATGAACATTTTTTATAAAACCTTGCTCTATTTTCAAAAACGTGGCTTTTATGTGTGCCAACGTATTGCCGACCGTTTGGGAATTCGGGCCAAAGTGGTGAGGACAACATTCATGTATTTGACCTTTGTGACCTTGGGCTTTGGGTTTGCACTGTATTTGTTCATTGCCTTTTGGATGCGCATTAAGGATTTGGTGTATACAAAACGCTCTTCGGTTTTTGACCTATAATATATGACCAACAGGCTAATAAAATTATTCAGGACCAAAATTTATCTCGCAGTTTTTCTGCTACTGTGTTTGTTGTCTGCAGGAGTTATTGGCTTCAAAATACTGTCACACTATTCTTGGATTGACGCACTCTATATGACGGTCATTACCATCACAACCGTTGGTTTTGGAGAAGTACATCCACTTGATGATACAGCAAAGATATTTACCGTATTTTTAATATTGGCCAGTGTGATTATATTAGGATATGCACTATCAGTAATTACCGAATATATTTTAAGTAAAAATAACCTTGAAGAACTAACACAAAAAAAGATGCAAAAGAAGATTGACAGCTTAAAGAACCATATCATCATTTGTGGATATGGTCGAAATGGTAAGCAGGCCGCTAAAAAATTATTGGCTTACAAAAAGCCTTTTGTGGTCATAGAAAAGAACAAGGAACTTATAGATAAATTCCAAAATGATTCCATCCCATTCGTTTTTGGAAATGCCAATGAAGATGAAACACTTTTACAGGCTGGAGTTGATCGGGCAAGTACGTTAATATTGGCTATGCCAAATGATGCCGATAATTTATTTGTAGTCTTATCCGCAAGACAGATGAACAATAAAATGAAAATTATTAGTAGGGCCTCGCAGGAAACGTCCTATAATAAACTTAAAATGGCCGGTGCCAATAATGTGATTTTGCCTGATAAAATTGGCGGCGATCACATGGCATCATTAGTGGTGGTACCGGATTTGATGGAGTTTGTTGATAATCTTTCTATTGTAGGTAAGTTTAATATTAATATTGAGGAAATTGCAGTTGAAAAGTTGTACAACACGTCCGAAGTAAAAACCATTACCGATTTGGATCTTCGACGTAAAACGGGTTGTACCGTTATTGGTTTTAAAGATGGTCATGGCGAATACATTCTAAACCCGGAATCTGAAGTTAGGCTGGTCCCAAACTCCAAAATTATTGTTTTGGGACGTCCTGAACAAATTGAAAAATTGAATTCCATATACAATATTAAGTGAGCGTAAATCATTTTAACAGCCAATGTTTTAATAACTCAATTTTTTTTAGCATCTTGTCGGCTTTAATTTTTTAACTAACACATTCCTTTCTTATGAAGAATTTTCTTCTTTCTGTTTTCACCTTAATTTCCCCTCTTTTTAC
>Ga0214471_10003299_pt1 | contig 12550 bp, 11 predicted proteins | sample RVTome_5_FD_207665 | JGI IMG/M metagenome (GOLD analysis project Ga0214471, IMG submission 207665) | Soil microbial communities from uranium-contaminated site in the Upper Colorado River Basin, Wyoming, United States - RVT142D155 | ecosystem: Environmental > Terrestrial > Soil > Contaminated >...
GAAACGTTGGTGGCCCAGCTTGAGTCGAAGTTCATCGACGCTGAGGATGCATTGTCCGAGCTGCGTCATGCCGTGCGCCAACTGAAGACGTATCGACCGCCTGTACAAGCTTCGGATGCGCGTCCAGTGGCGCCGGCGATGGCAGCTTCGCCGACCCAGTCGCCACCGGCAACCGGGAAGTGGGCCGTCGAGGCGAATGGGGAAGCAGCCGTTGAGGAAGCCGCCGAGGTGGCAACTGAAGCGCCGTCAACGCCAAAGCTGGATGTTGAAACCGTAGGCGTGCCGTTCTGGTCGGGCCCGATGAAGACCGAACCTGAACCGTCGACGCCAAAGACGCGCTTTGAAGACTACGGTCTGGACTCGACAAGCGAAGGCTCGTGGCCCGTCGGCCGTACCAAGCTGGCGGAAGTGGAGCGACGCGCCGAGCCCGAGGCGCCGGTCGAGGCAGCCACCGACGCCGCGGCGATTGAGTCCGAGGCGCCCGAAGCATCCGAATCGAACGAAGATGACGATGAGGCGCGGCGTCAAGAGGTGGCGCAGATCGTGGCGCAGATGCGCGGCGGAGCAGACGAAGAAGCCGAGCCCGAGAGCTCGGTAGAGCCGTCTCCTGAAGAAGGCGTTGCCGAGCCGCCGGAGCCTCTGAGCGCGGACGAGCCTTTGGCTGAGGACGACGACGAAGCGCGCCGAAAAGAGGTCGCGCGGATGGTTGCCGAGATGCGTGCCGGCGGCGCCGAGGGTAGCGAACCGGGCGCCACGAGCACCGAAGGCGGCGACTCTGAGCCCCAGCGTGAAGGCGTCGCGAACATGGTGGCGCAGATGCGCGCCGAGTTGGACGGGGGCGGCGGGATGGATGAAGGCGAATCGGCGCCGGCTGCCGATGATCCAGACGCGGAAGTACGCGACGAAGTGCGTCGCGCTGTAGAAGCCGCTCGAGCCGAGATGGCGTCCGGGTACAAAGAGACGGAAGACGCAGACGGCGCGATCGGGACGAAATTCTCCTTCCCGGACTGGCAGTCCACGCGTGTGGAGCCAATGGGCCCGCCGGTGATCGTGATCAAGGACTCAGAGGGCCGGGTGGAGCTGGCGCGTGTCTACGAGACGCTAAGCCTGGTGCACTGCGATGAGAATGCGGCGCTGCTGAACTACACGCCGCACAGCGTGACGGTTGGTCTCAACGCGAAGGCCGCGGTGCCGGATGTTGAGGCGCTAACGGAGGCGGTAAGGGCGACGTTTGGCCGGGCGTGTGAGGTGGACTCCGACGGCGTACGGGTGAACGTGCAGATTGGCAAAGACCTGAAAGGTAAGGACAGCGCGGCATGAAGCTGTTCTCCAAGACCTCCAAGCCGGAAGGTCTTGACGCAGAGCGTTTGAAGCAGTCGACGCGAACGGATCGCCGGGTGGATCAGGCGTTAAGCCGGGACGAAGCGGCTGAGCAGGCGGACCGTCTGCACGAACTGGCCGTCCTGAGCCTGTTCCTGCACAGCGCGGGGACACTGGAAGAGATGCTCTCGCTATTCTTGGAGCGCGCGCCGCGCGTAACGGGTGCGGTTGTTTCCTATCCTCTGCTTCTGGACAAGCGCCGCGAGGTGCTGACGGCGTCGCAGTTGGCGTCGGTTGATGACCCGGGCCTGGAGCAGGCGTCGATCGCGGCGAATGAGAACATGGCGGACCTTGAGTTTCCGATGCCGGTGCGCAGCTATTTGCGCGACATCATGGACAGTGGCGAGGTTACGGTTACCTCAAACCTCTTCGAGGTCCTGGGCAGCGCGTTGACGAAGGAAGCCTGCGACCAGTTGAGGCAGGGCCTCAACATCACCAAGGCCGCGGTCGTGCCGCTGGTCATGGAAGGTGAGTCCTTCGGACTGTCTGTCTTCCTGTTCTCGGAGCGTGAGCCGGACGTTGAAGTCCTGGAGCTGGCAGCCGGTCACTGCACGCTGGCGCTTAAGGCACTCCTGGCAGGCGAGGAGACGACGCGGTTTGGCGGTATCGACCCGGTTACGTGGGCTCACAGCCGCGGCTTCTTCATGGAGTCGCTGGAGGGTGAGGTTGTGAGGGCGCGGCGGTTTGGGCGCGGCCTCTCGATTATCTTCCTGGACCTCGACGACTTCGGCGAGTTTAACGAGAGCTTTGGGCACACGATGGGCGACCGCGTGCTGCGCTCCGTCGGCATGACGCTGGCGAGCGCGATCGCGCTGCCAGAGATGGTGGCGCGCTACGGCGGCGATGAATTTGCGATCCTGCTGCCGGAATCGCACCGGGCGATGGCAGTGGAGCTAACGACCGAGCTGGTCGACAAGCTGGATACGCTATCGGTATTCGAGACGGACCAGGATGGCAAGACGGGCGTTTCGGCGTCGTTCGCCATCGTGTCGTATCCCGAGGACGGCGCGAGCCGCGAGGAGCTGCTGGCAGCGGCGGAGATGTCGCTGGAGCAGTCGAAGGAAGAGCGCCGGGCGATGCGGATGCCGAAGCGCCAGCTGACGCCGGTACAGCAGCTGCGCATGTCGGGACGGCGACGCATCGCTTAGCAACTTTCTGCCAAAAGAGTCCCACAGATCGGCCCCCGGCCTGCCGATTGTTCAGGCAGGTGGGGGAAGAATGCGATACGCATTCGCCGATTCGACGATCTCTGAAGATGCCCTCTGCGAAATACTGACGCGGCTCTGGCAGATCAAGCTGCGCAGCATCGACCTGATGGAGCGCTGGTATCTCGGTGCGACCGATTCAGAAATCCGAGCCGGTCTCAATGTCCAGCTGGCCGATGAGTGGCGGCACCGCCGGCTCCTATCGGATGAGTTGAGGCGTCGAACGGGACGTCCGCCTACCGCCGTGGACCACGTGGTGACGAAGGCGTTCGCGCTGGTGAAGGCACAACCGACGGACGCGCTGAAGGTCTGCGCCTTCTACAGGGGTATCAAGGCATCGACGAATCAGCGTTACTACAAGCTGCTGTGGTCGGCGGACGCGGAACTGCTGGACTTGCTGGAGCAGATCATTCAGGACGATGAGCGCCACCTGCGCTGGGCCGACATCCGGTTGCGTGGCCTGAGCGGCGAGGAAGTGCGGCACTGCACGCTGCTGCTGCTGAAGGTGTCGAAGGCGATGGAGGCGGTGTGGCTGAGGCCGTGGCGGAATCTGCCGCCGACTTTGTTGTCTTATCTGGCGAGCTAGGGGTCTTGGGAGCCCGGGGCGTCGAAGGCTACGCGTCCTGCGGGCTCCCTCTCGGTTGCCCTTGTCCACTCCGCCTTCTATGAAAGACTCATTTCGAGGGGGCACCCCTCGAGCTCCCCGCGCATGGGCTGCGCCCCCGCTACCCCCTGCTGGGTTCCGCGCTATCGCCTGGGCCTGTTCGCTTCGCCTTCTTTCTAACCTAAGGCCTGCGGCGGAGACGCCTCTGGGCGACTCTGCGACCTTCAGACTCCCCCGCAGAGGCTGTGCCCCCTACTGACCCTACTGCTTCAGCGAATCTCGGTGCCCTGATCAGGCACCCGCCTCCGCTGTTGTCCTACCCGGCGAGATGGGGGTGGGACTGAGGTCTCTCCTGGTAACGCGCCGTCAAACCCACCCATGCTGCCCCTTCCGCTCAAAGGGCAGGCGCGCGCCCTCTCCGATTTCTGCGAGGGGCTGTGTAGGTTGGATGCTTTGGAGTCAGGATGACGCCGAGGCTGGAAAGCCTCGGCTACGTTGGCTGGCGATGGACGACGGGTGTTTCGCGGCGTTACGCCGAGTTGTAGCCACCCTGGCGATGTACGCGGTGATGTGGTGGGGGTCAGTAGTCGCGTTCGAGGACGAAGGACATGAGGTCGTCGAAGGCGCGGCGGGCATCGGGGGAGATGGGGGTGCGGGAGAGGATGCTCATGGCGCGCGAGCGGTGGTCTTCGGCGAGGCCCTGGGCGAAGTAGCGGCAGTTCCAGCGCTGCAGGATTGAAAGCACCTCGTTGATGTCGTTGTCGTCCATATCGGGTTTGGCGTAGGCCTCGGTGAGGACGTCATGGTCAGGACCGACGACCTGCTGGAAGGCGTGGACGACCGGCAGTGACTTCTTCTTGCGCGCGATGTCGGCGCCGACGGGCTTACCGGTCGCGCTGCCTTCGCCCCAGATGCCGAGCACGTCGTCGCGGATCTGAAAGGCGATGCCGAGCTCCCGCCCGAAGGTGTCGAAGCGATCGAGGTCCTCCTCGTCGCAGCCGGCGACCAGGGCGCCGAGCTTGAGCGAAGCGCCGAGCAGGGCGCCGGACTTACGGCCGATCATCTCAATGTACTCGGCGAGCGTGACGTCGCCGCGTTCTTCAAAACTGATGTCCTGGTGCTGGCCCTCGATCATCTCGATGCAGGCGTCGTTAAGGATGCGGTGGGCCTGGAGGACGCGCTCGGCCGAGAGACCGGCGTCGAGGGCGCGGTCGAGCGTCTGATTGGCGATCGACCAGAGGGCGATTCCGGCGTAGACGGCGGGCTGACGGCCGTAGGCGTGCCACAGCGTGGGGCGGTGGTGTCGGAGCTCGTCACCGTCCTCGATGTCGTCGTGAATCAGGGAGAAATTGTGCACCAGCTCGACGGCGGTGGCGATGGGCAAGGCCTGGTTGGTGTCGCCGCCGAGGGCTTCACAGGCGCTAAGGCAGAGCGAGGGTCGCAGGCACTTCGCGAGCGAGGGCAGGCCTTGCTCGGTCCAGCCGAGGTAGGAGCGCAGCATCTCATCGATCGGAGAGTTGCTGGCGGCAAGCGAGCGGCCGACCTCGCGTCCGATGGCGTCGCGGTGGCGATTGAGGATGTCGGGGCCGGTCACATGAGGATCGTACGCCGGGGGGCGTGGGTGTCAATGACGGGGGGCCAAGTAGGACGGACTCTGCAGGTTTAAACCTGCAGCTTCGCCGAGTGAGGCGTTGAGTAGGAACCTGAGCCCGCTGCCCCTTCCGCTTCGCGCAGGGCGGGTGCGCGCCCCTCTCCGCTGAGGCAGAGAGGGGCTGTGGAGGACGGTGCGGGATGGCGGACTGCGTTGGGGCCGTCGAAGGCTGCGCGTCCCTTCCGCCTCGCGAAGGGCAGGTCTGCGCCGTCGCTATCGCTCTGGCTTGTGCACTTCGCCTTCTTTTCAACCTAGACCTGAGGGGAGACGTCTCTGGGCGACTCTGCGACCCTCGGAACTCCCCCCGCAGGGGCCTGCGCCCCTACTGACACCACTCGCGTTAACGGCGAGTGCCACCTTTGGGGACTGCGTGCAGTGTCAAAGGCGGAGGGGACGTGTGGAATCTCGGTGACTGATCGGACGGCCGCCTCACCCTAACCCTCCTCCCTTCGGTCCAGCGAAGGGCAGGCCTGGAAGGAGAGGGGATTGTTGCCGGTGTAAGTGACAGGCCGTGCTTTGCGAGAAGAACATAAGTTCTATACTGGTGTCAGCAGATCAAGGCTGAAGCGAGGTGGCGGTGCAGTGGCTGGAGATATTGGCCGTCGGGGAGGCGAGCGGCGGCTTCGTGCTGGCGGGGATGAACTGCAGGCAGTTGGTGGGCTATGCGCGGGCGGCACGGTCGGCGGGACGCAGGGCTGGCGCTTCGGCGCTGGCGCTGGTCAGCGCGGCGTTCGCGCTGGAGGCGTTGACGTTCCTGGCTTCGCCGGCGATCGAGGCGTCACCCGGGCTGCGGGACGTGAGTGTGCTCGCGGTGCGCAGCGTGCTGCTGGCAGCTTCGGCGGCGATCAGCGCGCTCTTGCTACGCAACGGGCGATCGCGGGCGTAGGCGGTCTGGGGTGACGCCGCTGGCGATTGCGGTTGAGCGGCGGGAGTGGCGCACGGTGGCGCTGCGCCTGTTGCTGGGCGTGGCGGATGCCGCGTCGGCGTTGCCACCGGAGTCGCTGGCGGCGCTGCTCGACCTGTTGGGCGGCGAGGAGGCGTCGAAGGGAGACAGCGCGTGACGGCGAAGCTGCCGCCGAAGGCGAAGCGCTTTTACGAGAAGGCGCTGACAGAGGCCGAGAAGCATGACTTTCGGGTCGCCATGGAGGTTGAGGGCGTCGACCAGGAGATCGCAGTGCTGCGGCTGCGGTTGCGAACGGCGCTGGAAGACCGTCCGGGGGACCTTCAGCTGATGCTGCGAGGCGTGGTGATGCTGGTGCAAGCGTTGGCGGCGAAGTACCGGCTGCCGAAGGCGGACCAGGATGCGTTGATGGATGCCGTGAGTTCGGAGATTGAGGGCGATGCCTGGCCGAGGGGCGAGTCGAATGCATAGTGCTGTCGAGGAGCAAGAGAACGGCCGAGCGCGCCGAGTAGGCGAGGCGGCGGCGTTTCGGGCGCGGGTTGACGAGCGGCTGCGCAGCCTGGAAGCGGAGCTGGCGGAGCTGAAGTCGAGGATCAACGGGCTGCTTTTCTTCATCGCCGGGACAGTGATCGCGCAGGCGCTGCTGAGGTTGCTGGCGTGACGGCGGCGCGGATATTCCCGCCGATGCGGCCGTATCAACGCGAGATCGCGGCGGCGGTGCTGGAGAGCGTGAGGCGGCGGCAGGGGCTGTCGTTCTCGGTCGAGATCGCGCGGCAGGGTGGCAAGAACGAGGTGTCGGCGCGAATCGAGCTGAACGTGCTGGCGCGGTGCCGCCGTATGGGGGTGACGTCGATCAAGGCGGCGCCGACCTTCGACCCGCAGGCTCGGATCAGCCTCGACCGGCTGTGGCAAAAAGTGCAGCGGGCAGGACTGGAGGGCATCGCTGCGAAGGAGGGCGGTAATGGCGTGCGGCTGGGGCGGGCGCGACAGCTGTTTCTGTCGGCGGAACCGGCGAGCAACGTCGTGGGACACACGGCGGACCTCCTGCTGGAGATAGACGAGGCGCAAGACGTGGACGTCGACAAGTTCGACAAGGAGCTCCAGCCGATGGCGGCGGCTTCCGGCGCGACGACGGTGTTCTACGGCACGGCGTGGGACGACGGCAACCTTCTGGAACGGGCGCGGCAGGCACACCTGGCGGCGGAGCGTCGCGACGGCGTGCGGCGCCACTTCGAGTACGACTGGACGGTGGTGGCGGAGAGCAACGCGGCGTATGCGCGCTTCGTGCGGGAGGAGGAGGCGCGCCTGGGCGCCGAGCACCCGATGTTCCTGACGCAGTACTGCCTGCGGACGTTGCCGGGCGCGGGACGGCTGCTGGGGCCGAACCAGCTGACGCTGCTGCGCGGGGCGCATGCGGCGCTGGACGGGCCGGTTGCGGGCGAGACGTATGTCGCTGGGCTGGACGTGGCGGGCGAGGGCGAAGGAGAGCACGACGCGACGGTGCTGACGATTGCACGCGTGGTGGCCGGGGATGGCGGCGAGCGAGCGGTTGAGGTGGTGAGGCACTACGCGTGGACGGGGGTGGCGCACGCGTCGCTGCACACGGCGTTGGTGGCGCTGCTCAGGGAGTGGCGCGTGGCGCTGGTGGTGGTAGACGCGACAGGGATTGGCGAGCCGGTGGCGGCTTTTCTGGCGCGGGCGTTGGGGCCGTCGCGGGTAGAGTCGATGAAGCTGACGGCGGAGTCGAAGTCGAGGTTGGGTTTCGGGCTGCTGGCGGCGGTGAACGGCGGGCGGCTGCGGCTCCATAGCGGCGACTCAGCGGAGCTACGCGAGTGCCGGCGGCAGTTCGAGGTGTGCCGGGCGAGCTACCGGCCGAACCAGACGATGCGGTTCTACGTCGACGAGCGGGACGGTCACGATGACTTCGTAGTGAGCCTGGCGCTGACGGTGGCGGCGTCGGCGGACGCCGGGCCGCGGCCGGCGCGCGGGCGGGTGCGAGACGGGTAGGACGCGGGGAGCGGGAAACAGGAACAAGGAACAGGGAACAGGGAACAAGGAACAAGGAAGGGGGAACTAGGCGGAGCAAGGCCAGGGCCGTACCCCGGCTGACGTGGGGTACGGCTGAGGTTGCGAGGGGCGCCGCCGCGCCGTTGAGAGATTGGTTTGGAGCCCTGGAGGGAGAGATGGTCGCTGTTGGAGGCAGAAGCGACGCAGGAACTATCACGCGGCGGGCACGGAGCGATGCTCTGCCGGAGAACACGCGGTACGTGGATACGGGATGCGAGGTACACCCGAACTGCCTGACGTGCCCGCTCGTGCGCTGCCGGTATGACGAGCCGGGCGGGGCGCGGCGGCTGATGAGTAAGGGGCGGGACCGTTCGATCGTGGCGCTGCGGCGGGCGGGAGAGGACGTAGAGGCAATCGCGCGCCGGTTCGGGGTGTCACGGCGCACGGTGTTCCGGGCGCTCGCGCGGGACCGAGGAAAAAGGAAGCAGGAATCGGGAACAAGGGGCCGGCGAAGGCGCTCGGTCGTCGCGGCGAGGAGATGAGATGACCGCAGCGAATGAAACGAATCAAGCGTTGGTGGAGCAGCTGCCGCGGCTGGACGCGGCGCGGATGCGGGGCTATCGCGAGAACCTGGCGTTCTACCAGGGGCAGCAGTGGCCCGGTAATGGGCGGCGGCGCGACCGGAGGCTGGTGTTCAACTACGCCAAGACGCTGGTCGATAAGGCGGCGTCGTATCTGATGGGCGGCGTCAGCTTCGTGGTCGACGAAGACGATGCGAGCGAGGAGTCGAAGCAGCGGGCCCGTCGCTCCGAGAGAGCCTTGCGCGACGTCTACGAGGCGAACTCGCTGGCACAGCTCGACTTCGACAGCGAGGTCGATGCCGCGGTCCTGGGCGACGGCGTCTACAAGGTGACGTGGGACCCGGACGAGCGCCGCGTCCGCGTGTCGGCGCCGGACGTGCAGGGGATCCACGCCTGGTGGCTGGGCGACGACGTGTCGCGCATCTGGCGGGTGGCGAGCCGGTACCGGCTTTCAGAGGAAGAAGCCGCGTTGCTGTACGGCGGCGACGTGGCATACGGGCATACGCGCATACGGGCATCGGGTACGGCGCCGAGCGGTCGCAAGCAGCATGCGGTGACGGAGCTGTGGACGGCGGAGCGCTTCGAGCTGTGGCTGGACGGGACTCTTGTGGAGGCGAAGGCGAACCCTTACGGCTTCATCCCGTTCGTGATCTACGCCAACCTGCGCGAGCCAAAGCAGTTCTGGGGCGTCAGCGACATCGGCGCGGTGACGGAGCCGGTGCGAGAGCTGAATCGGGCGCTGTCGCAGCTTTCGATGATCCTGGAGCTTTCGGGGAATCCGATCGCGGTGCTTGAGAACGTGACGGAGTCGCAGGACATCGCGGTGCAGCCGGGGGCCGTGTGGGAGCTGCCGGAGCGGGCGCGGGCGTACCTGCTCGACCTGCTGCAGGGCGGCGGCGTGCGGCTGCACGTCGAGTACGTCGACCTGATTTACCGCACGCTGCACGACCTGGGCGAGACGCCGCGGACGGCCTTCGGCAGCGGCAATGCGGCGCTATCCGGCGTGGCGCTGAACATTGAGCTGGACCCGTTGCTGAAGAAGGTGCAGCGCAAGCGGCTGCTGCGCGAGGTGGCGTTCAGGCAGCGCAACGAGATGATCCTGCGGCTGCTGGAGCAGTACACGGGCGTGAGCTACGCGCCGTACCGGTCGCGTGTGGTGTGGGGCGAGCTGCTGCCGGTGGACCGCAGCCGGCTGGTCAGCGACGAGGCGCGTCTTGTCGCCTCCGGCATCCACTCCCGGCGCACGGCGGCGGACGAGTTGGGAGTGGCGGACCCGGAGTCGGAGTTTGAGCGGTGGCGCGAGGAGGCAACCGCGCTGCGGGGGGAGGCTGCGACGGCTGGGGATGGGGCGTGAGGTTGAAGAACGAGGTGAACCTCACCCCCGCTGCCGCGCGCCCCTTTCCCCGGGAGGGGGGAGGGGCTGTGGACGACGGCATGTTTTTCTCAAGTGATGTCGAGTTGGAGTGGGACGGGACGTTGGGGGGCGCACGGCAGTGCGCCCCTACATTGCGCTTGTCGAGGGAGATGCGTTTCAGGGCGGATGACGCCGAGGTGAGGACACCGCGGCTACGTCGTTGCTCTCCTCCTAGAATGGACTCTGTTCAGGGAAGCTAACCTGGAGGATTCGTGTCGATGGGTTCGCGGGCCGGGATGGGGCGGCCGCGGAGGCGGCGGTAGGTGTTGGCTACGAAGTCGGTGTAGAGGCGGATGTCGGAGCGCTGGGGGATGAGGGCGTCGCGAATCGGGTTGCTGGAGAGGCGGGCGTAGGCGACGGCGGTCATCGCGAGGGTGAGGACGTAGCCGAAGCTGGTGCCGATGGCGGCGCCGGGGACGCCGTACACCGCGAGCAACGCCACGGTGACCGGCGTCGTGATTGCCAGATTCACCACCGCGATCCAGAAGTTGATGATCGGACGACCGCGGCTGAACACGTAAGCGGCGAGCACCTTGGCGCCAGCGATCGCGACCATGCCGGGCAGCAGCCAGAGGTAGGGCTCGACGGAGGCCTCGTATTTCGAGCCGAAGACCGCCGGGATCCAGAGGCCGGCGATCAGGGCGGCGACCACGGCGGCGACCGCGGTGATGAGCAGCGTATTGCGGCAGACGATGGGCGTGAGGCGAGCCGAGTTCTCCTTGTCACCGGCGGTGATGTTGGTGAGGAGGACGATGACGACGGAGTTGGCGAGCAGGAGCAGGCCTTCGACCTGTGAGTTGGCGACCACGTAGATGCCGACGCCGGCGCGGTCGACCATGACCAGGATGAGGAAGGTGTCGATCCGGTAATTGGCGAGCTGGACGAGGGTCGTGAGTGCCGTCTGGCCACCGAAGCGCACCGACTTCGTCAGCAGGGCGAGGCCGGCGGGACGGCGCGGCCAAACATCGCGTCCCAGGAGGACGTAGCCGGCGACGATGGGCGGGAGGAAAGCGATGGTCCAGGCGTAGACGGCGCGGGGGACATTCAGGCCAAAGAGCAGCTCCGTGCCTCCGATGGAGGCGATCATCGTCAGAGGAAGGCTGACCTCGAGGGCGTTCATGACGCCGAAGCGACCTTGAGCCCGTAACACGCCTTCGACGATGCGATGCTGGATGAAGGCCGGGACGGCGACGATCGCCATGCCGTAGGGGATATTGACGTCCTCCAAGTAGCCGGAGAAGAAGAGGTTTGTGGTCAGGACGCCCGTGACGGCGAGCGCGACGGCGATCAGGGTAACGGTGAGGCCAGTCTCCACGGCCTGGCGGGCGCCGATCTCGCGGCGTGAGACGAAGTAGAACACGGCGGCGCCAACGCCGAGGTTGACGAAAGCGAAGCCGATGCCGACGGCGGCCTGAAACAGCGCTGTGTCTCCACGTCCCTCGGGTCCGAGGGCGCGTGCCAGCAGAATCGCGACGAGGAAGCCCGTGGTGTTGCTGACGAGCGCGGCGCCGAAGACGAAGTTGACGTTGAACAGGAAGCGGCGGGGGAGGGAATCGGCGGCTGAGCGGTGCGAGTCGGGCATTGAGACTCCGGCGGTTTAGGGCTGCGGCGTTATAGTATGCCGCGAGTTCAGGTGGCGGCGGGTGAAACCTCACCCCCGCTGCCGCGCGCCCCTCTCCGTTGACGGAGAGGGGCTGTGGACGACGAATCGTCGCGGGACTGCGTGGCGAAGCCGGGTGGGTGCGGGTCAGGTCGTCAAAAGCAGATACGAGGAGATTGGTATGGCGGATCGAGTCAAGGTTGGCAACGCGGAGATCGCGATGGTGTGGGACGCCAAGTTCGAGTACACGCCGTCGCAGTTTCTGGCGAGCATGCCGAGTGAGAAGTGGGCGGCTTTCGGCATCAACGCGGACGAAGTCCAGGAATCGCGCGTGATGACGTTTCTGATCCGCAGCGAGGGTAAGAATATCCTGGTCGACGCCGGCGTTGGAGCGCACGGGCTGTGGCGCTGGGGCGAAGGACACTTACCGGATTCGCTCAAGGAGCTGGACGTGACGCCGGAGGAGATCGACTTCGTCGTGCCGACGCACCTGCACCTCGATCACGTGGGCTGGTTCACGCGCCCGACCCCGAACGGACCGGTGCCGACTTTCCCGAACGCGAAGTACCTGTTCCAGAAGGAAGACTGGGACTTCTTTGTGGAGAACGACTACTTTGCGAGCCGGCCGGACAGCCCGCTGAACTCGATGTCGCAGAAGATGTTCGAGACGGCCGTGATCCCGATGAAGGACACGGGGCTCATGGACCTGATAGGGCACGAGGAGACGATTACGGACGGCGTGACGATCCTGCACACGCCCGGGCACACGCTGGGATCGGTCTCGATCCTGGTGCAGCAGGGGTCTGAGGCGGCGTTGCTAATCGGCGATGCGGCACACACGCCGCAGCAGATGACGGAGCCGGAGTACTCGCCGGGGATCGACATTGACCCGTCGCTGTCTGAGCGGTCGCGGCGGGCGATCGTGGCGACGGCGCAGGAGAAGAACGCCTATGTGGCGGGCGGGCACTTCGGGCGTCCGGGGCACCCGGCGTTTGGGCGGATCATCTTGATGGACGGGCGGCCGATGTGGCAGGGGGTGAGCTTGTAGGGGGCGGTCTTGGCGGACGGGGCGTCGAAGGCTTCGCGACCTGCGCCCCGCTATCGCTCGGGCTTGTGCGCTTCGCCTTCTATCTAACCCTAATCCGGGGGGGGGGCCCCCCAGACACCCCCCCCCGGGGGGGGGGCCCGCCCGGCCCCGCGCCGGGGC
>Ga0214471_10003300_pt1 | contig 12549 bp, 17 predicted proteins | sample RVTome_5_FD_207665 | JGI IMG/M metagenome (GOLD analysis project Ga0214471, IMG submission 207665) | Soil microbial communities from uranium-contaminated site in the Upper Colorado River Basin, Wyoming, United States - RVT142D155 | ecosystem: Environmental > Terrestrial > Soil > Contaminated >...
CCACCACGATCGCACCGAACGAGTGGGCGATGACCGTCATGCGTTCGAGCCCGAACCGGTGGCGCACCGCCTCAAGGTCCGCGACGTGGTATCGCGCCTCGAGGAGCGACGTATCGGCCGGCAATTCGGAACGGCCCCCGCCACGCTGGTCGTAGAAGATGATGGTGTGACGTGCTGCGATAGGCGCGACGTCCGGGAAAAAGGCGTTCATGCCGGCGCCGGGCCCGCCGTGAACCGCGATGAGCGTGTCCGGACCGGTACCGACGATGCGATAGAAGATTCTCGCACCGCCGGCTCCAGCGAGGAATCCCTCGTCCATAGACGGGGTGCTCCCGTCTGGGGCACAGGCTGCGAGCGCGACAGCCACGAGGCCATACCAGCCAGACGAGCGAGGCCTGCTCAGGGTCCGACCTTCCCGGCTCTGGCCGGGCGCTGAATCGAGTCGTCCCCTGACCTTCAGCTGGTTCACAAGCGCGGCGTGCACGGCCGGTGGCAGATGCATCATCTCGCTCCACGCGCCCCGAAGGCCCACCCGTACGACCCCGGTGGACAGATGGAACTCTGCAAGGTATCGCATGAGTCTACTCGGTCCAGAGAGGGGGCGAATCCCGAAGCCTACTTCGCTCGCCTTGGCGTTGTCTTCCCGCCGGATGTATTGAGGGCGACCGCGGCACGGATGAGCGCCTTGAACGCCCCCGCGTCGACCTCCTCCCCCTCATGGATGTCAATAGCGCGCCTTGTGTTCCCGTTGAGGCTCGAGTTGAAGAGCTGGGCTGGGTCCTTCAACGAAGCCCCCTTGGCGAAGGTCAACTTCACTATCGACTTGTAAGACTCGCCGGTGCAGATGATGCCGTCGTGCGACCATATGGGAGTGCCCATCCACTTCCACTCCTCCACGACGTCCGGGTCCGCCTCCTTGATGAGCTCGCGCATCCTGGTCAAGGTCTCCCCGCGCCAGTCCCTGAGCTCGGCGATTCTCTTGTCAATCAGCGCAGATGCCGACTGGCCCTCGGTCGAACCCGACGCTTTCATGTTCTCCTCTCAAGACTTCCATTCCCGATCTCCCAACCGGGAATCGAGGAGGCCTGCTTGATCCAGGTCGCCATCTGCGCCTTGCCAGCCCGCAATCCGCGAATGACGGTCTCGATGCCTTGACTCATGATAATCTCGTCACAGTGGTTGATTGTTGTTGATGTCGCGCGCCGCCCAACGCCTTTGGGGCGGATCGCTCCCCCGGCGTACCCCGGGCACTTCGAGGTCCGGCGGGTCAGCAGCGCCGGCACCTCCCGCCTCCACCTGTCAGCTATGTCCCCGGTTGCTCACGGCCGCCGTGGCTCTTCGCAGCAAGGTCCAGGGTCGTCGAACCGCCCAGTTAGCGCGTCGGGGCCGCGGGCTCCAGGGTTGTCCTGGCCGTGCGGCGAGCTCGCTGATAGGCATACACCATTACGCCGTTGATTACCAAGGCTCCAAGACTGACAGGGGGAATGATGCTCCAGGCGCTGGCTCCGGCGAAGTAGAAGCTCCAGATCACCTTGAGCAACGCGCCCACGTTGATCAGGAGGAAGCCCGCCAGCCAGGAGCGACGCCAGAACGCCCAGCCCAGGACGACAAACCAGAGTGGGACGAGGGCCGTCATGGCAGTCTTGGCAAGCGTCCAGGGCCCTGTGATGTACAGTCGCTCCATCTCCAGGAACGCCGTGGCTCGGGGATCCTCGCCAAGTGGTGCCGGAAACCAGAACATGCTTGTGACCACCGCGACGACCGTCAGCACAACACCCCATAGGCGCTTCTTGTAGGCAAAGTAGCAGAAGGGTAAGACAAACAGCGGACGGATGTACCAGCTCAGTGGATTGTGGTGACGCTCCCACGCCCAACTCAGAAAATCGGACAGGCCATCCATCTCTTGACCTCCGGTCCGGCTAACTCGTTAGGCGCCAACTGTGCGCACCGGACCAGCCTTGATGTCACTCAGTGCCTCCAAGATGGCAGGGACGAGCGGACGAAGGCCCTTCAAGCGGTTGGTCTTGGCTCGGAACAGGAGCACGGCAATCTGGAAGCTGGCATTGCGCTCACTCGCGTGGCAGCTTCCTGGGTAACGTCGTTGACGTACGTTGCTGCTGGAGAGCTGAAGAAGCTGTGCTTCGAGGGCTTCGCGAGTCATGCTCGGGCTCGGGGCAAACGGACCCCTGTAAGGTAGTGGCGGCCCGAGCCGAGGCGCAAACGGCATACGGCGGCCGCATAACGATCCGCGCTTCACCCGCGGGCTGCGAGCCGGCGGGCGGCTGGATGTCCAAACGTGCAGTGATGAAGGCCGGCGCGCAAATGAACGGCTTCCTCAACCGCGTATTTCCCCCCGTCTGCAGCAACCCCGTGTTAGCCAGCGGCAGGATCGTGATTCGTAATCGAAAACTGCATCCCACAAGGACTGTCGCCACCAAAGGGAAGGACTCGCTCGTTGGGGCCGGCTGCACCGCCGCTCGATGGTTAGCCAAGCCACTTCGAATTCAAACCAACGTGCCCTTTCAGGCACCGGAACGTCAACCGTGGTTGGATTACGGCCGCTCTGAACACGTCGGGATACGACCGGCTGTGCAGAATACGGCCGGTGGACGCATGATGGTACCGTGCGCCGCCACCAGCTTACGTGCCGCCACGCGATCCGGCCAGTAGGCTGCCGCGCCGGCGTCGTGACGCGGTAGGTTGTGAGGTCGGTCCACCCGGAGCACAACGCTGTCCGCGGCCACCATCCGTCTGCTGCTGCTCGCCGATACCCATCTGGGCTTCGACCTCCCGACCCGTCCTCGGATCGAGCGGCGCCGGCGCGGCCACGACTTCTTCGCCAACTACGACCGCGCCCTCCAGGCGGCGCGCGACCACGCCGTCCACGCGGTGGTGCACGGCGGCGACGTGTTCTACCGGAGCCGCGTCCCGCCAGACCTGGTGCAGGCCGCCTTCGGGCCGCTCAAGCGCCTGGCCGCCGACGGCATTCCCGTCTATGTCGTCCCCGGCAACCACGAGCGGTCGGCCATCCCGTTCCGGCTGCTCGCCGAGCACCCGGGGATCCACCTGTTCGACCGGCCGCGAACATTCACGGCCACGTGGAACGGGGTGCGCATGGCGCTCGCGGGATTCCCGTGTCAGCGGAAGGACGTGCGGGGCGCGTTTCCGGCCCTGCTCGACGCCACCGGATGGGAGCAGGCCGGTGCGCAGGTGAACCTGCTGTGCGTGCACCAGTGCTTCGAAGGGGCCACCGTGGGACCGCAGGACTTCACGTTCCGCTACACCGACGACGTCGTGCGCGCCGCCGACTTGCCGGCGCCGTTCGCGGCCGTGCTGGCCGGCCACATCCACCGGCATCAGGTGCTCACGGCGGACCTGCGCGGCCGCCCCCTCCCCACGCCGGTGATCTATCCCGGCTCGATCGAGCGCACGTCGTTCGCCGAGCGCGAGGAAGGGAAGGGGTACCTCGTGCTCGAGGTGGCACCGGGGGAAGGCGCCGGCGGCGAGCTGCGCCACTGGACCTTCCATGCCCTCCCCGCCCGGCCCATGCTGATCGCGGAGATCCGGGGCGCCGGTGTGGACGGCGCCGAGATGCGGCGCCTGGTCGGTGAGGCCATCGGCCGCGCGCCGGCGGACGCAGTGCTGCGGATCCGTGTGCACGGCGTGCCGGCGGCCGGCGGCTCCAGCGCGCTGCGTGCGGCGTCGGTGCGGGCGCTTGCGCCGGCCACCATGAACGTCGAACTGGTACTGCCGGACGTGGAAACGACCGCGCGCCGCCCGCGGGGGCGGGCGCGGGCGGAGACGTCAGCCGGTGACCCGCTGTCGCCTGAGGAGGAGGGCCTGGACCGTGCTTACGACCGATGACGCCCCCAGCACAGGCCGTAGGCCGCGCTCAGCTTCATCAGGACCAGGAACGTGAGGGCCGCCGGCATCAGGAGCAGCAGGCGCGTGGGCTGCGCGCGCGCGTGCGGCGCCAGCGCCATGGCCACGCCCGTGAGCGCCGCCACCAGCGTCGCCAGGACGACGTCCGGGCGCGTGATGTTCGGAATCCAGAGGAACCGTCCGCCGGTGGCGGCCCGCATGGCGCGCCGGACCGCGGAATACATCCCGATCACGACCGGCGCCTGCACCAGGGTGCACAGCAGGCCACGCGCATCCACCATGGACAGCCCGTGCCCCCGGAACAGGGCCGTCTGCTCCGTCAGCAGACGGCCCCGGTCCCTGGCGACGCGTTCGCGCAGGTACCGCAGCTCCGGCTGGATTCGGTGGAGCAGGGCCGCGCGGCGGTGCGCCGCCCGGGCCAGGGTGTAGGTCCAGGGCAGTAGGGCCAGCCGCAGGGTGAGGGACACGGCGACGATGCCTGCGCCGAGGCTGCCGCCGAAGATCTGCGTCGCCGCGCCGAGGGCGGCGCCCAGCGTGTCCACGAATGCCGTCCAGATAGCCATCATCTCGCGCCTCCGCGCAGCGCGACCCCGGTGTCGTCGCGGTGAGGTGTCTTGCGGCGAGGACTGGGGAGTCTACCTGATCCGCCTCCGGCGGAGGGCGGGGGACTCGGCGCAGCAGACGGTCTAGTCGTGCCCGACACTCCAAAGCACGGCATGGGCGGCGCCCAGGTATTGGCTCTCTCCCACGATTTGCCCGTGATCGTTGATGGCGTTGGCTCGGCTGAAGAGGCCGCCTGGGAGGGCGCCGAGATCCTGGATCGTCACACCTGTACGGCCAACGGTCCAGAGGACGCCGTGAAAGATGATGTCGGGTGCGTCACCAAGCCCCACGATTTGGCCGTGAGCATTCATGTCCCAGGCTTCGCTCAGTTCCCCCTCGGGAAGCGTGCCGAGGTTCTGCACTGCCACACCCGCGCGGTCGACGGTCCAGAGCGTTGCCTGCTGCTCCCCCGCACCGGGGACGCCGTAGTCAATGCCCACTGCTTGTCCGCCCGCACTGATACCATAGGCCTGGGCGAGGACGGCTTCGGGCGTTGTCCCCAGGCCGAGATCCTGCATCGTCACGCCTGCCGGCCCAAGGGTCCAGAGAACAACGTGCCCGGTTTCGCCGAAAGGGCCGCTGCCGTTTGAGCTCCAGCCCGCGATCTGGCCGTGCTTGTTGATGGCGTACGCGATGCTGTGTTCGAAGCCGGCGAGCGTGCCGAGGTCCTGGACCGTGACGCCCGCCCGCCCAACCGTCCAGAGTGTTGCGTGCGCCGTCGAGAGGTCGCTCGAGTAGGAGCTCATGCCCACGATCTGTCCGTGCCCATTGATGCCGAACGCCGTGCTCGTAACCCCCTCGGGAAGCGTGCCGAGATCCTGCATGGTCACGCCTTCGCGAGCGACGGTCCAGAGAGTCGCGTGGCGCACTTGGCCCTGGTCGGTTGGAGTGGTGCTGTAGCCCACTGCCTGTCCGTGCCTGTTGATGTCATACGCCACGGCTGCATCGCCGTCGGGAAGCACCCCGAGATCCTGCACCGTCACGCCGGCGCGACTGACGGTCCAGAGGGCCGCGCGAGGAATGGGACTCCCCCCGCTGAGCTCGCGGCGGCTCGAGCCCACGATCTGACCGCGGTCATTGATAGCGTTGGCCGTGCTGTATTCATCCTCGCCGATGGTGCCCAGGTCGGTGATCATCGCGGGCGCGAGCGAAAGCGATGGCGCCGGAGGGGGTGCCAGTGTCGCCGGCGCGCGGTCGTCACACCCGCTGAGGACGAAAAGGGCGATGGCCGTGAAGAGTCGCGAATTCATGGCTCCCTCCGGTCTTCAGGGACACGGCCGGCCACGGTGGTCAGAGGGCGCATCCCGGCTTGCTGCCGGCCACACGCAGGCGTGCTCCGACAAATGCGAGCGTCCGTGGCTGGGGGCGGCGCTCGTTATTCCAATATTGGGGCCATCCGACGGGATCGCAACCGCGCCACGGGGAGGCCCTCCCGGTTCAGCTGCTTCCACACCTTCTTCGCCCCGTAGACCTCGTACTGCTCGCGCCACACCCGGCGAATCTCGCCCCGCAGCACGGCATCCCGTTGCGCGCGCGCGGGCAGCCGGCGCGGATCCGCCTCCCGCGCCTTCTGCGCGTAATAAGTCGACGGAGCGATCGGCACCACCGCGCAGATCGGCTCGACTCCGTACACCGCCCGATGGTCGTCGATGAACGCCACCATCACGTCGCGCGGCGGTCGAGCTCCGCCTGCGCGAAATAGGCCGACGCCTTGCGGAGAATCTCGTTCGCGCGCTTCAGCTCCCGATTCTCCCGCTCCAGCAGCTTGAGCCGCTCCTGCTCCGCCGTCGTCAGCCCCGGCCGCCGGCCCTCATCACGCTCCGCTTGCCGCACCCACCCACGCAGCGTCTCCGCCGTACACCCGATCTTCCCGGCAATCGAGCTGATCGCCGCCCACCTGCGAGGGATACTCGCGCTCGTGCTCCCGGACCAGCCGCACCGCCCGCTCGCGGACCTCCGGGGCATACTTGATTGGCTTTCCCATGACTCCATCCTCTCAAGGAATGGAGTCTCCGGCAATCCCGGGGCGGTTCAGTACCTACCAAACTGAGGGAGGATCCACCGTCCGCTGCAACCGGTTGTTGGGCGACACACATTCAGAGTGCCGCGCGCTTCGCTAGCGGCAGCCATTCGCCGTAGGTCAGCATTCGCCACAACCACTCCACGGGTCCAAAACGAAAGCGCTCGAGCCACAGCCGGCTCAGGAGCACTTGAACAGCGTACACAGCGAACGCGATTGGGAGGTACAGGGTCGGTCCCATCGTGCCCCCCAGACCTAGCCCTGTGCCGTAGTACAGGAGCGTGCAGATGACGCTCTGGCCCACGTAGCTGGTGAGGGCCGTTCGACCGACGGGCGCAAAGTGACGAAGTTGATTCCGACGCCTGCTGTCAAGCCACATGAGGCAACAGACAGCGACGTACCCCAGACTCAGGGGGAGTATCCCGAAGGTTCCGCTCAGTGTCTCTAGCCACGACCCTGAGTCGAAGGTCGCCGCGTACACCGCATTCACCGGCAACCCCACCGCGAAGCCGCCGATCGCCAGTCGCTTGAGGATCGGCCGACGCATCTCCAACTGCTTGTAGACTTCGTTTCGCCCCAGGTAGAAGCCGAGCAGAAAGCAACCGTAGATCTTGAATATCATGCCACTCGTCAGCAGGAACGACACCTGCGACAAGACCATGCTGAGATTGAGCCGCACGATTTCGCCCGGACTCCCATGTGTCCACGTGTCGACGCGCGTATCGCGCGTGAATCGAAACCGGTCCCAGAGCCCGCCCTGGGCGTCCGCGAGAACTCCCAACGAGATGCCGCCAGCGAGCTGGATGGCGATGGGCGCCAGAAGTGCCACTCCCGCGAGGATGAGAATCGTCCGGTTGCGGGCGGCGACCGCGGGCAGCAGCAAAGCTCCGCAGAACGCGTACGCCTGAAGGATGTCGTTGTGCCAGAAGAGAACCGCGTGCGCGACTCCAATCGCGAAGAGAAAGAAGACCCGCCTGAGATAGAACCGATGGAACACCAGATTCTTCGCACGCGCTCGCGACCGCAGGACGGAGAAGCCGAGTCCGAGCAGCACGGAGAAGATTGTGTAGAACTTGCCTTCGATGAGCATGAGCTCGAGGAACTCGAGCACACGGTCAGAAGCATGGGTTGGGAGCGCCGCCTTCGCCGCCTCGGGAAGGTAGAGGTACAGGGAGTACGAGATCATATTGGCGCTCACGATTCCGAAGAGCGCAAGGCCGCGCACGACGTCCAGGAGCTCGAATCGCTCCCCCGCCTGCGTGGGCGCCAGTTCTCCTGAACGTTGCATCTTGACTCTCAGCCTGCGTCACCGATCTGTGTCGCCCAACGCATCGCCGCCCGCTGCAACGGCTTGTTGGGCGGTCATCCAGCGCGCCTTCCAAAGAATCGCCAACAAGGCGACAGCCAGGAGCAGGACCGCGACGGCGACAATCGGAAGGTCGGGTGATTGCCACGGCAGGAACGGGCGCACGACGTTGACCAACGGCCGAAACGGGAACTTGGCGTGTCCGAGGTTCGCCAGGACGGCAATAACCACGCCCGAACCCGGGTAGGCGGCGACGACGGCAGTACCGCCGGACGATGCGCCAAAGTGAAAGTGCACACGCCGGAGGTGCAGGTCGCTCGCCGTCATCCAACCCAAACCATAACCGGCCAGCGGCGGTGCGCCGGACCGCACCTCCGTCAGCAGATCGACCGTCTGCTGCCCCAGGAAATCGCCTGCGCGTCCTCCTCGCTTCGCCGGCACGACGACGTTGCCGAACCGTGCGACGTCTTCTGCCGTTGAGAGAAAGCCGCCGGACGCCCATTTCGAACTAAAGTCATTCCGGGGCGAGGGGACGAGGCTCCCGTCCAGCGAGAATGGTGTTTCGACGTCATAAGTCGCCGAACGATCGGGAATCGAGAGTGCCACGTCGTCGGCCACGGTCGCGTGCATCCGCAACGGTTCAAACACTTGCTTGTGCATGAAATCCAGGAATGGCTCTTGCGACGCACCTTCGATGGCGGCACTCAGTAGCACGTACCCGTAATTGCTATACACGAACCGCGACCCGGGTGCGGCCACCAGCGGATCCTCAGCGAACGGGGCTAGCGCGGCGGTTACTGATGCGTAGTGCGTGCGGTTGATCGCCTCCAAGTCGTCGTGATACGGGCGGATGCCGGCGCGATGCGCGGCCAGCAACCTGGCCGTGATGCGATCCCCCTTGTCCGGGAAGGACGGGACGTACCGCTGCACCGGCGCATCCAGATCGAGGGCACCGCGCTCGACCAGGCGCGCCATCCCGACTGCAGTGAAGAGTTTGGACACACTGCCGACGCGGAACTGCGTCCGCGGGCATGCCGGGATTCGGCGCTCGATGTCGGCGTAGCCAAACCCCTCGCTGTACACGATCTGGCCATGGACAGAAACGGCCACGGACAATCCCGGAATTCTGCGCTCAGCCATCAACGCGGCGACCTGGCTTCGAATGGCCGGTAGTTTCGCCGCGTAGGTCGAGTCGATATAGAGGCCGCAGTGATCGGGTATCGCTCCCGAGGAGTGCAGGGGCCGCTCGACGAGCCACGCGCCAAGTTGCCATACCACGAGCAAACTGGCAGCCAGCGTGATCACGGCGTAACTGCCGATGATCCGCCACCGCGTCATATAGGGCACTCAGATTGCGCTGTCATTCCTGGCTTCCGTCTGGGCCTCGTGAGCGTGTCGTCCCGTGGTCCGCCCAACGGCTCGCAAATCTGCTGCGGGCCACACTCGGCCAGCGGCAACGTGTATTAGACGACATTACCTACGCCCCTGCCACGCGACTGAGAGCAACGCCTCGGATCGCGCCCGTCTGCAGCGACCCCATGTTATGGCGCGTCTTCGGCCCCCGCGAGCGCCGCCCGTATCTCGTCCAGGCATTCGAACCACGGATTCTCCTCGAGGTAAGCCACCGTATCCAGCTCAGACAGCACGTCCGGATGTCCCTCCCGCTCCACCGTCAGTTCGTAAGGCCCGGAGTCCTCGGTGACTCGAAGTCCCAGAATGCGAGTCTCGCTGCGGTACGGGAATGTGGGTGTCAATCGGCGTCCCCGCTCATCATAGAAGACGACGTCACCACTTTCGACGTCGTACCCCTCGTACCGCCGCGTCGCCTCGAGCACATCGCTTACAACCGCGAGAGGACGCTCGTCAGTAAGCACGAATAGCGACGCGGCATAACGGACGGCGGTTATGCCGCGCTTCGCCGCTGCGGTCAGCCCGCACGGACTCGTCTGATGCGGCCGAGATCGGGGGCCTCAGCTGCTTGCGCGTGGTACAAATCCCACCGCAGCTGAAGATTCATCCACAGATCCGGGGTCGTCCCGAAGAACTTGGCCAGCCGGAGCGCTGTCGCTGGCGTAATGCCGCGTCGTCCGTTCACCAACTCATTGACGCGCTGGTAGGGCACCCGGATGCCGGCGGCGAGCTCCCGCTGGGTCAGCCCCATGGGGTTCAGAAACTCCTCGCGGAGCATCTCCCCGGGATGGGTGGGTGCGCCATGGGTTGGGATGCGAACCATGTGAGACTCCCGCGGCTCACGAGTCGTGGTAGTCGCCAATTTCGACGTTGGCGGGCCCCAACTCCGTCCAGACAAAACACACCCGGTACTGATCGTTGATCCGGATGCTGTGCTGGCCCGCGCGCTCCCTCCTCAAGGCCTCCAGGCGATTCGCTGGCGGCACGCGAAGATCGTCGAGCTTCGCCGCGGAATCCAGCAACTCAAGCTTGCGCCGCGCGACCTTCCAGAGGCTGGCCGGGCAGCCGTTGCGGGCGCGTTTCGTGTCCGCTCGGTTGAAGGTGTCTTCCGTCCCCGCATTCCGGAACGAGCGGATCATGATAGCATACTAGCACGGTCGTCATGCTATTGCAAGAGTCCTCCGTTCGCGCGGCATAACGGCTTGGGGTTCTGCAGCGGGCGACTTCTGGCCAGCGGCAACGTGCGTCGAACGACATTAGTTATGACCCTGCCACGCGAGTGAGAGCGATGTCCAGGATCGCGCCCGGCTGCATGTTGGGCGGCTCAGCGGGGCGGGCGCCAGATCCAATCGAGCAGTTGATAGATCCGCTGCTCGGTGAGGTGAAGGCGACAGTCTAGTTCGGCAACTCGTGAGGCACTTGGACTTGGCTCCAACGCCCCCCTGCTCTGACAGTGGCCTGCGATGAATAGCCTCCACGCTGCTTGAGCGGAGTCGAAGGCGGCGGAGTCCGCAGCCACGGCCTGTGCCGACTCAAGCAGCGCGGCCAATCTCAGCCGCCTCTCTTCGAGCTTGACTTCGAGGCATTTGCGCTTGCTCGCCTCTCCCCACTGATCACTGCAGGCTGGGATCATGTATGGGTGCCCTGAGAAGCCGCCATTCTGGAGGCGCCTGAGGCTAGCGGTCCCATTGTACGAATGACTCGGGGTAACTATGAGAGCGCCTTCAGCTGGCCTGTATCCGATGGATGCCACCTGCACTTGGACCTCGCCTACCTCGGCGCACTGAACCCGGGCTAATCCAGCACTGTCCGTGACGACGGCGCCGCATTCTCCGGCGGAGACGAAAGCGTCAGGAAGAGGCTCAGTGGTCTCGAGGTCCGTAGCCTGGACTGTCAAGCACCAGCGGTTGGCAGGGCAAGGAGCTTGGGTATAGGAGATTTCCAGGCGGGATTCCAAGACGAGATTCTGGGCATCCATCGATTCCTGCGCCGGGAGCAGTCCGACCGCAACGAGCACGAAAACGGTTCGAGGCATAGGAGCCGCCCAACGCATTGGCGATCAGCGGCGGCGCGCAGCGCCGTCCGTCTGCATCGCCTTGTTATACAGCATCTCAACTCCTGCTTCTGCTTGTCTTACTGACGATGAACTCCTGATCCTCCTAGTCCCTGGTGCGCATCTCCGTACGCGTGCCCTCTGCGGAACAGCAGCGCAGGCTTGCGGATGGAATGCTCCTGATTTCGATGACACACTATTTGGTCACCGCGATCCGGTCGTCTCGAGCGACATCACCCGTCCTTTTTCGGCTGGTTTTCCCAGCGCACAAAGCGGGAGTAGACGGCTGCGACGGCGAGCCAGGTAACGACCATCAAGGCGGTGCTCGCTCCAGCCGTGACGACACCCCGCTTCCCGGAGAGGACGTAGTCGACGTTTACTAGGAACATCTGGGCGGCTGCCACCACGAAAGCCGCCTTGTATGCGCAACGCATCTGACGCGCCGTCCAGTCGAAAAGGGCGACGGTGAGTCCAACGTACACGAGGAGGTTGACGGCGGGGTGCACCAGTGCAGCCCCAGGTGAGTCATGCCTCGCGATGGGCTCGAAAAAGAACAGCACGCCTACGAGGTTGACCACCGCCGAGGTGATGAAGGCAGCGAAGAACGCTTTTCGGCGAAGCATTATACCAGGGACCATCGTGTGTACCCCCGTTCTTTGGCGCAGAAATCTCGTCGGTACGTGTATAGATCATGCTGTATAACGTCCTGGGGTTCTGCAGCGGGCGACTTCTCCGCTCGCTGCAACGTGTGTCAACGACGTCACCAAGGAACCCTCCAGGCGAGCGAGAGCCATGCCCGGGATCGCGCCCGTCTGCAGCAACCCCGAGTTAGGGCGCAGCCTCCCCAAAGCTCACCGCCGCAGCCAAGTATCCGGATGCCGACTGCCGTGGATGACGCCAATTACGCTGATCACTGAAGGGTACACCTTGTAGAAGACGCCGTAGGGGAATCCTTGGAGCAGGACACGTCGCAGCCGGCCATGTATGACCTGATAGCGCTCCGGTCCGTCCTCGATGCACGTCATGGCGGCATCAACCGCCTCCAGGAACTCCTCGGCGGCGCGCGGTGAGCGCGCCAGGTACCACTCGAACGCTGCCATGATCTCGGCTCGCGCGATCTTGCGAACACGGAGCCGACGCACCTACCGGAGCTTCTTGCGGAGTTCGTCTCGGAGGTCAGGCCAAGTCTCGCCCGCCTCGGGCGACGCGTCTGCTTCCGCCTCGCGGCGATCTAGCTCCGCCGCCAGGGCCGGAGTGATCGGCGCGGCGACAGCG